>Ga0255274_1000177_pt1 | contig 11426 bp, 2 predicted proteins | sample AtltaT_4_FD_183673 | JGI IMG/M metagenome (GOLD analysis project Ga0255274, IMG submission 183673) | Metatranscriptome of freshwater microbial communities from Altamaha River, Georgia, United States - Atl_Colum_RepB_8h (Metagenome... | ecosystem: Environmental > Aquatic > Freshwater > River... | reverse complement strand
TTTTTTAGTTCTTTTTGCTTTTCGTCTATTTAATCAAGCTCTACATATTGGTTTTAGTACAAATAATACGTATTGTGGGTTGTATCTAGAAACTTTGAATCTTTTTTGTAATCTGTGTTGTATCACATTGACAATTTTTAATACGTCATCAGACATATCATCGTCAACTTTTAAGACGTCTGACAAAATATTAGTACTGTATCGAGAATCTGTTTGTTGAATAAAATCAGTAACATCGGTTTGTATAAAACCTAATAGTTTTGTAAATATTTTTCTTTTCTTATTGTTTTTCTTATTATTTTTTTTATTATCTAATTTTAGGTTTTTAAAATATTTACTTATGTGTGTAAACAGACCCAGTATATCATTATTATCGAATTTAGATCTAATGTTAAGTGTGTCTTCTTCGTTTATAACAATATCGTCAACGTTGTCATCTTTAGATTGATAGCGTGCGGTGGTGAGTAAATTTATAAGTTTATCCTCTATAGGGGTTTTAAATGTTGTTGGATGAACTTCGAGTGGTCTTACATATAATGAATTTTCAAATAAATTTTCACTCCAGTTAAGTAGGAATACTGTTTGTAATACATTATTCGCAGCGTGTATATTGGAACTACAAGTTGTACTTTCTGGATAATGGTAGAAGGAGTCACTATTAGCATGTCCACCATTTGCATACGCTGTAAAAAGTTGTTTCGTTAAATAAGTGTATAAACGTGTTTTTAGAGTAAATACAGTCGGACAAAACATAGGCGTGTTGGTTCGACTTCATCCTATTTGATTTTCTGTAACCAAATTAATTCTTGTTTGCATCTCAGCCCCACCTAGGTTATAAAGGGTTGGGGTTTTAGTCGTTACTAACAATACCCTTTCTGTGTTAAACGTTGTATTTATGGTATATTTTTTTGTTCTAAAATATTCATACAGTGTTGTTGATTGTCTTATTAAGTTTTTTTTGCCACCTAAGTCTTTTTTCCTAAAGTATGAGTATTGTAGTGATTTTTTAAGGAGTTTTTTTTTCAAAAAAGCGTTATCAGTAAATGTGGTAAAATAAGATGAAGAGAGGTTTTCATTTAAAATGGTGGTTTTTAGAAGTGTGCTAAACATATAAGATCTATATGGGAAGGTTTTTAACAGATTTAGTTTAGTAAAGTCTAATACAGTGTTGTTTCTAACAAAGGTGGATAATTCAATGTAATTAATAGTACCGACTTTAGTAAAATTTGACTGGAAGTGTGTAGGTGATATATTTTCGAAAAATGTATCAAAACGCACAATCTGTGGGTTATAAAAATGGCGCATATTAAACCCCTCTTCTCAAACATAACCAAGACCCGCTGGTCTAATATTTGCTCACTTTAATGAATGTTTATTGACGACTCTATCTGTAAAATAATCATCAAGCGTTGGGTCGTCCTCAATTATAAAATCTTTATTTAATAAAAAGTTAAAAGATGTTGGATTTAATAATAGTTTTAAAATTTTGGTAAAAGTGTGTATTTTCGTACCGTTTTTATTCATCTTTAACAGCAAACGACGAAGTTCTGGGTTTTTGAAAAACGATTTCAGTAAAAAGGTTTTTTTGATAGTTTTAAAGGTGCTTGAGGTAATTTTTCTATACTGATTTATTAGTTTTTTATTACGTTTTAATAAACTTTTGTTTAAAATTCGTCGCTCGCGATTTAAGTATCTGTTAAAAAATTTTAAAGCCTTAATGTTTAATGTTTTGTTTGGGTTTATTAATGTTTTGATTACATTTTTTTTTAAATTGTATTTTTGAAATCGCTTTAACATGCTTATTAGAGGGTTGATTTCGGAATCTTTAGTCGAACGTAGTCGTTCTTTTTTGTAAGTTTTAAATTGTTTTTGTTTTAATTTTTTAACAATATTTTTTTTAAAAACTAGTTTGTAGATTAATTTTTTCGATAATTTTGATTTAAAATGTAGTGACATTCTTTTATAAAGTTTTCTTATTAGTTTTTGTCTTTTTAGTGTATATTTAGCTTTTCGAGATTTACCTAATTTAGGTCGACGGATTTTTACAAGTGCTGCACTGAGATTTTTTGTTGTAAATAGTGTTGATTTATTAGCTAAGTTTTTTTTATGTTTTTTGCTTTTTTTTAATTCTGATCGAGTTAATTTTTTAATTTTTACCCACCCACCAACTACTAATTGTGTTTTTTTTAACCTAAAAGCACCTTTAGCATTTCTATATGTTAAATGTTTTAATTCTGAAAAGTCATTTGAGCCGGAAATATTATAAACTTCTGTACTAGTCATTAAGTGTTGATTTGTTGAATTAATTATTATTATGTCAAAGATAACAGGAATCGAACCCGTGCATGCGGTTTTGAAGACCACCGTTCTTCCACTAAACTATACCTCTAAAACACTAGAAAAACGGGACTTGCACCCTCTTTGGTTACCTATTCAAAGTAGATTTTTATTCAAAATAAAATCATACATACTGATTGGTGTAGAAATCAATAAACTTGAGTATTTTACACACCTATTCGGTAATAATGTAAAATACGACGTCTTTGCTAAAACTACTTTTAACAAAGTTTAATTGTTACTAAAGTAACAATTATCACATCTTAAGCTTGATCCAAATCACAAACCCGAAACGGGTTTACAATTACGTATAGTATTGGCTCTAGTTATAAACAGTTAGGCTTGACGAATTTCGCTCACCGCTACTTTCCAATTCTCAGTTGATTTTAATCTTTGTAAAGTTAATGAGATGGTTCACTTCACTTTTGTTAGTGTAATTTAATTTTATCCTTCACATGCATCCAGCACTCGTTACAAAATAAAGATCGTTCAAATCTTTCCTCGTTTAACATCTAGGCATCCCCTTAATGCAACGCATCTTAATCTTATTTTTTTGTAAAACCGCAACAAATAAACTTATAATTAACAATAGGTTAGTTATAAGTTAAATATTAATAAGGTATGTGTAATCCAACAACAGGTTCCCCTATCATTACCTTGTGTCAACTTCGCCCAAATTACCATACCGTCCTTAACGCACAAAGTTAATTAGTTCTTAACTATTTAAAAGTATCGAAACGTGTTAATTAGTGGTTATTTTACGCTAACTCCAATTACATAAAGCAATTTATTAATTTTTAATTTTTGAAAAATTAAAAATTTATTTAAAAAACTTAGTTATTTTTGGCGTTTTTTAAATTTTTATAAAAAGTTCACATAATTTTAAAAAATTAGACTTATTTATATATAGCACTCCGTACTTTTTTATCAACAGGGTACTTAATTAAAAATACTGAGTCTCCAAAGTTTCCAGCTAATTGATTAACACAAACTAATCCTCGATAACGTTTACGGCCGTCACGACTCTTCGGGCGTGATGGGCGGTGTGTGCAAAGTTTGATAGATCATTCACCGTAACATGGTTATTTACGATTACTAACGATTCCGACTTCATGTAGACGAGTTTCAGTCTACAATTCGAACTAAGATAATTTTTATAAGATTTACTAAAATTCACATTTAAGTAACTCATTGTATTTACCCTTGTAGCGCATGTGTAGCCCAACATATTTAGACCATATAGACTTGACTTCTGCTCCTCTTCCTCAAAATATGTTAAGATTTTATCATCACATTTTTTCGTCTTATTGTTTAAACACGTATTATATAAGTCGTGTTCGCAGGAACGAGCATATATCATATCCAAGTGTAAATGGACCACTTGGTTCTGAAAATACACTGTCAGTTTTAATAAACATACAACTCTTTATGAACAAACTACCCTAAGTGTTCGTAAAGGATTTAAAAATAGAGACTAAATCTAAAGTAGAAACTGAAGTGGAAACTAAAATAGAAATAGAGACTAGATTTAAATTTTAAAAATAGGGGACTAAGTTTAAAAATAGGGGACTAAGTTTAAAAATAGGGACTAAGTTTAAAAATAAGAATTAAAACATACACACTAGTACTAAAAATTAACCGACGTGACGAATTTTGGTAATTCAGGTTCGTAGAGGGTCATGTACCTGCTCGTAGTCTTTACATAATAAGTTGCTCCTGTATACTAATCTCAACATAATTAAAATAAATTAAAACTAAATAAATAGTAATAAAATAGTGCAATTAGGTTGAAGATGAATGTTTGACCGCATTAATATTAGTTCTAAAACTAACCTATTATAGTTACTTCTAAAGTTATACTAAATTAATCAAACAATAATATATTTTAATTTATTATACATAGTATCAATGTGATTAAAGTTTTCAAATTAACCATTTTTTTCCTTAAAAGGTGTCCGTGTAAGCCCACTTATTTCAAGTAGTGGAAATAGTTCTTTTAAAAATTTTTCTCACAAAGTCTAACTCAAATACTGAACCACGCTTGGAATTATACATAGGTATAAAGTTATACATAAGTACGAAACCGCACATAATTGGGTACCCTATGCTTTAACGTAAATTAAAGCGTATTATATGTATTTACATAAGCATCTAAAGCATACTGCGAAAGTTATACGATAAAACATTAGTTCCAAAATACCCTTTTGGCTATTGTAGTCTCCTCCCGATTTCGACAATAGTACACGAATTTTCAATTTCTACTAAATTGAGGTAAAAATGTATTTATTAAAGTACAGTGATTTCATAGCTGCTGTTGTTTAGATAAACAATATATTAATACATATACATACGACTTTAAAATATTTAAAACCTTATAAGATTAAAAGTGCTTGAAAAAACAAAATAACAAATCGTGGTTAGATAAAAATACAACTACATACTCCGTCGTAGTAAAAGAAATGAATAATTTCTTTAGGCTTAATAAATTAAAATCCATTAAGTATCTCTAAAAAATATATATAAATGAAACTTTTACCAAAGGTTGCGTTCGTTCAATAACTTAATATTACATTCTACAACACGAACTGACGACAGCCATGCAGTACCAGTAAATCTCAGTTCGTTATAAATTATTAGACTTTACATCACATCGATTCTATACATTGGTAAGATTTCACGTGGATTATCGAATTAAACCACACGCTCCACCGTTCATACAAACTCCCGCCAATCTCTTTAAGTTTGACCTTTGCAGCTCTACTCCCCAGGCGAGGTATTTCCGCGTTAGCTGATACACCGAAGTTATTTCTTCAACATAGAATACCCATTGATTCCCGGTACGAACTACTAGGGTCTCCAATCCTATTCGATACTCGTACTTTAGAGGTTGGACGTCAGATATAAGGGTAGAAGGCTGCCGTGGCTTTTGAGAGTCCCTATAACTTATTAGAATTTTATCTCTAAGTTAAACGTACTGCCGACCTCTCCTTATCTCTAGTATTAAGTTATTACAGTTCTCTACGTTATATACTGCGATTTAACCTGTAAATTCTTAAACCGTCTAGCCGCTCTTTACGCCCAGTAAAGGTCAGTAACGCTCCCTCGTCAAAGTCTTACCGCAGCTGCTGGCACTTTGTTGGCCCGAGATTCTCTTTAGTCTGCTTCACAATTAAGCAACTACGAAAAGACTTTACAACTGCCATAGCCTTCACGACAAATACATGTCTATCATCCCCACAAAACCCTGGTTCAAGCTTTCACTTGTTGACCAATATTCCCCACTGCTGCCGACGGCGGGGTATTATTTCAGCCCCCGTGTGACTGATTCATCTTTCAATACAGCTAAGAGTAGTCGGCTTAAAGAAACTAAATTCTCTAAATACCTACCCTAGTATAAAGTCATCCTTAAAGCGAAATTAATTCTTTCTGTAACGTGTAAAACTATTTTATTTTTTTTTATCAATTAATACAAATTATCCTATAAAAGCGTTACAAGTCATCTAAAATACAATGTGTAGGGATAAAACACAAGGTGTACTAAAGTTATTAACTCTAATACGGCGACAACAAACCCATGCTTTTTAGTAATAAACCTGTTTTTAACACATTTAAGTTATTAAATGTTATGTACTAACCTATTATTAACATAAAGTATCGTGTGATTTTTTAAAATCATTTGAGATACTTTATATTTAATAGAATTTAATACTAAAACAGCTATTTTAGATATTTTAAAAATAAAGAATACTATTGAATTTTAACCACAAACTAATATGTAGTTATGTTATAACTAAAATTCATACAAATTACTATTTGTTATTTAAACAAACTTTTAGGGTAAACTTGATATACATTACTCACCAATACACTACTAAGTTATAAAACTAACTCAGTTAAGTTTGCATGTGTCAAGAGGTTCCGCACGCGTTCACTCCGAGCCAGAGTCAAACTCATAACAAGTTGACTGACTTTTATCCACTAAATGATTTAAATAGATTTAAATGTTATGGGCAGAAATTTTATAAGATATTAATCAATAATTCTATTAGCTCGAATTACTAAACGTCTGATTTTACGTTTTAATCGACCCGTTTTTTTAGTTTTCATAACTCCATATGGTTTATTTTTTAAAAAAATAATATATAAAAAGTTAAAAAGTTGTTTTCGTTTTTTTTTTGAACTCATTTCTTCAGTTATCACTTGACCTGTTATAGGATCGGTGAACGAGTGATTAATAGGTTTTTGTAAAATTTGAAGTAACTTGTTTAATTGATCTGATGTTTGTTTTACGTATAGAATAAAATTGTTTAAATTAGACAACATTAACAATTTACGTAAATATCGTATTAGAATGATTTTAGTACTTTTTGACTTTTTTAACGATTTTTTATAATTAAAAAATCTTATGAAAAGTCCTGCGTGTAGTGAAAATAGTATGTTATTTTTTTTATCTAATAGTGTTATAAATAAATAATGTTTTTTAAAGTTAAATAGTAATTTAAACGTAATTGGTTTACGTTTAGTCAATAGTTTAGGTTGTTCTTTAATCAATTCTCGGGAGCAAGGGTGTAGACCTTCACTAGTATATACAGGTATGAAATGTCTAGCAAAGGGGGCGTATAACGTACACATTGAATACACACGAGTCATGAATTTTATACTTTTTTTTTGTAATCTTTTAGGATATAACCTCTTGTTATAACGTTTAAGACGATATGGTCAGACATTGAAGTTGGCGATCTGTATTTTATATCTCGATCACAGTTCAGTTCTTTTAATACCAGCGCGACGTCATTTGTACAAAGTGAAAGTAAGTTTGGAGTAGAAAAATTTATCAAATGTGTTGTAAAAATTATGAAGACCTCCAAGAAGGTTTTGGTTAAAAATATATCTAAATATGTACAACTCGAAAGTTGGTTCTTTTCATCTATAACTATTTTCAGTTACTCTAGCAAACAAGTATTCAGGTTGTTTTGAAGCTTTTTCTTGAATAAGTGTCAATTCGCTATCATTAGATTTAATATTTTTATCAGTAAGGTCAAAATAGTTTTTTAAAAATCTATGATTCAATCCGTCTTTTGTTTGGTCAATAAATAATTCATTAATCAAGTTTTTTAAAATTTCCTGATTAACACCTTTATTTATGAGTTGATCAAATCCGAGAATATTTAATAGAATTTTTTTAGGTAGTTTTTTTGTAAGTTTAAGCATTTGTCGTAAAGCTCAATTTTTATTGTGTCAAGTAGTGTACTTATTGTATGAAAATCTAGAACGTAGGGGGTAGGGTCGACGTGTTGGGTATTGTTTTATTTTTTCTAACCTATAATCCTCTCGGTTTAATAAATTTTGAACTCTTTGACTTTTAGTTTTAATGTCTTTAATACTTACAATATTAACTAAACTTAAATTATACCGTTTTTTAATATTTAATTTATTACGACCGGTAAGGCTTTTAAGTTTTCAAGGACTATAGATCATTAACATACGTCGTTTTAAAGGTAGATGTTGCTTAGTGTGGTTATTATTACCTACAGATTCATTTGCTACGTATCTTGGAAGAGGTAGTGAGTTAGTTGATTTTTTGGATTTTTTTTTATAAAACTCTTTTCTAAATTCTTTTGTAAATTCTTTTGTAAAACGAGGTTTTTGTACGTTAGTAAATAACTCAGATATATAATTTTCATCTATGTTTGTTTTTTCATGTAAAGCCGAAAAACACATAGAAACCACTTTCAGATTAGTTAAATCTTGTGGTTCGTAAATATAATTATCAGATTGAATATATTTTTTACTAACATATTGTTTATTGATATACTTTTTTAAGTATTTATTAGGGTTTTTGTAAAATTTCAAATCTAGTCCAGGGGTATAGTCAATACCTACGTAAGGAGTTTTTAAAAATGTGGGTGATGATACATGTTTTATGTCAAAATGTTTATTTTTAATTAGTTTTTTGAAGAATACGTCGATACTTGTTTTAGGTACAAATGGTGTGGAAGTATTATAACTAATAATGGATTTTTTTTGTTCAAAGTGTGTTTTATAGAAAAAAATATCTGCATTACTTTCTCGTATGTTACCGTATTTACTACGGTATAACTTGTTAAACACCTCTCTGTCGTCGCTGTCTTTGTTTACGTTTTTGTTTTTAGTTTTTTTGTTATGTAAAATATGAGGTCGGTACACATCAACATTATTTAAAGTTTTAAGTTTTTGGACGTACTTTAAAGAATTTAAAACTCATAAGTTTTCAAAATTATCAAATTTTGTGGTTTTAAAATTAGCTTTTGATACAAAATTTTGTAGCAATGTTTGGTGGTATTCTAGTATATGATGAGGGGCTAAATCTTTTAGATACTCATTTTTATAAAAATTTTTAATATATTTTTCAAAATTAGCATAAGAAACACCGTGTTTACGTGTTTTTAGGTAACTAAATAAAACCGAGTCTTTATTCCCGTGTCGAATCATTCGAATCAATCAATTTTTTTTATATATTTTAATATTTCTTTTCGACCCAGGACCACCAACCTATCTAATCACTTGGTTGAAATTTTTAAATTTTTATCACTTATTGGTTTGTTTTGCAGTAGATGCATTTCGTATTTTTGTAGCAATTTAATTTTAGACATTGAGTCGCGAACGTCGTTTTCTACCTTACTGATTAAAGGTTTTATACGGTTGATTGATTCTTTAATTGGTGCTAATTTTAGTTTTCAATGCGAAATTTGTTTTAAACATGCTTGTGGGTTTTTTAGTACTAACAATTCACGCTCTAAATCGATTCCTTTTTTTTGCATTCGAATATAAGACTGGTGTAGTTTTGCAGATTCTACATAAAACATAGTAACTAATTTTTTCGAAAGCTTTCGAAAAAATTTAAACTTTGGATTCTGCCTATAATATTCAGCTCTGTTAAATCTAAAAGCCGCTTTTCGGTATTTTAACATTTTTTGTAAAATTCGTGCCATACGAAGTATTTTTCTAATGGACTGCTTTCGTACAGTAATATTCTTACGTAAACACATTATATCATACTTATGTTGATTAATAAAAGGTAACAAGTTGTAAGATTTTTTATCTAAGTATTTCATTTTGCCTATAACTTCTATGTATTTTTTAGTTTCAGGTGCAGCTTTAGGTTTCGATGCGATGATAAACTTAAGAGTTCGTAGTTTTTTAGAAAATTTACGCCATGCGGTACTTTTGTATGATGTTGCTACCAGATAAGGTTTTGTAGATTTTACGTGTTTACGTTTTAATTTTCTAATTTTTTCTAATTTTTTTCTAATTTTTAGTTTAACCTCTTTATCAATTTTTCAATCTTTTATTCGTTTTCGTCTCACGTTTCGACTTTCTTTGTTTCCTCTTTTAAGTCTTTTTCATCGTTTAATTCGTACCATCAATCGATTTATTTTTGTTTGTAAAACATAAACAAATGCATCAGCTTTTACTTCGGCCTCGAGACGAACTAGTGGGCACGTGGCTTTTCGTTTCCGTATTCTACGATTATTAAAAATTCTGTGTTTTTTTTTGCTTGCTTTAAACTTTCTGATTGTAGCTCTTTTAGTTGATTTTAGTAAAATCGTAAGATCAGTGGAGGTACTAGACAACTTTGGTAATGGAATAGATTGATCAAGGGGTTTGATACGTCGTTGGTAAATTACTGCTAGGCGGCAACCGTCCTTATCAGATAACTCTCGAGCGTAGAATCTAACATTTGTAGCGAATTTTTCAAGCTCATCTATGGTAGTTTTTACAGATTCAACATTCGCGCTATTGGAATCCTTTAAACGTTTTTCTAAATTTATACTTAAATGTTTGTTCCGTTTGTTGAGAAGGTTGAGCTTGTTATAAGCCTTTGCTAAGAGTGCATGCTGTTTTATGATCCTACTTTTTAAAAATTTTATATCTTTTCGTACATCTTTTAAAGTTAGTGATTTAAAGTTTTGTGCAGTTTTATGTTCTCAAGCTTTTAAACTCGTAGGTACGTCGTGGTTAGTTTTTTTGTTTAAGTTTTTTTATTTCAAGAACATCTCGTAAAGTTAATTTATTTGTTAGTAATCTAATAGAATCCTGCGTTCATAGATATCAGAAGTACACCTCTTTCGAGTGTTTATTCCTAGCAAACACATCCGAAAGTGTTTCAAAGTTATTAAATACGCTTTTAACATCTCCAAAATAACAGTCGCGGTATTGTTGTTCTGTTTTAGTAGTTTTAAAAGTGTTTAGCATCCCTACATGCAACCTTACCCATGAGTACTGATCGAGTAATACAGAAGCTAGGGTATTTTTATGAGATCATATTACTTCTTCAAATTGAGTCTTTGTTTGAAATATTTTTAACGTTTTTGGTTGAAGTTGTAGGAGTATCAGAGAATCTTTAATATGCTTATTGGTAGATTTAAAACTTTGCGCATGTAGTGTTTTAAGTTTATGTGCAAAATTCCGCTCTCTTACATGTGCTTGTAACATAAAAATGTTAAGTTCTGACGTTACGTATTTTCAATACATATGCATTACAAATCGATACAACCGTTTCATTATAAAAATGTGGTAATGGTCAAAATTTAATGAAACATTCAAAGCTCTTTTATAATTTTTTTCTTTAAAGATATTAAATTCGCTGAGTAAATTCGAACTACGTTTTCTAGATCCTAGTAATTCATTTTCTACGTGATCAAAGATTCCTTGAGTAAACTCCTCGTATCGAAGAAGACGAGTTTTATAAGTGAATTTTATATAATCGTTAACAGTTTTTTGTTTGTAGTTGTTATTTTCTTGAAGTGCTGATAACATTTCTAATTTACAAATATCATCTATAGGGTGACTAGCTCTTAATATAAAATTTATAGATCTAAACTCGTATTTTGTATATCCTATAATTTTAATTTCGGATGCAATAATAACGGAATTTACTGTTATATCTTTATTACCGTTAAAATAGCATTTTACTTTTTTTCTAGTTCGGCTGCTTTCTACAAAAATGATTTTTAACTCACCGACGATTTTACGACCCCCGACTATATAAATAGTGTAGTTAAAGTTTAGTTTTTTATTGTTATATCTGTAGTATTTACTAATAGCGT
>Ga0255274_1000173_pt1 | contig 11462 bp, 3 predicted proteins | sample AtltaT_4_FD_183673 | JGI IMG/M metagenome (GOLD analysis project Ga0255274, IMG submission 183673) | Metatranscriptome of freshwater microbial communities from Altamaha River, Georgia, United States - Atl_Colum_RepB_8h (Metagenome... | ecosystem: Environmental > Aquatic > Freshwater > River... | reverse complement strand
TCAGATTTCATCAGATCTTTATCAAAAAAAACGTTTACATTGGTAATGTAAGGTAAGTTGGGCTTCCAAATGTAATTTCCGCAAGTTTTGCATATTCAAATGCAATACCTTGCTTTTGCATTCATTTACCTGTTAATTTTCTTTTTCAGAGGAAAAAATGACTAAATTCAAAAAAACAAGTCGTGTGGCCAAAGCCTCTTTGCGACTGACGCAGGTTTCTGCATGCATGGCTTCTGCGGCCCTTTTGACCTTGTTGCCCGCGCAGCAGGCCTTGGCGCAACAGCTGTCTTCCGCGCAGATTGCCACGGGCAACATGACGGGCGACATTGACGGCGCCCTGCAGGCGGGCTATCTGGTCACGGGTGATTCCCGCTTGGGTGGCGCTGCCAACATCACGGTGGGCAACAACAACTCCCAGAGCTTGGTGCACAACTTCAACACCGTCGGTGGTGCTGGCTCAGGCGGCGGCGCCGGCCTGGGTGGCGCATTCTTTGTGGACACGGGTTCCACGCTGACGGTGATCAACACCGATTTCAAAAGCAACCGTGCCCAGGGCGGTGCGGGCGGCTCTGCGCCGGCCTTGCTTTACTACGATCAGAACCTGACCATCACGGGCGCCAGTGTTGATCTGCCCTCGTATTTTGTGAATGCCGAAGTGGCTGGCGGTTCGACCCCGCTGCTGTCGTACAACGCCGGCAAGTACAGCTTCAACTACTTGTCGGTTGCCCGCGACACGGCCAGCTTGCTCAAGAAAGACTCGGTCGCGATTTTTGAGTCCTACGGTACCACGGCAAAAATTGCCAATGTGGGTTCGGATGTGATCACGTTCACTGCGCCTGTAGAAGCCGCTGCGGTCAATGTGCCGAAATTTGTGAGCAACGTTTCCAGTGGTTTCACGGCCACGAGCAACAGCTCCGTATCGTTGGGCTACAAGCTGAACTTGACGGCAGGTTCTGGCACGCAAGGTGACCCCAACAACCGCTATAACGCGGTGGACATCCCCGACCTTTCTGGTGTGGCCGTTGGCCAGAAACTGGTGGCTGGTATCGCTGGTCGCTCCTCCTTGCAGGTGGCAACCGTGACTTCGGTCGAATACTATTCGCAAGCCGATGATGATCAGGCCAACGCAAACGGCACCCTGCGCGGCAAAGTCAAGTCGATCAACCTTGACAAGAGCATCTCCGGCACCATCGAGTCCATCGACGTGATCAAGGCGCCGTCTTTCAAGGCCACGCAATTTGCCACCGACGTGACCGGCAAAGTGGTCACCGTGACCAGCACCTTGGGCTCTTTCACGCCTGGCATGACGGTGAGCTGGGAAGAGTCTGGGCAGACCAAGACGGGCAAGGTGTTGTCGGTCGGTGGGGTGGGTAACCGCACTCTGACCCTGGACACGGCCATTGCCAGCTCGGTGACCGACATCAAGGCGGTGGAGAATCCGCTGCTGGGTGACAACAAGATCAGCGTGCCCAACGCCTCGACCAAATTCAGCGTTGGCCAATCGGTCTACGTGCCAGGTCAGGATGGCGTTGTTTTTGAAGGTACTGTGCTGTCTGTGTCCGGTTCGGAAGTGACCGTGACGCCGAAGGTGCAGGGCACCAAACTGGCCGACTACTACGACCCTGCTCTGGGCTTGGCACTGAAGCTGTCGGCCGCGTCGGTGAATGCGAACCGCACCCAGATCACGGTGCCTTACAACACCACCAACAAGACTGCATCGAGCATCCAGTCCTTGCTGGTGGGTCGCCTGGTGGATGGCGCCTCCTTCACAGAAGGCACCACCATTCAGGGGGTGACGGTGAACAATGGTTCGGTGACGCTGACCCTGTCTGCGGCGGCCAATGCCGGCAACATTGAGTTCTTCAAGCTCTACTCGCCACTGAAAACCGGTGGCAGCATGAACAACCTGGCGGTTCCTGCAAACATTGCCAACCAATCGGCAAGCAATGGTGGCAAGGGATACTCTGCAAACTTTGTCAGCACCTTCTTCAACGACAGTGAGGGTGTAGACGGCACCAATGGTGCAGCCGCTGGCAACAACAAAGGTGGCAAAGGTTTCAATGGCGGCGATGGTGGCAACGGCAGCAATGGCTGGCCTGTCAACTTCTGGCTCATTTATGACTTGGCGGCAGCCATTGCCAGCATCAAGACCGCTTCGATCGACGTGGGCGCTGCGGCGGCAGAGATGGCCGAAGCTGTGACGCCTGACCCGGTGGTGGGTCTGGCTGTGGAATTGCCTGACCCGGCCAAGATCGCCGCAGCTGCTTTGAACGTGACCAAGGCCAGCATCGACATGGGCTTTGCCATTGCCGATACGGTGCTGGCCACCACCAACCTGGCTTGGTGGGCGGCACAGCTGGGCCAGGGCCTGGCGGGCCTGGGTGGCGCCGGTGGTGACGGTGGTGCCGGCAGCAGTGGTGCCGACTTCTTTGGCGGCGGTGCCGGCGGTGCCGGCGGCGCCGGCGGCGACGGGGCGACCGGCATCAGCGACGGTGGTTCTGGTGGTGGCGGCGGTTCTGGCGGTGCTGGCGGCTTCGGTGCGGGTGGCGGCGCCGGTGGTGCAGGCGGTGCTGCGGGCGCCAACGGCAATGCGGTGGCAGGCGATCCAGGCGATGGTGGCCTCGGTGGCTTTGGTGCCGGTGACGGCGCCAACGGCGACGGCATGTTTGGCGGTGGTGGTGACGGTCTGGGGGGCTCGATTTTCGTGCGCTCGGGCGGTTCGCTGCTGATCAAGGGCAATGCCCTGTTTGAACGCAATTACGTGGCCGGTGGCAGCACCACCAGTGCGTTTGGCGAAGCCGGTGGCGCTGCAGGTACAGACCTGTTCATCATGAAGGGTTCCAACATCCGTCTGGCCCCGGGCTTGGGCAAGGTGATTCAGTTTGACGGCACGATTGCCGACGACAGCCTGGCCACGGACGGTGGCTACCAGAACGCCGCTGGCGACGGTGCTGACATCCGCATTGGCGGTCAGGGCTCTGGTGGTCTGGTCATCTTCAATGGCGCCAACACCTATTCCGGTCACACCATTCTTGAAGGGGCCACGCTGACGGCCTTGGTCGGTGTGGGCATCAACGACGCCTCGCTGATCCGCTTCAATGGCGCGGGCTACATTGCCCCGAACCTGAACACCAACAAAATCACCAGCACCATGTCTCTGGACACGGTGGGTACCTTCCTGTTGCAGGAAGACTATGTCCGTCGTGCGGGCATGGACCCCTCTGAAACGGCCTGGACAGGCTCGGGCGGTTTTGCTTCCTCCCTGGTCGATGGCGTGACGGTGAACCTGGGTGCGTTGGACAACCAGGGCCGTGGCCAAAAACTGGTCTGGGGCCAGGATGGTTTCTTCGTGCCCTATGACAATGGCTCGGGCATCAACGGCGTTTTGACCTTTGGCTCGGAACTCGCCAAAGGTGCAGTCCGCTTCACCAACAACGTTGAACTGAACAACAAGATTGCCACCGTTGCGGTTTACAACAACGGTAACCTCAACACCTCCTCGGCCATCCTGTCGGGCAACTGGACCAACGCCGCAGGTACCACCAGTTCGCTGGTGGTGGGCGACTCCAGTGTGGGTTCACCCTACAACGGCCATCTGTTCATGACCGGCCAAAACAGCCTGGATAGCCTGGTGGTGGCCGGCGGTGTTCTGTCCACATACAACGCGGACAACCCCGAAAGCAACGGCAAACTGATGAAGTCCACGGGCGATCTGTTCGTGATGGCCGATACGGACAACACCGGGGCCACTTCACGGCTGGATCTGTTCTCTGATGAATCGCTGCGCCATGCCACTGTGCTGCGCGGCGGTGTGCTGACCTTGACGCAAACCCTGACGGCTTCGGGCAATATGGTTAACCGGGGTCTGGTGTCCATTCTGGGTGAAAACACGGCATTGCTGCCAGAGCAGGTGGCGGCACAACTCAAGCCTATTTACCTGCCGATCGGCGACAACGGTTTCAACCAATGGGAAGGTAGCCTGGTGGTGGGCGGTGCCATGACCAACCAGAACACTGTGGTTCAGGCTGCCAATGTGCAACTGGGCAGTGTGACCAACCAGGGTTCCTGGACCGCTTTTGGCAACACCGAAACCACCACGGGTAACTTCACCAACGCGGCTGGCGCCATCTTCTTGGCGGCCGGAAACACCACGGTCAAGGTGGACCTGAGCAACTCAGGCACCATGGACCTGACCGGTAATCTGACGGTTCGCAACGATCTGAGCAACGCTTCGACCGGTGATCTGGCAGTCGTGGGTGACACGTCGGTGGTCCGTGATTTGGCCAATAACGCAGGCAGCATTGACCTGACAGGCAAGCTGTCGGTGGGCCGCGACCTGACCAACACTGCAGGCACCGTGCGTGTGACCGGTGATGTGTCGGTGGGAGGAAACCTGACCAACACCACGGACGGTATTGTCACGATCGTTGGCAACACCACAGTGGGTGGCAATGTGAGCAACGCGGGGGGCATCTCGCAAACCGGCAACATGGCGGTTTCGGGTTCGCTCACCAACACCAACACGGGCGTGATGGTTCAAACCGGCAACACAGAAGTGACGGGCACCATCACAAACAACGGCTACTGGCGCTTTGGGCAGGATGCCACGATCAAGGCCAACAACCTGCTGGGCACCACGGGTGTGTTCTGTCTGTCTGATACCACCGATCAGAATTGCTCTGGTGGTAATGCCAAGAAGCTCAGCCTGGACCTGGGCACCAGCTCGACTTTTGACGGCGTGTTCACTGGCAAAGGCGGTCTGGAAAAACTGGGCGATGCCACGCTCAAGCTGACGGCGGCACAGTCCTTCGAGGGTGAGCTGGCCATCAATGGCGGTACCCTTGAAACCTCTGGCAACGCCACACTCCACAACGCGGTCAACGTGGTCGTGGGCACAGGCGGCACCTTCATCCTCGGGGTGGACGATACCGTCAACAAGGTGACCAACAACGGCCAGAATTCAGTACACCTCAATGCCGACCTGACCGCCACCAATGGCTTCGTCAATAACGGTCGCGTGGTGGCCGATGCGGGTCTTGGTGCTGTGCGCAACCTCAATCTCCAGAGCTCCGGTCTGTCGGGTTCGAGCGATGGCCGCATTCAAATCACCGAGGGCACAACCTTTGTGCTGACCCAGGGGGGCAACACGAGCTACGACGGTCAGATCCAGTCCATCGGCAACCGTAACAACTCGAGTTTTGTCAAGAGCGGTACAGGCACGCTGACCTTGTCCAACACGGTTGACGTCAAAAACGTCCAGATCAGTCGGGGTGAGCTGGCACTCAACAAAGCCAACATCCTGCAAGCCGATGCGACCGTGACCATTGGCGGTTCGGGTCAACTGTCCTTGGTCACGGGCAGCCAGTCCATTGACAAGCTCTTGGGCTCGGGTGTGGTGAACCTGGGCACCAATGATCTGGTCCTGGCCCGTGGCGGTGCCTTTGAAGGCCAGATCCAGGGTGCAGGTCGCATCGTGGTGGACCGAGGCGATTTCTCGATTGCAGGTGCCATCGTTTCACCGCAAGCCGGTTTTGTGGTGAGGAAAGACTCGTCTGTGGTGGGCTACAACGGTGTGCTCAACGTCAGTGTTCTGGACGTTGAATCTGAAGGCCTCCTCGCCCTCGGTGTCAACCGTGCCGACCAGGGCGGTCAGATCATGGCAGACACTGTGAACGTCAGTGGCGTCCTGCAAGGCTCTGGCACCATTGCTGGCGCGACGACAGTGAACAGCGGTGGCTTGTTCACCCCGGGTTACTCGCCGGGTCAGGTCAGCTTTGCCAACGGCCTGACTTTGGCCAGCGGCTCCACCACGCAGATGGAAATTGAGGACCCTGCAGGCGTGGCCGGCACAGGCTTCGACCAATTGGTGATTGTGGGTGGTCTGAACATCGCCAGTGCGGCCAAGCTGGAACTGAAGGGTTACGGTTCAACTGTCCCAAGCCTGACGCTGGGTCAGACGGTCAACATTTTCAGGTTTGAGCCGGGCAAGGTTCAGGGGGTGTTTGGCGAGGTCAGCGCAAGCGGCCTGTCCAATGTCGGCGCTTTGAGCCTGGCCACCGGCAATGTGGTGGGCTTTGGCAGCAAGAACTTGGCGGACATGGCCGCCACAGCGACAACGGCCAATCAGAAAGCCATCTACAACGGCTTGCTCCAGAAAACCACGGGCGGTGTGGCGCAGTTCTATGGCGGCAGCTTCATCGAACGCCTGACGGCAACGATGGACAGCGCTGGCAGCACCAAGGCGCTGTACAACGCTTACAACCCAGAGTCGTATCTGGCGTTGAGCGACATCAGCCAAGCGGCGGCACAAGACGCATTGCCGGTCTGGAAGTCGCAGCATGCCAACCAGGACAAGCTGTTCGCTTATGCCAGCCGCACCACGCGTGCCAACGGTCAATTTGCCGACAACCAGTCCTTCGGTCTGGGTCTGAACTCCTACACGATTGGCGCTTCTCGACAAATGGGCGAGAACACCCTGCTGATGACGCTCGGTGCGGTCAACTCGACCATTCGTGGTGACCATCTGAGCTCGACCGGTCATGGCATGAGCGCAGGCGTGTCGCTGCAGGGTGCCGCCAAAGCATTGCCCAACAGCCTCTGGTTCGCTGGTCTTTCTTATTCCAACATGGATCTGGATGGCAGCCGACTGGGCACCTACCGTTTCCAGGACGTGGGTTCTGCATCGACCCAGGCGCAAGTCGGGCTGGAGAGCAAGTACGCGATAGGTCCGAAATCCTATGCGATGACACGTGCTGCACTGGCGCTGGGCAGTACCAGCCGCGCTCGTTTGAACGAGACGGCCAACACGTCGCTGAACACCATCGCGATCGACTCGACTCGCTACAGCTACAAGCTGATGGATTTGGCGCTGGAGCTGGGTAGCCAGATCAACAGCCACACAAGCTGGTATGGCTCGGTCACTTACCAGGCTGGTGATCTGAACAAGAACTCGGTCACGGCAGGCATGGACAACGACCAGGCACGCTTCACGGTGACTGGCAAGTCGGCCATGGCCTCCAACTCGCGTCTGATGACCGGTCTGCGTCACCAATACTCGCCCGATACCTCGATCGAGGCTTCGATCGGTGTTGCTCGTGGCTGGGATCGTTCCAACGAAATTCAGGCGAATTTCGGGTTGATCAAGTCTTTCTAAAAGTTGGCTTGAGACTGGGCAGCTTCCGCAAGGGGGCTGCCCCTCTTTTTTGAGATGGCATGAAAAAAATCATTGTTTTTTGTGTGGCCTGGGTCGGCTTGTTTGGCGCCTTGATGGCGCAGGACAAGAAGATCGACGATCAACAAATCCGCGACACGATCCTTCAAGATGTTCGCAAACAGGGCATCGATCAATTGGCCGAGGTTCAGGCCGCGGTTCGTGCGGCCCAGGAGGGGGTGCTGATTCGGGCGTGGGAGCAAAAAGTGGTGGCTTCTCACCCGGTTGGACAGGCCCTGAAAGATGCGGTTTACAAAGACCTGGGCCAGCTGCTGGGGGACCAGGAATTCAAGCTTTTCCATGTGTTTGTCAACGATGAAAAAGCCGCGAAAACCTTGATCACCAAAATGAAAGAGACACGTGACTGGACTCAGCTTGAGCCCAGGACACTTTGGGGCAACGAAGTCAAATTCAGCTTGAGCCGTACCGACTGGATCAATCTGTCTGCGGTGCTGGCCGAGTTTCGGCAGACGGTCCGTGCCATGAAAAAGGGCGATATCACCGCCGAGCCCATCAAGGCCAAAGACGGCTGGCATGTGGTGGGCCTGGTCGATGCCCGCGCCTTCAAATTGCCCCCGCCTGAGCGCATTGAAAAAGAAATACTCCGACTGGCGGAGCGAAAAATCATCGAGCAGCAACTTCAGATTTTGTTGCAAGCCAAAACCAAGCAGTAACCCCCGCATTCAAGATGTCCAATTACGAGCCCATTCACGCCTCCCGCCATGGTCAGTTGCGCCTGAAGCCAACCGACGGTTTTTCATTTGCCGCACCGCACCACCTGGTGTCGGTCGTGTTGCATGAGTTCCCCAACGTCTCGGTCAATTACCCGATTGTTTTTGTCAAAGCACCCGAAACCGGCAAGTACAGACCTGTTGCCTTGCTTGGCCTGGAGCCAGGCAAGAACCCGTTTGTGGATGCCAAAGGTCAGTGGCAGGCGGGCACCTACATCCCTGCGGCTTTCCGTCGCTACCCGTTTGCGTTGGCCGAGGATGGCTCGGACAACCTGACGGTGTGCATTGACACGGAGAGTCCTTTTGTCGGGACCCAGGAAGGCGAGCGCCTGTTTGACGAGCAGGGCTTGATCACGCCGGTGTTGGGAAAAATCCGTGACTTTCTCAAAGAGCTTTCCATATCAGAGCGTATGGCACAGCTGTTTTGCGATCGCTTGGTCGAGCTCGATCTTCTGGTCCCCGGTGGGTTGCAGATCCAGGAGCAGGGCCAGGTCCGTCAGTACGACGGCAGCTATGTCATTGATGAAAACCGCTTGGCGAAATTGACGGCAGAGCAATTCCTTTCTTTGAGGGAGCAAGGCTTTATTGCCGCCGTCTATTCGCACCTGACCTCGTTGTTGCAACTTCAAAAATTGGTGCTGATGCGCGGCGATGCCGCGTCACCAGCCGCCTGACCCCAGACTTGCCCGCTTTGAATTGAATCCAGGAGATCCCCATGAGCACCCAAAAAACAAGCCCTTCGAGCCTTGTGCAGAACAAAGAAAAAAAAGTGGCTGGCGCAGCAGCTGTGGCCGCACGCTTGCGTGGCAAAGGGGCGATGCTTGCTGAAGAGAGTTTGCTGGCTGCGGCAGCGCAAAGCGCATCGCCAGAACTGCCCAAGGGCATTGCGAAAGAGGGGGCGGCTGAGGTGGCGGACCTGGACCTGGCGCAAGACAAGCCCGGTGTCATCGACGGCCAAGACAAAGTGGAGCTGACTTACGAGCAAACCTCATCTTCGCCAAGCCAGACCTGGACGCTGGCTCAGGCCAGTACCTCAACGGCCACTGACGCGTCGGCGTCTGCGGCGCCCGCATGCGAGGATTCGTCAGGCAAAGCATGTGATGACGATGACAAAGGCGGCGCATGGTGGGGTGCGGACGTGGGTTCCTGGCTCAAGCTGGGTCTTGCAGGCGGCGCTTTGTTGCTGGCATCGGGTTCTGGCAGTCAGAACGATGACACCTCCAAGCTCAGCACAGCCATGGCGGCAGGCCCGTTCAAGGCCAGCGGCATGACACTGGCTTATTTCGGGACCGGCGGCCTGCTGCTGGAGCTGAGTTGGGACGAAAACGGTGTACTCACGAAAACAGTCAATGCAGCCCTGAACGGTGATGTGCAGATCCAGACCTCCAAAGTGATGGTTGACGGGCAAGAACAAGTCGTCGTCACGGGTGTGGTGGTTGACTTTGCCAACTACACCGGGACCCTGATGGCGGTGCTGTTTGACAAAGCCGACAGCGTTCCGCTGGAGTTTTACGACGAAGTGGCGGGGCTGATCAGCCTCGAAGAGTCTGCGCTGCACGCGGTCACCACCATCAACAAAGGCCAGAACTTCCTGGCCATCACTCCGTTTACCGAACTGGCGCTGCGCATGGCGGGTGTTGAAACCGCCACCCTGGATCAAACCCAGGAAATCACTTCGTTGCTGCAGGACAAGGCGCAACTCGCTTTGGTGGACGATGCCAACAAAACAGTCAGTCAATGGGTGGGGGTGGACATCGTCAATGTGCTGCCTGTGGCCGTCAATGATGTCGGCTTCGTGTCTGCCACCGATCTGCTGGCCAAGAACTATGGCGAGAAGCTGGCGGCATTGGCACGCCTGGTGCCCGGTAATCTGGAGGGCAGCATCGAAAAGCTGCTGCAGAGCGATCCGGACGCCGCCCCCACGCTGATTGCACAAGCGCTGACGGACTACATAGACGACGTTCAATCGAGCACGACGCCAGCCAGCGTCGAGATCGATCGCAGTGTCTGGATCAATATGCAAGAGGGTGCTCGACCCCTGCTCATTCGTGGCGCCAGTGCAGATGCCGACGATGGCAGTGTGGTGCGCATCACGATTTACAAGGACGGCGTGGCCTTGCTGTCTGTCAAGGCCGAGGTGCAGGGTGATGCCTGGCAAGTGACCTTGCCTCAGACCCTCAGCCAAATGGGCGTTCAGGACGGCGATGCCTTGACGATTCGCGCCTACATCGACCCAGACTACCCGGACGAAGCCACCACCCGATACGACGCCACACCGCCTGCGACGCCGCAGTTTGCGCCTGATCTGCAGGCCCATCAAGACAGTGGTATCAGCAGCCTGGATAACGTCACCCGCGAACAAAGTCCGGACCTGTATGTGGGTCCTTTGCCTGCGGATGTCGCGGCGGTCGAGTTGTTGGTGGACGGGGAGCCAGTGGCTGCAACCTACAACGCTCGCAGCGGCACTTTGCGCCCGAATGTCTCTTTGGAAGATGGCGTGCACCGCATCAGTTACCGCTGGATCGATTCTGCCGGAAACGTGGGTCTGCCCAGTCCGAAGCTGCTGACCACGGTGGACTCCTTTGCGCCAGCGCGCATGCTCAACATCGACATCAGCGACGACAGTGGCATCAGTGCCAGCGACTTCATGACCAATGTGACCACGCAGACGGTGACCGGGCAGCTCTCTGCCCCATTGTCTACAGGTGATCGGGTGTGGGCGTCCATCGATGGTGGTGCCAACTGGTTGGAAGTTACCGGCAGTGTGGATGCTGATGGACGACTCTCCTGGTCGGGCGTCAGGCTCAATGAGGGCATCAGCAACTTGCAATTCAAGACGACCGATGTGTCTGGCAACACCAGTCAGGTCACTGCTCAGGCTTACAGGCTTGACACCACGCCGCCTGACATCACGGTCAATCCGATCGCGCTCAGTGCCGATACCGGTTCAAGCGCAAGCGACTTTGTGACCCGGCAAGTGGTGCAGCAGGTGAGCGGCCAGTTGATCGAAAACGGCCAGCCCCAGACCTTGTTGCCCGGTGACCGTTTGATGGCCTCCTCCGATGGAGGAAGCACCTGGCAAGACATCACTGCGTCGGTTCGTGGCAGTACTTTCACCTGGTCCGGCGTCAGCCTCAATGGTGGCGTGAACGGAAGCAACAGTCTGCGTTTTCAGGTGATCGATGCGGTGGAAAACCGCGGCCCGATCACTGCGCAGAACTACAGACTAGACACCGTTGCCCCTGTCGGGCCCGAAAACTTTGCCTGGGCCACCTACCCTCAAGGCATCTCTTCTGGCGGCAACTCGGTGACGGGGCTCATCGGTGATGTGCCGTTCACCTACACCTTGACCGACTTGAACCAGGGCCCGCTGAACTTGAACAGCACGGGCAATATGTACAACCAGGGCATTTTCCCGGCGGGATACCACGTTCCTGGTGGCACGACCATCCGTAACGATTTCGCGTCGGTCAACACCTTGACGTTTGACGTGCCCATGAACAACCCGGTGCTCGTGTTTT
>Ga0255274_1000172_pt1 | contig 11470 bp, 7 predicted proteins | sample AtltaT_4_FD_183673 | JGI IMG/M metagenome (GOLD analysis project Ga0255274, IMG submission 183673) | Metatranscriptome of freshwater microbial communities from Altamaha River, Georgia, United States - Atl_Colum_RepB_8h (Metagenome... | ecosystem: Environmental > Aquatic > Freshwater > River... | reverse complement strand
TCTTACGCAAAATTTCAGTCCTTGCCATCCTGTTTTCCTTAGCTATGATCAGCGCACATTCTAGCATGGCGCAAGACGCAGCAGAAGGAGAAAGCCTATTCAAAAACAATTGTGCCGCCTGTCACAACACCTCCGATGAGGTTTTGGTAGGACCTGGTTTAAAGGGCATTACCGAACGTCGTCCCATTGAGTGGATCGTGAAATGGGTAAAAAATCCCCAAGCCGTGATCGCCTCTGGTGACAAATACGCCAACGACTTATACAATAAGTTCAACAAGGCACAAATGACGGCTTATCCCAATTTCTCGGATGATCAAATCAAAAACATCGTGGCTTACATCGATGCTTCCAACGCTGCCCCTGCTGCCCCTGCGGCTGGTGCTGCTCCGGCGGAAGCGGGTGCTGCTGCCGCTCCTGTAGAGAGCTCTGGCGGTATGATGCAAGGCCTTTTGGTTGGTTTGTTGGTCATCATGGTATTGGTATTGATTGCATTGTTGTCCATTGTCAACACCTTATCCAAATTGACGGTTACACCAGAGGCAGGAGAAGCTCAAACCCCATTCATGGAGCGTGTTCAAGCCAATTTGAAGGCATTGTCTAAAAACTCTGCTGCTAAGACGGGAGTCATTGTATTGATTTTATTGTTTGGTGGTAAGGCCACCATTGATGCCGCTTACGGCGTAGGCATCCACCAAGGATATGCCCCGGAGCAACCCATCAAATTCTCTCATAAATTGCATGCAGGAAATTATCAGATCAACTGTAATTATTGCCACACCGGCGTTTACGAGGGCAAAGGAGCCAACATTCCTTCCGCCAACATCTGTATGAATTGCCACAACGCCATCAAGCGGGAGTCTCCTGAAATTCAAAAAATCTATCGGGCCATCGAAAACGAAGAGCCCATTCAATGGGTTCGGGTGCACAATTTGCCTGACTTGGCCTATTTCAATCACGCCCAACACACCAATGTAGGTGGTTTGGAGTGTAAGAATTGCCATGGTGAAATTGAAAAAATGGAAGTGGTAGAGCAACGTTCTACCTTGACCATGGGCTGGTGTATTGATTGCCACCGTCAAACCGACGTGAATGCCAAGGGCAATGCCTATTACGATAAATTGGTGGAATTGCACAATAAAGACAGCAAGACCCCACTCAAAGTAGAAAACATCGGTGGATTGGAGTGTTCCAAGTGCCACTATTAATGGTTTAAGCATTCTTTTTTTATTGAATACAACGCTTTTATGGAAAATTCGAACAAGAGGTACTGGAAAGGCATTGAGGAGTTGACCAATGATCCATCGTTTGTTAAAAACAAGCACAATGAGTTTGGGAACATGCCCAGCCCTTTGGATGCCAAAGGAGATTCATTGGTGGATGGAACAGGAACCCACCGCAGGGATTTCTTGAAAATGTTGGGCTTTGGAGTAGCCGCCGTTTCATTGGCAGCCTGTGAAGCTCCCGTTAAAAACACCATTCCTTACCTGAATAAGCCCGAGGACGTAGAGCCTACCATTGCCAATTGGTACGCTTCTACCTTTACCGATGGAGGAGAATACGCTTCCATTTTGGTAAAAACCCGTGAAGGCCGCCCCATTAAAATTGAGGGAAATAAACTTTCTCCCGTTTCTAAAGGAGCCCTTTCTGCCCGCGCCCATGCTTCGGTGCTTTCCTTGTATGACAATGAAAAACTAAAAGGTCCTCAAGCCGATGGCAAAGCCAGCGATTGGGCCAGCATTGATAAAGCCATTACCGGACAACTGAATGCGATTGCCGCCCAAGGTGGTCAAATCCGCATTGTTTCCAATACCATTTTGTCTCCAAGCACCCTAAAAGTCATTGGAGATTTCAAAGCCAAGTACCCCAACACCCAACATGTGGTGTACGATGCCAATCCAGCTTTTGGTTTAAGCCAAGCGCATGGAGGTAGCATTCCAGATTTCCAATTCAATAAGGCCAAGACCATTGTTTCTATTGGAGCTGATTTCTTAGGAACTTGGATTGCCCCTACCGAATACGCCAACCAATGGGCAGAAACCCGTCGCGTATCTTCTGAAAAAGGAGGAAAGAAAGCCATGTCTCGTCATTATCAATTCGAGACCATTCTATCCAATACCGGAGCCAATGCGGATTACCGCGCTACTTACAAACCTTCTCAAGAAGGCTTGGTGGTTTTGGCCCTATACAATGCCCTTGCCAAATTGAGTGGCGCAGCCACCCTAGCGGGTAAAGGAGTTGCTCCAGCTCATTTAGATCAAGCGGCCAAAGAATTGTTGGCCAATAAAGGCACAGGCTTGGTGGTTTGTGGATCCAATGATCCCGCCGTTCAGCAATTGGTGGTTGGCATCAACGCTATGATTGGCGCTTATGGCAGCACCATCAATACCGGCATCGCCGTACATTACCGTCAAGGCAATGACATGGCCATGGCCAATTTTGTCAATGAATTGGCAGCAGGTGCCTTATCTGCGGTCATTTTCTACAATGCCAATCCGGTGTACAATCATCCCATGGGGGCAAAAATTGCGGCAGCACTACCTAAGGTGGGCTTAAGCATTGCCACCAACGAACGTGCCGATGAAACCGCTTCTTTGTGTAAGTTCATTGCCCCAGACGCCCATTTCTTAGAGTCTTGGAACGATGCCGAGCCTAAGTCTGGTTTCTATTCCTTGACTCAACCGACCATTTCCAACATCTTCAAGACGCGTCAAGCACAATCCAGTTTCCTTACTTGGGCAGGATTGAACGCCGATTACGCCAGTTACTTGGAGCGGAATTGGGAGCAAAATATTTTGAAATCCGGTGCCGTGGCTTGGAAAAAAGCCTTGCATGATGGGGTATTTGGAGGGAACACCACGGTTTCCGCTTCCATTCCTTCATTCAATGCAGCGGAGGCCGCAGCCAAGGTTAGCGCTGCTTACAAAGCCGATGCCAGCGGATTGGAAATTGCCGTTTACGAAAAAGTAGGTTTGGGTACAGGCTCACAAGCCAACAACCCATGGTTGCAAGAATTCCCTGAGCCCGTATCTAAGGCTTGCTGGGATAATTATGCATCCATTTCTCAACCTACGGCGCAACAATTGAACATCAAACAAGGGGATGTGGTCACCTTGAGTGGCAACGGCTACCAAGTAGACCTACCTGTATTGGTTCAACCAGGTCAAGCCAACGATACCATTGCCGTAGCCATCGGTTACGGAAGGACCAAGGCGGGCAAATCCGCCGATGGGGTTGGGGTGAATGCCTATCCTTTCATCAGCGCCATCAATGGAGCTTGTGTGGGCAACTGCACCCAGTCGGTGTCTGTAAAGGCCACCGGCGCAGAGCGCAGCATCGCTCAAACCCAAACCCACCAAACCGTGATGGGTCGGCATGCGGTGGTTCAAGAAACCGTATTGGCCGCTTATGCCAAGGATCCTATGGCCGGAAGGTTCAGCCCTGAGGTAAGTACCGCAGAAGGCAAGAAGCCCGCCACGGACATTTCCTTGTGGAATGGCCACGATTACAACAACCATGCCTGGGGGATGGTGATTGACCTCAATACTTGTACGGGCTGTTCGGCTTGTGTGGTTTCCTGCTCGGCAGAAAACAACGTACCTGTGGTAGGTCGTCAGGAGGTCATCAACCGTCGTGAAATGCACTGGATGCGCATTGACCGTTATTACTCTTCCGATGCTGAAGTGGAGGATTTGAAAGGCTTGGAAATCGCTTCTGATAATCCAGAAGTCGTGTTCCAACCCATGTTGTGCCAGCATTGCAACAATGCTCCTTGCGAGACCGTATGTCCCGTATTGGCCACCACCCACTCTTCGGAGGGCTTGAATCAGATGACTTATAACCGTTGTATTGGTACCCGTTATTGTGCCAACAACTGTCCTTACAAAGTTCGTCGTTTCAACTGGTTCCGCTATTTCCAAACCGATGAGTTCGATTTCCATTTCAACAATGATTTGGGTCGTATGGTCATCAACCCAGACGTAACCGTACGTTCTCGTGGGGTAATGGAAAAATGTTCCATGTGTGTGCAGCGTATTCAAGAAGGCAAATTGGCGGCTAAGAAAGAAAAACGCCGTCCAGTGGATGGAGAGATTGAAGTGGCTTGTGCCCAATCTTGTCCAACCAATGCCATCACCTTCGGGGATATGAACGATCCTTCTTCGGCCATCTCCAAATTGTTGGAGACCGAGCGCGAAGGACGGGCTTACCATGTATTGGAAGAAATCAATGTGAAACCCAATGTTTCTTATTTGATGAAAGTCCGTAACAAAGAGGCCAAAAAAGCCCAGCACCACGCTTAATTATTTTAATTGTAAAAGAAAACGTTTTTAACCTATGTCGCACGTTGTATCACCCATCAGAGAGCACCTGGTTACCGGGGGTAAATCGTATTCCGATGTTACCCATGATATTTGTAAGCAAGTGGAAGGGGCTCCCACCAAGGAGTGGAAAATAGCTTTCGGCGTTTCCTGTTTGATTTTCGCATATGGCGCCTATTGTTTATTCTATACCTGGTGGCAAGGCATTGGGGTTTGGGGTTTGAATAAAACCGTTGGTTGGGCTTGGGACATCACCAACTTCGTATGGTGGGTGGGTATTGGTCACGCCGGTACCTTGATCTCCGCCGTATTGTTGTTGTTCCGTCAGAAATGGAGAACCTCCATCAACCGTTCGGCAGAAGCCATGACCATTTTTGCCGTACTTTGTGCGGCCTCCTTTATCTTGGCCCACATGGGCCGTCCATGGTTGGCGCATTGGGCCTTACCTTTGCCCAATACCTTTGGATCACTTTGGGTAAACTTCAACTCTCCTTTGGTTTGGGACGTATTCGCGATTTCTACGTATTTATCGGTTTCCCTATTGTTCTGGTACATGGGTTTGGTGCCTGATTTGGCCTCCATTCGTGACCGTGCGACCAATAAGACCCGTAAATTCTGGTATGGCTTGTTCTCTTTGGGTTGGACCGGAGGTTCTAAAACATGGGCACGTTACGAATACATGTCCTTGATTTTGGCTGGTATCTCCACGCCTTTGGTACTTTCCGTACACACCATTGTATCCATGGACTTTGCTACCTCTGTGATTCCAGGTTGGCATACCACCATTTTCCCACCCTACTTTGTGGCCGGTGCGATCTTCTCTGGTTTTGCCATGGTACAAACCTTATTGCTCATCACCCGCGTGGTGTTCCATTTGGAAGATTACATCACCATTGAGCACATTGAAATGATGAACATCATCATTACCGTGACAGGATCCATTGTGGGTATTGCCTATTTGACTGAATTCTTCATCGCTTGGTATTCTGGTGTGGAGTACGAAAGCTATGCCTTCATCAACCGTGCCTTTGGCCCTTATTGGTGGGCTTATTGGATGATGATGACCTGCAACGTAATTTCTCCACAGTTGTTCTGGTTCAAGAGCATTCGTACCAATTTGATGGTATCTTTCTTCTTATCCATCGTAGTAAACGTGGGTATGTGGTTTGAGCGTTTTGTAATCATCGTAACTTCCTTACATCGGGATTACATTCCATCTTCTTGGGCCATGTTCTCTCCAACCATGTACGATATTGGTGATTATATTTTCTCTTTTGGCTTGTTCTTTACCTTATTCTTCTTGTTTGCTAAGTTCTTACCAGTGGTAAACATGGCCGAGGTAAAATCCGTAATGAAAGGCGTTTCCTCTCAATACCCCAGCAAGAAGAGTACAACTAAAAAGAAATCAGAAGAAGCATAATATTAGAGCGATTGCATTATGAGCACGACAAATCAATACATCTTAGGCATTTTTGACGACGAGGACGAGGTTTTGCACGCCGTGAGCGAGGTAAAGGCCAAAGGCATCAAAGTAGAGGAGGTTTATACCCCTTTCCCCATCCACGGTTTGGATAAAGCCGTAGGCCATGCCCGTACCCGTTTGCCTATTGCCGCTTTCATGTTCGGATTTTTGGGTTTTGTATGCGCCCAATTATTGATCAATTACACCATGGTGTTTGACTGGCCCATGATCATTGGTGGTAAAGACTTCTTTGCCTTACCGGACTGGATCCCAGTTACCTTTGAAGGTACGGTCTTGTTTACCGCCTTCGGGATGGTGACCACCTTTTGTATTTCCAATGGATTGTATCCTGGCAAAGAAGTGGAAGTGTTGGACTTGCGCATCACCGATGACCGTTTTGTTATGGCCATCAATGTCGCAAAAAACAAAGCCAGTGAAGCCGACATCACCAAGGTGTTGAAAGGTGCCGGAGCAGTGGAAGTAACCAAAAAATAATGTTGAATCGTTTTTCAAATAGCATCATGTTAAAATCATTCGATAAATTGTTCTTTGCGGCCATGTTCAGTCTTGGCCTGGTTTCATGTGGCAGTGACCCCAATGACACCGGCACTGAATTTGCGCCCAATATGTACCATTCGGTTGGCTATGAACCCATGACCCAAATTGCGGGAGATACCAATACGATCAACCCCTATGGCATGAACATGCGTTTGCCTGTAAAGGGAACCGTAGCCCGTAATAAATTCAAAGGTGCCGACAGCTTGAAAGAAGCTTTTTTAACCCAAGATTTGATTTCCAAAGTAATTCCTGCCGATAGCATGGCCTTCTCTGAGGTGGCCCTAAAGAATCCCTTGGCTGCGAGCCCAGAGAACATTGAAGCTGGAAAATTACAATACGAGCGTTTCTGTCAACATTGCCATGGTGAAACAGGCAAGGGCGACGGCTTGGTTGCCAAGCAATACAAAGGGGTACCGGTATATTCTTCCGATGCTTTGAAGGATTTGAACGATGGACACTTGTACCACGTGATTACCCATGGCAAGGGCCGCATGTGGCCACATGGTTCTCAAATCAGTGCTGAAAATCGTTGGAAAATTGTCTTGTACGTCCACGAATTACAGAAACAATAAGAAACAGAACGCATTATTATTAAATTAAATTAGATCATCCAATGGCGGGACATTCAACTTTTTCCCCAGCAAACGTAGAAGAATATTACGAGTTTAGCCCTGAGGCTAAGAAGCGTGTCATTCTGGGTTTCATCATCAGTTTGGTTGCCACTTTGATCGGCATCTACCTATTGTCTAAGGGAGAATCCCATGGACATGAAGTGGCTGCTGCCGGGCATGAGGCTGCCAATGCCGGCCATGAGGCCGCCGGGCATCTGTCCGGAGGAGCCGTTTCTCATCAACCCGCTCCCCATTACGATTGGATGAACCGCGTATGGGCCAATTTGTGGTTGAACGGGGTCTTTTTTACCGGTATTTCGGTGATTGGAATGTTCTTTGTATCCATTCAGTATTTGTCTAAGGCCGGTTGGTCTTCGGTTGTGAAGCGGGTACCTGAGGCTTTCCCTCGCTTCTTGTACGTTACTTTTCCAGTGCTTTTGTTGGTCTTCTTGTTCAAAGGCGATGTGATTTTCCATTGGTTGCACCATGGCATCACCGATCCAGCCAGCGAGCATTACGACAAAATCATTGCTGGTAAGGCGGCCTACCTAAATAAGACTTTTTTCTTGGCTCGTATGGTAGCCTTCTTTGTATTGTGGTTGGGCTTGTGGTCTATGATGCGTAAGAAATCCTTGGAAGAGGATTTGAACGGAGGCACCGAGCATTTCTATACCATGGTAAAGATTGGAACCGCATTCATCGTAGTGATGGGTATTTCTTCTTCCATGTCTGCATGGGATTGGGTGATGTCCATTGACACGCACTGGTTCTCAACCATGTTTGGTTGGTACATGTTCTCCTCCTGGCATGTAACGGGCATCGCCATCATAACCTTATCGGTATTGTTGTTGAAAGACAAAGGTTTGATGGGCTATGTGAGCGAAAACCATTTGCACGATTTAGGTAAATTTATGTTTGCCTTCTCCATCTTCTGGTCCTATGTTTGGTTCTCCCAATTCTTATTGATTTACTATGCCAACTTGCCTGAAGAGACCATTTATTTCTTAGAGCGTTGGGAAGGACACGATAAAATTTACAAAGCTTCAGAGATTTTGAATGTTTTCTTTAACTTTTTCTTCCCCTTCTTAGTTCTTATGACAAGAGACGCCAAGCGGACAAGAATTTTCTTGAAAATCGCCTGTTTCTTTATCATTACTGGACATTACATTGATTTTTATCAAATGATTATGCCAGGAGTTTTGGGTAAACACGGGGGATACGGTTTGGTGGAATTTGGTATGGTTGCCACCTTTGCTTGTGCTTTTATTTATGTGGTATCCAATGAACTGACCAAGGCCAGTTTGGTGGCGAAAAACCATCCGTTCTTGCCAGAGTCATTGCACCACGACATTTAATATTTACGCATTAAAAAAACGCATATATGAACTATTTAGTTGGTCTTTTATCCGTCGTATTCTTTGTATTGGCCATTGTGGTCATCAGCAAGAGTTTGAGCTTGAATAAAAAACTGAGTGGAGCGGATGAATCCAGTCCTGTGGATTCCAGCAACAACCTCAACGCCATTGGCTTTTTGTTGTTCTGGGTCTTGGGTACCCTTGCTGGTACCTGGTCTTTCCTGGCCTCCAAGCCGGATTTCTTGCCAGAGGCGGCTTCCTTGCACGGAGTGATCACAGACAACATGTTTTGGATTTCCATGGGCATTGTGACCTTGGCCTTCTTTGTCACCAATACCTTGCTTTTCGCCTTTGCTTTCCGTTACCGTTTTAAGAAAGACAACAAAGCTACTTTTTATCCGGTGAACCATAAGTTGGAGATCGTGTGGACCATCATCCCCGCCGTGGTTATGGCCATTTTGGTATTTACAGGTTGGAGAACTTGGAGAGACATTACTTCCCAAGCCCCCAGCGATGCGGTGGTGATTGAATTGACCGGACATCAATTTGGCTGGTACGTACGTTACAGCGGGGTGGACGATCAGCAATTGGGAAATGTAAATTACAAATTGATTGATGAGACCAACAGCTTAGGCATGGACTTCAGCGACAAGAATTCCTTTGATGATTTCACAGCCAATGAATTGCATTTGCCCAAAGGCAAGCCAGTGCTTTTGAAAATCAGAGCGCAAGATGTGTTGCACTCGGTGTATTTGCCTTACCATCGGGTGAAAATGGATGCTGTTCCTGGTATGCCTACCAAGTTTTGGTTTACCCCAAGCATTTCTACCGAAGAAATGCGTGCCAAGTTGAACAATCCTGAATTCAACTTTAAATTGAACTGTACCGAGGTTTGCGGACGCGGACACTTTGGTATGGCCATCACCGTATTTGTGGATGAGCCTGCTGATTTTGAGAAATGGACCAAGGAGCAAAAGCCTTTCTTGACCTTGAATCCCGGCTACTTAGAAAAAGTTCCGGCCAATTTGAAGTCCAAGGCATCCAAATACCTTCCCGTAGAGGAAGCGGCCAGCGACAGTACCAGTACAACCGTATCAATGAACTAAACATTGCCATCATAACAGAAACGAAAATCCTATGTCAAGCGCGATTTCAACCATCGAAGAAGTAGAAGTGCACGGCCATGGTCATGACCACGAGCACGAGCATCATGAGCCCGGTTTCATCCGTAAGTACATTTTTTCGGAAGACCACAAAACCATTGCCAAGCAATACTTGATCTCTGGTATTTTGTGGGCCTTTATCGGAGGTTCCTTATCCATCCTATTCCGTTTGCAATTGGGTTTCCCAGACATGCAATTGGAGTGGTTGCGTCCTTTGTTGGGCGGATGGATTGATGAATCCGGAAAATTGGATAAAGAGTTTTATTTGGCCTTGGTAACCATGCACGGAACCATCATGGTGTTCTTTGTGTTGACCGCTGGTCTATCCGGAACATTCTCCAATTTCTTGATTCCCTTGCAAATTGGTGCCCGTGATATGGCCTCAGGCTTCATAAATATGTTGTCCTACTGGTTCTTCTTCATCTCTTCCGTGGTCATGTTCTCCTCCTTGTTTTTGGAGACTGGACCTGCATCTGGAGGTTGGGTAATCTATCCACCCTTGTCGGCCTTGCCACAAGCCATGCCAGGTTCTGGTTTGGGTATGACCCTTTGGTTGATCAGTATGACCTTCTTCATTGTATCCTCTTTGATGGGCGGAATCAATTACATTTGTACCGTCATCAATTTGCGTACCCGAGGCATGACCTTTACCCGCATGCCATTGACCATTTGGGCCTTCTTCTTTACGGCGGTATTGGGCTTGTTGTCCTTCCCTGTATTGTTGTCTGCCGCCTTGTTGTTGATTTTTGACCGTAGCTTTGGAACTTCCTTCTACTTGTCTGAAATCTATATTCAGGGTCAAGCTTTGCCTAACGTGGGAGGTAGCGCCATTCTTTACCAGCACTTGTTCTGGTTCCTAGGTCACCCAGAGGTTTACATTGTATTGCTGCCTGCCTTGGGTATGACCTCTGAAATCATTGCGACCAATGCACGCAAGCCCATCTTCGGCTATCGCGCCATGATTGGGTCCTTGATGGGCATCACCATTTTGGCCTTCATTGTATGGGCACACCACATGTTTGTAACGGGTATGAATCCATTCTTGGGTTCGGTGTTTATGTTCTTGACCTTGATCATTGCCGTACCTTCGGCTGTGAAAGCCTTTAATTACATCACCACCTTGTGGAAAGGTAACATCATCTTTACTCCAGCCATGTTGTTCTCCATTGGATTGGTGTCCTTGTTTATCTCTGGTGGGGTAACAGGCATCATCTTGGGTAACTCTGCCTTGGACATCAATTTGCACGATACCTATTTTGTAGTTGCTCACTTCCACTTGGTAATGGGTGCGGCCTCATTCTTCGGATTGATGGCGGGTGTGTACCACTGGTTCCCTAAAATGTTTGGTCGGATGATGAACAAAACCGCTGGGTATGTTCACTTCTGGATGACCTTCATCGGGGTTTACGCGGTGTTCTTCCCTATGCACTACACGGGTATAGCTGGATTCCCACGTCGTTATTATTCCTTCACGGCCTTAGGTAACAATGCGGAAGCTGCGTTCACGGATTTGAATGCATTCATCTCCATCGCTGCCATCATTACCTTCAGTGCACAGGCCATTTTCTTCGTGAACTTCTTCTACTCTATTTTCAAAGGAAAGCGGGCACCACAAAATCCATGGAATTCCAATACCTTGGAGTGGACCACCCCAGTAGAACCTGGACACGGCAACTGGCCAGGTGAAATTCCTGCCGTTTACCGTTGGCCATACGATTATTCTAAGCCCGGTGCCGCCACGGATTTCATTCCACAGCACGTTCCATTCTCCGCTACCCCTGAGTCCAACTTACCAGAGGAAAAAGAGGAGATTGCCAAAGAAAAAGAAATCGAAAGTTTGTTGGCTGCTCAAAACGAGAGCTACAACCGATGATATGGCTTAAATAAACGAAGGTGCATCTGTATGGGTGCACCTTTTTTTTACCCTAAAACATGGACTTCAAGAGATTGGCAAACATCAGCTTGGGCATCGTATTTCTCCTGGTTTTGGCAGGTGGAATTGTAC
>Ga0255274_1000171_pt1 | contig 11470 bp, 22 predicted proteins | sample AtltaT_4_FD_183673 | JGI IMG/M metagenome (GOLD analysis project Ga0255274, IMG submission 183673) | Metatranscriptome of freshwater microbial communities from Altamaha River, Georgia, United States - Atl_Colum_RepB_8h (Metagenome... | ecosystem: Environmental > Aquatic > Freshwater > River... | reverse complement strand
GGACGAATAGCAGCACGAATTTTTTCATGCATTTCGGCGACGACTTTTCCCGCCGCTCTCATATGTTTGAGTTGCTCCGCCGTTCGCTTTTGCATTTCAACGGCAATCCAAATTAGCGACCGAGCGCCTGGTCGATGGCTTGACGTAAACGATCGCCCACTTCATCGGGTGTTCCTAAACCGTCAACGCGAATGAGGTTGCCGGAACGTTCATAAAAATCAATGGTTGGCTGCGTTTCTGAGGCATAGGCCGCTAAACGTTTGGCAATTGATTCGGGCGTGTCATCGGCGCGCTGAACAACATTGCCGCCACATGAATCGCATTTCCAATCATTGGCCGGCGGCATTGACGTCGAATAAATAGCGCTGCACTTTTCGCACACGCGACGTGATGACATGCGTTCCATCACAACATCTTCCGGAACAACTAAATCAATGGCGACATCAACCGAAGCAAAGGCTGACATTCGTTCGGCCTGCACAACGGTGCGAGGGAACCCGTCCAAAAGAAAACCATTTTGCGCAACGTCATCGGCGGCTAAGCGTTCTTCAACAACACCCAAGATGATGTCGTCTGAAACCAGACCACCAGCATCCATAACTTCTTTGGCCTGTAAACCAATTGGCGTGCCCGCAGCAACAGCCGCGCGCAACATATCGCCAGTAGAAATATGAGGAACTCCGTAATGCTGCGACAGACGCGTGGATTGAGTTCCTTTGCCTGCACCCTGTCGCCCAAAAATAACTAGGCGAACGGTCATGTCTTAAGGAATCCCTCGTAATTTCGCATCATTAATTGACCATCGATTTGCTTCATGGTCTCAAGTGCGACGCCGACCGCAATCAAGATGGAAATACCGGTGAAGGAAATCTGGTTTGACGGCAAATAGGCAGTCAATAACAACGATGGAATCAACGCCACGGCGGCAATAAACAATGCGCCGGGCAAAGTGATGCGTGAAAGAACTTTGGCTAAGTAACGCTCGGTTTGCGGACCGGGGCGAATACCAGGAATAAAGCCGCCTTGTTTACGCAATTGGTCGGCCTGCTTCACCGGATCAAAAGTGATGGCCGTATAGAAATAAGCGAATCCGATAATCAAAAGACCGAAGACCAAAAGGTGAATCGGAGCAGTCGGATTGGCCAGATTGGAGTTCATCCAATCTTGTAATGATTTGCCCCAACCATCCGAGGGCAGGACAAACGAAAGCAACTGCGGAATATAAAGAACTGATGAGGCAAAAATGATCGGAATAACACCCGATTGGTTGACCTTGATCGGAATGTACGTTGACTGTCCGCCGTACATACGACGGCCAACCACGCGCTTGGCGAATTGCACCGGAATACGGCGCTGACCTTGTTCGACGAACACGATCGCAGCCGTAATTAAGACAAAGCCAACTAGAACAACAGCCAAGCCAGCCGCTCCGCCACCGTTAAAGATTTGACCGACCATGGCCGGCAGCGAACTCACAACCGAGGCGAAAATCAAAAGCGACATACCGTTACCGATACCGCGTTGCGTGATGAGTTCACCCATCCACATAAGTAGCGCCGTACCGGCGGTAAGCGTAAGCACGATCAGCATGACGCGAGCCGGTGTGAAATCGGGAATGAGATCAACGGGAAGACGCGTCTTAACTAAACCGCCACCACCGTTATGGAAGAGATAGGCCATACCCGTGGCTTGCAAAATTGCAATACCAATAGTGACGTAACGAGTCCATTGAGTGATTTTGCGCTGACCAACCGCACCTTGGTTTTGCCATTCCTCAAGTTTCGGAATAACAACACCCAAAATCTGCATGATGATTGATGCCGTGATGTACGGCATGATGCCGAGAGCGAAAATGGCGAAGTTGGTAAGACCTTGTCCAGAGAACAAGTTCAATAACGCTAAAACGCCACCTTGTTCGGCTTGTTCGCGCAATGTCTGCAAAGCATTGAGATCGATACCGGGAACGGGCAGATGCGCGCCAAACCGATAAAGAAGAATCATCGCCAATGTGAACAGGATCTTGTTGCGAAGATCGTTCACCCTGAAGATGTTCAACAGGTTCTGTAGCACGGCGTACTCCTCGTCACGGAATCACCCATGATTCCTAGCAGGTTAGTTAGCGATTATCGGTTCGTGAACTGATTGCCCTGTGCCGGTGGGCGACGGTCGCCCCATGGCAAAGGTAAAACTTCAATGGTTCCGCCGGCGGCGATGATCGCCGCTTCCGCCGATTTGGAAAATCCGTGAGCTTTGACATTCACGGCACGCGAGATTTCGCCTCGGCCAAGAACCTTGACCAATGCGCCCTTGGAGACCAGGCCCTTCGAAAGAAGAGATACCGGATCAACCTGATCGAGACCACATTCATTAATGGTGTCGAGATTGATGGCTTGGTACTCAACGCGGAATGGGTTGTTAAAGCCGCGCAACTTCGGAACACGCATATGCAATGGCATTTGTCCACCCTCGAAACGAGCGGGGATATTGGTGCGTGCGCCTTGGCCCTTGGTACCGCGTCCTGCAGTCTTGCCGCCTTTGCCGCCGATACCGCGACCGACGCGCTTACGACGACGGGTGGCACCTTCGGCTGGTTTGAGATCGTGAATCTTCACTTTTCCTCGCTTAGGACTGAACTTCTTCGACCTTCACAAGATGCGTCACACGTGACAGCATCCCGCGAATTTCCGGTCGATCAGGAAGTGTGTGGGTTTTGCCGATACGTCCCAAACCGAGCGCACGTAATGTGCCGCGGTGCTTGGGCTTGGTACCAATTGATGAACGAACTTGAGTGACCTTCAACGATGCCATTACGCCACCTCATTGGGGATATGTGGGCCGCGCTCTGATTCGATGAATGCTTTCAACATTCCGGCGGGAACGAATTCTTCCGGATCGAGGCCACGCAAACGGGCAACTTCCTTCGGATCTTTCAACGCCTGCAAACCAGCAATGGTTGCGCGGGCAACATTGATGTGGTTCGACGAACCAAGTGACTTACAAAGAACGTCGTGAATGCCGGCTTCTTCCAAAATGGCGCGTGCGGCACCACCAGCAATAACACCAGTACCAGGAGCCGCTGGTTGGATAAGAACGCGACCGGCACCCATACGTCCAACGACGGGATGAGTAACAGTGGTTCCTGCCAACGGAACTTTGAACAAGTTTTTGCGGGCTTCTTCGGTTCCCTTTTGAATGGCCAACGGAACTTCTTTGGCCTTTCCGTAACCGAGACCAACATGTCCGGCGCCATCACCAATCACTACTAATGCCGTGAACGAGAAGCGACGACCGCCCTTCACAACTTTGGCTACGCGATTGATATTGATCACGCGCGACTCGCGTAACGCGAGTGCATCAACATTGTGAATCATCAGAACTCCAGTCCTGCTTCTCGAGCGGCATCAGCTACTGCCGCGACTCGACCGTGATAGAGGAATCCACCACGATCAAAGACAACTTGGTTCACACCGGCAGCCTTGGCGCGTTCGGCCAAAACTTTGCCGACGGCGGTGGCAGCCGAAACATTGCTGGTGCCACCAGCAACAACACCAGTTTCAACTGTCGATGCTGCGGCCAAAGTGCGACCGGCAATGTCATCAATAATTTGAGCGCTAATATGACGATTCGAGCGGTAAACCGCGAGACGCGGACGAGCCGCAGTTCCTCGAACCTGCTTACGTACTCGGCGATGACGACGAATACGCGCATTGCGCTTTTGCTGTGCTTTATCGCTCATTACTTACCTGCCTTGCCGGCCTTACGGGCGACATACTCGTCGCGGTAACGAACACCCTTGCCTTTATATGGTTCGGGCTTACGAATTGAGCGGATGTTGGCCGCAACCTGACCCACAGTCTCTTTATCAATTCCCTTCACCATGATTTGCGTAGGCGAAGGAACTTCAAAAGTGATTCCTGCCGGTGCTTGCACACTGACGGGATGACTAAAGCCAAGAGCTAATTCCAAAGTGGAATCGCCCTTGGAGGTGGCGCGATAACCGACGCCGATAATTTCGAGTTCTTTGGTGAAGCCTTCGCTTACACCGATCACCATGTTGCTCACTAATGAACGAACCAAACCATGCAATGCACGATTGGTACGTTCATCATTGGGGCGTTCCACGATGAGTTCAGAGCCCTCTTGACGAATTGTGATTTCACCCGGGATATCTCGTTCGAGAGTTCCCTTCGGGCCTTTCACAGAAATATGTGCACCCGCGATGTTGACTTCAACACCACTGGGAACATTGATGGGAGCGCGTCCTACACGTGACATCTTTGCCTCCTACCAGACAAAGCAAAGGATCTCGCCGCCCATGCGACGCTTACGCGCCTCACGGTCGGTCATAAGACCCTGACTAGTGGACAGGACAGCGACACCTAAGCCACCAAGAACACGCGGGATCTTGTCAGCCTTGGTGTACACACGCAGACCCGGTTTCGACACGCGCTTAACACCAGAGATGACGCGCTTGCGTTCGGGCGAATATTTCATGGTCACAACCAATGTGCGACCGGGACGGGTTGGTTCGTCATCGATGGAGAAACCTTCGATGAAACCTTCCTTCACTAACAATTGCGCTAACGCTTCTTTCACCTTCGACGACGGCATACGTACTTCGTCGTGCATGGCGGTATTGGCGTTGCGAATGCGAGTGAGCATGTCAGCAATGGGATCAGTCATTGTCATTGTTCGTGCCTCCCCTACCAACTTGCTTTCTTGAGACCAGGGATCTCACCGGCATGACCAAGTTCGCGAAGGCAAACACGGCACAAAAGGAACTTGCGGTACACCGCGCGTGGGCGACCACAACGTTGGCAACGCGTGTAACCGCGCACCTTGAACTTCGGGGTGCGTCGTTGCTTATTTACGAGCGCTTTCTTTGCCATTACTGCTGCCCCTCACGCTTGAACGGGAAACCAAATGCATCGAGCAACGCTTTTCCTTCGGCATTGCTACGTGCGGTGGTCACGATGGTGATATCGAAACCACGTTGAACATCAACCTTGTCGTAATCGATTTCCGGGAACATCAATTGCTCCGGCAAACCGAAGGTGTAATTGCCATGGCCATCAAAAGCCTTGGGCGACAACCCACGGAAGTCACGAATACGAGGAATGGCCAGCGAAATCAAACGGTCAAGGAATTCCCACATGCGATCGCCACGCAAAGTGACTTTCACACCAATGGCATTTCCTTCACGGAGTTTGAAACCCGCGATTGATTTCTTGGCCTTGGTTACAACTGCTTTTTGACCAGTGATCATTTCGACATCGCGCACGGCGCCTTCAATCAAAGATTGTTGGGCCAACGCTTTACCAACGCCGGAGTTGATCACGATCTTTTCGAAACGGGGTACTTCCATAATGTTTTTGAGACCCAGCGTTTCTTTTAATGCTGCGCGCACTTCGTCGTTATAACGAGCCTTGAGACGAGGTACTGAAGTAGTTGCGGTGCTCATGAGAGATCTCCCTCACACTTGCGACAAACACGAACCTTGGCGCCGTTTGGTTCCATGCGGTGACCAATGCGAGTTGGCTTTCCGCATGAACCGCAAACAATGGCGACGTTCGACGCATCAATCGGCATTTCTTTATCGATGATGCCGCCAGGATCGGTTTGGCTACGGGGCTTTTGATGCTTCTTGGCAACGTTGACACCATCAACAATGACCTTGCCGGATTCGGGAATGGCCCGACTCACAACACCGGTCTTGCCACGGTCTTTACCAGCCAAAACTTGAACGCGATCACCTTTACGAATTTTCATCACAACACCTCCGGTGCCAATGAAACGATTCGCATGAACTTCTTGTCGCGCAATTCACGGCCAACCGGTCCGAAGATACGGGTGCCGCGCGGTTGCATGTTGTCGTTGATCAACACGGCTGCGTTTTCATCAAACTTGATGTAGGAACCGTCGGGACGACGCTTTTCCTTCTTCACACGCACGACAACACATCTGACGACGTCGCCCTTTTTCACACCGGCACCGGGAATGGCGTCTTTGACGGTGGCAACGAAAACGTCACCGATCGAGGCATAACGACGACGGGTGCCGCCCAATACCTTGATGCAAAGAACTTCCTTGGCGCCGCTGTTATCAGCGACTCGCAAGCGGGACTCTTGTTGAATCATCGTGCACGCTCCACGACATCTACGACGCGCCAACGCTTCAACTTTGAAAGCGGACGGGTCTCTTGCACACGCACGCGGTCGCCAGTGTTGAGATCGTTGGTCTCATCATGGACATACAACTTGTTTGTGCGCTGAACGGTCTTGTTGTAGCGCGGGTGACGAACGCGGTCGGTCACGGCAACAACGGCTGTCTTGTCCATTGCTGTCGATACGACAATGCCTTCGCGCACCTTGCGCGGATTCGGGCGCTGGTTGGCCGCAGTTTCTTCAGCCATCAGACGTTCTCCTCACTTTTCGCCATAGCTTCTGCTGCAGCGATTTCGCGCTCACGCAGTTCGGTATTTAAACGAGCGATCTGTTTGCGAACTGTTCCTAAACGAGCGGTGTTATCTAACTGACCGGTCACGTGTTGGAAACGCAAGTTGAAGAGTTCTTCTTTTGCGTCGGCCAAACTGCTGAGCAGTTCGGCATCGCCAAGATCACGAATTGATTGTTGCTTTGCCATTAGAGCGCTTCCTCTCGTGCAACGAAACGAGCCTTAATCGGTAACTTTTGAATGGCGCGCTCGATAGCCGCACGCGCAATCGCCGGATCGTTGTATGACAACTCGAACATGATGCGACCGGGCTTAACAACAGCAACCCAGCGCTCGGGATTTCCTTTTCCGGAACCCATACGAGTTTCAGCCGGCTTTTGTGTCACAGGCTTGTCGGGGAACACGTTGATCCACACCTTGCCACCGCGCTTGATATGACGAGTCATAGCAATACGAGCAGCTTCAATTTGGCGAGCGGTTACCCAGCCTGGTTCTAAAGCTTGAATGCCGTAATCACCGAATGACACCTCAGTGCCACCCTTTGATTGGCCCTTCATACGGCCGCGTTGATGTTTACGGTGCTTGACCTTCTTAGGCATCAACATGATCAGTCACCATCCCCGGGTCGAAAGTGCGGAGTTTCATGATGCTGACGAGTTGAGCGCTCAATCTCTTCCTCTTCAGCTAAGAGACGTTCGAGTTCCGGATCTGCTTCTTTAATAAGCGGAGCGGCTTCTACGTCTTCGATTTCTTCTTCACGGCGACGTGATGAAACAACCTTGCGGGGACGTGCATCGCCCGAAGTTTCGCCAACAGCCATTGCTGCTTCGCGGGTTGCTTTATCTTCGAGGTTGCTCTTATAAGGAAGGATGTCTCCCTTGTAGAGCCAAACCTTGACGCCAATGCGTCCATAAGGAGTGCGTGCTTCACGGAAGCCGTAATCGATATCAGCGCGCAGCGTGTGCAACGGCACACGACCTTCGCGGTACCACTCGGTACGTGACATTTCGGCGCCGCCTAAGCGACCGGCGCACTGCACACGAATACCAAGAGCGCCAGCCTTCTGCGCGTTTTGCACGGCGCGCTTCATGGCACGACGGAATGCAACACGGCCAGCTAACTGATCAGCAACACCTTGAGCAATCAATGCAGCATCAAGTTCTGGTTGCTTGATCTCTTGAATATTGAGTTGAACTTTGTTGTTACCGGAAATCTTGGTGAGACCAGCACGCAAGCGATCGGCTTCTGCACCACGACGACCAATAACAATGCCCGGACGAGCAGTGTGGACATCGACACGCAAGCGATCACGTGTGCGCTCAACTTCGATGCGGCTAATAGCGGCATGAGGAAGTTCAGTCATTAAGTAATCGCGAATTTGCCAGTCTTGAATCAAGTTGTCGGCATACTCGCGACGATCGGCGAACCAACGTGATTTCCAATCGGTGATAACACCGAGACGGAAACCGTACGGGTTGACTTTCTGACCCATCAGGCGTCCTTCCCGTCAGTTGTTTCCTCGGCTGCTTCTTCGGCAACGTCGTTCATTTCGATTTCATCAACCTGTTCTTCATGATCGTGATCGTGGTCATGATCGTGGTCATGATCGTGATCGTGATCGTGTTCATCTTTGCGTTCGGCCTTTGCGGCACGGCTGCGGGCTACACGTTCGCGACGTGCTTCAGCGGCAGCGCGACCACCAGAAACGCGACCGCTTGCGGCTTCGCGTGCACGCAACTTCTCAAGTTCGTCAGCGGAGAGACAACTCACGATGACGGTGATATGACAAGTGCGCTTACGAATACGAGTGGCGCGGCCACGCGCACGCGGACGCCAACGCTTAAGCGTTGGGCCTTCATCGGCATAACAGGCTGAAACGAAAAGTTCGTCAGCCGGAATGTCGTTGTTGTGTTCAGCATTGGCAATTGCCGATTCCAAACACTTCAAAACTGTGCGTGAAACTTCACGATCAAGAAGTTCGAGCATTTCCAGCGCACGAGCAACGGGAAGTCCGCGAATTTCATCGAGAACTTCGCGTGCCTTATACGCCGATGAACGGACGTACTTGACTTGCGAACGAACGCCGGGGCGCTCGTTGGTCTTCACTCCGAAGGCCATTAGCGGCGTCCCTTCTTTTCTTGACCGGCATGGAACTTGAAGGTTCGTGTCGGTGCGAATTCACCAAGTTTGTGACCCACCATTGATTCGGTGACATACACCGGAACATGCTTACGTCCGTCATGGACGGCCATGGTGTGGCCAACCATTTCGGGAATGATGGTGGAACGACGAGACCAAGTCTTGATGACTTTCTTTTCGTTTTGTTCGTTCAGTGCATCGACCTTCTTGAGCAGATGATCGTCGACGAACGGACCTTTTTTGAGTGAGCGTGCCATGTTGTTGGTCTCCTATCGGCGTGAACCGCGTGTGCGGCGTCGACGGACGATGAGTTTTTGTGACGGCTTGTTCTTGTCACGGGTACGGCCTTCGGGCTTGCCCCAAGGCGAAACGGGATGACGACCACCGGAGGTCTTACCTTCACCACCACCGTGGGGATGGTCGACCGGGTTCATTGCCACACCACGAGTTTGTGGGCGGACACCCTTCCAACGGTTACGTCCCGCTTTACCGATCTTGATGAGTTCATGTTCGGAGTTGCCAACTTCACCAACGGTGGCGCGGCAATCGATCGGAACACGACGCATTTCTGTTGAAGGCAAACGCAAGGTGGCGTAATCGCCTTCCTTTGCAACGAGTTGCACACTCATACCGGCTGAGCGCGCCATCTTGCCGCCACCACCAGGTTTGATTTCAACGTTATGAACGACAGTACCGACAGGGATATAGCGCAACGGAAGTGCATTACCCGGACGGATATCGGCGCCTTGGCCGCTTTGCAGAATGTCGCCAACTTCAACACCCTTCGGATGAAGGATGTAGCTCTTTGCACCATCGTGATAGTGAAGAAGTGCAATACGACATGTGCGGTTTGGGTCGTATTCGATAGCGGCAACCGTTGCGGGTACGCCATCTTTTACACGACGAAAGTCGACGAGACGGTAACGCTGCTTATGACCGCCGCCCTTATGACGAGCTGTCTTGCGACCGTAACTATTACGACCACCAGTTGAATGCTTGGGAACAACCAGCGAACGCTCGGGCTTGTCCTTTGTGATTTCCGCAAAATCGGAAACCGTCTGGAAACGACGACCGGGGCTAGTTGGCTTGCGCTTACGAAGTGCCATTGTTCCTTACCCTTCGAACAATTCGATTCGGTCGCCAGCGGCGAGAGTGACAAATGCGCGCTTGGAACCAGTTTGTGCACCGAATGTTCCGGTACGACGGTTGCGCTTGCGCTTTCCATTGCGATTCAGCGTGTTCACTTTGAGAACTTTCACTCCGAAAATTTTCTCAATGGCGTCGTGAATCTCAGGCTTTGACGCATCGGGGTGAACAACAAAGGTGTACACGTTGCTTTCCAACAACATGTACGACTTTTCGCTCACAACCGGGCGGATGATGACGTCGCGGGGATCTTTCATTTTCAGTCCTCCACGTCCGGCAAGGTTGACTTGCTAAAGACGACGTAATCGGAAACGAGCACGTCATAGGTGTTCAGTTCCGCAGTTTCGAGAATGTGGACATGACCCAAATTGCGGAATGACTTCCATGCGGTCACATCGTCACGATCGAGAACCAGCAACACGCGGCCTTCAATGCCGAGGGCGGCTAACGCTTCGATCGCGCCTTTTGTTGACGGAGCGGCGAAATCCCATTCGTCAACAACAACAACTTTGCCTTCCGCAGCACGATCAGAAAGAGCTGAACGAAGCGCGAGGCGAATCATTTTCTTTGGTGTCTTTTGCGCATATGAACGCGGCTTCGGGCCAAGGGCCACACCACCACCGATCCAAATCGGTGAACGAGTTGAACCAGCGCGTGCACGGCCAGTTCCTTTTTGCTTCCATGGCTTTGCGCCACCACCAGAAACTTCGGCACGTGTTTTTGTGCTTTGTGTTCCGGCACGACGCGCCGCTAATTGAGCAGTAACAACTTGGTGCATTACAGGAACGTTGGGCTCAATACCGAAGTACTCGTCATTGAGTTCGATGGTTCCGGCGTCGGCACCGGCTGCGGTTTTTACCTTCACGCTTGCCATTACGCCTCACCCTTTCCTTTAACTGCATCGCGCACGACAACCATTCCGCCCTTCGGGCCAGGAACTGCGCCGCGCACTAAAAGAAGATTCTTTTCTGCATCAGCAGAAACAATGCGCAAGTTCAATGTGGTGACTTTTTCGCCACCCATACGACCCGACATACGAGTTCCTTTGAACACGCGTGCGGGAGTTGCACAAGCGCCGATCGAACCTGGGGCGCGATGTACACGGTGTGCACCGTGTGATGCTCGCTGGCCACCAAAGTTGTGACGCTTCATTGTTCCGGCAAAACCTTTGCCCTTGCTGACCGCCGTAACGTCAACCAATTCGCCTTCGGCCATTGTGTCAACGTTGATTTCTTGTCCAACTTCGAAACCGTCGATGTTCTCGAGTCGTAACTCAAGAACGCGCGCACCAGCAGTAACGCCAGCCTTTTCGAAGTGACCGCGATCTGGCTTATTCAATTTGCGCGGATCCTTTTCACCAAAGGTCACTTGCAACGCGTTGTAGCCATCGCTTTCGACTGTCTTGACCTGCACGACGCGCATAGGTGCAACGTGCAACACGGTCACGGGGATAACGCGATTTTGGTCATCCCATACTTGTGTCATGCCGACTTTCTCGCCGACAATTGCTTTGTTCGCCATAACGGCAATCTTTCTGTTGTGAGTTTGCGTCGTTCGCCTTCAAGTTGTTCGAAAACTTCTTTCGGGCCTAGAAGACAATGCTCGGTATGGAATAACCACACCGAGCGTGCTTCGGTTGTGCTGCGGGGTATCCATAAAAGGACCGTCGCAGACGTCGGTTCGATCGACGAAGAGGTGCAAACAGTGGGTCTTCCAAGGGAGAACCCCTGAG
>Ga0255274_1000170_pt1 | contig 11564 bp, 10 predicted proteins | sample AtltaT_4_FD_183673 | JGI IMG/M metagenome (GOLD analysis project Ga0255274, IMG submission 183673) | Metatranscriptome of freshwater microbial communities from Altamaha River, Georgia, United States - Atl_Colum_RepB_8h (Metagenome... | ecosystem: Environmental > Aquatic > Freshwater > River... | reverse complement strand
CGGAGAAGAGCGGCATGGCGCGGCCGACAAGATTGCGGAAAACGCCAGCCCGGAAAGCACGAAGCGCGGGCTTTTTGCCCGCGCCGCAGGATTCGGCCAACGCCGCGATTAATTGCCCTTCACGGCATCCAAAACCGCCTTGAGTTCGTCCGCCGAGAGCTTCTTGAGCGCTTCCTTGAGCTGGTCGGGAGTCAACACCGTCGGGGCCGGCGCCGCGCCGCCGCCGGCAGCAGGGATTTTTTCCAGCAAATCAGCCGTCCAGGCGTCAGTGCGGCCCGCAGTTTCACCCAAGACGGCTTTCACCTGTTCCACCGTCACGCCGCTGGCCTTGTTGCCCCAGGAGTTGCGGACGTAGGTCAACACGTCGGCAATTTCCTGCTCGGTAAGCCCGGCGGGGTTGTCCGCGGTCTTGAGCCACGGGTTCATCGCATTGCCCTGATACACCTGCCCGGACACCTTGACCGGTCCCTGCATGCCGTGAAGCACGATGCGAATGATCCGGTTTGGCCCATCCGCCTGAACCCAATCGGAACCGGCCAGCGGAGGAATGTTCAGCGAGGGATTGCCGTTGCCGTCGGCCTGATGGCAGGCAACGCAGCTTTTGCCATACGCGATCAGGCCGGCCTTCTTCTGGGCGTCCAGCGGATCGGCCGCCGCACCGCCGCCAACAACGTTGGCCGGCCGGCCATACGGAAGCTCGCTGAATTCGTTGCCGTCGAATCGTCCGCTGTATTTGCCGACGTAAACGCCGCCCCAGAGCAACAAACCGACGCTGCCCGTCAGCAAAAGCGAATTGAGGAGGCCGAAGCCGGAACGGGAATTCGGATTCATCACTTGGCTTCCTCCTTCGCGGGCAACGGCGCTTCCGGCAGTTCCGCACTGGAGCCTAAACTCGCGAGATAGGCCGCCAGCTGCCGGGCTGCCGCTTTGGGAACAATGTCCCGACCGGGTTCACCCGTCGCCAGTGCTCCCACAGTCGGTTCGCCGGTCACCGTCCGGACGTCGAAAAGATACGGTGCGCCTTCGCACGTGGAATTCGTGACCACGAGCCGGGGATTGTAGAGGCGGACCAGATTGAAACCGTTCGTGCCGAGCCGTTCGCCGTAGTTGGCCAAATCCGGTCCCAGCCGGCTGGAGCCGAGCTGCACCGGCTGGTCGCGGACATAATCGCGGGCCACCGAGCGGCGCTGTCCCCAGCCGCGGGCCAAATCGCCACCACCGTTTTCTGGGCGAACCTGCTGCGTGTGGCAGACCGCGCAGCCCAGCGAGACGTAAACGGCATGCCCCTGAGTGGCCTCACCGCTGCGGGCCGGCGGGTGCGTCACGACCACATTGGCGGCATTGGTGCTGAGGTCGGCATCCAGGTTGCCCATCTGCTGACGGGGCACGGCCACCAAGCCAAGCCACGACGCGGCCAGCGTCGCCAACACTCCGAAAAATAACAGGGGGCCGTGATTCATGGCGTCATTTGGCGGGTGCAGGCGCGGAACCGGTGATCACCTCGGAAACCAGTGTGCGGCCTACCGGCAGCACAAAACTGGCGGCCAGCAACACGACGTTGGCGGCAAAGGCTACCTGACCGAGCAGAAACACGGCGAGGCCGGCGGTGTGCAGGCGCAGTGGCGGCTTGAGATCGGCGTTGATTGAAAGCAGGTCAGTGGTCGTGAAATTCAGCGCCCAGCCCTGCTTCCAGCCGCCGATGCCATACGCGGCCACGGCGATGACCAAGCCCAACGCGGACAGCGCCACGTGGGCGTTGGCCAACGCGCAATTGGGCAAGCGGCGTCCGACCAGCTTGGGCACCAGTGCATAGGCCGCAGCGAAGATCGCCCCGAATACAAAGCCGAACAGCAGCAGCTCATTCAGGGCTACTTCAAACCGGGTGAAGTGCAGGAGCTGGTTGGCGCAGCGCAGCGAGGTCAGTGCCTTGCCCAGACCGCCAAACAGGAACGCCAGCAGGGATAGTTGGGCAAACCGACCAGCCGTGGACCCGAGTCCGAATGGACTGAGCAAATTGACGGCCGCCAGCAGAACCGGAATCGCCAGCAGCACTCCCGCGGCCACAGAAACCGTGATCACCCAGGCGGGCAACGGACCGCCCACCAGACCCGCCGCCGCCGTCCAACCGCCGAACAGGGCCAGTGACCAGAAGGCCAGCGGGGCCAGCTCGGGAGAACGCAGGGGATTGCCGGTCAATTCCGGCAGATAATGATACAGTGCTGCCAAGGCCAGTGGGGCGAGGAAGAGCCAGAAGCTTGCTTGGGTGAACCAGCCAGCCGATAGCGCGGTCAGCACGCCGCGTCCGGGAAAGAACACGGTCGTAACCAACGACGTGCCGTAGATCCACGCAAACCAAAGCACGGCGCCGAGGATGAACCACTGGGCCGGGACATAGCCGCCGCGTTTGCACGTCGCGATGGCGGCCACACCGTTGGCACCAACCAGAAGGTAACCGGCCAGAATGATCAGCCCAAGGCTGCCCGGCAGTTCGAGTCCAGGAATTCCGGTTGAACCACCCAGAAGCAGTGCCGGCACACCGGCGGTCAGGGCGAGGTTCCAGATCGCCGTTCCGAGGACAGCGGAGCCCCATGAGGCAAGGGGAGTTTTCCCGAGATGCGCCAGCAGCCAAAGCGCGATACCGAGACCACCTTGCGCCGCTGCGCCCAGCAGGAGGACGTTGTTCGCGGCGGCCTGCAGGCGTCCGGTGGTAGCCCAGACGAAAGGCAGGCAACCCGGCGCGTGCAGCTTGAGCGACGCCAAACTGGTCAACACGACGCCGACCAAAAGCCAGATCAAGGCTCCGGCCAGCAAGTAGAGAACCGGGCCACGGGCGGTCTGCTCGTGTGGTTCCAAGGTGCTCGATGCTTTCGCGGGATCGCTCATCGCGGAATCACTCGTAAGAAGGAGCCTTGGTCGATTTGTCCAAGCGTTCGAGCAGCTTGGCCCGGCCGGCGGCATTGCCATCTTTCCACTCCCCGACCATCACTTCCATGGCCTTGGCAACCGGCAGGCGGTAAACGCCGTTTTCGGCCTTCACCACGGCATAGGCTTCCAGGCCTTGGGCGTTGGCCTGCTTGAGTTCGGTCCATTGCTGGAGGCGGAACGCACCGCGTTGAGCCGCGACCGGATCGGTTTTCTCAGTGCGGACCAAGTAGAGGGCCAAGACCCCGAACACGGCCAAGGTGCCCAACCCGGCGGCGAACCAAGCCGCAGACTTCGTGCATTTGTCAGAACAGCAGTTGCTCATGGCCAGTGTCCTCAGTGATGGGCCGCGGCTTCGCCGGCCTTGGGAATTTCATGGTGCACCAACGCCTCCTTGAGACGCGGATGCTTTTGCGGCCAGGACGGATAGGCGCGGAAATCCTTCAGCCAAGCCCACCCAAACACCGCAACCAATCCGCCGAAGCACAGCGGGTCCCAGAGCGTGAGGTGCAATCCCTGCGGATACAGCACCGGCATGACGTTGTAGGTCATATCCACGTAGTGCATCAGCCACGCCCAGACCAGCATCGGGCCCATGACGTTGAGACTCATCTTGGTGTCGATCCGCAGCAGCAGCAGGAAGGGCAGGAAGAAGTGGCCGAACAGGATCAGGAAGCCCATGTGTTCCCAGGTGCCTTTTTCCCGGAGCACATACCAGAAGGTCTCTTCCGGGACCGCCGCGTTCCAGATCAGGAAATACTGCGAGAAGTGGATGTAGGCGTAGAACACAGTGAACGCGAAGAACCACTTGCCCAAGTCGTGGATGTGGTTCGGAAGGATCACCGGCTTGAGTTCCTTGCGCTGGAGCCAGCGGGTGATGCCGTAATACGTCGCCAACGTCGTCCACATGCTGCCGGCGAAGTAGTAAACGCCATACATCGTGCTGAAGAACTGGTGCTGCAGCGACTTCATCAGCAGGAACACCACGATGGTGACGGTCACGGCGAAGGCGAAGATACCCCACCCTGCCAGGAAGCGGGCTTTGCGGGTCCAGATCGCGGCCCCGTCCTTGTCCTGCGCCACCGAATAGCCGCGGAAGCTTCGCGCCATCCACGCCCAGAAGCCAAAGATGCCAAGGAGGAGCACCGTGAAGCTCAGCTTGTTGAACATCACGGACTTCACCGCGAGCGAGGGATCGGCGGCGGCGGTCGGGGTGAGGCTCCAATCGGTCAGCGGCATCCACGGGTGCAGCTTGCCAGCCAACGCCAAACCGATGATCGGCAACAGCGCCGCAAAGCCATACGGGAAGATCAGGTTCGCCATGTGCTCAGCAATGCGCATCACGGGCACGCTCCACGCCGCGTCGAACAGGTGATGGATCAGGATGAAGAACATCGAGGCCACAATCAGGCTCAGGACGAACATGAACGCAGTCAGGTAGCTGTAGGCGAACTGCTGGACGATGTCAGATGAGTCGGGACCGCCGTTTCCGTGAGCGTCATGTCCGTGCGCGGCGGGTGTTTCGGCATGAGCTGCCGATCCCGCCACCGCTTTGGGCGCTTCCGCGTGTTCGGCGGCAAGAACCCGCGCCGTCGCAAACGTCAGCACACCCACGCAGGCGAGCGCGGCGACCAAGCGTTTGAAGAAGAGGGAAATGTTCATGGGGTTACTTCTTCAGTTTGGCGAGTTCCGGGGCTGGCACGTCGGCCTCGAAGCCGAGCCGGCTGAGCTGCAACGCCCGCACGTAGGCGATGATAGCCCAGCGGTCTTCCGGCAAAACCTGGGTCGCGTAGCCCATCATGGTAGCCTTGCCGTGGGTGATGGTGTTGAAGATCTCGCCGTCGTTCATCTTGATGATCCGCTGATCCATCAAGTTGGCGACGGTGCTCATTCCGAGCTTCTTGGTGATGCCGCCGTTGCCGTCGGCTTGGGCGCCGTGGCAGGGCTGGCAGTAGATGTTGAATCGTTGCTGACCCCGGGCGAGCAACTCGGCGGTGACGGGCAACGGATTCAGCTCAACGAACGCCCCGTTTTCCTTACCGGTATTGAATGCGTTGTCTTCCCAGTAGGCGTTTTCGGAGAATCCACGGCGTTGGGCAACCGTGCCCACCGGGACGGTGCGGGAGCTGCGACCGTCGGCAAAGGCGGCGAACGCGCTCGCGGTCTGGGGCCGAAGCTTCGGCTGGCGATCCATGTCCGGGAAAAGCTCGATGGGCGTCCGGGTGGTGGCGGTGCCGCGGAATCCGGCGACAGAAACCACCGCGACCGCGATCAGGGCAAACAGCCCAAGGGTCACTTTGAAGCGGCTGCCGAGCAGCGACAGAAAGAAGAGGGCGATTTTTTCGAACATGGCTCAGTCCTTCGTGTCCTGAATTTCCTCGATGGCCGAAGCCCCGAGTTTCTCGAGCAGGGCACGGGTTTCGGTTTCCGAGAACTTCGGGTCGGCGGTTTCCACAAAGACGAAGAACTTGTCGTTCATCGCCCGCTTGAAGCGTTCCGAGGCGAACAGCGGATTGTGCAGCTTCGGCAGGCGGTTGAGCAGCGCGAGCCCGAAAAGCGTGCCGAAGGCGCTCAGGAGGATCGTCAACTCGTAGCTCACCGGAAAGGCGAACAGCGGCGTGAACAGCGGCTTGCCGCCGACCACCAGCGGGTAGTCGAACTTGTTCATGAACCAGATCATGGTCATGCCGGTGAAGAACCCGGTGATGCCGCCGGCGAACGTGAAATAGCCCACCTTGGAGTTCGGCAGGGCCATGGCATCGTCCATGCCGTGGATTGGGAACGGTGTAAACACGTCCCACTTCTTGAAGCCGGCGTCACGCACGGCGATGGCCGCATGCATGATGTCCGCCGCGGTCTCGAACTGGGCCAGGAGGCCAAGAGGTTTAGCGCTCATTCGTTTCCTTGCTCAGTGGTGATGCCCCTTGGCGCCGCCCAGCGGATGATGCGGGTCGGCCTGCGGCGTCACGGCTTTCACCTCGGTGATCGAAATTGCCGGGAGGAAGCGGATGAACAGCAGGAATAGCGTCATGAAGAGGCCGAAGCTGCCGACGAACGTGAACACGTCCACCCAGGTCGGCGTGAAGTAACCCCAGCTCGACGGCAGGTAATCCCGATGTAACGAGGTGACGATGATCACGAAGCGCTCGAACCACATGCCGACGTTCACGAAGCACGACACGATCCAGACAAACACCACATTGGTGCGCAGCTTCTTGAACCAGAAGAAGTGCGGGCTGATCACGTTGCAGGTAATCATGCTCCAGTAGCTCCACCAATAGGGACCGAACGCGCGGTTCTTGAACGCGTAGAGCTCGTAGGGGCTGCCGCCATACCAGGCGATGAAGAACTCCATCCCGTAGGCGTAACCGACGATGGAACCCGTCGCGAGGAGCACCTTGCACATCAGCTCAATGTGCCGGGTCGTGATGATGTCGTGCAGGTTGAACAGCGCCCGCATCGGAATCATCAGGGTCAGCACCATGCCGAAGCCGGAGAAGATCGCGCCGGCCACGAAGTAGGGCGGGAAGATGGTCGTGTGCCAGCCCGGGACCTGCGACACCGCGAAGTCGAACGACACGATTGAGTGCACAGACAGCACCAGCGGCGTGCTCAGGCCGGCGAGGATCAGGTAAGCCTTCTCGTAATTGCTCCAGTGGCGGTTCGAGCCGGTCCAACCCAGCGAAAATAGCCCGTAGAAGAACCGGCGAACCTTGTGGGTCGCACGGTCACGGAGTGTGGCCAAGTCGGGGATCAGGCCCGTATACCAGAACAGCAGCGAAACAGTTCCGTAAGTCGAGACTGCGAACACGTCCCACAACAGGGGTGAGCGGAACTGCGGCCAGATACCGTTCGCGTTGGGGAACGGAATGAGGTAGCCCGGGAACAGCGCAAACCAGACACGGCCGGTGTGGACCACCGGAAAGATACCGGCACACGCCACCGCGAAGATGGTCATGGCCTCGGCAGCCCGGTTGATCGAAGTCCGCCACTTTTGCCGAAGGAGGCACAGCACTGCGGAAATCAGCGTGCCGGCGTGACCGATACCGATCCAGAAGACGAAGTTCGTGATGTCCCAAGCCCAGTCGGCCGGCTGGTTCAGACCCCAGACACCGACGCCGGTGGAGATCAGGTAGGCGATGAGCGAGAACATCATGCCCATCGTGCCCGCGCTGATGATGAACGCCGGCCACCACCACTTCGGCATCGGCTTCTCGCAGACGCCGGCAATGGCGTCCGTGATCCACGTCAGCGAACGGTTGTTGAGCACCAGTGGTTCGCGTTCCAGCTCCTTGGGCGGTTCGGCGACCTTCAACTGCGGGGGCGCGTGATGGTCGTGATGATCCGCCTTGGCGGCGGCTCCGGCGGTGATGGCGGCGGCTTTAACCATTACGCGGCTCCTTTCTGGCTGGCCGGCAAGGCGGCGTGTTTCTCGTCGTGGCCATGTCCGGCACCATGTTCTTCAAACGGGTTTTCGTGGCGGAAACGCTCGTAGTCGCGCTGAGAATCCGGCGTCTTGGGCGACTCCGGCATCTTCGGATTCGGATTGCGCACGCGCGCCAAGTAGGTGACGCGGGGCTTGTTATCGAGGAAGCCCAGCACCGTATAGTCGCGCACGTCCTGCTTGAGCTTGCTGACAGCACTCTCCGGGTCGAGCATGTTGCCGAAGGTGATCGCCTCCGCCGGGCAGGCCTGCTGGCACGCGGTCTTGATTGTGCCGTCCGGGACGCGGACATCGCCGCTGCCCTTGGCCTTGTTCTTCTGGGCGATCTTCGCCTGCTCAATCCGCTGCACGCAGAACGTGCACTTCTCCATCACGCCGCGCATGCGAACCGTGACGTCCGGATTCTTGACCAGCTTGATGATCTCCCACTCGGGCGCCGAGTTCCGATCCGTGCCCAGCGGGCCGTGATACAGCGGATCCTCGACGTTGAGGAAGAAGTTGCCCTTGCCGCTGCCGTAGGCGGTTTCGCGCTTGTTGTAGTCGAAGAAGTTGAAACGGCGGACCTTGTAGGGGCAGTTGTTGGCGCAATACCGCGTGCCGATGCAGCGGTTGTAGGCCATCACGTTGAGACCTTCCTCGTCGTGAACCGTGGCGTTGGCCGGGCAGACGCTCTCGCATGGCGCGCTCTCGCAGTGCTGGCAGAACATCGGCTGGACGGCCATCTGCGGATCGGCCGACGCCGTCTCGGCCGTCACGTCCAGTGCCGGATCGTGACTGTAATACCGGTCGATGCGCATCCAGTGCATTTCGCGGCCGCGCATGACCTGCGCCTTGCCGACGATCGGGATGTTGTTCTCGGCCTGACAGGCGATCACGCACGCGGAGCAACCCGTGCAGCTGGCCAGATCCAGCACCATGCCCCACTGGTGAATCTCCGACTTCGTGAAGGGATTCTGCTTGTAGGGGTGCTTGTAGATGTTCTTGAGCGGACTCTTCGGATCGTTCTCGTCCTCCCGTGGAACGAAGTGCGGCAAATGCGCATCCAGATCCATGTTCTTGGCGAATTCAGGCTTCGCCTTGAACTGCTCCAAGTTCGCCTCACGGATCACCGGGCGGCCTTCCATTAGGCCGTGTTCCTGGGTGACGCCGAGGTATTGCTTGCGGAAAACCTTCTCCACCTTGGCACCAGCAACCAAATGCCGGCTGGCAGTCTGGAAGAGGGCAAAGGCGTCGAACCCGCAGTTCCGGCCAACCCGACCAACGACCTTCCGGCCGTAGCCCAGTGCCAAGCCGACGACGCCGTCCGCCAAACCGGGCTGAATCCACACAGGTCCCTCCACCGAGGCGCCATTCACGGACACCTTCAGGAAGGTCTGGTTGTATTGTCCGTCATGAGCCTGGGCGTTATCAGCGGCCCTTTCTCTCTTCGTATCGCCTCCGCTGACGCCAAGCTCCCTGCCGGTTTTGGGGGAAACCAAGATTACGTTTTCCCAAGTCACCTTCGTGATAGGATCGGGCAGTTCCTGCAGCCAGCCGTTATTGCTGAAGCGGCCGTCGTCCACCTTGGCATCGCGCGCCAAGACCACTTCAAATCCATCGGTCTTGGCCGACTTGAATGCTGCCAACGCCCCGGCAACCTTTCCGGCATCCAGGCTCGCGGAAACCGGCTTCGCCGCGGAATCATCAAGGAAGCCTTGGAACAGGAACTTCTTCCACGCGTTCTCATCGGCACTCGCCAAGCCCTTGAAGGTTTCGCGAACCTGCTCGTAAGCCGACGGCTTTTCAGCACCCAGCAGGCGGCCGAGCACCTCAATCTCAGTCAGGCCGCCGAAGAGCGGCTCGATCAGCGGCTGAATCGGCACCACCGAACCATCGCTGGTCCGGGCGTCGCCCCATGATTCAAGGAAGTGCGCCGCCGCCAGATGCCACGTAGCCTCCTTCGCCCGCAGCGCCGAGGTCTCGTCCTCGTAAGCACCCAACCGGACGATGGTCTTGGCGTTCTTGGCCACGCCCGCGAACTCGGCATCGGCCGGACCGTTGTAGGCCGGATTGCCTCCCAAAATCACCAGCGTGTCCACGCCATCCGCCTTGAGAGCTGCGGCCAAATCGAGAATCGTGCCGGTGTCGGCCGGCTGTTCCGCCTTGTGCAGCTCAACGGTCTTGCCGATTGCTCCCAGCGCTTCGTTGAGGGCCAGAGCGATCAACTGGACCGCGAGCGGCTGGGCATAACCCGCCAGCACGACCGCCTCGCCCTTCTTGGAGGCTAGGTCATTCGCGCATTCCTCAGCCCACTTTGCGGGGGCCGGGGAGCCCTGCGCGAGCGCCTTCAGCGCGTTGCCCAGTTCGCCGCCGGTGATAATGAAGCTCGCGATTTGCGCGGCCACTTTGACGACTTCGCTGGGCTTGACCCGCAACCGGTGATCGGCCTGACCGCCGGTCAGCGTCATCAGGGACTCGACGGCATACAGGCGGTTCATGTCGTCGCCCGGCTTGCGACCCCGGGCAAAACCGCGGCCGTAGCGGGCCGAATCCAGTTCCCCGCCGAGGAAATCAGCGTCCAGCGCCAGAATCCGTTTGGCGGCACCCAGCTTGTAGAATGGCTGGACATCGGCCGCGAAGGCGGTCGAAGCCGCCACGCGGGCCACTGCGAAATCCACCGGCTCATAGTTGAACCAGCGGGCCTTGGAAAGCTTGTCGGCCAGCTGGGCCTGCAACCGCGCGCGGGTCGGCGAGCTGCTGCGCTCCGCAAGGATGGCCAAGCCCTCACCGGCATTGCCGGCGAATTGCTTGGCCAAGGCCGCCAAGGCGTCCTGAACCGCCGCCATCTTCGCATCACTGCCGTTCAGGGTGTGACGGTGGGCGCGATCGGGATCGTAGAGGCCCAGCACGGAAGCCTGAACCAGTGCGTCGGTGCCCGAGGCGTCCGGATGCTTGTCATTGGGCTCAATCTTGACCGGCCGGCCGTCGGTGGACTTGACCAGCACCGGCACGGCGGTGCCCCGGATCGGGAACGCAGTGGCGAAATGCTGCCAGCCACCATGCACGTAGTTTTCGGGCTGCTTGCCGAAGGGCAGGAATTTCTCCTCAGGACGGCGGCAACCGGCACCCACACCGCCCAATCCGGCCAGCAGGAAGCTGGCGGACATGAGCTTCATCCAGTCGCGGCGGCTTTCGCCTTCCGGGGCCAGGCTGGCACCGGCGGGAAACTCCTGCTCAATCCACTGCCGGACTTCCGGCTGTTCGTTGAGCTGGGCGAGCGAACGCCAGTATTTCGGGCCGGATTCCGGCTCGGGGCAAGGCGGTGGGATCGTCTTCATCAGCGTAGCAGGCCGGTAAAATCAGCGGTGGCAGGTGGAGCAGCTTTGGCCCGGCTGGACCTTCCAGTCATGGACCAGTTGTTTGCCGTCAACCTGGCCCTTCCAGTCGAGCTGGGTCACCAGATCCACGGGGCGGATCTTCTGATCGGGCGCACGGTGGCAATCGAGGCAGAAGGACATCGAAAGCGGTTTCGCGTGCTGCACTTCATCCATCTGGTTGATCTCCCCGTGGCAATGCACGCAGGAGATGCCGCGGTTCACGTGCACCGAATGGTTGAAATAGACGTAATCCGGCACCTTGTGGATCTGCACCCAAGGGATGGGCTTGCCGGTGGCGAACGATTCCCGCACGAGGGCCAGCTTTGGGTCATCCTTCAGGATGAGGCTGTGGCAGTTCATGCAGGTGGAGGCCGCCGGGATGTTCGAGAACCAGGAGCCATCCACATTGTTGTGGCAGTAACGGCAGTCGATCCCGAGCTGCTCGTTGTGGATCTTGTGCGAAAACGCCACCGGCTGCTTCGGCTGATATCCGACCCGCGTGTATTTCGGGGTCAGGTAATAGGTCACACCGGCCATCGCCACCGTGCCGACCAACACGGCAAGGAGACCGAGTTTCGGGGCCAGCTGGTTGGCCCATTTGGGGAAAATTTGTGGCATCGGTCAGCAATGTTGCGGCGGCACCGCCCCGAAACCCGGGACCAGCCGCCGCACTTGTTCGAATTCGTGCTTTATCCGGAAAGGACTCCTGACTGTCGGCAGGAAGCCTATGTCGCCTTAGCGGAACGCGCTCAAACGCAAATTCGCCCCAATTTGACGGTTTTCGGCCCCTTAATCTGGCCAATTAGCCACCAATGGACCCCGTTTTGCTGCGGCGAAGTTCG
>Ga0255274_1000169_pt1 | contig 11568 bp, 4 predicted proteins | sample AtltaT_4_FD_183673 | JGI IMG/M metagenome (GOLD analysis project Ga0255274, IMG submission 183673) | Metatranscriptome of freshwater microbial communities from Altamaha River, Georgia, United States - Atl_Colum_RepB_8h (Metagenome... | ecosystem: Environmental > Aquatic > Freshwater > River... | reverse complement strand
GTGGCTCCCTCCCTGGTTCTGGATTCAAGGGGTGCAGATGTTCTACCCGCACATTTTAACGGGTTGGCAGCATCCCGGGGATTGATACAGTGGTGATCCTCAAAAATCCATCCGTATCCCGTGAATGAGAAACCCACCCGCTCATTGATAGTGCCGTGTGTCCGGCAGTCACTGCTTCCGTTCCTTGTTCCCGGCGGTACTTCTAACGTGGGTTCATGAATGAAATCCTTCGTCGGGCGCCGATTTCCCGCATTCCGCTTCTATCCCATCATCTACCGAAATCCCATGAAATCCGATAAGCATTCCAGCATCCGTGCCGCCCTGATGGCGGCCGCTGTTCTCACTGTTCCCACCCAGGCCGAGATCCTCAGCTTCGATGGCTTTCAAGTCAGCGGAGTGACCAATCACACCATCAATGCCACCGACTGGTCGGATTACGTGGGTGGCTCAGCGACCTTCAACAGCCTCAATCAATGGGGCAGACTTTACTGGCGTGGATCGTCCGGCGACGGGCAATACATGCATTTTGATCTCTCCTCGTTGTCGGGCCTGACCCTTGTTGGTCCTGCCAGGGTGACCTTGCAAAACGGCAATCCCACCTGGGGCGGAGGCGTGGGAGGCTCATTCGTGGCCACTCCGAATTCCTCATGGACGGCGGGGGGAGGTCAGCCCGTCCCCGGTGCGACCGCCATCACGAATGCGGTGAACGCCACCGGCAGCTATGGCTGGGGCGCTGCGGTTTCCTGGAGCATCGGTGCCAGCACCTTTCAGGGTTTTGTCGATAACCCGGGCACCTTCAACGGTCTCGCGGTGATCGGTGGTCCGTCCTCCCAGCTTCACTTCACGGGACCAATGAACCCCTTCCTGTCCGTGCAAACCGGCACGGTCGCCGCCTCCAGCGGGGTGATTGTGGCGGATACCGGATCATCCACCTGGAATGCAGCGAACTACAGTTTCGTGGCATCCGATGCCTTCTCTCCCGCGCTGAACAACCTCACCGTCAGCGGGAATCTGATCGAAGATCCGACAGGTGCCGGCACTGTCACGATCAACAACGGGGGCACGGTGGTCGTCGTCGAAGGCACTGGCACCAACCACTACGGGGCGGTTGATCAGACGACGGTCAACACCGGTGGAAAGCTAACCAGCAACGGAAACTCGAACGCCCGCGGTCTGACGCTTGCTGGTGGTGAATTGGCCAGCACGGGCGTCGATGCCACCAATGGCGGATGGACCCTCGCTACCCCAACCACCGTCAACGGTGGAGTGACATCGACGATCAGCGCCCTGCAGTTGAATCTGAGTGATGGCACTTTTGACGTGGATACCGGATCTTCCCTCAATTTCACCGGTTCCACCCGCAGCAGTGGGTCGCTGACCAAGGACGGCGGCGGCACGATGACCATTTCATCCTACCAAACCTATGCCGGCGGGACCACCGTCAACGAGGGCACTCTTGCCGTTGCTGGTGCGACGGGAGGATGGGGTTTGCTCCGCGGTGCGGTAACGGTAAACAGCGGTGCGACGCTTGCCATCACCGGTGGAGATGGCACGGGCTTCGGTTGGAACAGCCCTGTGAACAGTCTCACGATCAACGGTGGAACCGTGAGTGCAGCTGTCGGTTCGCACATTGGTTTCGGGGCCTACACCAACGTCTTTCTCAATGACGGTGGCACCATTTCGGGCAACTGGCAGTGGAACGGCAATGGACTCCTCGGCTTCAGTTCGTCCGGTGACAGCACCAATACCATCTCCGGGAACCTCTTCATGCGTTCGGATGGTGGTGCGAGCCATACCTTCTTCGTGGATGATGGCGCGGCGGATGTCGATCTTCTCGTATCTGCCAATGTGTACGACCAGTATCCGGAGGTCTGGTGGGTGGCTGCCGGCGCATTGGTGAAGGATGGTGCCGGCAAGATGGTGCTCGCCGGGACGAACAGCTACAACGGAAACACCACGGTGAATCAAGGCACCCTGTCCCTTACCTCACCGACGCTCGACGACAACGCTTCGGTGATCATCGCGTTCGAGGCTGTCATGGACCTCGATTTCACCGGCAACGATACGGTAGGAACCCTGCAAATCGATGGCAGCGGCCCCCTCCCGGCCGGGCTCTACAACTCCAGCCACCCGGAGTATGGTTCCTACTTCACCGGCACCGGTTCGCTGCTCGTGCTCGGGGCCGATGGCTCGTGGACCTCGCTGGTGGATGGAAACTGGAGCGACAGCGCCAACTGGGCAGCTGGCACGGTGCCGATCGGCTACAATTCCAGTGCCACCTTCGCAGCCGCCACAGGTGTCACTGTGACCGTCGATTCCAACCGCAAGATCGGCAACCTCGCCTTCGATGTATCCGACTATACGATTGCCGGCGCCAATACTCTGACTCTGGAATCGGAGGGAATCCCGGCGATCAGCGTGGCAAGCGGTCGTACCGCCACCATCTCCTCCAATCTCGCGGGCGTCTACGGGATGGAGAAAATGGACGGAGGAACCCTCGTTCTCACGGGAGTGAAATCCTACACCGGTGGAACGATCGTCTCCGGTGGCACGCTCGAACTCGCAGGGGGGAACAGCGGAAACTCGATCATCCGCGGCGCGCTGACCATCGAGTCGGGTGGCTCCGTTGTTCTCTCCGGTGGTGATGGATCAGGCTTCGGTTGGAACAACCCCGTCACCTCGATCAACATCAATGGCGGCACCATCAATGCTTCCGGCGGAGCACACATCGGCTTCGGCAACTACGCATCGGTGACGCTCGACAACGGCAGCAGCGTGCTGGGGAACTGGCAATGGAACGGCTCGAACATGCTGGGCTTCTCCAGCTATGGTGACCTCACCAATACCATTTCCGGCAACCTGAACCTCCGCGCTGATGGCGGAGCAAACCACGGTTTCTTCGTCGATGATGGTGCGGAAGCCGTCGATCTCCAAATCGATGCCAACCTCTCCGACCAGTGGCCGGAGGTCTGGTGGGTCCCCGCATCCGGCCTGACCAAGTCCGGCATCGGCACGATGGTCCTCAACGGCACGAATACTTACGATGGCAACACCGTTGTTAGCGATGGTTCTCTCAGTGTAACTGCGGCGAGCAGCCTGCGTTTCCGTCCGACCGGCAACGGTGCTACGAACTCGGTATCCGGCACCGAAACCGCCACGCTTTCCTTCCTTGGAACCGTGAGCCTCGACCTCGGTGCTGCCGATGCCACCCCGGGAAATGTCTGGAACCTGTTCAATCTTGCCAGCTTCTCCGGTCCTGTGCCCACGCTTGATCCTGCGGCGGTGACGACCACGACTCTTGGTTCCTTCACCGAGGCCTCCGCCGGAGTTTGGGAACTCCCGGTCACCGGTGCGAAGTGGGTCTTCACGGAAGCCGATGGCAACCTCGCCTATGTCGGTGACGCCAACGACTACGAGTCATGGGCAAGTGCCAATGGAGTCGTCGGCGGCGAAAACGACGATGATGATTCCGACGGTCTGACCAACGCCGAGGAGTATGCCTTCGGCCTCAATCCGACCAGCGGAGCGGAAGTCAATGCCATTGCGGTGACCCTGGACAAAGCCACAGGCACTTTCTCCTACACCCGTCGCACCCAGTCGCTGACCGGCCTGAGCTACTCCGTGTGGTATTCCACCGATCTCTCCGGTTGGACTGAGGACACCGGTGCCATCGAAGGTACCCCGGCCGTGAATGGAGAGGTGGAAACCGTTCCAGTCACGATCAGCCCCGCACTGCTGAGCAATACCAAGCTCTTCATCCAGGTCCGCGCCGAATGATGATTCCAGCAGGCTGCCTACCCGCACATTTTAACGGGTAGGCAGCCGCTTTGATTTCAACTACAGCGTCTTCTTTTCCCCAGAAACCCCCATCGAACCCACAATGAAATCCCGCCCCGATTGTTGTTTCGGCATGTCCGCCGCTGCCATCGTCGCCTTCACCGCGTCGGCCAACGCGGAGATCCTGAGTTTCAACGGCAACCAGGCCACCGGCCTCACTACCCACACCATCAATGCCTCCAATTGGGCGGACTACGTGGGCGGCTCCGGCACCTTCAACAGCGCCAACGACTGGGGGCGTCTGTATTGGCGTGGTTCCTCCGGTGACGGGCAATACATGCACTTCGATCTGTCCACCCTGACCGGTCTCACGGTGGTTTCCCCCGCCATGGTCACCCTGCGGAATGCCAATCCGACCTGGGGTGGGGGCGTCAATGATTCGTTTGTTGCCACCGCAAACGCCGCATGGACTGCGGGCGGGGGTCAGCCCATCCCCGGAGCGACCGCCATCACCAATGCGGTGAATGCCACAGGCAGCTACGGATGGGGCGCATCGGTTTCCTGGGGCATCGGCGCCACGGCATTCCAAGGCTTTGTCGACGATCAACCGAATTTCCATGGCATTGCGATCATCGGCGGGCCGGGTTCGACGTTGCACTTCTCCGGGCCGATGAACCCTTATCTTACCGTGCAAACCGCCACCTCCCTGACCTCTGGGACGGTGATCGCGGCAGACACGGGTTCCTCCACGTGGAATGGCGCAAACTACAGCTTCACCGCCTCCAACGATTATTCGCCCACACTCAATACCCTCACCATCAGCGGCGCTCTGATTGAAGGCACTTCGGGCGCCGGCACCATGACCATCAACAACGGCGGCACCGTCTCCGTCGTTGGGGGGCACAACTATTATTGGGCGCTTGACGGCACCACCATCAACGCCGGGGGCAGGCTGACCATCAACAACCACTCCAACATCAGCAACCTCACTCTCGCCGGGGGCGAACTCACCAGCAGCGGACAGGATCCCACCTTCGGCAGTTGGGGAATCACCGGCACCACCACCGTCACCGGTGGCGTCACCTCGACCATCAGCGCGAACCAGGTGTCCTTGAGCAGCGGCAACTTCGACGTGGGCTCCGGTTCGACGCTCAATTTCACCGGCTGGGCAAACAGCGGGTCGCTCACCAAGAGTGGTGAGGGCACCATGCAATTCAGGGGTTGGCAGAGTTACACCGGCGGCACGACCATCAATGAAGGCACGCTCGAATTGATTGGGCAGAACAGCGGCAATGGCTGGCTTCGTGGTGCGGTCACGATCAACGAAGGTGGCACGCTTCTCTTTTCCAGCGGGGATGGCAGCGGCTTCGGTTGGAGCAGCCCGGTATCCAGTCTCGCCATCAACGGCGGCACCTTCAACGCTGCGGGCGGCGCCCACGTGGGCTTCGGCGGCTACATGAGTGTTTCGATGAGTAACGGCGGCACGATTGCAGGTTCCGGACAGTGGAACGGCGATGGCGGTGTGGGTTTCAGTTCTTCGGGTGACGAGACGAACACGATCAACGGATCATGGACTCTTCGTTCCGACAACGGGGCCAACCATTCTTTCAATGTCGCGAACGGCGCATCCGATGTGGACCTCCAGGTGAACGCCAATTTTGGCGACCAATACCCGGAAGTCTGGTGGGTTTCCGCCTCCAATCTCGTCAAAACCGGTGCCGGCACCATGGTGCTCGCCGGGAATAACAGTTACGACGGAGGGACTATCGTATCCGCTGGAACCCTGCTTGTCACCGGCGCGCTCGGAAACTCCGCCGTGACCGTAAATGGCGGTGCCTTCGGTGGCACGGGCACGGTTGGTGGTTCTCTGACAATCACCAGCGGCTTCTTCCATGTCGCGGATCTTGCGGATTCACTCGCGGTCGCAGGCACGGTGAATCTTTTTGCTGGCTTCGGGATCGATGACCTCACCGGTGTCGATTGGGACAACATTGGCAATGGAACTTACACTCTGATCAGCGGAACTCTCGGCTCCGGGGTCTTCTCGGGGCTCTCCAACAACAGTTCCGGAACCGCCTTCAGCCTTGGCGGTGGCCGCAGCGCCTATTTCCAGGAAGGCAGCCTGCAACTTGTCGTCGTTCCCGAGCCCCGCGCCGCGCTGCTTGGCGGTCTCGGCGTGCTGGCCCTGCTTCGTCGCCGCAGGGCTTGAGCGCCTGCCTTCCGGACCCGGCATTTCTTCAGTCCAGTCATCATGCCACCTCGGGAACGGGGTGGCATTCTTGTGTCTGAGGCATGAAGGGATGGGGTCCTGCTCCGCCCGAACATTTTAACGGGTAGGCAAATCCTTGGCCGCCGCTACAGTGGCATTCCAGCGATTTCCATCTCGATTCATTTCCAACAAATAAAATCCCATGAAACCCCGTGTCACTTCATTATCCCGCTCCACCTCCATCCTGGCTGCGACTTTCGCCGTCGTCAGTGCCGCCAATGCCGCCGACTTCACTTGGGACGGGGGCACCGGCAACTGGTCCGATATGACTTGGAATGGTGCTACCGCAACAGGGCCCATCTCCGCGGGCAATACTGCCACGATCAACAGCGGCAACGTGACGGTGAACGTGGGTGGGCCTGGCAATCTGGATTCGATCACCTTGGGTGTCGGCAGTCAGTTGAACCTGTACAACGGTGACGGCAACATCTATGCCTACCAGGGTCTCGGCAACCTGGTCCTTCAAGGAGGAACGGTGAATGGTGGTTCCGCCACCTACAACGCTTATGGTGCTTCGTTTCTTGGCAATGTGAGCGTCAGCGGTACCGCCGCTTCGACCATCACCGGCGGGTCATGGTTCAATGTCGGGAACAACACCTACACCGTGGCGGATGTCACTGGCGATTCCGCTACCGACCTCCTTGTCAGCACCAGTCTGCGTGGACCAGCGGGTAGCCCGGATTGGACTTACACCGCCGCATCGGTGACGAAGGAAGGCGCGGGGACCATGGAGATGACGGTTCACAGCTACTTCTGGGGTGGGCTGGCCCTCAATGAAGGCACGCTCAAGCTGTCTGGTGGCAATGGAGGCTACGGATTCTTCGCAGGGACAGTGACAGTCGGCCCCGGCACGACCCTCGAAACGACCAGCGACGGCACCGGTTTGGGCTGGCAGAACGGATGGAAGCCTGCCTCGGTCAACATCAACGGCGGGATGATCACCACCGCCGGCACCGGCCACGTCTGGGGCATTAGTGGGGGCATCAACATGACCGGCGGCACGCTACAGAGCAACGGTGGCGTGAGCAGTCCGGTCGGCGGGCAGCTCGAGTGGTGGCAAACCAACGTCACCACAAGTGCCAGTGCGGACACTGCGACCATCGGCGGACGCATCCGCATCCGCGCGGATGGTGGATACGGCGGCCCGACCTTCAACGTGGCTGATGGCGCGGCAACGACCGACTTGCTTGTCAGCGCTGCGATCAATCAGGCGAATGGCACGGTTGGAGTCACCAAGAGCGGCACAGGCACGATGGAGCTTTCAGGCACGAACTCGTACGCCGGCGCAACCATCGTTTCCGGCGGCACACTCGTGCTCTCCGGATCAGGAAACTACGCAGGAGCAATCGAAGTGGATGCGGGCACGCTGTCCCTCTCCAACCCGGTCATCGATGACGCCGCCCCGGTTTTCATCGCCAGTGGAGCAACTGTGAACGTGAATTTCGCCGGCAATGACACCGTCGGCAGCATTGACATCGATGGCAGCGGCCCGCTGCCCGCTGGCACCTACAATTCCTCCCACCCCACCTACGGTTCGTATTTCACCGGTGCGGGATCGCTGGTTGTTGCAGGAGCCGATGGCAACTGGGAATCCCTTGTCGATGGCAACTGGAGCGACGCCGCGAATTGGGCATCGAGCACCGTCGCCACCGGTTTCGACGCCACGGCCACGTTCAACAAGCCAACTGGGGTAACCGTTACCCTGGATTCCAACCGGATCATCGGTAATCTCGCCTTCGACAGCTCGGACTACATCATCGCCGGTGCCAACACACTGACCCTCGATGGTACGGTGACGCCGGTCATTAGTGTCGGATCTGGTCGCAGTGCCACCATTTCCGCGGGCTTGTCCGGCACCTTTGGTATGGAAAAGACCGGCGACGGTGCTCTCATCCTCAGCGGTGTGAAAGCCTATACCGGCGCCACCACCGTCATCGGTGGCACCCTGGAACTCAACAACTCCTCGACCTTCGACATCTCCGCCATTAGTGGCAGCGTAACGGTGCAAAGCGGTGCCACCTTGAAGCTGTCCGGCCTGGACTTCACCGGGTTCGGGCGTCTAGGCTCGAGGGTGACATACCTTGAAGTAAATGACGCGACCGTGGAGAACACCGTCATGAGCTGGGTTACTGGAGCCTCGGTGAATCTCACCGGCAGCACGATGAGCGGCGGCCAATACCACGTCATCAGCAGCGGCTTCTACAGCTTTGAGAGTGCGACCACCTCCACCATCTCCAGCAATCTTCTGATTCGCAAGGACTACGGATCTACGGACCTGAGTTTCGACGTAGCGGACGGCAGCGCAGCCACCGACCTGCTGGTCTCGGGCAACGTCGGCGATGTCTTCGCCGGCGGTTTGGTCAAGTCAGGCCCTGGCAAGCTCGTTCTCTCTGGTTCCAACACCTACACTGGCAACACCGTGGTCACGGACGGAGCGCTTGAAGTGACCTCCGGCCTTCGCTTCCGGCCGACCACGAATGGTGTGACCAACTCCGTTTCCAACAGCGGCATCTCCACCGTGACCTTCTCCGGTGCCGTCGAACTCGATCTCACCGCCGCAGCCTTGGAGGGCGGTAATGTGTGGAACCTGTTCAACCTCGATAGCTACAGTGGCCTCACTCCGTCTGCGGTAACCAGCACCACTCTTGGTAGCTTCACTGAAGGTCCCGCCGGCACGTGGGAGTTGTCCGTCGTCGACGCCAAATGGGTGTTCACCGAAGCGGACGGCAACCTCGCCTACGTGGGCACGGCCACGGATTACGACAACTGGGCTGATTCTTTTGGTCTTGTGGGTGGACCCACCGCCGACGAGGACAACGACGGCCTGACCAACGAAGAGGAGTATGCTTTCGGCCTGATCCCGAACAGTGGGGCCTCGGTTAATCCGATTACCGTTCCCTTCGAAAAGACCGGTGGAACCTTCTCCTATACCCGCCGCAGCCTCGACCTGCAAGATCCTGATCTGACCTATACGGTCTGGTATTCCACGGACCTCGGCAGTTGGACCCAAGACACCGGTGCGACCGAAGGCGCGCCATCGCTTACTGGCGAGGTGGAGACCGTGCCCGTTACGATCAGCCCAGCGCTGCTCAGCAACACGAAGCTCTTCATTCAGGTCCGCGCGGAGTAAGCTGGTGCTTGGTGTTTGATCTTAAATCCAGAACGGGGGGAGATCGTTCGGCTTGATCTCTCTCCCGTTTCACCTCCGGAACTCCTTTCCAAAAATCAAAGCCGAGCATCCCGCACGTTGCTCCGTCCCCGCACATTTTAACGGGTAGGCAAACTCCCGGAATCTGTCACGATGCCTGAAATTAGAAGAATTGATTTCCCTCGTCCAATTCCCCAACTGCCCCTTATGAAGTCTCGATTGAATACGATCCAACCCATCGTCGCATCGGTATCGGCATTTGCCTTTGCCACCTCCGCCCATGCGGTTGATTACACTTGGGGTGGTGGCAATGGCAACTGGAACTCAAGCAACTGGAGCGACGGGACGAACAGCGGCCTGACTGGTCCCGTCTCCGGTGGTAACACTGCGACCATCACCAGCGGTGTTGTGACCGCGAATGTGGGCGGTCCGGGCAACCTGGATTCGATCATCATCGGCAGTGGAGGCCAGTTGAACCTCTACAACGGCGACGGCGGCATTTATGCCTACCAGGGAATCAGCAATCTCAACCTGCAAGGCGGAACCCTAAATGGTGGTTCGGGGACCTACAACGCATACGGTGCATCGTTTCTCGGAAATGTGACCGTCAGTGGAACCAGTGCTTCAACCATCACAGGCGCTTCGTGGTTCAACGTCGGTAACAATACCTACACCGTGGCGGACGTCACGGGCAATGCCGCCACGGATCTCCTCGTCAGCACCAGTCTGCGTGGACCAGCGGGTAGCCCGGATTGGACTTACACCTCCGCCTCGATCACCAAGGAAGGCGCGGGTACCATGGAGATCACCTCTCACAGCTACTTCTGGGGTGGGCTGACCCTCAATGGCGGCACGCTGAAGTTGTCCGGTGGCAATGGCGGCTACGGATTCTTCGCAGGTGCGGTCAACGTCAATGCCGGCACCACTCTCGAAATCAGTAGCGATGGGACTGGTTTGGGCTGGCAGGGCGGATGGAAACCAGCATCGGTGAACATCAACGGTGGCACGATCACCACTTCAGGAGCCAATCATGTTTGGGGGATCTCAGGTGGTGTCAACCTGACCGGTGGCACCCTGCAAAGCAACAACGGCGTCAGTGCGACAGATGGAGCGCAACTGGAATGGAACCATACTTCGGTGACCACCAACGCCAGCGATACCACCTCGGAAATCGGCGGTCGCATCCGCATCCGAAATGATGGCGGGTATTCTTCGATCGCCTTCACCGTTGCCAATGGTGATGCGGTCACCGACCTCCTGGTCAGCGCGGCAGTGACCGAGGCTGCCGGTGGGATGGGAATCTCAAAAAGCGGAAGCGGGCTGATGGAGTTGTCCGGCACCAGCAATTACACTGGCGCGACCAGCGTCTCCGCCGGCACCCTGCTCGTCACCGGTGCGCTGGGCAATACGGCCGTGACGGTCGATGGCGGTGCCTTCGGTGGCACCGGGACCATCGGGGGGGCGCTGACGATCAATAGCGGGTTTTTCCATGTGGCGGATCTCGCCGATTCACTCGCGGTGGCAGGCACCGTGAGTCTCTTCGCTGGCTTCGGTATCGATGACCTCACCGGTATCGATTGGGGCAGCGTCGGCAATGGAACCTACACGCTGATCAGTGGAACTCTCGGCTCCGGAGTCTTCTCGGGGCTCTCCAACAACAGTTCCGGAACCGCGTTCAGCCTGGGCGGAGGGCGCAGCGCCTATTTCCAGGAAGGCAGCTTGCAGCTTGTCGTCATCCCCGAGCCCGGCGTGGCCTTGCTCGGCGGATTCGGTCTTCTTGCCATGCTGCGCCGCCGCCGCGCCTGATGCTTCGTTCCGGGGGTGGCAATTCCTCTGCTCGACTTGCCCGCGACCCGTTTCGTATCCTGCCCCGTGATGAGGAACGAAATCGTGCCGCGGGCTCTGGCCTGGCTTCTGCCAGTGGTGCTGGTGGTCCCATTGCCCGCAACTGATGTCTCTGCCGGCTTCATCTCCGGCGGGCGTTCGCTGAGCATGGAGTCCTCCGGTTTCTCCGAGTGGCGCAGCGGTTACTCGGCACGGGTCATCGTTGGGACAGAGGAGCTCGACCTCAACTCCACCGCAGGGAATCTGGTTTCATCCACCGCTGCCGCAGAAACCGAAATGACTCCACAGGGGGCCGCGCTGGTGACCTCGCGGACGATCGATTTCCCGAAGCAAAACATCAGCCTGCTGTTCCGCTTGGGCAAGTTTCCCGGCAGCCCTGTGATTGTCATGCAGGCCGGGATTGTCAATCGGGGCCAGCAACCGGTCCGCTTGGTCTCCGTCACGCCGATGAGGATGGAGTTCGTGGTAAAAGGGGAGCCCGGGGAGTGGTGGATCACCGCCCTCAATGACAGCGTGCAGACGGCCCCGG
>Ga0255274_1000168_pt1 | contig 11593 bp, 22 predicted proteins | sample AtltaT_4_FD_183673 | JGI IMG/M metagenome (GOLD analysis project Ga0255274, IMG submission 183673) | Metatranscriptome of freshwater microbial communities from Altamaha River, Georgia, United States - Atl_Colum_RepB_8h (Metagenome... | ecosystem: Environmental > Aquatic > Freshwater > River... | reverse complement strand
CTGAATTGTTGAATAAAAATAGGCAAAGAAAATAATGAGTCCGATAAAGACACAGTTATAGAGCATTTTGCCTGGATAAAACATTTGCTCAATATTTGTGAAGTAATTCTTCAGTGGGCTATCCTGAGGAATAAATTGTGAAACAGTTGTTGGAAAACCAAGCAATGCACTTGCGAAAATTGGGGGCATAACGCCTGAAATGTTTACCTTGATTGGTAGGTGAGATGTTTGGCCACCAAATACTCTATTGTTAACAACTCTTTTGGCATACTGGACAGGAACTTTTCTAAAAGCTCTCTCTACATATATGATGAACCAAAAAGACACAAGCATGATTGCTAATACAATAATAAGATTGAGAACACTCATTTCTCCATTTTGCAGAAGCTGAAAAGTGTCTCTAATTCCACCAGGGATACCGGCTGCAATACCAGCGAAAATGATTAGTGAAATACCATTTCCAATCCCTCTCTCTGTGATCTGCTCCCCGAGCCACATAACAAACATAGTACCAGCCGTAAGACTAATAACTGTTAGAAGCCTGAAACTCATTCCAGGATCAATAACTACAGGTAAACCGTTCGGTGATTTAATGTTCTCAAGACCAACTGATAATCCATAGCCTTGGAAGAAACAAAGTAGAACTGTGGCGTATCTTGTATATTGAGATATTTTCTTGTGGCCATCTGGCTCTTTTTGAAGCTCTCCAAGCGCCGGAATCGAATAAGAAAGAAGGCTAAAAATAATAGATGAGGTAATGTATGGCATAATTCCCAACGCCAACACTGAGAACCGTTCTAAAGCTCCCCCAGAAAAGGTATTGAAGACACTAAAAAGTGAGCCTTTCATCCCATCAAAAAAGGAAGAGAGAGCAGCGCCATCAACCCCCGGTGTCGGGACCTGTGTCGCTACCCTATAAATTCCTAGCATTAGAATCGTAAAGAAAACTCGTTTTTTTAGCTCTTCGAGCTTATAAACATTCGACATCCCTGTATCCTTCCTTAATTAGGCATTCTCAACTTTGCCGCCAGCTTTTTTGATTAATTCTAAAGCTTTAGCAGAGAACTTTTCAATGCCTTTAAAGGTAAGTGGCTTATTAAATTCGCCTTTTGCGAGAATTTTAATAGGCATAGACTTATTAATACCGCTAAGGAAACCCTTATCGATAAGTGTTTCACGTGAAACAACTTCTGAATCGAACTTCGAAGCAAGCTTCTCTAGGTTAACAACAGTGTACTCAGTCTTGAATGCCGCGTTAGAAAAACCGACTTTTGGTAGACGTCTGTAAAGTGGCATTTGGCCACCTTCGAAACCAAGACGAATGCCGCCGCCTGTGCGAGCCTTCTGACCTTTGTGACCTTTACCAGCTTGAGTCCCCTGGCCAGATCCCTGACCGCGGCCAATACGCTTAATATTTTTATGAGCGCCCTTGGTACTTTTTAATGTTCTAAGAGTTAACATATTCAACCTCTAATTATTTAACGATCTCAAGCCACTGGATCATTGCTTTAATCATTCCACGGACAGCTGGAGTATTCTCAAGCGTCTTGGACTGGTGAAGCTTTCTCAAGCCTAGGCCTTTGATTGTTGCTTTTTGCTTATCAGTACAACCGATTACACTTCTTTTTAATTTAACAGTAATTTGCTTGCTCATAATTCACCTTAAGCTTTTGAAGCTTTGGCCTTCAATCGAAGACCTTTAGTGTTTACACCGCGAACATTCGCTACTTCATCAAGTGAACGAAGGTTTTTAAGTGCCTTGAAAGTCGCTTTAACAATGTTGTGAGGGTTTGATCCGCGAACAGATTTCGTTAAGACGTTCTTAACTCCAGCGAGCTCAAGAATTGAACGGCATGCACCGGCAGCCTTAATCCCTGTACCTTCGCCAGCTGGCTTAAGAAGAACTTGACCAGCACCAAAGAGTCCAAGAACTTCGTGTGGGATAGTTCCATTCTCGATTGATACTTTGATCATACGCTTAGAAGCCTTCATCCCAGCCTTGCGAATAGCATCTGGAACTTCTTTTGCTTTACCAAGGCCGTATCCAACTTTTCCGTTCTTATCACCGACAACAATAAGTGCAGCGAATGAGAATCGACGACCACCTTTCACAACTTTTGCTACTCGGTTTACAGCTACAACTCTCTCTTCTAGGTCTGGGTTAAGACCATCCTGAGCTGGTTTCTTTTCTTGTCTAGGAGCACGAGCTGGGCGCTTGCCTTTTTTGTCAGCCTTAGCTTCTGTATCATTTTCACTAGTTTCTACGTTATTTTCTTCGCTCATACAGTCCCCTAATTAAATTTGAATCCCGTTTTCACGGATTGAGTCTGCAAGTGCTTTAATCACACCTGTGTACTGCTTCCCGCTTCTGTCGAAAACGGCTTTTGTAAGGTTATTCTTTTTGAGCGTTGCTGCTACAGCTGCTCCCACTTTTTTTGCACCCTCAGCATTGGCGTGATCAGCAACCTTTGTCTTTCCATAAGTCTGGACAGAAAAAAGAGTAGCTGACTTAACATCGTCAATTGCTTGAACGCGTAGATGCTTGTTTGTTTTTGTTACACATAAGCGTGGAGACTCGGCAGAACCAACCACTTTCTTTCTGATTGAAAGCTTGCGGCGGTATTCTTTTGCCTTTGTTTCATTTTTAATTTTTGCGGTATTTTTTCTCATAACTCACCTATTATTTTTTAGCACCTGTTTTACCAGCTTTTCTGATGATGGTTTCATCAGTGTACTTCAAACCTTTGCCTTTATATGGCTCTGGCTCTCTGTACGAGCGGACTTGAGCAGCAACGAATCCTACAAGCTCCTTATCGCAGCCGTGGAACTCAATTACGTTCTTGTTAACTACAGCTGTAACACCCTTAGGAAGCTTGTAATCAATTGAGTGTGAATAACCAAGGTTAAGAGTTAGAGTACTGCCAGAAACAGCAGCCTTATAACCTACACCGTTGAACTCAAGTGACTTAACGAATCCAGTTGTTACACCAGTAACCATGTTACCAAGGAGTGTTCTCGACATACCCCAAAGTGCTCTTGCAGACGTTGTCTGATTAGCTGGAGTTACGTTGATTACTTTGTCAGCTTTTTCAATCTTTACATCCTTGTGGAATGTATATGTTAGCTGACCCTTAGGGCCTTTAACGTCAACAGTTAGACCGTTGACTTTCACTTCTACTTTATCAGGAATGCCAATTGGCTTTTTACCTATACGTGACATAAGTTGCTCCGATTACCAAACGTTACAAATAATTTCGCCACCTAATTTTAGAGCGGCTGCTTTGCGAGAAGAAATGATTCCCGCAGAAGTGGAAACAACGCTTACGCCTAGTCCTGATAGAACTCGTGGCATGTCACGGTAGCCTTTATATACTCTTAAACCTGGTGTTGAAATTCTTTTTAATCCAACAATTGCACCTTCTTTGAGACCGACTTTAATAACGATTTCAGAAGGTGACTTTGCAGCGATCTTGAAGGACTTAATGTAGCCCTCTTCTTTTAGAACGCGGCAAATATTCGCTTTAATTTTGCTAGCTGGAAGCTCGAGCTTATCAAGGCCGGCTTTGTTAGCATTGCGAATTCTAGTTAACATATCTGCGATAGGATCTGTCATCATAATCTGTTCCCCTTCCTTACCAGCTAGCCTTGGTCACACCAGGGATGAGACCATTGTTTGCTAGTTCACGGAATTTATTTCTGCTAAGTTTAAAATCTCTGTAGAACCCACGAGGCCTTCCAGTAAGTTCACAACGATTGCGAACTCTGTTTGGATTAGCGTTACGAGGGATCTTCTGTAACTTAAGGCGAGCGGCTTCTCTTTCTTCTTCAGAAACTTTTGGATCTACAGCTTTAGCCCTAAGAGCAGCAGCCTTTGGGGCAAATCTCTTAGCTAATTTTTCTCTTTTTTTATTTTTAACAACAGCACTTAGTCTTGCCATGGTTCCCTCTTACTTGTCTCTGAAAGGCATGCCGAACTGTTTTAGTAGTTCGCGGCCTTCTTCGTTGTTTGTAGCAGTAGTTACAAAGCTAATCCCTAATCCGCGGATCTTATCGATTTTATCGTAGTCGATCTCTGGGAAAATGATTTGCTCCTTGAGTCCCATCGTGTAATTACCTTTCCCGTCGAATCCTTTTGGAGAAAGACCGCGAAAGTCTTTAACTCGTGGAAGGGAAAGATTGATCAAACGATCAAGAAACTCATACATTTGCTCTCCACGTAGAGTAACGAATGCTCCAAGGGCCTGATCTTGACGTAGCTTGAAGGATGCAATTGACTTCTTTGCACGAGCAACAACAGGCTTTTGACCTGTAATCGCTGCAAGGTCAGACACAATGCTATCTACAATTTTACCGTTAGAAACAGCGTCACGAGTAACGCAGTTAACGATGATTTTTTCTAGTTTTGGAATCTGATGAACATTCGAATATTTGAATTTATCATTCAGTTTCTTTTTTACCTCTGATTCATACAGAGCTTTTAAACGTGCCATATATGTTTACCTCAGATTACTTGATATCTTGTTTGCTTTTTGAAGCAACTCGACCAATGTTTTTGCCAGCTTCTTGCTTAACTTTAACTCGAGTTGGCTTTCCTGACTTAGGATCCAAAAGAGCAATGTTACTGATATGGATGGCTTTTTCCATATCCACAATCCCGCCCTGCTGATTAGCTTGGTTTGGCTTGATTGCTTTCTTCACTAGGTTTACACCTTCAACAACAACACGATTTGTCTTGAAGTTGATTGACTTGATCTTGCCCTGTTTGCCTTTATCTTTTCCGGCAAGGACTTGAACCGTGTCGTTCACTTTCAGCTTTTGCATTTTTCCTCCAACACGCTGATTAGAGCACTTCGTGAGCGAGTGAACAGATCTTTGAAAAGTTCTTGTTTCTTAACTCTCTCGCGACTGGCCCAAAAATACGTGTACCTACTGGTTCATTATTTGCTGCAATAATGACCACGCTGTTTGTATCAAAATTAATATAAGAACCATCTTCGCGTCTTACTGGGTAAACAGTACGAACGATTACGGCTTTTTTCACATCACCTTTCTTAACTTTACCGCCAGAAATTGCTTGCTGAACGGCTACGACGATAACGTCGCCTACTTGTGCACTCATGTGCTTTGAACCGCCCAGAACTTTAATACACTGAACTGTTTTTGCCCCTGAGTTATCGGCTACATCTAGGATCGTTTGTTGCTGAATCATAAATTACTCCACTACTTCTGAATAGAAACAAGTTCCCATCTCTTAAGCTTAGAGTAGGGCTTTGATTCAATGATTGTGACTGTTTGTCCAACTGAAGCCTGTTCCTTTTCATCGTGAACATGGTACTTCTTCGACTTAGTCACAAACTTGTTGTACTTTGGGTGCATTGTTTTACGCTCAATTTTAACAACAATTGTTTTTGCTGTTTTATCGCTGACAACTTCACCAGTAAGTGTTCTCTTAAATTTTGTGCTCATAATTCACCCGTCTTATTATTTAGCGTTTTTTTGAGTTAAGAGACGGGCAATATCTTTCTTAAGCTCCTTCACAACATGCGGCTTTTCTGAGCCAGTTGTGAATTTATTGAACTTCTTATTAAAAAGTTCTGCTTTAAGAGTTGCAACCTTCTCGGTTAATTCTTTAGCGCTAAGTTTGGAAATTTCGCTGGTTTTTAACATAACTACCTCTACTAATCCAGTCTTATTCTGCAGACTCTGAAGCATTATCTGTTGCTTCAAGATCCGCTTTAGATACGATTTTCGTTCTAACTGGAAGTTTATACTTTGCTAATCTAAGTGCTGCATCCGCAGTTGCTTTATCAACCCCACCGATTTCGAAAAGAATTCGGCCAGGCTTAACTACAGCAACCCATTCCTCTGGAGAGCCTTTACCTTTACCCATCCGAACTTCGGCTGGCTTTTTAGTAAGAGATTTGTCAGGGAAAATTTTAATCCACATCTGACCACCACGTTTTGTTTCACGTGAAATGGCGATACGGGCAGCTTCAATCTGACGGTTCGTAATAAATCCGCAGGTAGTCGCCTGAAGACCAAACTCACCGAAGGTGAGTGTGTTGCCCGAGTGAGCAGCACCGGTCATACGACCTTTTTGCATCTTTCTATGTTTAACACGTTTAGGACTTAACATATAATACCTCTAAGTACTTATAATTATTTGTAAATCTCGCCTTTATAAACCCATACCTTCACACCAATGATCCCGTATGTAGTCTTAGCTTGAGCTGTGTTGTAATCAATGTCTGCACGAAGTGTATGAAGAGGAACTTTCTTCTCAGCATAACCCTCTGTACGAGCGATTTCAGCACCACCTAAACGGCCAGCACACTTAATCTTGATTCCTTTTACCCCAGAGCGGAAAGCAGAAGTCATCACTTTCTTCATAGCTCTACGGAAGGCAACACGCTTCTCAAGCTGTTGAGCGATGTTTTCAGCAATTAGCTTAGCTTCGGAATCAGGACGTTTTACTTCTGCAATGTTGAAAAACAAAGGGCAGTTTGTAATTTTTTTAAGGTCATTTCTGATTTTTTCGATGCCAGTGCCTTTTTTACCAATCGCAATTCCAGGCTTAGCTGAGTAAACAGTTACTTTTACTTGATCAGCTGTACGAGTAATCTCAGTTTTGGCAATCGCAGCCTGAGCAAGCTCCTTATCGATATAATTACGAATAGCTAGGTCTTGCTGGAAAATATCTGCATAATTGTTTTTTACGTACCAGTTAGAGTGCCAGGTCTTGATATAACCTAATCTAAAGCCGTACGGATTAACTTTTTGTCCCATTTTCGTCTTTCCCCTGATTATGCTTCTTTAAGCGATAGAGTTATGTAGCTTGATTTCTTGCTGATGCGATATGCACGGCCTTGGGCACGTGGCATGATTCGCTTGAGAGCAGGACCTTCGTCAACCTTAACCATATCAATTACAAGATTATCTAAGTCATACTTCTTAGATTCTGCAGCGATCGCAAGACCGCTATTGATAAGTTTCGTTACAACGATAGCCGTTTCTTTCTTTTCGCAGAAACGGAGGATCTTAAGTGCTTCCTCAACTTTTTTCTTACGAATCAAGTCTACAACCTGTCTAACCTTACGAGCAGATGTACCAACGTTATTGTTTTTTACGGTGATCATAATTTACCTCTTACTTATCGCCGCCAGCGGCTTTTTTATCAGACGCTGTGTGACCGTTGAAGGTACGAGTTAGAGCGAACTCTCCGAACTTGTGCCCAACCATGTTATCAGTCACATAAACTGGAATGAATTTCTTTCCGTTATGTACGGCGAAAGTTACTCCAATAAAGTCCGGAACGATCGTAGAACGACGTGACCAGGTCTTAATGACTGTGTTTCCTTTAGTATTCTTCTTGGCTTCAGCCGCTTTCTTGAATAGGTAAGTATCTACGAAAGGACCTTTTTTAATTGAACGTGCCATTATTTACCCCTATTACTTTCTTCTCTTAACGATGAACTTGTTTGTACGCTTGTTCTTTCTCGTCTTATAGCCACGAGTTGGAAGACCCCAAGGAGATACTGGGTGACGTCCACCAGAAGTACGACCTTCACCACCACCATGCGGGTGATCTACCGGGTTCATTACCACACCTCGAACTGCAGGACGAATACCGCGGTGACGGTTCTTACCGGCCTTACCGATATTCTCAAGCTCGTGCTCGATCTTACCAACTTGACCAATAGTAGCTCTGCAATCCGCTTTCACCTTACGAAGCTCGCCAGATGGAAGACGAAGAAGTGCGTACTCGCCTTCTTTTGCCATAAGCTGAGCATATGAACCAGCTGAACGTGCCATTTGGCCGCCACGCTTAGGATTAAGCTCAACATTGTGAACGAGAGTACCAACAGGTATATCTCTTAAAAGCTTCGCGTTACCAGCTTTGATATCTGCGTTGTCTGATGAAATAACTACATCTCCAACTTTCATACCAACTGGTGCGATGATGTACGCTTTCTCACCGTCAGCGTAAACAATCAAAGCAATGTTACAAGTTCTGTTCGGGTCGTGCTCAATCGTCTTTACAGTTGCAGGGATATCAAGCTTAGAACGCTTGAAATCTACAAGACGATACTTTTGCTTAGCTCCACCACCAATGTGACGAGTAGTAATTCGACCTTGAGAGTTACGGCCAGCAGTCTTCTTCTTGTTAACAAGGAGTGACTTTTCTGGAGCAACACCCTTAGTAATATCTCCTGACACAATAACCATTTCTCTTTGAGATGGTGTTATCGGTCTAAATTTCTTTAAAGTTGCCATACTCTTAGCCTTTTACCTTAAATGCCCTTGAAGAATTCAATCTTCTGGCCATCTTGAAGTTGAACGTAAGCTTTCTTTGTAGAAGCTGACTTCTTTTGCCCACGACCTGCACGCTTTGTCTTACCAGGAAGAACAGACGTACGGACGCTAACAACTTTAACATCAAAGAACTTCTCTACAGCGCTCTTGATTTGGTTCTTGTTAGCTTTCGTGTTAACTACAAAAGCGTAGCGATTGAAAGACTCAGTCACTTTAGACGTTTTTTCAGTTAATAATGGTTTAATCAATACATTCTCTAAACCTAACATCTTACACCAGCCTGCTAAGGAGTTTTTCGAAAGCAGCTTTCTCAATGATAAGGTTTTCAAACTTTACTGCTTCGTAAACGCTGAAACCATCAACTGGAGCATATTTTGCTTTCTCAAGGTTACTAACTGCACGAGATACTGTTTCATTAACTTCAGCCGTGATAACTAGAGCTGGAAGAAGGTTTCTTGTTGAAAGAGCCTTGAACATATCTTTTGTTTTACCAGTAGATTCAATTTTCTCTACGATATGAAGTTTTCCCGCCTGGAACTTATCAGCAAGGATAGAAGAGATAGCAACGAGCATCGTCTTCTTATTTACTTTCTGCTCATAAGAACGAGGTTGTGGACCAAATACAGTACCGCCTCCAGGCATTAAAGGAGAACGTGTAGAACCCTGACGAGCGTTACCAGTTCCTTTTTGCTTGAAAGGTTTTTTACCGCCACCTGAAACAAGAGCTTTAGTCTTCGTAGCAGCAGTACCTTGACGGCGGCCAGCGAGAGTAGCTTTTACTACTTGGTGAACAACTGCTCCGTTAATTGCCTCTGCAGAGAAATCAACGTTGGTCTTTAGGGAGCCAGATTTTTCGAATTTTGTATTTAATACTGCTAATTCAGTTGTCATAATTTATTCCCCCCTTACTTCTTTACAGCTTTCGCAACTCGTACGAAACCATTCTTAGAGCCAGGGATTGAACCTTTAAGAAGCATATAACCTGCTTCAAGGTTAACTTCTACTACCTGAACATTTTGAACTGTTGATGTTTCAACACCTAGGTGACCAGGAAGTTTCTTATTCGCGAATACTCGAGCAGGAGTTGCACGACATCCGATAGAACCTGGACGACGGTGGAAGTGTGAGCCGTGAGCAGCTGGACCACCTTGGAAGTTCCAACGCTTCATAACACCTGCGAAACCTTTACCTTTAGATTCGCCAGTTACGTCAACGTATGTACTTACAGCAAAGTTTTCCAAAGAAGCTTCTTTTCCAAGAGCATCTGCTGAAACTTCAGAAACTTTGATTTCTGCAAGCTCAGAAAGATGTTTTTCAATGTTGGCTTTCTTTAAGTGACCTTTAACTGGAGAAGTAGCTAGAGACTCACGCTTCTCGTTGAAAGCAACTTGATAAGCAGTGTAGCCATCTTTCTCAGCAGTTTTTACTTGAGAGATAACATTCGGAATGAGTTTAACTACAGTGACTGGAACGTGATTACCGTTCTGATCAAAGATTCTGGTCATGCCAGCTTTTATTCCGTAAAAAGCAGGCAGACTGACTTTTGAGTCTGACATTCGCCCTCCACAGCATCACCCTCTCACAGGGATGCATTCATGGTTAATAAAATATAAACTATAACAATAAAAAGCGTTGAAGCTTTATACTAGTACTTGATTTCTACGTCAACACCAGCTGAGAGATCGAGCTTCATAAGTGAATCAACAGTCTGCTGAGTAGGCTCAACGATGTCGATAAGTCTCTTATGAGTGCGCATTTCGAACTGCTCACGCGATTTTTTATCGATGTGAGGAGAGCGGAGTACGGTGTAACGATTGATTTCAGTTGGAAGAGGGATTGGTCCAGCGACGCGAGCCCCTGTATTTTTAGCTGTTTGGACAATTTCCTGCACCGAGGCGTCAAGAATATTGTAGTCATAAGCGCGTAGCTTAATTCTAAGTTTATTCGTCTTCATTAGCTCTCCAAAAAATTTTTCTGGTCAAAATAGAAAAGAAAGGGGCCTTTGTAAAGCCCCTTCTGTTATTTTTTTGACATTTTAAGCAATAATATCTGAAACAGTACCGGCACCGATTGTACGACCGCCTTCACGGATCGCAAAACGGAGACCTTTTTCCATCGCTACTGGAGCGATAAGCTCTACACCGAAAGAAGTGTTGTCGCCCGGCATAATCATCTCTACACCTTCGTTAAGAGTGATTGAGCCAGTTACGTCTGTTGTTCTGAAGTAGAACTGAGGACGGTAACCTTTGAAGATTGGAGTATGACGTCCACCCTCTTCTTTTGTAAGAATATAAACTTCGCAACGGAACTTAGCGTGAGGCTTAACCGTTCCTGGCTTAATCATACACTGACCACGCTCAACATCTTCTCTCTTCGTACCACGAAGAAGAAGACCAACGTTATCACCAGCACGACCTTCGTCAAGAAGCTTACGGAACATCTCTACACCTGTGATCGTTGTCTTTTGAGCTTCTTTGATACCGATGATTTCGATCTCTTCGCCCACTTTCACGATTCCACGCTCAACACGCCCTGTTACCACTGTTCCACGACCAGAGATTGAGAACACGTCCTCAACCGGCATAAGGAACGGCTTATCAATGTCACGGGCCGGAGTTGGGATATAACGGTCAACTTCTTCCATAAGCTTAACAATCGCCTTCTCGCCGATTTCAGGATCACGACCTTCAACCGCTGCAAGAGCAGAACCCTTAACAACAGGAATATCGTCACCAGGGAATTGGTACTTAGAAAGAAGCTCTCTGATTTCCATTTCAACAAGGTCAAGAAGTTCAGCATCGTCAACCTGGTCTACTTTATTCATGAAAACCACGATCGCCGGAACACCTACCTGACGAGCAAGAAGGATGTGCTCACGTGTCTGAGGCATAGGGCCGTCAGCTGCTGAACAAACAAGAATCGCTCCGTCCATCTGAGCTGCACCTGTGATCATGTTCTTCACATAGTCAGCGTGTCCCGGACAGTCTACGTGAGCGTAGTGACGGTTAGCTGTTGTATATTCAACGTGCGCAGTATTGATTGTAATACCACGAGCTTTTTCTTCTGGGGCTGAATCGATATCAGCGTATGACTTAGCAGCACCACCATAGATCCTTGCCATCGTCATTGTGATTGCAGCTGTTAGTGTTGTTTTACCGTGGTCTACGTGACCGATAGTACCGATGTTTACGTGCGGTTTACTGCGGTCGAATTTTTCTTTTGCCATAGCAGTTGTTATTTATGTTTTTAATTTAGTTTCGTTTTATGCCCATCGGATGAG
>Ga0255274_1000167_pt1 | contig 11609 bp, 10 predicted proteins | sample AtltaT_4_FD_183673 | JGI IMG/M metagenome (GOLD analysis project Ga0255274, IMG submission 183673) | Metatranscriptome of freshwater microbial communities from Altamaha River, Georgia, United States - Atl_Colum_RepB_8h (Metagenome... | ecosystem: Environmental > Aquatic > Freshwater > River... | reverse complement strand
TTCGAACTACCTGACCAACAAGCGCGTGTTTGTGTTCGGTGATGCCACGCACGCCATCGCTGCAGCGCGTATCGCATCGGAAGAACTCGGTTTTGAGGTGGTGGGTCTGGGCACTTATAGCCGCGAATTTGCACGCGAAGTGCGAGCCGCTGCCGCCATCTATGGCGTTGAAGCGCTGATTACGGATGACTATCTGGAAGTCGAAGCCAGAGTCGCCGAGCTGTCGCCGGAACTGGTCTTGGGGACGCAGATGGAGCGTCACATCGCCAAGCGCCTTGGTCTGCCGTGCGCAGTGATCTCCGCACCCGTGCACGTGCAGGATTTCCCGGCACGTCATTCACCGCAGATGGGATTCGAGGGCGCGAACGTGATCTTCGATAACTGGGTTCATCCGCTGATGATGGGTCTCGAAGAACACTTGCTCGGTATGTTCAGGGAAGACTTCGAATTCCATGACGGTGCTGCGCCTTCGCACCTCGGCAAGGCAGCACAGAAGCAGAGCCTTGCCCATGCCATGCCGGATACACCGCCGCAGGTGGTGCCACCGACGGCGATGCCAGAGCCGGCCAATGCCGGTGAGATCGCCCCCGCGTGGACCACGGACGCCGAGCGCGAGCTAGGCAAGATTCCGTTTTTCGTACGTGGTAAGGCACGTCGCAACACCGAGCGCTTCGCGAAGGATTGCGGGCTTTTGCAGATCACGATAGAGACACTCTATGACGCGAAAGCCCACTACAGCCGCTGAAGACGCCATGCGCGTCGTGATCGTCACGATGGACAGCCATCTGGCGGGCGCCGCTGCGCGCGCCGAACGGCTGCTGAAGCGCCGACTGCCGGGCTTGTCTCTGACGGTTCATGCTGCCAGCGACTGGGCCGCTGATAGCAAGTCACTCGCGCGCTGTGTTGCTGATATCGAGACCGCAGACATCGTGATCGCTGCGATGTTGTTCATGGAAGAGCATTTTCTGCCAGTGCTACCGGCGCTCAAGGCTAGACGTGATGATTGTGATGCGATGGTGTGCATTATGTCTGCCGGCGAGGTGATGCGACTGACGCGCATTGGGCGTTTTTCGATGGACGGCACGACGCGCGGGCCGATGGCCTTCCTGAAAAAATTGCGCGGCAAATCGTCCGAGGGCAAACCAGCGGCCACCGCTGGTGCGCAGCAGATGAAGATGCTGCGTCGTTTGCCAAAACTGCTGCGATTTATTCCTGGCACTGCGCAGGATGTGCGCGCGTATTTCCTGACGTTGCAATACTGGCTCGCCGGCTCGGAAGAGAACATCGCAAGCATGGTGCAGCTGCTGGTCAATGGCTACGCCGATGGCGCGCGGAAAGCATTGCGTGGCAAGGCACCCCCGGAGGCGCCGATCGAGTATCCGGACGTGGGTCTCTATCATCCCCGCATGAAGGGCGCGGGCGTCCATAAAGGGATGTCCGACAAGCTTGATCGTGTACCGCGTATCGCGGGCGCGAAGGCGACGGTAGGCTTGCTGTTGATGCGCTCGTATCTACTCGCCGGCAATGCGCGTCACTACGATGGCGTCATCGCAGCGCTTGAAGCTCGTGGTTTGTCGGTACTGCCTGCGTAAGCCAGTGGCCTTGATGCGCGTCCTGCGGTCGAGTCGTACTTTATGAAAGATGGCGTGTCGACGGTCGATGCCATCGTCTCGCTCACCGGCTTCTCATTGGTCGGCGGCCCGGCGTATAACGATGCCAAAGCCGCCGAGGACATGTTGGCAGCGCTCGATGTGCCTTACATGGCCGTGACACCCGTCGAATTCCAGACGCTGGAAAACTGGGGCGGCTCTGAGCGGGGTTTGCTGCCAGTCGAATCCACCATGATGGTCGCGCTACCCGAACTCGATGGCTCGAGCGGTTCGCTGGTGTATGGCGGTCGCAGCGATGCAGCCGGTACGGCATGCTCCGGTTGCGCACGCGGTTGCACTTTCGCACCGGCTGATGCTGGCAACGATATGCAAACCTGCAGCGAGCGTGCCGACATGATCGCCGCGCGTGTCGATAAGCTGGTCGCATTGCGTCGTTCAGAGCGCGCCGAGCGCCGTGTTGCGGTCGTACTGTTCAATTTCCCGCCGAATGCCGGCAGTACCGGTACCGCCGCTTTCCTGTCAGTCTTCGAGTCCTTGTACAACACGCTGGCTGCGATGCAGCGTGCCGGTTATCAGGTTGATCTGCCTGCCGATGTGGATGAGCTGCGCCGTGCTGTCCTGAAAGGTAATGCCGAACATCACGGTGCACAGGCGAACGTGATCGCAAAAATCAGCGCCGACGAGCACGTACGACGCGAACCCTGGCTGCGCGAAATCGAGTCGCAATGGGGGCCAGCACCCGGACGACATCAGACGGATGGCCGCAATATCTTCATGCTCGGCGCGCGCTTCGGTAACGTGCTGGTATCGGTGCAGCCAGAGATGGGTATCGAGGGCGATCCTATGCGTCTGCTGTTCGACAAAGGATTCGCACCGACGCATGCGTTCTCTGCGTTCTACCGCTGGCTGCGCGAAGATTTTGCCGCGCACGCGGTGCTGCACTTCGGCACGCATGGTGCGCTGGAATTCATGCCGGGCAAACAGTCCGGTATGTCGGGCGCCTGCTGGCCGGATCGCCTGATCGGCGATCTGCCGAATGTCTACCTGTACGCAGCAAATAATCCGTCCGAGGGCACGATTGCAAAACGGCGCGCGAATGCGACGCTGGTGTCTTACCTGACCCCGCCCTTGGCCGAAGCCGGTTTGTATCGCGGCTTGAACGAACTCAAAGGCTCCTTGTCTCGTTGGCGTCAGCTGGGGCCGGATGAGGATCATGAGCGTCCCGAGCTGGCTGCGTTAATCCAGTCGCAAGCTTGCGAACTCGAATTGGCGCTGCCAGAACCCGCATGGACCGGAGAAGATGAGCACCTGGTTGCTGCGTTGACTGACAAGCTGCTCGAACTCGAATACACACTGATTCCTCATGGCCTGCACGTGGTGGGTAAAGCACCGACGCTGGAAGAGCGCGTCGATATGCTGGCAGCCCTCGCAGAATCTGCGCATGGCGCGACCATCGACGAGTCACTGCGCCGCGCGATACGCGCAATGCTGACCGGCGAGCAGATTACGCTCGATGATGCGCAGCGTGCATTGATGCAGCAGCTGTCCGATAGCAATGCGCTGATGCACGAACACTTCGAACTCGATGGCATCCTTTCCGCGCTTGACGGCCGCTATGTGCGACCCGCACCGGGTGGTGATCTGACACGCACGCCTGAGGTGTTGCCTGCAGGTCGCAACCTGCATGGCTTTGATCCGTTCCGGTTACCTAGTGCCTATGCGGTAAAAGATGGCGCCCGTCAGGCCGAGCGTTTGCTCAAACGTCATCATGAAGATACCGGTAGCTTCCCTGAATCGATCGCCATGGTGTTGTGGGGCACCGATAACCTGAAGAGCGAAGGTGGGCCGATTGCTCAGGCGCTAGCGCTCATGGGTACAGCGCCACGATTTGATACCTATGGACGACTGGCCGGTGCGCAACTGGTATCGCTGGAAGAGTTGGGTCGTCCGCGCGTGGATGTCGTCATTACGCTATCGGGCATTTTCCGCGACTTGTTGCCGCTACAGATCAAGCTGCTGGCGGAAGCGGCGCTGCTCGCGGCCGAAGCTGACGAGCCATCTGAACACAATTTCATCCGTAAGCATGCACTCGATTTCATCGCACAACATGGCGGCGATATGCAGACTGCCGCGCTGCGCGTGTTTGGTAATGCCGAGGGTGCGTACGGTGCGAACGTTAACCATCTGATCGACTGCAGCGCATGGGAGAGTGAAGATGAACTCGCCGAAGCCTATACCTGCCGCAAAGGTTTCGCCTACGGCACCAGTGGTCGTCCGGTGTCACAGCCTGCGCTGCTCAACAGCGTGCTGTCGCAAGTCGATCTCGCTTATCAGAATCTCGATTCAGTAGAAGTCGGTGTCACGACGATCGATACCTATTTCGACACGCTAGGCGGTATCAGTCGTGCAGTGAAGCGCGCCAAGGGTCCGGATGCGCAGGTCGCTCCTGTCTATATCGGCGACCAGACGCGCGGCGGCGGCACTGTACGCACGCTAACCGAGCAGGTGGCACTGGAGACGCGCACTCGCATGCTGAATCCGAAATGGTACGAGGGCATGCTCGCGCACGGCTATGAAGGCGTGCATCAGATCGAGCTGCATCTGACGAATACGATGGGTTGGTCCGCGACCACCGGACAAGTGCAGCCCTGGGTGTATCAGCAGCTGACCCAGACTTTCCTGCTAGACCCCGAGATGCGCGAGCGTCTCGCGAAACTGAATCCGTCCGCGTCCGCACGTCTTGCGAGCCGGTTGATGGAAGCCTCAGAACGACAGTACTGGACACCCGACGCCGACACACTCGAAGCCATGAGACGTGCCGGTGATGAGCTGGAAGACCGGCTTGAAGGAATTTACGAAGGAGACAATTCATGAACGTCAGCAAGGTGCCGGTATCAGAGATCCGTCGCGAACGGCCCGGAGACGGTGAGGGCAGTGTGCAGGTCAGCCTCGATCCGAGCGTAAAAATTGGCAACGCGAAAGTGTTTGCCATCTATGGCAAGGGCGGCATCGGCAAGAGCACGACCTCGTCGAATTTGTCCGTTGCCTTCGCCAAGCTGGGTAAGCGTGTGCTGCAGATCGGCTGCGATCCTAAACATGACTCCACCTTCACGCTCACCAAAAAGCTGATGCCGACGGTGATCGATGTACTCGAATCCGTGGATTTTCATAGCGAGGAATTGCGCGTCGAAGATTTTGTCTTCGAAGGCTATGCGGGTGTGATGTGTGTTGAAGCGGGCGGACCACCGGCCGGTACCGGCTGCGGTGGTTATGTGGTGGGACAGACGGTGAAGCTGCTGAAAGAGCACCATCTTCTGGACGACACCGACGTCGTCATTTTTGACGTGCTCGGCGATGTGGTGTGTGGTGGCTTCGCCGCACCGCTGCAACACGCTGATCGTGCACTGATCGTCACTGCCAACGACTTCGATTCGATCTTCGCCATGAACCGTATCGTGCAGGCCATTGGTGCGAAGGCAAAGAACTACAACGTGCGACTCGGTGGCGTCATTGCAAACCGTTCGGACGAAACGGACCAGATCGATAAATTTAATGATCGTACGGGTCTGAAGACCATGGCGCGCATTCCATCGCTGGACGTGATTCGCCAAAGCCGCTTGAAAAAAGCGACGCTATTTGAGATGGATGAAACGCCCGAAGTACTCGCGGTCCAGCAGGAATATCTGAAGCTCGCGCAGCGACTGTGGGATGGTGCCGAGCCACTGCACTGCGATGCGATGAAAGACCGCGATATTTTTGACTTGCTGGGATTTGATTGACATGGAACACGCAAGCTACACGCAAAAGCGCGCGCGTCTCGAAGAATACTTCGACCGTACCGCTGCTGACCAGTGGGCACGCCTGACATCGGATGCGCCGGTATCCGGCATCCGCAAGACAGTGCGTGCCGGCCGCGACCGCATGCGCGAAACCTTGCTTTCCTGGCTGCCTGACGATCTGCGTGGACGTCGCATTCTCGACGCCGGTTGCGGTACTGGCGCACTGGCGACCGAGCTCGCGCGACGCGGCGCGGATGTGCTCGCGATCGATTTATCTCCTACGCTGGTGCAGCTGGCACGTGATCGCACCCCCGAATCTAGCCATGGTGGTCGCATCACCTTTACTTCCGGCGATATGCTGGCCGCAGAGCACGGTCACTTCGATCATGTGGTCGCGATGGATTCAGTGATTCACTACGAGCGCCATGACATGGTGGCTGGTATCGCACGCTTGGCCGAGCGTACCGGCACGTCGATCGTGTTTACTTTTGCGCCCAGCAATCCGGTGCTCGCCGCGATGATCAAAGTCGGTCGTTTGTTTCCACGCGGCGATCGCGCACCGTTTATTGAGCCGGTATCCGAAACAGCGCTTCGTGACGTGATCGCAGGACATGGCGGATTGACGCAATGGCAGGTCGGCCGCACCGAGAAAATTTCCAGTGGGTTTTATACCTCGCAAGCGATGGAGCTGCACGCATGAACCATTTCATCGAGATCATGCTGGCCTTGTTCTGGACCAGCTACCTGTTACTGCACTGGCGCCTGATGCGTTCGCCGGTCGATGATGCACAAGAATTTGAACAAACTTTGCAAGGAGAGCTTCCATGCACAACACCAGCCATGAAATAAAGTCAGTCGAAGATGCCGCCCGCAAGGCGGTCACCGATACCATTTTTTCGCCACGCTTCTATACGACGGACTTTCCGGCGATGGATGCGATCAACGTCGAGCCAGTGCGCGCCGAGTGGGATGCGATGATGGCGGAGTACGAGGGCGACAATAACCACGACCACTTTCAGCGTGACGCAGCCTTTGCCGACGAAGCGCGCGAGCTCTTTGGCAAGTTGTCGCATGAGCTGCAGCAGGAATTTCTGGATTTTCTGGTCAGTTCACTGACCTCGGAGTTCTCTGGCTGCGTGCTGTACAACGAAATCAAACGCAATATCAGCAATCCGGATATCAAGCAGCTGATGGAGTACATGGCGCGCGACGAGTCGCGACATGCAGGCTTCCTGAATTCTTCGCTGAAGGATTATGGCCTCGGTATCGATCTGGGTAACCTGAAACGCAGCAAGCACTACACTTACTTCAAGCCGAAGTACATCATGTACGCGACCTATCTCTCCGAGAAAATCGGTTATGCGCGCTACATCCGTATCTTCCGCCAGTTCGAAAAACATCCGGAAAAACGTTTCCATCCGATCTTCCGCTGGTTCCAGCGCTGGTGCAATGACGAGTTCCGTCACGGCGAGTCGTTTGCGCTGATCATGCGCGCAAATCCCAAGCTGCTACAGGGCCATAACGTGCTGTGGATACGTTTCTTCCTGCTCGCGGTCTACGCCACGATGTATGTGCGTGACCATACCCGTCCGGAATTGAAGCAGGCCATGGGTCTCGAACCTACGGAGTATGACTTCGAGGTATTCCGCATCTGTAATGAAATCACGAAGCAAGTGTTCCCGATCCTGCTGGATCTGGATCATCCGGCCTTCCACGCCAATCTCGATCGCCTGTTCTATTGCTCGCAGCGCGCGGACGAGGGCAAGGCTAGTGGCGGATTGTTGGGCGGACTCAAGCGTGCTTTCTGGAGCGTAGCCGGCGTTGCCGTGTTCGCTCGTATGTACTTCATTCCAGTGATGCATAACGAACTGCCGGCGCAGACGCGCATGCAGCCCACCTGGTAAGGACGTCGCACGCTCATGTCACAGTATCTGCTGCCCGCGGTTTTCACACTGGTCGTCTGGTGGTTTTCCACCGGTGCGATCCTGTGGCTCGGGCGGCTTCCGCGCTGGACCTTCGGTCCGACCATGATGGCTGCAACGACCGGACTCGCGTTTGCTCTGGTTGGATTGCACATCTCAGCGTCTCGCACCTCAGTCGCCTCGGCCTATTGCGCATTCACCTGCGCGGTGCTGGTGTGGGGCTGGCAAGAGATTGCCTTTTTGCTGGGCTACGTCACCGGCGCCCGACGCAGTGAATGTCCGGCCGGTAGTCGTGGCTGGAAGCGTGCATGGCACGCTACCGAAGCGATACTGCATCATGAGCTGGCACTGGTCGTGCTGGCCTTGCTGGTGTTTGCAGCCAGCTGGCGTCAGCCGAATCAGACCGGTTGGTGGACCTATCTCGTGCTGTGGTCCATGCGTCTGTCTGCAAAACTGAATCTCTTTCTTGGTGTGCGCAATCTGTCAGAAAACTTTCTGCCGGCACATCTTGCCTATCTGCAGAGTTACTTTACCCGCCGCGCGTTCAACTGGCTAATGCCGGTGTCGCTGATAGGTGCAACGGCGGTCGCCGTGCCGCTATGGACCGCGGTCGCGGTACAGCCAGCCGATGGTTTCGCTGCTACCAGCCTCTGCCTCGTCGCTGGTCTGCTGACGCTGGCCGTGATCGAGCATTTATTCATGGTGGCGCCAATACCGACTAGCTGGCTGTGGAAGTGGGGCATGCGGGCGAAGGCTTGAACGCTGATCGTTATGGACACATTCTTTACCGGTACCGGCCTGATCGATGTAGTGATCGTCGCGACCTTGATGGAATGGGCGGCGTTGTCGATGCTGTGGAGACGAAAACGACAGGGTCTGGAACCACTTTCGCTGTCACTCACGCTACTGCCGGGCCTGTGCCTGATGCTGGCGTTGCGCAGTTCGATGCTTGGTATGCCGTGGTATTCGGTAGCCCTGCTGTTATCGGCATCGGGGCTCACGCATCTGTTTGACCTCAGACGGCGCTGGACACGCTGAGCTGAACCTAAGGAGTATTGCGATGGCTGTTTTCCCATTTTCCGCAATCGTCGGCCAGGACGAGATGAAACTCGCGATCCTTGCCGCGGCTGTCGAGCCCGGTATCGGTGGTGTGCTCGTGCTCGGTGACCGCGGTACCGGCAAGTCGACCGCCGTGCGTGCACTCGCCGCACTACTGCCAAAAATACGTGCGGTCGATCGCTGCCCTTACGGCTGCGATCCGGAAGCTATTGCATCAACGTGCGAGCATTGCGCGCCGCTGAAACGCAAGGGAAGCATCAAATCCGTATTGAAGCCGGTGCCCGTGGTCGATCTGCCCCTCGGGGCGACCGAGGATCGCGTCGTTGGCGCGCTTGATCTCGAGCGTGCCTTATCGCAAGGCGTGAAGGCTTTCGAACCAGGCCTGCTGGCGCGCGCGAATCGTGGTTTTCTGTATATCGATGAAGTCAACCTGCTGGAAGACCATCTGGTTGATCTGCTGATTGATGTGGCCGCATCGGGTGAAAATCTGGTCGAACGCGAAGGACTCTCGGTCAGGCATCCGGCGCGTTTCGTATTGGTGGGTAGTGGCAATCCTGAAGAAGGTGAGTTGCGTCCTCAGCTGCTGGATCGTTTCGGACTCGCGGTAGATGTCAGCACGCCGACCGACTTAACCATGCGCATCGAGGTCGTGAAGCGTCGCGATGCGTTCGAGCGCGATCCGGAGGGCTTCTGCGAACAATGGCGGAAGGAAGACGAAAAAATTCGTCGCCGCATTGTCGCCGCGCGCAAGCGGCTTCCTGCGGTCGAGGTATCGGATGCAGCTCTCGCTCGTGCGGCCCAATTGTGCATGGCGCTGGGTACCGATGGTCTGCGCGGCGAACTCGCACTGATGCGTGCGTCACGCGCACTGGCGGCCTATGAAGGCGACAGCGAGGTGACGGATGATCATCTGCGTCGCATGGCTGCGCCTGCGCTGCGCCACCGTTTGCGTCGCAATCCGCTGGATGATGCCGGCTCAGGCACGCGCGTCGAGCGTGCCGTCGGCGAAGTATTCACACAGGCGGCCTGATGCTTGCACCGCGCGATCGCGATCCCGACCCCTCCGGTCGCGACTGGCAGCGCGCGGTACAGGTCGCTGCCTTGCTCGCGATTGATCCCGCCGGACTGGGCGGTGTGCGCGTGCGAGCCCATGCCGGACCGGTGCGCGATGCATGGCTGGCTTTACTCAAACAATTAATGGGCGTGCGTCCCTGGGTGCGCGTACCTTTATCCGCGACAGACGAGCGCTTGCTGGGTGGACTTGATCTCACCGCGACACTGGCTGCCGGCCGACCCGTGCTGCAAACCGGTTTACTGTCGTCGGTGAATAGTGGGGTGCTCGTGCTATCGATGGCCGAGCGCCTGTCGACGGGTGTGGCTGCGCGAATTACGCAGGCGATGGACAACGGCGAGGTGGCCATTGAACGTGACGGACTGCGCGAAAGAAGCCCCACGCGTTTCGGCGTCATCGCGCTCGATGAAGGTTTGCAGGACGACGACGGTGTGCCTGATGCCTTATGCGATCGCCTCGCGTTCGATATTGACTTGCGTTCCATCTCGCCCCGGGTTGCTGAGGCAGCTCCGGAGATGATTGGCATCAGCGATATCGAACAGGCGCGTGCGAGGCTCGCCGCCACCGAGAGCGCCGACCATGTCATTGATGCGCTATGTGGTGTTGCGATGGCGCTTGGCGTTTCTTCATTGCGAGCGTCATCGCTCTCATTGTCTGCGGCGCGCGCGAATGCTGCCCTCGATGGGAATGCCGAGTGCACCGATGATGATGCGCAGATCGCCGCCGCCCTGGTACTCGCGCCTCGCGCGACGCAACTGCCGCCCGCAGAAACACCAGAGACTGAAGAAGCGATGCCACCGGAACCTCCGCCGCCGCAGGACGAGTCATCGTCCACTCAGCAAGACACACAGGGCGCGATGGAAGACCGTGTGCTAGAAGCTGCGCAAGCAGCAATTCCTGCAGGACTATTAACGGGCCTGCTCTCAGGCCTGAATGCGCGTCGTACATCCGTCGGCAAATCCGGTGCACCGGCGCGTTCTGGGTTGCGTGGCCGACCGGTCGGATCGCGTCGTGCTCAGTCGCCGCGCGGACAGCGTCTTCATCTGGTCGATACCTTGCGCGCGGCAGCACCATGGCAGCGCTTGCGTCGCGCCACCAGCGGTGACGACAGCTCGCACACGCGCGTGTTGGTGCGCTCGGAAGATTTTCATGTGACGCGTATCCGTCAAAAGACCGCGACCACAACGGTATTTGTTGTCGATGCTTCAGGCTCATCGGCGATGCACCGACTCGCCGAAGTCAAGGGCGCGGTTGAACTGTTGCTGGCTGATTGCTATGTAAGGCGTGATCAGGTTGCGCTGATTGGATTTCGTGGACGCGAAGCAGAATTACTTCTGCCACCGACACGTTCACTCACCGCCGCAAAACGGCGTTTGTCTGGCTTACCGGGCGGTGGCGGCACGCCACTAGCCAGTGCACTGGATGCTGCTTCGGGGCTGGTCGACGCGCTGACCCGACGCGGTCAGTCGCCGCTTGTGGTGCTGCTGACTGACGGACGCGCCAACGTGGCGCGCGATGGCAGTGGAGGGCGCGAGCGAGCGCAATCCGACGCTTTGCAATCAGCACGGCAACTGGCACTGACCGGTGCACCTTTATTGCTGATCGATACCTCCACCAAACCACAGCGCGAAGCCGCTGAGCTATCGCAGGCGATGCGTGCACGCTATCTACCGTTGCCCCATGCAGGTTCGACACAGCTGGCGCAATCGGTCAGAGTGGTGGCGCAGCAGGAGGCGCGCAAGCTTGCGTGAGCGTCTCGAGTGGGCTAGTGATGGCCGCGATTGGCCGAACCGCGAAGCAAGCCGCTTCGTTCGTGCTGCCGGATTGAACTGGCACATACAGCAGTTCGGACCATCACCTCAGCATGCGCCACTGATAGCCTTATTACACGGCACGGGTTCGTCAACGCATTCTTGGCGTGACGTGGCACCTTCGCTTGCACGACATAGCTCGGTGCTGGCGATGGATTTACCGGGCCATGCCTTCACCGATATGCCTGATCCGCCATCCGCGCAATCATTGCCGGGCATGGCGCAACGCGTGGCTGCGCTGTTTAAGGAGCTAGGCGTTGCCCCGACGGTGATTGTGGGGCACTCTGCCGGCGCAGCGATTGCCTCGCGCATGGTGCTCGACAAGCAGGCTAAACCCGCTGCGCTGGTGAGTCTGA
>Ga0255274_1000165_pt1 | contig 11643 bp, 9 predicted proteins | sample AtltaT_4_FD_183673 | JGI IMG/M metagenome (GOLD analysis project Ga0255274, IMG submission 183673) | Metatranscriptome of freshwater microbial communities from Altamaha River, Georgia, United States - Atl_Colum_RepB_8h (Metagenome... | ecosystem: Environmental > Aquatic > Freshwater > River... | reverse complement strand
CCTAGGAGTGCGCCCCATGACGAAGGCTGCCGAACAACTTTTCCTGCAACAGCACGGTTTGTATGACCCTGCGAATGAACACGATGCCTGCGGCGTAGGCTTTGTCGCGCACATCAAGGGGCAGAAGTCCCATGGGATCGTGACCCAGGCCCTCAAGATCTTGGAAAACCTCGATCACCGGGGTGCCGTGGGCGCAGACAAGCTCATGGGCGATGGCGCGGGCATCTTGATTCAATTACCCGATGCGCTCTACCGTGAAGAAATGGCCAAGCAGGGCGTGGCCTTGCCGCCTTTTGGCGAGTATGGCGTGGGCATGGTGTTCTTGCCCAAGGAGCATGCCTCCCGCATGGCGTGTGAGCAAGAGCTTGAGCGCGCGGTCAAGGCCGAAGGCCAAGTGTTGCTGGGCTGGCGCGATGTGCCGGTGAATCAGGCCATGCCGATGTCACCCCGTGTGCGCGAGAAAGAGCCCATCATTCGCCAGATTTTCATTGGCCGGGGTGACGATGTGATCGTGCAGGATGCGCTCGAGCGCAAGCTGTATGTGATTCGCAAAACCGCCAGCGCTGCCATTCAAGCCCTCAAGCTCAAGCACAGCAACGAGTACTACATCCCGAGCATGTCCAGCCGGACCGTGGTCTACAAGGGCTTGTTGTTGGCCGATCAGGTCGGCACTTATTATTTGGATTTGCAGGATGAGCGTTGCGTCTCGGCTTTGGGTCTCGTGCACCAGCGTTTCTCCACCAACACCTTCCCCGAGTGGCCGCTGGCCCACCCCTACCGCTACGTGGCCCACAACGGTGAGATCAACACCGTCAAGGGCAACTACAACTGGATGCGCGCGCGAGAAGGGGTCATGTCCTCGCCGGTGCTAGCCGATGACTTGCACAAGCTCTACCCCATCAGCTTTGCCGGCCAATCCGACACCGCCACCTTCGACAATTGCTTGGAACTCTTGACGATGGCGGGCTACCCGATCAGCCAGGCCGTGATGATGATGATTCCCGAGCCTTGGGAACAACACACCACCATGGATGCGCGTCGCAAGGCGTTCTATGAATACCACGCCGCCATGTTGGAGCCTTGGGATGGCCCCGCCTCCATCGTGTTCACCGATGGTCGTCAGATTGGCGCCACTTTGGACCGCAATGGCCTGCGTCCTTCACGTTACTGCGTGACTGACGACGACATGGTCATCATGGGCTCGGAGTCGGGCGTGCTGCCGGTGCCCGAGAGCAAGATCGTGCGCAAATGGCGTCTGCAGCCGGGCAAGATGTTCCTCATCGACCTCGAGCAAGGTCGCATGATTGACGATGAAGAACTCAAGGCCGGCTTGGCCAGCGCCAAGCCGTATGCCCAGTGGATCGACAACCTGCGCATCAAATTGGACGATGTGGCAGAAGGTCAACACGATGTGAAGCCTTCCGCTGTGCCGCTGCTCGATTTGCAGCAAGCGTTTGGCACCACCCAGGAAGACATCAAATTCCTCATTGCCCCGATGGCTGCCCAAGGCGAGGAAGCCGTGGGCTCCATGGGCAACGACAGCCCGCTGGCGGTGCTCTCGGATCGCAACAAGCCGCTCTACAACTACTTCAAGCAGTTGTTCGCGCAAGTGACCAACCCCCCGATCGACCCGATTCGCGAAGCGATCGTGATGTCCTTGGTCTCGTTCATTGGCCCCAAGCCAAACTTGCTCGACATTAACCAGGTCAACCCGCCCATGCGTTTGGAAGTGAGCCAGCCGGTGCTGGACTTCGCGGACATGGCCAAGTTGCGCGACATCGCGCGCGTCACGCACGGCAAGTTCAAGAGCGCGACACTCGACATCACCTACCCCGTGGATTGGGGCCGTGAGGGTGTCGAGGCCAAGCTGGCCTCGCTGTGTGCGGAGGCGGTGGACGCCATCAAGGGCGGGCACAACATCCTCATCATCAGCGACCGTGGCGTCAACGCCGCGCGCGTCGCCATTCCGGCCTTGCTCGCCCTCTCGGCGATTCACCAGCACTTGGTGCGCGAGGGCCTGCGCACCACAGCGGGTCTGGTGGTGGAAACGGGTACCGCACGCGAGGTGCACCACTTTGCGGTGCTCGCGGGCTACGGCGCGGAGGCCGTTCACCCCTACCTGGCCATGGAAACCTTGGCCGCCATGCACAAGGACTTGCCGGGGGACCTCTCGGCCGAGAAAGCCATCTACAACTACATCAAGGCTGTGGGCAAGGGGCTCTCCAAGATCATGTCCAAGATGGGCGTGAGCACCTACATGTCGTATTGCGGGGCGCAGTTGTTTGAGGCCATCGGCATCAACCAAGAAACCATCGAAAAATACTTCACCGGCACGGCCAGCCGCGTGGAAGGCATTGGCGTGTTCGAGATTGCCGAAGAGGCCATCCGCATGCACAAGGCGGCCTTTGGCGACGATCCTGTGTTGGCCAACGCCCTCGATGCCGGTGGCGAGTACGCCTGGCGCGCGCGCGGTGAAGAGCACATGTGGACGCCCGACGCCATTGCCAAGCTGCAGCACAGCACACGTGCGGGCAACTTCAATACCTATAAGGAATACGCCCAGATCATCAATGACCAAAGCAAGCGTCACATGACGCTGCGGGGTCTCTTTGAGTTCAAGATCGATCCTGCCAAGGCCATCCCGCTCGAGCAAGTTGAGCCCGCGAGCGAAATCGTCAAGCGATTTGCCACCGGCGCAATGTCGCTCGGTTCGATCTCCACCGAAGCGCACGCCACCCTGGCCGTGGCGATGAACCGCATTGGCGGCAAGAGTAACACCGGCGAAGGCGGTGAAGACCCCGCGCGTTACCGCAACGAGCTCAAGGGCATTCCGATCCAAAAAGGGGAATCGCTCAAAAGCGTAATTGGCGCCGAGCAAGTCGAAGTGGATTTGCCCCTGAGCGACGGTGACAGCTTGCGCTCCCGCATCAAGCAGGTGGCCTCGGGCCGCTTTGGGGTGACCGCAGAATACCTCTCCAGTGCCGATCAGATTCAGATCAAGATGGCCCAAGGCGCTAAGCCGGGTGAGGGGGGGCAATTGCCGGGCGGCAAGGTGTCGAACTACATCGGCAAGTTGCGCCACTCGGTGCCGGGCGTGGGCCTGATTTCGCCCCCTCCCCACCACGACATCTACTCGATTGAAGATCTTGCGCAACTGATTCACGACCTCAAGAACGTGGCCCCGCACAGCGACATCAGCGTCAAGCTGGTCTCGGAGGTGGGGGTGGGCACGATCGCAGCAGGTGTGGCCAAGTGCAAGGCCGATCACGTGGTGATTGCCGGGCACGACGGCGGCACCGGTGCCTCGCCTTGGTCTTCGGTCAAACACGCCGGTTCGCCTTGGGAAATTGGTCTGGCCGAAACCCAGCAAACTTTGGTGCTCAACGGTTTGCGCGGCCGCATTCGTGTGCAGACCGATGGCCAGATGAAGACTGGCCGAGACGTCGCCATTGGTGCGCTGCTCGGTGCCGATGAATTCGGCTTTGCCACCGCTCCCCTGGTCGTCGAGGGCTGCATCATGATGCGCAAGTGCCACCTCAACACCTGCCCGGTGGGGGTGGCCACGCAAGACCCGGCCCTGCGCAAGAAGTTTGCCGGCAAGCCTGAGCATGTGGTGAACTACTTCTTCTTTGTGGCCGAGGAAGTGCGCCAGATCATGGCCCAGCTGGGGATTGCCAAGTTTGACGACTTGGTCGGCCGTGCCGATTTGCTCGACATGCGCGCGGGCATTGCCCACTGGAAGGCGCGTGGTTTGGATTTCTCACGCCTCTTGGCTGTACCGCCCGTGGCCGACGACGTGCCCAAGCGGCATGTCGAATCCCAAGAGCATGGGTTGGAGAAGTCGCTTGACAACGTCCTGATTGCCAAGAGCCGTGCTGCCATTGACAAGGGCGAGAAGGTCCAGTTCATGGAGACGGCGCGCAACGTCAACCGCTCAGTGGGAGCCATGCTCTCCGGGGCGGTCACCAAGGTGCATCCCGAAGGCTTGCCCGACGACACCATTCGCATCCAGCTCGAAGGTACGGGCGGTCAGTCGTTTGGCGCCTTCCTGTGCAACGGCATCACGCTCTACCTCATTGGTGAAGCGAACGACTACACCGGTAAGGGCTTGTCAGGGGGCCGCGTGGTGGTGCGGCCGAGCCTCGACTTCCGCGGTGTGGCCGTGCAAAACATCATTGTGGGTAACACGGTCATGTACGGCGCGACCAGCGGCGAAGCCTTCTTCGCTGGCGTTGCCGGCGAGCGGTTTGCGGTGCGTCTCTCCGGCGCGACCGCCGTGGTGGAAGGTACGGGCGATCATGGTTGCGAGTACATGACCGGCGGCACCGTGGCCGTGTTGGGCAAGACGGGGCGCAATTTTGGCGCCGGCATGAGCGGCGGCATTGCCTATGTCTATGACGAGGATGGCCAGTTCGCCAGCCGTTGCAACACCGCGATGGTGAGCATGGAAAAAGTCCTGTCAGAGGCTGACCAGGCCGCGCAAGTCGACCGCGCCATTTGGCACCGGGATCAAGCTGACGAGAGCCAGCTCAAGAAGCTGCTCGAAGACCATTTCAAGTGGACCGGCAGCCGCCGTGCGCGCGAACTCCTCGATGACTGGGCCAACGCCCGGGCTAAATTCATCAAGGTGTTCCCCAACGAGTACAAGCGCGCCTTGGGTGAAATCAACGCGAAGAAGGCCAGTCAGGCCGCCAAGCCGGTGGCTGCCTAAAGCCCCGCCAACGCCAGTAAAGGAAAGATCATGGGAAAAGTCACCGGCTTCATGGAATTTGAGCGCGTCGAAGAGGATTACCTCCCGCCGCAAGACCGCGTCAAGAACTACAAGGAATTTGTCATCGCCCTGAGTGACGACCAGGCCAAAGTGCAAGGCGCGCGCTGCATGGATTGCGGCACGCCGTTTTGCAACAGCGGCTGTCCGGTCAACAACATCATTCCCGACTTCAACGACCTCGTTTACCGGGGCGACTGGAAAAACGCGATTGATGTGTTGCACAGCACGAACAACTTCCCCGAGTTCACCGGACGCATTTGCCCGGCCCCTTGCGAGGCCGCTTGCGTGGTCAATGTCAATGGCGATCCCGTCGGCATCAAATCGATTGAGCACGCCATCATCGACCGTGCTTGGGCCGAGGGCTGGGTCCAACCTCAGCCGCCCAAGGTCAAGACCGGCAAAAAAGTGGCCGTGATTGGCGCGGGCCCGGCCGGCATGGCCGCCGCCCAGCAACTCGCTCGGGCCGGTCATGCGGTCACGCTGTTCGAGAAAAACGATCGCGTCGGGGGGCTGTTGCGTTACGGCATTCCCGACTTCAAGCTGGAGAAAGCACTCATCGACCGCCGCACCGAGCAACTCAAGGCCGAGGGCGTTACCGTGCGCACCGGTGTGTTAGTGGGGGAATGGCCCGAGGACTCCAAGGTCACCAACTGGGCCAAAGAGAAAGTCAGCGCCGAGCAGCTCAAGAAGGACTTTGATGCGGTGTTGCTCACCGGTGGTGCGGAGCAGTCGCGCGATCTGCCGGTCCCGGGTCGCGAACTCTCCGGCATCCATTTCGCCATGGAGTTCCTCCCCCAGCAAAACAAGGTCAATGCGGGCGACAAGCTCAAGGACCAATTGCGCGCCGACGGCAAGCACGTGATCGTCATTGGCGGTGGTGACACCGGCAGCGATTGCGTGGGCACCAGCACGCGCCACGGCGCCAAGAGCGTGACGCAGTTTGAGGTCATGCCCATGCCGCCCGAGCAGGAAAACAAGCCCTTGGTATGGCCTTATTGGCCCCTCAAGCTGCGCACGAGTTCCAGCCATGAAGAGAGCGAAGCCAAAGGCTTGCTCAAGCGGGAGTTCGCGATTTCCACTAAATCGTTCATCGGCAAGAATGGCAAGCTCACCGGCTTGGTCACGGCCCAGGTGGAGATGAAGGACGGCAAACTGGTAGAGGTGCCCGGCACGGAGAAGGAGTGGCCGGCCGACTTGGTCCTGCTCGCCATGGGCTTTGTCAACCCGGTCGCCACGGTGCTCGACTCGTTCGGTGTGGACAAGGATGCGCGCGGCAACGCCCGCGCCAGCACCGAGGAAGAGGGCGGCTATGCCACCAATGTGCCCAAGGTCTTTGCCGCGGGGGATATGCGCCGTGGCCAGTCCTTGGTGGTGTGGGCCATTCGCGAGGGCCGCCAAGCCGCGCGCGCCGTGGATGCGTTCCTCATGGGCGAGAGTGCCCTGCCACGCTAAGCCTCACGACAACAGGGCTTTTTGTCCGGCTTCCCCTGAGCAATCAGGGGAATCCCTTGGCGACTACAATCTCAGGGCTGGATATTTCTAGCCCTTTTTTATGCATACTCAAGTCGTCCCTCCACCCACTGCGCCCCTCGTGAGCTTGCGCGGGGTGAGGTTTGGCTATGGGGAGCGCTTGATTCTTGATGGCATTGACCTCGACATCCCGCGCGGTCAGGTCACGGCCATCATGGGCGCTTCGGGCGGCGGTAAAACCACGTTGTTGCGACTCATCGGCGGCCAGTACAAAGCGCAAGCCGGTGTGTTGCAAGTCGATGGGCAGGACATGGCGCAATTTAACCAAGACCGTCTCTATGCCTGGCGTCGGCGCACCGGCATGCTGTTTCAGTTTGGTGCCTTGTTCACGGACTTGAGCGTGTTTGACAATGTGGCGTTTCCCTTGCGCGAGCACACCGATCTGCCCGAGCCCATGGTGCGCGACATCGTGTTGATGAAACTCGAGGCGGTGGGCTTGCGCGGCGCGCGTGATTTGATGCCCAGCGAAATTTCGGGGGGCATGGCACGCCGGGTCGCCCTCGCGCGGGCCATCGCGCTCGACCCTGAATTGGTGATGTACGACGAACCGTTTGCGGGCTTGGACCCGATTTCTCTGGGCACCGCTGCGCGCCTGATTCGACGCCTCAACGATGCCTTGGGTCTGACCAGCTTGGTCGTCTCGCACGATTTGGACGAGACCTTCCACATTGCCGACCACGTCATCATCCTGGCCAACGGTCGTATCGCGGCCCAAGGTACGCCACAGGCGGTGCGAGAGAGTCAGGACCCCCTGGTCCATCAATTTGTGACGGCCGCCCCCGATGGCCCGGTGCGTTTTCACCACCCGGCCTTGCCACTGGGGCAAGACTTCGGCTGCGGAGCGCGCCCATGAACGAGATCATTCGCTTGGGCGCGTGGGTGCGTCATCTTTTGCTGGGGCTTGGCCTTGGGGCACGTTTGTTTGTCCGCTTGCTGCGCTTGACGCCAGCCACCTTTCGGCGCATGGGCTTGGTGCGCGACCAAATTCACTTTTTGGGCAACCACTCCCTGGCGATCATTGTGGTCTCCGGCCTGTTTGTCGGCTTTGTGTTGGGTTTGCAGGGTTATTACACCTTGCAGCGCTATGGCTCGGCGGAAGCCCTGGGTTTGCTCGTCGCCCTGAGCCTCGTGCGAGAGCTCGGCCCCGTGGTGAGCGCCTTGCTCTTTGCAGGGCGTGCGGGCACCTCCTTGACTGCGGAAATTGGTTTGATGAAGGCCGGCGAGCAGCTCAGCGCCATGGACATGATGGCGGTCGATCCAGTGCAGCGTATCCTTGCGCCCCGTTTTTGGGGGGGAATTGTGGCCCTGCCCATCTTGGCAGCCATCTTCAGTGCCGTGGGCATTTTGGGGGGCTGGCTCGTGGGCGTGGGTTTGATTGGGGTGGATTCCGGTGCGTTTTGGAGTCAGATGCAAGGCGGTGTGGATGTCTGGCGCGACGTGGGTAACGGCATGCTCAAGAGCGTGGTGTTCGCAGTTGCCGTCGCCTTCATCGCCCTTTTTCAAGGCTATGAGGCCTTGGCCACGCCCGAAGGCGTCTCCCGCGCCACAACCCGAACCGTGGTGACCGCCTCCTTGACGGTGCTGGGTTTGGATTTTGTCTTGACTGCGCTGATGTTCAGCATCTGAGGAAAACAGAATGCAAAAATCAAAAAATGACCTGTGGGTGGGACTATTTGTTCTGCTCGGTGCGCTGGCCGTGCTGTTTCTGGCCCTCAAATCGGCGAATTTGTTGAGCCTGAACTGGCAGTCTACCTATAGCGTGACCGCGAAGTTTGACAATATTGGCGGACTCAAGCCCAAAGCGGCGGTGCGCAGCGCCGGGGTGGTTGTGGGACGGGTGGAATCCATCACCTTCGACGACAAGTCCTACCAAGCCGTGGTGCGCTTGGCCATGGATCGCCGCTACCAGTTCCCCAAAGACAGCTCACTCAAAATCCTCACCAGCGGTTTGCTGGGCGACCAATACATTGGCGTGCAGGCGGGAGCGGAAGCCGAGAACCTCCAAGAAGGCGATAAAGTGAGCGACACGCAGTCTGCGGTAGTGTTGGAGAATTTGATCAGCCAATTCCTCTATAACAAGGCTGCTGACGGCGCCAACAACGGGCAGGCAAACAAGTGAAGACCCTTTTGAACATCGGTTTGGGATTGGCCTTGGTGTGTGCCAACGGCACCGCATGGGCTCAAACATCCCCAGCAAGCCAGGCGCCCCAAACGCAGACCGACCCCTGGGAGCCCTTCAACCGGGCCGTCTTTCGTTTCAACGACAGTCTGGACCAGGCTGTTTTGGCCCCTGTGGCCAGGGGTTACCAAGAATACACGCCCACCGTGGTGCGGCGCGGCGCGCGCAATTTTTTCAATAATTTGGCCGATGTTTGGTCAACGGCCAACAATTTGTTGCAGTTCAAAGGCCGCAACACGGCCGAGATGACCCTGCGTGTGGTGGTCAATTCCACGATGGGCATTTATGGTCTGTTCGATGTCGCCACCGCCATTGGTCTCAAGCGTCACCCGGAGGACCTGGGCCAAACCTTGGGCTATTGGGGGGTGGGAAGCGGCCCGTACGTGGTGATGCCCATTTTTGGCCCTTCCACACTTCGGGACGGAACGAGCTTCTTCATTGAAACCTCGCGCGACCCGATGCTCGAGCTTGCCGACGGGGACGCCCGCACCGTCCTGCCTGTTTGGCGCGTGGTGGAGCGGCGCGCGAGCCTACTCGGTGCCGTGCGCGTGATTGATGAGGCCTCACTCGACAAATACACCTTCACGCGCGACGCCTATTTGCAATTGCGGCGCAACCTGATTTGGGACGGCAACCCGCCTGACAGCGAGGACGTGCCAGGCAAAGACCCCGTGCCGGGTTTGCAGGATGATGGCGCCCTACAATCTGGTATGCGTTTTTTCATGATCAAAAAATGATCGATCGGACTTTTGTTTGTCGGCGTACCGTGCTGGCCTTGGCCTTCGGTGCGGCCCTCTCGCCAGCTGTGTTCGCGCAGGGGGCACCAGAGGCACCCGATGCCTTCATTCGAAGGTTGTCGGCGGATTTGCTCGACACCATCAAAAAAGACAAATCCCTCCAGTCCGGGGATCCCGCCAAAGTGGCGGCCTTGGTCGATCAGCGGGTCATGCCGCACCTGAACTTTCAGCGCATGACCGCTTCGGCTGTGGGGCCGGGCTGGCGTCAGGCCAACCCCGAGCAGCAAAAGCGTCTCCAAGAGGAATTCAAAACCCTGCTCATGCGCACATACACCGGCGCCTTGCGCCAGGCCAATGAATTGAGCATCGTGGTCAAGCCAGCGCGAGCCGCCGCAGATGACAAAGAGGTCTTGGTGCGCTCTGAAATCGTGGGCCGGGGTGAGCCGGTGCAACTCGATTACCGGGTCGAGCGGGCAGCCGACGCACCCATGGGCTGGCGCATCTACAACTTCAACGTGATGGGGATTTGGCTCATCGACAACTACCGCAATCAGTTTGCCCAGGAAATCAATGCGCGGGGCGTGGATGGGCTCATCACCACCTTGACCGAGCGCAACCAGTCCAACCGCAAGGCGGACAGCAAATGAGTCTGGCCTTGCCCGCGCAAATCGTGCACGCCAACGCGTCCGCTGTGCTGGGCCCGCTGCTGGCGAGTATTGAGCGGGCGGCTGACGCCCCAGTGATCGATGCCCAAGCCCTCCAGCGCTTTGACTCGTCCGTGCTGGCAGTACTTTTGGCTTGCCAGCGCGCGGCCCTGGCGCGGGGCCGAAGGCTAGCCGTGGCGGGCATGCCGCCGCGTTTACGCTCCCTGGTCGAGGTCTACGGCCTCTCCGAGTTGCTGGCCTGACCCGGGGCCTTCCGGCGGAAGGCCTAAAATGACGGGTTGCCCATGTCTGCTATCTCATTCCAATCCGTTTCCAAACAGTTCAACACCCCCCGGGGCCCTTTTCGGGCGCTGGCGAAGGTGCGCTTTGACATCGAAGAAGGCGAGTTCTTCGGCTTGCTCGGCCCCAACGGGGCGGGCAAGACCACGCTGATCAGCATTTTGGCGGGGTTGCAAAAAGCCACGGAGGGCCGCGTCACGGTCATGGGGCACGACGTGGCCACGGACCCCGGCCAAGCCCGACGTCAACTCGGGGTGGTGCCTCAGGAACTGGTTTTTGACCCCTTCTTCAACGTGCGCGAGGCCTTGCGCTTTCAGTCGGGCTATTTTGGCGTGACCGACAACGATGACTGGATTGACGAACTGCTTGAGAGCCTGGGGTTGGCCGACAAGGCTCACCACAACATGCGCCAACTCTCGGGTGGCATGAAGCGGCGGGTGCTCGTGGCGCAGGCGTTGGTGCACAAACCCCCGGTCATCGTTCTCGATGAACCCACGGCGGGGGTGGATGTGGAATTGCGCCAAACCCTCTGGCAATTCATCGCCAAGCTCAACCAGAAGGGCCACACCGTTTTACTGACCACGCACTACTTGGAAGAGGCGGAGGCCTTGTGCGGGCGCATCGCCATGCTCAAACAAGGCCAGGTGGTGGCGCTCGATCGCACGAGCCACCTCCTGCAGTCGGCCTCGAGCAATGTGTTGCGCTTCAAACTCGACGTGCCGCTGCCCGCGAGTTTGGCGGCCAAGGCCCGCGTGACGGGGCGCATCGTGCAGCTACCCGCCCACGATGCCGCTGAAATTGAGAGCCATCTCGCCAGCCTTCGCCAAGCCGGTTTGGTGGCCGAAGACGTGGAAATTCGCAAAGCGGACCTCGAGGATGTGTTCCTAGACGTCATGGCCGGGCGCGTGACGGGGGAGGCCGTATGAAGGGCTGGCAAGCGTTGTTCATGAAGGAAGTGCTGCGCTTTTGGAAGGTGAGCTTCCAAACCATCGCCGCACCCGTACTCACCTCGGTGTTGTACTTGCTGATTTTTGGGCACGTACTGGAAGACCGGGTGGAGGTGTTCGACGGCGTTCCCTACACCGCTTTCCTAGTGCCAGGCCTGGTGATGATGAGCGTGTTGCAAAACGCTTTTGCCAACAGTTCATCCTCGCTCATCCAGAGCAAGATCATGGGCAACCTGGTGTTTTTGTTGCTCACCCCGCTCTCGCACTGGAGTTGGTTCTGGGCTTACACCCTATCGGCTGTGATGCGCGGCATCTTGGTGGGCTTTGGCGTCTGGGTGGCCACGGCCTTATTCGTTTGGCAGTCACCCGTCTTGCATTTGAATTTACTGCCGCAGCACCCTTTGTGGGCGTTGGTGTTTGCGTTGGCCGGTGCGGGCATGCTGGGGGCGCTCGGCCTCATCGCCGGCCTGTGGGCCGATAAGTTCGACCAAATGGCGGCGTTTCAAAATTTCATCATCATGCCCATGACCTTTCT
>Ga0255274_1000163_pt1 | contig 11711 bp, 8 predicted proteins | sample AtltaT_4_FD_183673 | JGI IMG/M metagenome (GOLD analysis project Ga0255274, IMG submission 183673) | Metatranscriptome of freshwater microbial communities from Altamaha River, Georgia, United States - Atl_Colum_RepB_8h (Metagenome... | ecosystem: Environmental > Aquatic > Freshwater > River... | reverse complement strand
GCCTTTTCTTTCCAACATGACCACCGACATCACTGCCCTGTCCGCCAGCGAACTCTCCGACCAGATCCATGACCGCCAGGTGTCCTGCGTCGAGGTCATGCAGGTCTACCTGCAACGCATCGACCGCCTCAATCCGACTTACAACGCGATCGTCAACCAGGCCCCTGCGGATGCGCTGCTGGCTCAGGCACGCCACTACGATCAGGAGCTCGCCCGTGGCCGTTCACGCGGCTGGCTGCACGGCATCCCGCAGGCCATCAAGGACACCGGGCATGCGCTGGGCTTTCCCAGCACCCTGGGCAGCCGCGTGCTGGCCAGCAACATGCCGCGCGCCGACAGCATCATGACCGAGCGCATGAAGGCCGCTGGCTGCATCGTGATTGGCAAGACCAACATGCCCGAGCTGGGCCTGGGCTCACACACTTTCAACACCTTGTTCGGTGCCACGCCGAACGCCTGGGACACCGCCGTGAGCGCCGGAGGGTCGAGCGGCGGTGCGGCCGTGGCGCTGGCGCAGCGCCTGCTGCCAGTGGCCGACGGTTCGGACTTCATGGGCAGCCTGCGCAACCCGGCAGGCTGGAACCACATCTTCGGCATGCGGCCCTCGCAAGGCCGTGTGCCGTATGGCCCGGGGGCCGACGTCTGGGTGGACCAGCTGGGGACCGAAGGCCCGATGGCGCGCAGCGTGCGCGACCTGGCACGCCTGCTGGCCACTCAGTCCGGCCACGACCCGCGCCAGCCGCTCTCGCTCAACGGCGTGCCCGATGTGTCGGGGCTGCAGTACACCCCCGATGCGCTCAAGGGCCTTCGCATGGGCTGGCTGGGCGACCTGGAAGGCCACCTGGCAGTGGAGGACGGGATCCTGGACGTCTGCGCGGACGCGCTGCGTGCCATGCAGAACGCTGGCGCTCGGGTCGAACCCATGGCACTGGGCTACGACGCCCAGGCCCTGTGGGACTGCTGGCTGGTCTGGCGCCGCGCCCTGGTCGGCCCCAAGGTGGCCGCCCTGTTGCCGTTGCCTGGCGCCCGTGAGCAGCTCAAGCCCGAGGCGCTGTGGGAGCATGAGCATTCGCTGACGCTCTCCTACATGGATTTCCAGAAAGCCAGCCAGCGGCGCAGCAGCTTCTACCACCACCTGCTCAAGGTGTTCGAGACCGTCGACGTGCTGGCCTTGCCCGTGGCCCAGGTCTGGCCCTTCCCCATCGATGAGCGTTGGCCGCAGAAAATCGGCAAGCGCGCCATGGACACCTACCACCGCTGGATGGAATGCACCATCTACGCCACGCTGGCCGGCCTGCCCGCCATCAGCCTGCCCGCAGGCTTTCATCCTCACAAGCCCTGGCCCATGGGCATCCAGCTCATTGGCAAGCCACAGGGCGATGTGGCCTTGCTGCAGGTGGCCGCCAGCTACGAGGCGGTGCGTCAGGACTGGCTGCAGCGCCGGCCGGCCTGATCAGACATCAGGCAGATTTGCGCCCGCACCACACCCACAGCAGCGCACCGCCTGCGATCATGGGCAGGCACAGCCACTGCCCCATGCTCATGCCCAGGCTCAGCAGGCCCAGGTGGGCGTCGGGTTCGCGGAAAAACTCGGCCACGAAGCGGAACACGCCGTAGCCCAGCAGAAAGGCCGCCGCCACCTGCCCCTGCTGGCGCGGCTTGCGTGCATAGAGCCAGAGCAGCACAAACAGCAGCAGGCCTTCCATCAGGAACTGGTAAACCTGCGAAGGGTGGCGCGGAAGATCGCCCGCGCCGCGGAACACCATGCCCCAGGGCAGGGCCGGATCGGCCACCCGGCCCCACAGCTCCCCATTGATGAAGTTGCCAATCCGCCCGGCCGCCAGGCCGGTCGGCACACACGGGGCCACAAAATCCATGACCTGCAAAAACGGCCGCTGGCGCGAGTGTGCAAACCAGACCATGGCCGCGATCACGCCCAGCATGCCGCCATGAAAGCTCATGCCCCCTTGCCAGACGGCAAAGATCTCCAGCGGGTGGGCCAGGTAATAAGCCGGTTTGTAGAACAGGCAGTAGCCGATGCGCCCGCCCAGCACCACGCCCAGCACACCCAGAAACAGGATGTCCTCGATGTCCTTGCGGGTCCAGTGCGGCAGCTGCGCAAACGGCAGGTGCGCCAGACGGCGCGTGCCCAGAAAGTAAAACAGGCCAAAGGCGGCCAGATAAGTCAGGCCATACCAGTGGATGGCCACAGGCCCCAGTTGCAGGGCGACGGGATCGATGACGGGGTGTTGCAGCATGGCCCCGATTGTGCCCGCCCGTCAGGGCCATCCGATGGCAGGCCCTGGCAGACGGTCACAAAGCTCACTCGGGCAGTTTGGACAGGTCGCGCACCGCGCCCTTGTCGGCACTGGTGGCCAGCAGCGCGTAGGCGCGCAGGGCCGCCGACACCTTGCGGGCACGCGGCTTGGCGGGCTTCCAGCCGAGCTTGTCCTGCTCGGCGCGGCGCTTGGCCAGCTCTTCATCGCTCACCAGCACATTGATGGTGCGGTTGGGAATATCGATGCGGATGCGGTCACCATGGCGCACCAGGCCGATGTTGCCGCCAGCGGCCGCTTCGGGCGAGCAGTGGCCAATAGACAAGCCAGATGTACCGCCCGAGAAACGGCCATCGGTCAGGAGCGCACAGGCTTTGCCCAGGCCCTTGGACTTGATGTAGCTGGTCGGGTAGAGCATTTCCTGCATGCCCGGGCCGCCCTTGGGGCCTTCGTAGCGCACCACCACCACGTCGCCGGCCTTGACCTTGTCGCCCAGGATGTTCTCGACCGCCTCGTCCTGGCTCTCGACCACATGGGCCGGGCCTTCGAAGACCAGCAGGCTGTCGTCCACACCGGCGGTCTTGACCACGCAGCCGTCCAACGCGATGTTGCCGCGCAGCACCGCCAGGCCGCCCTCCTTGCTGAAAGCGTGGTCATACGATCGGATGCAGCCTTCCTGGCGGTCGGTGTCGAGGCTGGGCCAGCGGGTGGACTGGCTGAAGGCCACCTGGGTGGGGATACCGGCGGGTCCGGCCATGTAGAAGGTCTTGACGGCGTCACTGGGCTTGCGGGCAATGTCCCATTGGTCCAGTGCGTCCTTCATGGTTTTGGCGTGCACGGTGGGCACATCGGTGTGCAGCTTGCCGGCACGGTCGAGCTCACCCAGGATGGCCATGATGCCGCCGGCACGGTGCACATCTTCGATGTGGTACTTGTTGGTGTTGGGCGCCACCTTGCACAGCTGCGGGATCACGCGCGACATGCGGTCGATGTCGGCCATGGTGAAGTCGATCTCGGCCTCCTGGGCAATCGCCAGCAGGTGCAGGATGGTGTTGGTGGAACCGCCCATGGCGATGTCCAGAGCGATCGCATTCTCGAAACCCTTGAAGCCGACTGCGCGCGGCAGGATGGAGGCTTCGTCGTTTTCGTAGTACCGCTTGGCCAGCTCGACGATCTTGCGACCGGCCTGCCGGAACAGCTGCTCGCGGTCGGCGTGGGTGGCCACCACCGTGCCGTTGCCCGGCAGGGCCAGGCCCAGAGCTTCGGCCAGGCAGTTCATGGAGTTGGCGGTGAACATGCCCGAGCACGAGCCGCAGGTCGGGCAGGCCGAACGCTCGACCTCGGCCAGATCGGCGTCAGAGACCTTGTCGTCGGCAGCCATCACCATGGCGTCGATCAGGTCGAGTTTCTTGATTTCGATGGTCTGTGTCGTGGGGTTGGCCAGACGCACGCGACCAGCTTCCATCGGGCCACCAGAGACGAAGATCACCGGGATGTTCAGCCGCATGGCAGCCATCAGCATGCCGGGGGTGATCTTGTCGCAGTTGGAGATGCACACCAGCGCGTCGGCGCAGTGGGCATTGACCATGTACTCGACCGAGTCGGCAATCACGTCGCGGCTGGGCAGCGAGTACAGCATGCCGTCGTGGCCCATGGCAATGCCATCGTCGACAGCGATGGTGTTGAACTCCTTGGCCACACCACCCGCAGCTTCGATCTCGCGCGCCACCAGCTGGCCCAGGTCCTTGAGGTGCACATGGCCCGGCACAAACTGGGTGAAGGAGTTCGCAATGGCGATGATCGGTTTGCTGAAGTCCTCGTCCTTCATCCCTGTGGCGCGCCATAGGGAGCGGGCCCCCGCCATGTTGCGGCCGGCGGTGGAGGTCTTGGAACGGTAAGCGGGCATGTCTACTCCGTGGCAGGTGATCGGTGAAGTCGCGCATTATGACCGAGCCCCCTGCGCCGAAGGACCCGCGCCGCGATGCCCCCTGCCACTGCGGGGACAGCCTGCCCCCGGCAGGCAACGCGCTAAACTCGCAAGCACATGGCCTTCGTGCAGCCTGGATCTGCGCGGATTCGGCTGACTGCATCCCGACACAGCGCCTTGTCGCAGAGCCATGCCATTCCTTGAGGTACTCACATGAAGCAAATCGTTCTCGCACTGACCCTGACCGCCGCTGCCGTTGCCCCCGCCATGGCCGACGAAGCACTGGCCAAAGCCAAAAACTGCATGGCCTGCCATGCCGTGGCCACCAAAATCGTGGGACCGTCCTACAAAGATGTCGCCAAAAAGTATGCCGGCGACAAGGCTGCCGCCGACAAGCTGGCGGCCAAGATCATCAAGGGTGGCTCAGGCGTCTGGGGGGCGGTGCCCATGCCGGCCAACCCGCAGGTCAGCGAAGCCGACGCCAAGAAACTCACTGCATGGATCCTGAGCCAGAAGTGATTTCTGCCAGAGCCACAAAAAAAAGCGACCCGCAGGTCGCTTTTTTTGTAAGCGGCGACAAGGCTCAAAGCCCGATGGCGGCGATACCGGCCTTGGCAATCTGGGCATCCTCGCTGGACTTGACACCGCTGACACCCACAGCGCCCAGGCAATAACCGTCTTTCATGATCGGGACACCGCCCTCGAGCATGCCCTGCACGGCGGGTGCCGACAGAAAGGAATAGCGACCACCGTTGATGACGTCTTCGTAGCCCTTGGTTTCGCGGCGGCCCAGCGCGGCCGTGTGGGCCTTGGCCGGCGCAATGTGCGAAGAAAGCGGCGCGGCACCGTCGAGCCGCTGGAAGTGCAGCAGGTGCCCGCCGGCATCGACGATGGCGATGGAGACAGCCCACTGGTTCTTCAGGGCTTCGGCTTCGGCAGCGGCAGCAATCGCCTTGACGTCGGCGACTTCGAGCACGGATTGGGTTTTCATGGTGTACAGGTTCGACAAAAAAGAGAAGACCGCCAGCATACACGCCGGCCATGCACCGATTCGGTGACCCGCGGTCAAAACTGCTTTCCGGCCAATTCCCTGCCCCGGACTGGAAATTGACGGCGCATGCACGGTAGTCCCTACAATGGCACCGCCCTGATGTCAGGGTTCACCCTTCTGGAGTAATCACATGAGCGACCTTCGCACACTCGACACCGCAGGCTGGGACCAATCCGGTTCACTGGCGCAGCGCAACCGCGTGCTGCGCAACACCTACTGGCTGCTGGCCCTGTCTCTGGCCCCCACCGTGCTGGGCGCCTGGCTGGGCGTGGTCACGGGCATCACTGCCTCGCTCAGCGGCGGCGTGGGTCTTGTGGTCTTCCTCGCCGGGGCCTTCGGCTTCATGTTCGCCATCGAGAAGACCAAGAACTCTGCCGCCGGCGTGCCGGTGCTGCTGGGCTTTACGTTCTTCATGGGCCTCATGCTCTCGCGCATGATCGCTATGGTGCTGGGCTTCAAGAACGGCTCCGAACTGGTGATGACCGCCTTTGCCGGTACGGCCGGCGTGTTCTTTGTCATGGCCAGCTTGGCCAGCACCATCAAGCGCGACCTCTCCGGCATGGGCAAGTGGCTGTTTGTGGGCGTGCTGGTGCTGCTGGTGGGCGGCATCGTCAACGTGTTCGTGGGCTCGACCGCCGGCATGATGGTGCTGTCGACCATGGCGATCGGCATCTTCAGTGCCTACATGCTCTACGACCTCAAGCAGATCATTGATGGCGGTGAAACCAACTACGTCAGCGCCACCCTGGCCCTGTACCTGGACCTGTTCAACATTTTCCAGAGCCTGCTGGCGCTGCTGGGCATCATGGGCGGCGAGCGCGAATAATCGTCTTAACTGCCAGGCACAAAGGGCTCCACGGGGAGCCCTTTTTGTTGGGCAGATCTTCGTCAGGCTTGGCCCGAGGACCCATGGATTGCCGGGTCAAGCCGGGCTAGTGCATCACAAGCAGCACCACCGTCCGCTCATCAAGCCAGCTCGAACACCGCCATGCTCTCCACATGCGCGGTATGCGCGAACATGTTGACCACCCCCGCCGCCACACAGCGGTAGCCGGCCTGATGCACCAGCAGGCCCGCATCGCGCGCCAGTGTGGCCGGGTTGCAGCTCACATAGACGATGCGCCTGGGCGGTGTCCAACCACAGCGCAACTCGGGCTGCTGGTGCAGCTCGGCCAGCGCCTTGGCCAGGGCAAACGCACCTTCACGTGGCGGATCGACCAGCCATTTGTCGGCCATACCGTCGGCCACCAGCATCTGTGGCGTCATCTCGAACAGGTTGCGGGCCACAAAGGTGGTGGGCGCCAGCGGCTGGCTGCGACCGACCTGGTTGAAGGCGTAGTTCTGGTGCGAACGCTGCACCAGCGCATCCGAGCCTTCGATGCCAAGCACCTCGCCCGCCTGCGTGGCGATCGGCAGCGTGAAGTTGCCCAGGCCGCAGAACCAGTCGATCACGCGGTCGCGCTTTTGCGCCCCCAGCAAGCGCAACGCCCGGCTGACCAGCACGCGGTTGATGTACGGGTTGACCTGGGTAAAGTCGGTCGGCCTGAAGGGCATGGTGATGCCGAAATCGGGCAGGCTGTAGGCCAGCTGTGGGCCTTCATCCAGCAGGTGCACCGTGTCCGGCCCTTTGGGTTGCAGCCACCACTGCACGCTGTGTTCAGCTGCAAATCCGCGCAGCTTTTGCCTGTCGTCATCCGACAGCGGCTCCAGATGCCGCAGCACCAGGGCCGTCACCTCGTCGCCGCAGGCCAGCTCGATCTGCGGACAGGTCTCGCGCGCCTGAAGGCTGCCGATCAGTTCGCGCAGCGGCAGCAGCATGGCGCTCACTTTTGGGGGCAAGATGGGGCAAACCTGCATGTCGGCGATGTAGCGGCTTTTGCGCTCGTGAAAGCCGATCAGCACCTCGCCCTTTTTCTGCACATAGCGCACCGACAGGCGGGCGCGGTAACGATAGCCCCATGCCGGCCCCTGGATCGGACGCAGCAAAGACTCAGCCTTGACTTTGGCCAGGTGCCAGAGGTTGTCCTCGAGCACACGCTGCTTGACCGCCACCTGGGCAGACGCGTCCAGGTGCTGCATCTTGCAACCACCACATGCCCCCTGATGCAGGCCGAAATGCGGACAGCCCGGCGTCACACGCTGGGAAGACTCGTGGTGGATCTCTGTGACCGTGCCCTGCTCCCAATTGTTCTTCTTGCGGCTAACCTTGACCGATACCACCTCGCCGGGCAAGGCCCCTTCGATGAACACCACTTTGCCGTCCGTGCGACGGGCGATGCCCTGGGCATCCATGTCCAGCGCACCCACGCGCAATTGGCCTTCGGGTAAGTCCTCGGTGGCAAGGGTATTCAGGACCGGGTTGAAATTCTCTTGTGCTTCGCTCATGCTGCGATTGTCTCAGCTGTCTCAGGCCTGTCGTCAGCCCCGCGTTGGGCGGACTGGTTTAAGATCATGCCTTTCGCATTTCATCCTGCAAAAAGACGTACCACGATGACAACCTCCACCGACGCATCCAAGATCATTTACACGCTCACCGATGAAGCGCCGCGCCTGGCCACGCAAGCGTTCCTGCCTGTGATCCGCAGCTTCACCAAGCCGGCTGGCATCACGGTGGAGACCAGCGACATTTCGGTGGCTGCCCGCATCCTGGGCGAGTTCCCCGACTTCCTCAAGCCTGAGCAGCAAGTGCCCAACAACCTGGCCGAGCTGGGCAAGCTGACCTTGCGCCCCGAAGCCAACATCATCAAGCTGCCCAACATCAGTGCATCAGTAGCCCAGCTGGTGGCGGCGATCAAGGAACTGCAGGGCAAGGGCTACGCCATTCCCGACTATCCCGAGAACCCCAAGAACGACGAAGAAAAGACCATCAAGGCCCGCTACGGCAAGTGCCTGGGCTCGGCCGTGAACCCGGTGCTGCGCGAGGGCAACTCCGACCGCCGCGCACCCAAGGCCGTCAAGGAATACGCACGCAAGAACCCTCACAGCATGGCTGAGTGGAGCCAGGCCTCGCGCACACACGTCTCGCACATGCACCATGGCGACTTCTACCATGGCGAAAAGTCCATGACCCTGGACCGCGCTCGTGATGTGAAGATGGAGCTCATCACCAAGTCTGGCAAGACCATTGTGCTCAAGCAAAAAGTGTCGCTGCTTGACCGCGAGGTCATCGACAGCATGTTCATGAGCAAGAAGGCGTTGCTGGCCTTCTATGAAAAAGAAATCGAAGACGCGCGCAAGACCGGCGTGATGTTCTCGCTGCACGTCAAGGCCACCATGATGAAGGTCTCGCACCCCATCGTATTCGGCCATTGCGTCAAGATCTTCTACAAGGAAGCCTTTGAAAAGCACGCAGCCACGTTCAAGGAACTGGGCGTGAACGTCAACAACGGCATGGTCGATCTCTACAACAAGATCGCCACTTTGCCCCAGTCCAAGCAGGAAGAAATCAAGCGCGACCTGCACGCCTGCCACGAGCACCGCCCCGAACTGGCCATGGTGGACTCGGCCAAAGGCATCACCAACTTCCACTCGCCCAACGACATCATCGTGGACGCCTCCATGCCCGCCATGATCCGCAACGGCGGCAAGATGTGGGGCGCCGACGGCCGTCTGAAAGACGTCAAGGCCGTCATGCCCGAGTCGACCTTCGCCCGCATTTACCAGGAGATGATCAACTTCTGCAAATGGCACGGCGCCTTCGACCCCCGCACCATGGGCACCGTGCCCAACGTGGGCCTGATGGCCCAGCAGGCTGAAGAATACGGCTCGCACGACAAGACCTTCGAGATCCCCGAAGACGGTGTGGCCAACATCACCGACATCAACACCGGTGAGGTTTTGATGAGCCAGAACGTGGAAGAAGGCGACATCTGGCGCATGTGCCAGTGCAAGGACGCCGCCATCCGCGACTGGGTCAAGCTGGCCGTCACCCGCGCCCGCAACTCCGGCATGCCCGTGGTCTTCTGGCTGGACGCCTACCGCCCGCACGAGGCCCAGCTGATCACCAAGGTCAAGATGTACCTGCACGAGCACAACACCACTGGTCTGGACATCCAGATCATGAGCCAGGTGCGTGCCATGCGCTACACGCTCGAGCGCGTGATCCGCGGCCTGGACACCATCAGCGCCACCGGCAACATCCTGCGCGACTACCTGACCGACCTGTTCCCCATCATGGAACTGGGCACCTCGGCCAAGATGCTGTCCATCGTCCCGCTGATGGCCGGCGGCGGTATGTATGAAACCGGTGCAGGTGGCTCCGCGCCCAAGCACGTTCAGCAGCTGGTCGAAGAAAACCATCTGCGCTGGGATTCGCTGGGTGAATTCCTGGCCCTGGCCGTGTCGCTGGAAGATCTGGGCATCAAGAACAACAACGCCGCCGCCAAGCTGCTGGCCAAGACCCTGGACGCCGCCACTGGCAAGCTGCTCGACAACCGCAAGAGCCCCTCGCCCAAGACCGGCGAACTGGACAACCGCGGTAGCCAGTTCTACCTGGCCATGTACTGGGCGCAGGAGCTGGCCACGCAAACCGAAGACAAAGGACTGGCCGCCAAGTTCGCTCCTTTGGCCAAGCAACTGGCCGACAGCGAAGCCAAGATCGTGGCTGAACTGCAGGCTGTGCAAGGCAAGTCGGTGGACATCGGTGGTTACTACCTGCCCTCGGTCGACAAACTGGAAGCCATCATGTGCCCCAGCGCGACCTTCAACGCCGCACTGTCCGGCATGGCCTGACCGCGTTCAGCGCTCACCCCAAAACCACCCCCTCATGGGGTGGTTTTTTTACGCACCTGAACGCATCCGACTGCAAGAACGGGACGAAAAAAGCCACCCAACGCTTTCGCATCAGATGGCTTTTCGCCCCACCGGACACCCACCTAAGGGCACCCACCTAAGGGCACCCAAGGTCAGCGGTAACAGATCAGCGGAACTGCTCTTCTTCGGTGGAACCGGTCAGGGCCTTCACAGAGGAGGAGCCACCCTGGATCACGGTGGTCACGTCGTCGAAGTAACCGGCGCCGACTTCCTGCTGGTGCGACACGAAGGTGTAGCCCTTCTCGCGGGCAGCGAACTCGGGCTCCTGCACCATGTTGACATAGTGCTTCATGCCTTCACCGCGGGCATAGGCGTGAGCGAACTGGAAGGTGTTGTACCAGTTGATGTGAATGCCGGCCAGCGTGATGAACTGGTACTTGTAGCCCAGTGCGGACAGCTCGTCCTGGAAGGCTGCGATTGTCTTGTCGTCCAGGTTTTTCTTCCAGTTGAAGGAAGGCGAGCAGTTGTAGCTCAGCAGCTTGCCGGGGCAGGCGGCGTGCACGGCCTGGGCGAATTCACGGGCGAAGCCCAGATCGGGCGTACCGGTTTCGCACCACACCAGATCGGCGTAGGGGGCGTAGGCCACGCCACGGCTGATGGCCTGCTCCAGGCCGTTCTTGACGCGGTAGAAGCCTTCCTGCGTGCGCTCGCCGGTCAGGAAAGGCTTGTCGTTGGCGTCGTGGTCGCTGGTGATCAGGTTGGCGGCTTCGGCATCGGTACGGGCCAGAATCAGGGTGTTCACACCCATGGTATCTGCCGCGAAGCGGGCAGCGATCAGCTTCTCGCAGGCTTCTTGCGTGGGCACCAGCACTTTGCCACCCATGTGACCGCACTTCTTGACGGCAGCGAGCTGGTCTTCGAAGTGCACGCCGGCAGCACCAGCGGCGATCATGTTTTTCATCAGTTCGAAGGCGTTGAGCACGCCACCGAAGCCGGCTTCAGCGTCGGCCACGATGGGCAGGAAGTAGTCGATGAATTCCTTGTCACCGGGGTTGATGCCACGGCCCCACTGGATTTCATCAGCGCGCTTGAAGGTGTTGTTGATGCGGCGCACCATGGTCGGCACCGAGTCGTAGGCGTAGAGCGACTGGTCGGGGTACATGGTCTCGCTGGTGTTGCCGTCGGCAGCGACTTGCCAGCCCGACAGGTACACGGCTTCCAGGCCGGCCTTGGCCTGCTGCATGGCCTGACCGGCGCTGATCGCGCCGAACGCGTTCACATAGCCCTTCTTGGCGCCACCGTTGACCTTGTCCCACAGCTTCTCGGCACCGCGCTTGGCCAGCGTGTACTCGATGGGCATGCTGCCGCGCAGGCGCACGACGTCAGCGGCCGAGTAACCACGCTTGACGCCCTTCCAGCGCGGGTTGGTGGCCCAGTCTTTTTCGAGGGCAGCAATCTGCTGTTCGCGGCTGAGTTGTTCGGTGATGTTCTGAGGCATGAGAAGCTCCTGACAAGTGTGAAGTTGAACTCTGTCGATGACATGCTGAGGCTGCATCGATGGCATCATCTTAACTCTTGTATAAGACTCTGATTTTATCTTATGTCTTATACAAGATATTTATTTATTTATTGAAAATCAACAACTTACAAACTTATTTTCTCAATGTGATATTTGTTTTCCCATATTGAGAAATATTACGGCGTC
>Ga0255274_1000162_pt1 | contig 11730 bp, 4 predicted proteins | sample AtltaT_4_FD_183673 | JGI IMG/M metagenome (GOLD analysis project Ga0255274, IMG submission 183673) | Metatranscriptome of freshwater microbial communities from Altamaha River, Georgia, United States - Atl_Colum_RepB_8h (Metagenome... | ecosystem: Environmental > Aquatic > Freshwater > River... | reverse complement strand
GTCGCTCTAGTTGTCCACGTTCAGGCACAGCGACACGCCCTGCAGCGTCCAGTGCGAGCTGTGCTCGTGCGTCGCCAGGTCCGCCTCGAAGACGAGGCCGACGCCCATGGCGTTGCGGCGCGACTGCGTCACGTACACGGGCGCGCGGAACGTGTTGGCCAGCTTCAGCCGGCTGGCCTCGATGGGGATGACCTGCAGGATGGGCAGCTCGGTGACGACGACCTTGGGGTCCTGCCGCCGCAGCTCGCTGGCCGCCAGGTCCCACGCCGCGCCCTCCAGGTACAGCCCCGTGATGTAGCAGCCGTAGCGCGGCTTCTCCTCGATCGCCGCCGCGTCCGTGTGCTGCGTGACCTTGGTGTACAGCGTGGACCGGTCCAGCGGCCAGCCCTTGTCGCGGCACGCCGCCTGCACCAGCGCCGCGATGTAGGTCTCCGGGATGTGCAGGCCCGACAGCCACATGACGGCCGGCTCGCCCTCGCGCACCCACGCGTCGTACTGCCGGTAGCGGCGCTGGAACCACACCATCCACGCGCCCAGGCCCTTCTCCGTCGCCGGGTTCAGGCGCGCCCACATGTGCGGCAGCTTGCCGTTGAACAGCGACGACGCCAGCTCCTCCAGCTGCGACGAGAAGCCGATCTCGCCGGACAGCGCGCGGCCGAGGTCGCGCAGCGACAGCGCCATCACGCCCAGCACCTTGTTCCAGCGCTCCAGCTCCTGCAGCAGCACCACCTGCGTCGGGCTGGGCACGCCGATCTCCTTCTTCAGCACCTGCAGGTCGAACGGCTCCGGCAGCTTGCCCTGGATGTCGCGCGCGACGTTGCCGATGAACTCCTCGCGCGACATGCCGCCGCCCGAGCCGCCGGCGCGCGGCTGCAGGTCCACCAGGTCGCTCCAGATGCGCTTGGTGGCGTTGGTGTAGTACGAGATGTCGGCGTTGGCGTGCAGGCCGAAGATCTCCGGCGACTGCACCAGCGGCAGCTCCTCGATGGCGCGCATGTAGTTGATGCGGTGGCCCGTCTCGGGGATCGCGATCGTGACGTCCTTGGACGCGTAGAACGCGAACGGCTGGAACGCGTCGAACAGGAAGTCGCCGAGGTACTCGTCCAGGTAGGTGGTCAGGATGCGGCGGTCGAACGAGTCGGACACGCGGCCGCCGTACATGGCCTCGCCGATCAGGTAGCGCAGCGTGCCCCACGGGATGAACTCGTCGCCGTTGTCGTGCGCCTTGGTCAGGTACGTGCCGATGAGCGCCATGGAGATGCGGAAGTCGGTCTCGTTGAAGTCGTACGGCACGTTCCAGCCCAGCTTGCCGTACTTGCGGCGCTCCTGCACGACGGCGTGGAACAGCGCGAGCACGTACACGAGCGGCCGGAACGCCCCGTGCGGGCACTCGGCCAGCGCCTCCTCCGTGATCTTGGAGTACGAGGAGCGCATGTTGAGGCGCAGGCCGTTGGGCGGCTCCGTCACCACCTTGAGCGACCGCTGCAGCACGCCCAGCGGGAAGCGGTCGGTCGGCTCCGTGGTCAGCCACAGCCGGAAGTCCTTGTGCGGCGACCGCAGCTTCTCCAGGATCTTCTCCAGCGTCTTGAGCCACTTGGGCAGCAGGTGGCAGTTCTGCAGCATGATCCACAGCCCGCGCTGCGCGCCGGTCTCGATGAACTCCTGCGCCTTGGGGCCCATGCCCTGGCCGAGCGCCATGTACTTGAGCTTGGACCCGGGCTTGAAGCCCATCTCCTCGCCGAGGCGGAACACGTCGAAGGCCGGGTCCGCGCCGGGGGACAGGATGAACACGATCGGCGTGCCCTCCGTGGACTGCTTGTAGATGTTGGCGTAGTCCAGCACCGGCGGCTGCACGAACTTCTCGCCCATGACGGAGATGACGAAGCGCGTGATGCCGACGGTGACGCGGTCGACGCGCAGGCAGCGCAGCACGAGCAGCTTCTCGAACTCGGTCAGCACCGCGGAGTAGCCGTTGGGCATGGGCGCCTCCTCCGGCGCCTCCAGCTCGTAGTACTCGTGCCACTCGGTCTCGTTGTTGGCGACGTCGTCGGCCAGGTTGGCCAGCGGGTGCGGGTTGCCGTTCTCGTCGCGCGTCGCCTTGCCGATCTCGATCAGCCGCATCAGGTCCTCCCAGCCCTGCTCCGGGAACCAATCCGCCGGCTTCTTGCGCCCCGATTTCTCCAGCGACAGGTTGCCCTTGAGGAAAAAAGTCGAGCATGTCGCGGTTCAGCGGCGCCGTCTCGTCCAGCACCTTGATCGTCATCTGGAACGAGAACATGAGCTTGTGCTTCTCGAACAGGCCCAGGCACGTGTAGTTGTACACGTCGAACGTGAGCGCCTCGATGATGTTGCGCAGGCGGGACTCGAGGTGCGAGTCGCGCTTGGACGTGCGCAGCGTGGTGTTGAAGACGGTGAGGAACGACGCGAGCGAGTACTCGTACATGTTGGTGATCGCCGACAGCCCCGCCATCACGAAGAACGCGATCGCGCCGCGGCGCGCCACGGGCGAGTACTTGACGCGCGTGACCTCGATCTCCTGCGCCGTCACGCGCGACTCGGCCAGCTTCTGGCTGATCTCCACGGCCTTGGCCTTGGCGCTGTCGAGCGTGTCCAGCAGCTCCACATTGTCCAGGATGTTGCCCTGCGACGTGGCCAGCTCCTTGAGCAGCATGTCCTCCAGCTTCTTCAGCAGCGCCTTGTTCTCGGACGTCTCCTTCACCAGCTTCTCGCGCGCCTCCTCCAGGTCGGGGCGCTCGTTCTTGACCGTCACGTTCAGCAGCTGCTCGCGCAGGCCCTGCTCGGTGACGCTGTAGTTGATGATCATCGTCTTGCCGGACACCTCGGGGCCGTAGTGCGGGTTGGACAGCTTGGACGTCATGTACAGCCGGAAGTTGGCGTCCCACTCCACCTCCTTGTCGCCCAGCTTGACGATCTTCTTGCCGCCGGCGCCGACCGTGAAGTTCTTCTCCAGCACCGGGTCGATGACCGGGTCGATGTACTCGTCCAGGTTCTCGAACAGGAAGGGGAAGCCGTACTGGATGGCCAGCTCCAGCTGCTTGAGGAAGTCGGAGTCGTTGAACGTCTTGACCTTGCCCTCCAGCGCCTTGCCCTCGCGCGCCTTGATCCACGACACCGCCTGCATCTGCGGGTCGATGCACAGCGGCCAGCGGTTGGCGCGCATCGTGAGGATGCCGTTCTGCACGGACAGCTCGTCGGAGGGCAGGCCCTCGGACGCCCACTGCGTCGTCTCGATGTCCGACGTCAGCAGCTGCTCCAGGCGGAAGGGCTGCGTGAGCGGCACGCCGCGGTCCAGCACGTCCTGCATCCACATGCCGTACACCATCTCCTGCCGGTACTCGTACGTGAAGGTGCCGGTGTAGGAGAGGAAGGAGGAGGAGAGCAGGCAGTCGCCCACCAGCCGCTCCTTCTTGGCGTCCAGCTCGTGCACGTCGTTGGTCCAGCGCTCGCGCTCCGAGGCGAGGCCGGAGATGAGCTTCTCCGCCGCCGTCAGCCGCCGCTCCATCAGGTCGGCCTTGGCCTTGAGCTCCCGCTGCTCCGTCGTCTTCTCCTCGTACTGCTTGCGCAGCTGCGTCAGCTGCGCCGCCAGCGCCTCCAGCGCGGCCTTCGTGTCCGCCAGGTCCTTGGTCGCGATGCGCAGGTTGCGCTCCGCGTCGGCCACCTTCTTGCGCTTCGGCTCCACCGTCTTGGCGACGTCGTAGTAGTTGACCATCGCCATGACCCACTTGAACAGCCCCGAGCCGGCCTTGGAGATGGTGCGCAGGTTCTACAGCGTGAAGTCCTTGTCCTTGAAGTACGCCTTGACGGCCTTGACCTGCCGGTCGTTCAGGCCGTCCTTGTCGAACTCGACGAGCGACTTGAGGAAGCCGCCGTCGGCCATCATCGCCTTGGCGCCGTTCCAGGACACGTCCTTCAGGCCGCGCAGGATGACGACACACTCGCACACGCGCTGCACCTGGATGTTGGGCTTGGCGAAGGAGCGGATCTCGGTGATGTCCTCCTTCTTCAGGTCGTTCAGCGCGTCGGCGGCCTCCTCCAGCGCCGGGATAGCCTCCTCCAGCGCCGCCTCCGCCTCCGCCTTCTCCACCACGATCTGCTCCGAGTCGATCTTCAGCTGCGCCTCCTTCTGGATGGCCGCCTGCTGCTTCTCCTCCGCCTCCGCCGTCGACCGCGTGATGACCTCCAGCAGGCGGTTCACCTCGAGCGTCGCCGCCTCGACGACGACCTTGGCCTCCGACAGCTCGATCTTCATCGCCGACACGTCCGTCGCCGCCTGGATCAGCTTCTCCAGGCCGCCGTTCAGGCGCGCCGCCATCTCGTCGATCTCGCGCCGGTTGGCGTCCAGCGAGCGCCGGTAGTTGCCGATGAAGTCCAGGTAGTTCTTGGGCGTCACGTAGTTGTACCGCCGCAGCTCCTCCAGGAAGCGCAGCGAGAAGCGGCGCACGGACTGGTGCACCATGACCATGTGCTCCACGATGCCGGCGCGCAGCGCCTCGGGCAGGTCCTCCGCCGCCAGGAACACGGTCGCCACCGACAGCAGCGCCTGCTCCGGCCACGGCTCGAACCAGTCGATGACCGTGTTGTTGACCATGCCCGGGAAGTTGCGGCAGCGCGTGCGCAGCGTCTCGCCCACCGGCGACATGGCCAGCACGACGTGCAGGTTGTTGCGGCACTTGTTGACGAAGTACGCCCAGCAGGACTCCTTGCTGTCGACCAGGCCCTTCTGCGCCACCTCCTCGCGCACGCTGTTGATCATGCCGTCCTTCTCGCTGTCGTCGTACAGCGCGGGCACCATGCCCGAGGTCAGCATGTTGTTGATGAGCTCCAGGAAGCCCTCGTCGGCGACGTGCGCGTCGGTGAACAGGAACATGACCTTCTTGTTCTCGGCGCCCAGCGACGTGTACAGCTTCTTGAGGTCGTCGCGGAAGGAGGTCTCGTCGTAGCCGCGCGCCAGCGTGATCTCGAAGACCTGGCAGCCGGCGGTGAAGGCGGCCAGCTTGGACAGCGACTGCTTGCCGGAGCCGCCGACGCCGACGAGCAGGCAGTTGCCCTGCGGCAGCCGCATCGTGCGCTGGATGCGCGTTAGGTGCTCCAGCGCGTCCTCGAAGAACACCAGGTTCATGGGCTTCTTCTTCTCGTTGTACGCCTCCAGGATGCGCTCGAACATGGGCTTGATGTTCTCGAAGCGGCCCAGGTCCTCGTACAGGCGCACCACGGGCTCGCCCTCGGCCTCGGCCATCGCGTGGCGGTAGTCGCCGAAGAGCACCGGGTCCGCCAGCACGTGCTCCGCCGTCGCGCTGTACCGCGCCTCCACGATCTCCTTCACCTTGCCCAGCACCAGCGCCTTGTCCTCGGCGCAGATGAGGCGGTCGTGGAAGATGCGCAGGCACTCGTTGCGCCACAGGCGCACAAAGTCGGCGGCGCCGCGGAACTTGTCGGCCACCGACAGCAGCAGGCCCTCGTACACGCGCGACAGGTCGCGCAGGTTGAAGACGTAGTGGAAGCGCGACGGCGTCGGCGGCAGCTTCTCGCAGATGAAGTTGTACAGCTCCAGCGTCACGTCCGTCAGCGTCTCGCCGACCGCGTCGCGCAGCTCCGCCGACGGCAGCTTGGCCAGGTGGCGGCCCAGGATGGCCTGGTAGATGGTGCGCAGGTTCTCGGTGCTCGGGAACTGCACCTCGAACACGTTGAACATGGAGATGAAGCGCGGGTCGACGTTGTTGCGCGCGCCGCCGGGCGGGCCCATCGCGCCGACGACCTGGATGTCCTTCATGTTGCGCCACGACAGCTCCTTGCGGTCGTACAGGCCCTTGCGCTCCACGAACAGCTTGAGCAGCGCGATGGGCTGCTGCGTGCCGTACGTGTCCACGCGCGGCATGTTCATGTCGTCGATGAACATGATGAGCTTCTTGCCCATCGGCGGGCCGTACGTGTCCTTGTTGCGCTTCTCCGTCGAGTCGTCGATCGCGCGCTGCACGTCCATGGACGACGTGCGCGACGAGAAGTTCATGTTGAGGATGACGTGGCTGCCAGCGTCCAGGTGGTTCAGGTAGTTGGCGATGGTGACCGACTTGGCGGTGCCCGACTCGCCGACGAACAGGCACGGCTTGCCGGCGGCGACGATGGTGGCCAGGCACCACGTCGAGCGCACCAGGTCCACCGTCGGCACCACGATGCGCGAGAACTGGCCGTCGTGCGGCGGCACGTACTCGGTGACGTACGTCTTCCACGCCTTCCAGCACGCGTCGTCGACGTCGAAGCAGTACTCGAACAGCGAGCGCGAGGGCAGCTGCGTCGGCGGCACGCGGTCGGCGTCCGTCGTGCCCATGCCCGACAGGCGCTTGACGAAGGTGGAGAAGCGGTCGCGGTCGGCGGCCTCGGGCCGCTGCACGAGCGCGGCGCCGACGGACCACACGACGCAGTGCACGAACAGCGCCTCGAGCACCTGCGAGTCGCCCATCTTGGGGTGGTCGATGATGCACGCGTCCAGCAGCGTGCACAGCTGCGTGATGGCGTTCAGGTTGGTGATGGGCACCGTCTGGCGCGGCCGCTTGACCAGCTCCTCGCCGTCGACGCCCTCCACCACGAACTCCACCGCCGGCACCGCGTACTTGTCGAACAGGAAGTTGAGCACCTCGCGTTCGTCCTTCTTGGGGCGGCCGTTGAGCCACTTCCAGATGTACGGCTTGTAGCCCAGGTTGCGCGAGTCGACGTAGACCATGCCGCAGCGGGAAATGGTCGCCGGCGACGCGTACTGCAGGTCGAACACCTCGAACAGCAGCTTGCAGTGGTTCTGCAGGCGGATGCGCTCGCCGTTGGGCAGCGTCAGCAGCTTGTTGTCGTCCATGACGGAGTTCATGTTCTCCACCCACACCGCGTCGACGTCGCCGTCGAAGACCAGGTAGCGCGCCTCGTCCTTCTCCGGCGGCAGCGGCTTGTTGATCTCGCGGAAGATGTTGGACAGCAGGCCGTCCGTCCAGTCGCGCGTCTCCGGGTCCAGCACGCCGTACAGCTCCGCCACGGAGATGGCCTTGGGGTTGATGGTGTACATGAAGGTCTTCTTGCCGAGCTTGGTCTGCGCGCGCGCGAGCGTGTTGAGGATGACCGTCTTGCCGCCGCCCGTCTGGCCGACCACCATCGTCGTGTGCCGCGTCATCATGACCTCGTACAGCTGGATGACCTTGTCCACCTGCTCCGACGGGTCCGCCATGACGCGGAAGCCGTGCGCCGCCAGGTCGCCCTCGACCTCGTCGTTCAGCGTCGGGTAGCGCACGCGCGGGCAGTCCATGCCCGGGAACAGGTCGTTGATGGGGCCCAGGAAGAGCGGCACGTCGTCGAACACGAACTTGGGCAGGTTCATGTCGCGCAGCGCGCGCATGAGCACCAGCTGCTCGGACATGTCGGGCGAGCCGCGCTTGAGCGAGCCGGCCATGACGAGCACCGACTTCAGCGCGCGCAGGCCAAAGTCGTAGTGGTGCTGCTTGGACAGCTGCTCGCGCGCCAGCTTGTACAGCACCGTCATCTTCTTGGCCAGCACCTTGGCGGAGTCGAAGCCCTCGGAGAAGAGCATGATCTCGCAGATCTGCTCCAGGTCGGGCACGATCATGGTGACCGGGCGGAACAGCGCCTTCAGGTTGTCGGGCAGCTCGGTGCGGCCGGCGTAGCCGGGGTTCATGGTGATGAAGACGCCGGTGCGCGCGTTGATGGCGATCTCCTTGCCCTCGAACTGGAAGCGCGTCAGGTCGTTCTTCAGCGCCTCCTGGATCTGCTTGATCTGCGAGGAGACGACGGACAGCACCTCGGCCTCGATGCGGTTGAACTCGTCGAAGCAGCCCCACGCGCCGCACTGCACCAGGCCCGAGAAGATGGAGCCCATGGCCTTGTAGTCCAGGCCCTCGCCGCAGTTGAAGACCACGCACTGCACGGCCAGCGACTTGGCCAGGTCCTTGGTGGTCTCGGTCTTGCCGGTGCCGGCGGGGCCGGCCGGCGCGCCGCCGAGCCGGTACGTGAGCGCCGTCGTCAGCGTCATGTAGCACCGGTCCGTCAGCGCCGTGATCACCAGCCGCCCGTTCAGGCCCATGTACTCGTAGCCGTAGCGGAACAGGCCCGTGCACTGCCGCACCTGGATGTCGTCCAGCTTGCGGTCCCAGTAGAAGCGCAGCTGCGACTCCCACGCGAACTCGCGCGCGTCCATGACCGAGTCGCGCACAAAGGTGTCGATGATGTCGCGCGCGTGCACGTCGATGATGATCAGCGCGTTGACCTTCTTGCGCGTGTCGCCGCCCAGGTCGGAGCGGACCATGGTGGTCAGGTCCTGCAGCTGGCGCGTCAGCTTGGCCGCCCACGACTTCATCGCGTGCTTGTCGCCGGCGCGCACGCGGTCGAACACGTCCTCCGTCTCCCACGTCCACCACACCTGCGAGCCCGCCAGCGTCACCATGCCCAGGTTGCCCTCGATCCACTTGGTGCGCGCCAGCTTGGCGTAGTAGAAGACGCCCTCCTTGGCGATGGCGTGCAGCGTCGCGCGCATCTCGGCCTCGACGCCCGTCATCCACGTCTCGACGGCGCCCTCGATCGGCACCGGCGTGCGGAAGTCGAACGCCTCGCCCTCCGACGACACCATGCCGTTGACCGTCTTGTTGCCGCGGCCGAACTTGAGCGACGCGCAGTTGTCGTACAGCTTCAGCATGTGCTCCTGCACGGACGTCGGGTCCGACGTGCCCAGCACCGACAGCAGCTCGTCGTCCGAGATGAAGTAGAAGCGCGGGAAGGCGCAGCGCTTGGTGTCCAGGTACTCGGACAGCGACTTCTGGCACTTCTCCAGCTGCTCCGACAGGTCGTGCAGCAGCGCCAGGCGGCCGTCGGCGGAGCACGCGTCCAGCACGTTCGTGTTGCGCGCCGTGTCGGCCATGATCTTGAGCCACTGCTTGTCGATGTTGTCGAAGCGCTTGGCCTCCTCCGGCAGCTGCAGCCGGATGTCGTCGGAGCCGACGAAGATGGACTCCAGGTACATCCACTTGCGCTGCACCAGCAGCCACACCTCGAGGCACTCGGCGATGAGCGACAGGAGCTGCTCCCAGCGGCGCACCTCGTCGATGAAGGGGCGCACGAAGGGCGACGCCATCATGGACTGCAGGTTGAGGCCCATGTCCTCCAGCAGCACGTTGATCTCGTCCACGCCCTTGAGCACCCACCCGCGGTCGACGGGGCCCTTCATGAACTTGAACAGCTCGAAGCGCTGGTCGCGCCACACGGCCGCGAGCTTCGCGATCTCCGTCTCGATCGTGAGCTCCTTCAGCGCCGCGTTCGTGATCTTGGCGATCTGCTCCGTGTAGCGCTCCAGGTGCATGGAGAACATGGCGTTGAGCGTGAAGGTCTTGGGGTCCATGTCGAACTCCTGGCCGGTGACCGCCATGAGCTGCTTCCAGTGCCGCGCGCGCAGCGCCTCCGACTTGAGCTCCTTCATCAGCGGCAGCGAGGAGAAGAAGCCCGCGATCTCGCGGTCGACCAGGTCGTACACCGGCAGCAGGCGCAGCTCCTTGAGCCGCTTCAGCTTGGCGCCGATCTCCTCCGTCGCCGCCATCATGGCGCCGACGTCGAGCTCCGACCAGAGCATCGACGCGAAGCGCGCGACCGAGTCCGCGTGCTCCGCGTACACCGCGTACACCTGCGCCAGCTTGCCCATCTCCGTCTCGAACTTGAGCAGCTCGGGGTAGGCGGTGACGGGCAGGCCGAAGAGCTTCTCGGCCAGCATGAGCGCGTCGCGCTGCGCGAGCGCCTCGCTGAGCGTGTCGGTGAACTCCTTGAGCAGGCGGTACCCCGCCGGCAGCTCCAGCGAGCCGCGGCCCGGGCCCTGCAGCCGGAACTGCTCCAGCAGCGACACGGTGTAGCCCGCGAACTCGGACACCTGGCCGCGCGTGGTCTCCGAGAACGTGGCCTTGACGCCGTCGAGCGACGCGTCGACGACGTCGGCCTCGTCCGTCAGCGCCTCCCACCGCGCGCGCACCGCGCGCGGCATCTCCAGCTCCTCCGTGAACAGCGCCTCGTCGTCGCCCTGCGCGTACGCCAGCCGCGTGCGGAAGCGCTCCTCCAGGTCCGCGTACACGAGCTCCGTGGCCATGCCCTCGGAGCGGATCGTCGCGATCGTGTTGAGCACGATCTTCAGGTCCTCCAGCGTCTCGGGCTTGGTGTACAGCTTCTCGCGGTAGCCGTCCATGCGCGCGTGCAGCGCCTGGCACGTCTCCACGTCCAGTTCGCGCATCACCGTGTACAGCGCCTTGACCCACTCGAGCGACACGGTGCGCACCGACGCGGCGAGCGCGTGGCACGTGACGCGCACGAAGCCCTGGTCAAAGTCCTTGGCCTGCGTCCACACGTCGTGCGCCAGCCGCGCGTACTTGGACAGCTTCTCCTCGAAGGAGCCGTGGTGCGGCGCCTTGGCCTTGTACTTCTCCAGGATCGCGCCCTTGTCCAGCTTCCAGAGCGACTGGTGCCGGCGCCACGAGTCCATGTGCTTGTGCACGCCCGCCAGCGTGCGCTGCACCGTCTGCTTCAGGCCGATCATGTGCTTGATGACGGTGGGGTTGGAGGAGATGTCCATGAAGAAGGAGAAGACGACGGGCTCCTCGTCGGGGCCGTTGGGGAACTGCTCGGGGCACTCGATGCACGTGCCGTCCATCCAGCGCACGAACTGGCGCGCCGAGTCGACGAGCGCGCGCATGAGCCGGCCCAGCAGCTTGTCCACGTCGCCCACCGCCGGCTGCTCCACCACGTCGCCGTTCTGCAGGCTCAGCGTGATGCGGAACAGCGGCTGCCGGCGCGCGGCGAGCATCGCCGCCAGCGCTTCCAGCGCGTTGACGACCATCGAGTTGACGGCGGAGAAGACGATGCGCTCCCAGTGGCCGTAGTAGCCCGCCAGCTGGGGGGACTTGCCGGTGTTGGTGCCCGCCACCAGCTCCTCGATCTTGCCCAGCAGCGGCGAGATGGTGCGGTAGGCCTTGACCAGCTCCTCCGTGCGCGCGCGCCGGCCGCCGTCGACGGCGTCGAAGAACTCGGCGACGTCGAGCACGCCGCCGCCCTCGGGCAGCGGCGCCACGAGCCGCGTGTTGGCGATCGTCGCCACCGCCTTCTCGATCATCGCGCAGTTCTTGCGCACCTGCGACAGCAGCGACTGGAAGTCGGCGAGCGCCTTGGACGCGGACGCGACAAACTCGGGCACGGAGAGCGAGTTCCAGTTCAGCGTCTCCAGGCCCGGGTCCAGGCAGCGCTCCAGCTGCGCCAGCTTGGCGGACAGCAGCTCGCGGTCCTGCGGCGCCAGCGCGTCGACGACGGCGTAGTACGAGGAGAGCAGCTTGGACAGGCCGTCGGTCCAGGTGCGGAACTTGTCGCCCTGCAGCGCCATGTTGACGGCGACCTCGGGCACCGGCGCCGGCAGGTCCATGCGGTCCAGGCAGCGCGCCTCGCGCATCAGCGTCGCCAGCGCGGGCGAGAAGTTGACGGCGACGCGGCCGGTGGCGGCGTCGCGCGTCAGCACCGGCTGCTGCAGGCAGCCCAGCGCGGTGCCGTCGATGCCGGCCGCCCACTGCGCCACGAGCGCGCGCTCGTACTTCATCACCGCCTTGGCCAGCGACTTGAAGCGGTCGTACACCATCGGCCCGATCGGCAGCGCCTTGACCGTCTTCTCGTCCTCCACCGACTCGAGCGTGCGCATCG
>Ga0255274_1000160_pt1 | contig 11738 bp, 11 predicted proteins | sample AtltaT_4_FD_183673 | JGI IMG/M metagenome (GOLD analysis project Ga0255274, IMG submission 183673) | Metatranscriptome of freshwater microbial communities from Altamaha River, Georgia, United States - Atl_Colum_RepB_8h (Metagenome... | ecosystem: Environmental > Aquatic > Freshwater > River... | reverse complement strand
TCCAACTCGAAATTGCCGCCACTGCCGCACGTCTGGTGGTGGAGGAGGGGCTGGGCTTTGGCCCGGCCAAGCAGCGCGCCCTCAAGGCGCTGGGTCTACCAGGGCGCACCGCGCTGCCGTCCAACGAGGAGGTCGAGGACCAGGTGCGCGAGTACATCGACATCTTTTGTGCCGATACCCAGCCGCACGAGTTGCAAGCTCTACGCGAGCATGCGCGCCAATGGATGGTCCGGCTGGCCGAATTCCGGCCCTTGCTCGGTGGGGCAGTCTGGCAGGGTTGGGCCACCCGGCTGTCGGACATCGATCTGGCCCTGTTCAGTGACGACCCCAAAGCGGTCGAGATTGCGCTCATCAACCAGAACCTGCGCTACGAAGCGCAAAGCGGCAAGGGCATGCACGGCGAACCGGTCGATGTGCTGAGCCTGCACAGCTTTTGCCGCGAACTGGGCGAAGACATCGGCGTGCACCTTCGGGTGTATGACCGCGATGGCCTGCGCGGGGCCTTGTTGCCGGATGCGCGTGGCCGCAGTCTGCGCGGGGACATCGCCGCGTTGGATCGGCTTTTGGCGGCAGATGCCGCACAATGAGTGGATGGATTCCAAAGTAGCTTCTTTTGCACGGCGTCACTGGATGCTGGGGGTGGGCCTGGCGGCCGCCACTGCCGGGGCCAGTGTGGCTTTGTGGCAGTTGCGGCCCGAGGCTCCCGGGCCACAGGCCGGGCATGATTTCTGGCGCCAGCAATTTGTGCAGCCAGATGGAGCGGCGCTGGCGATGGAGGCGTTTCGGGGGCGGCCCTTGCTGGTCAATTTCTGGGCCACCTGGTGTCCGCCCTGCGTCGAGGAATTGCCGATGTTGGAGGCTTTTTGGCGTGAAAATGGTCCAAAAGGACTGCAAATCGTCGCTTTGGCCATCGATCAACCGTCTTCTGTCCGCCGCTTTCTGGAGCGTCATCCGTTGTCTTTCCCGGTTGGACTGGCAGGGCTTGAGGGTACGCAGCTCGCCAAATCTCTGGGCAACTCGGCAGGTGGTTTGCCTTTCAGTGTGTTTTTCGCCAAAGATGGCGGTATTTACCAACAAAAGCTGGGTCAATTGCATCTTGATGACCTGGAACGCTGGCGCGCTGCGAGCCTTTGATGCGCAAGAAAGACCGCCGGCGCAGCTTACGGTGCGGTGATGGTCTGTGCATGCCGATGATTTCCTGAACGATCCTGGAGTTTTCCCGAGGTTTTCGCTGAAATTAGGGTAAATTCGGAGCATTACATTTGCTGACGCAAGGAGGTTCCATGGATTTGCGCAAACTCAAGACCCTGATCGATCTGGTGTCCGAGTCCAATGTTTCTGAACTCGAAATCACCGAAGCCGAAGGCAAGGTCAGGATCGTCAAGAGCGCCGGTGTGGCGGTGGCTGCGCCTGTGGCCATGGTGGCGCCTGTGGCGGCTGCGCCTGCGATGGCGAGCGCTGCACCCGTGGCTGCGGCGACCGAAGCGGCACCGGCGGTCATCCCGCCGGCACCTGCTGGCCATACCGTCAAGTCGCCCATGGTGGGTACTTTCTACCGCTCCTCCAGCCCTGGTGCTGCCCCCTTCGTGCAGATTGGTTCGGTGGTCAAGGAGGGCGACACGCTGTGCATCGTCGAGGCCATGAAGATCCTCAACGAGATCGAATCCGACAAGGCCGGCACCGTGACCCAGATCCTGTGCGAGAACGGTCAGGCGGTCGAGTACGGCCAGCCCCTGTTCATCATTGAATAAACCGGGGTCACCCATGTTCAAGAAAATCCTGGTCGCCAACCGCGGCGAGATCGCCTTGCGCATCCAGCGCGCCTGTCGTGAGCTGGGCGTGACGGCCGTGATGGTCTATTCCGAAGCCGACAAGGACGCCAAATACGTCAAGCTGGCCGACGAAGCTGTCTGCATCGGGCCGGGCCCCTCGGCCCAGAGTTACCTCAACATGCCAGCCATCATCTCGGCCGCCGAGGTGACCGATGCCGAGGCCATCCATCCTGGTTACGGGTTCCTGAGCGAGAACGCCGACTTTGCCGAGCGCGTTGAAAAGTCCGGCTTCCAGTTCATTGGGCCGACGCCCGAGTCGATCCGCATCATGGGCGACAAGGTTTCGGCCAAGCAGGCCATGATCAAGGCCGGCGTGCCTTGTGTGCCCGGCTCGGACGGCGAACTGCCCGATGATCCAGCCCAGATCCGTGCCATTGCCAAGCGTGTCGGTTACCCGGTCATCATCAAGGCCGCTGGCGGTGGCGGCGGTCGCGGCATGCGCGTGGTGCACACCGAGGCGGCGCTGATCAACGCAGTGCAGATGACCAAGGCAGAAGCCGGTGCCGCTTTCGGCAACCCGGCGGTCTACATGGAAAAATTCCTGCAGAACCCGCGCCACATCGAGATCCAGGTGCTTGCCGACAAACACAAGAACGCCGTGTACCTGGGCGAGCGCGACTGCTCCATGCAGCGCCGCCACCAGAAGGTGATCGAAGAGGCGCCCGCCCCGGGCATTCCGCGCAAGTTGATCGACAAAATCGGTGAACGTTGCGTGGCCGCCTGCAAGAAGATCGGCTACCGTGGTGCGGGCACCTTCGAGTTCCTCTACGAGAACGGCGAGTTCTATTTCATCGAGATGAACACCCGCGTGCAAGTGGAGCATCCGGTGACCGAATGGATCACCGGCGTGGACATCGTCAAGACGCAGATCATGGTCGCTGCGGGTGAGAAGCTGCCCTTCTCGCAGCGCCAGATCGAGATCCGTGGTCACGCCATCGAATGCCGTGTGAATGCCGAAGACCCCTTCAAGTTCACCCCCTCGCCCGGCCGCATCACCACCTGGCATGCCCCGGGCGGCCCCGGTGTGCGGGTGGACTCCCATGCCTATACCAACTACTTTGTGCCGCCCAACTACGACTCGATGATCGGCAAGATCATCGTCCACGGTGACACGCGCGAGCAGGCGATCGCCCGCATGCAGACCGCACTGGCCGAGACTGTGGTCGAGGGCATCAGCACCAACATCCCGCTGCACCGTGAGCTGATGGTGGACGCCAAGTTCATGGCCGGTGGTACCAACATCCATTACCTCGAGCACTGGCTGAGCCAGCACAAGCGCTGATGTTCGAGCTTTTGCTGCTGTGCCCGGAAGAGCGGGTCGAGGTGTTCAGCGAAGCCCTCGATGCGCTCGATGCCCTGAGCGTGTCCGTGGAAGACGCCGATGCGCAGACGCCCGCCGAGCAGGCCCTGTTTGGTGAGCCCGGCATGCCCCCGCCCAAGGAGGGCTGGCAGCGTTCGCGTGTGGTGGCCCTGTTTGCAGAGCAAGCGCAGGCCGATGAGGCCGCCACCTTGCTGCAGGCGCAGGATTTTTTCGAGGGCTGTCAGCTGCTCGGCGTGCGTCGCGTCGAAGACCAGGATTGGGTGCGCCTGACGCAATCGCAGTTCGCGCCGGTCGAGATCACGCCCGAGTTCTGGATCGTCCCGACCTGGCACGAGGTGCCCGCGCAGGCACGTCGGACCATCCGGCTCGATCCGGGGCTGGCCTTTGGCACCGGCACACACCCGACCACGCGCATGTGCCTGCGCTGGATCGCCAACCACGGCCTGCATGACCAGCGTGTGCTCGACTACGGTTGCGGCTCCGGCATCTTGGCCATCGGCGCCGCCAAGCACGGTGCGCAGGTCATCGACGCGGTGGACATCGACGAGGCGGCAGTCACCTCTACTCGTCTCAATGCCGAGGCCAATGGTGTGCAGCTGAATGCAGGACTGCCCGAGCTGGCGCAAGGCCAATACCAGACCGTGCTGGCCAACATCCTGGCCACGCCGCTGAAGGTGCTGGCGCCCTTGCTGTGCGCGCATGTGCAGGCCGGTGGCATGCTGGTGCTCGCCGGGATCCTGGAGCGTCAGGCTGAAGAACTGCAACAGGCCTATGCGCCCTGGCTGGCGCTGCAGGTCAGTGATGCCGAGGATGGCTGGATCCTGATGACGGCGCGCAAGGCCTGAGCAGGCCTTGCATACAATGGGTCATGGCACCCGATCAAGTCACCCGTTGCCCTCACTGTCAGACGGTGTTTCGGGTCCGTCCGGAACAACTCGCGCAGGCCCAGGGCTGGCTGCGCTGTGGGCAATGCCTGGAACCCTTTGACAGCACGGGCCTGGTCGTGCCCTGGGTGCCCGATACCCAGGAAACTGCACGGGTAGACGTCCGGGATTTGCTGCAGACGCAGGATCGGGGTGAATCGCCCATGCCATCGTCCGCTGTGGCCGACGGCGGTGATGCGCTGCTGGCATTCGAGCAGGCACTGGCCACATTCCCCGGTCGGCCCGACGCTGCCGCTCCTGACGAAGCCAGCCCGCAAGCGGATGCTGCGCTACCTGTCATGGCATTGCCCGCGGAGTCTGCCGGGCCAGAGCGCCGTGGCGTCTGGATTGGGTGGTCGGTGCTGCTGACCTTGCTGCTGGTGGTGCAGCTGGGGTGGCTCGCGCGTGGCTGGTGGTGGCACGCTCCCTCGCTGGGGTCTTCTGTGCAGGCCTGGTGTGCTTCGCTCGGATGTGTGGTGCCCGCTGGGCGTGATCCCGGGCAACTGCGTATCGAAAGCTCACGCTTTGTGGCCGATGAGGCCGGACACCGGCTGGAGTGGGTCTTGCATAACAAATCGCCCTGGCCTGTCCGGATGCCAGCCATCGAGTTGACCCTCACAGGGGATGGCGATGCTGTGCTGGTTCGGCGAGTCCTTGTGCCTGCCGAAGTCGCCGCGCCTGAGCGCTTGTCGCCTGGTCAAACCTGGGAGGGGCGCCTCAGGCTGATCCCTGAGGGTGGCTTGGCGGTGATCGCATACCGTTTGCGGATTTTCTACCCTTGAGTTGTCGGCCGAGGACGCCGGCTGGCCCATGAAAAAGGCCCGATGCGAGCATCGGGCCTTGCGCTCTCGTCCTGAACAGATCAGGGCTTGGCGGCCGAAGGGAACGGCCACGCAGCCTGAGGGCTCAGGGTGGTTTGCGCAGCAGGGGCAGCGGGTGCTTTGGCGGCCTTTTTGGCAGCAGGCTTTTTCGCGGCTTTTTTGGCAGCAGGCTTTTTGGCGGCCGGCTTTTTGGCGGCAGCTTTCTTGGCTACAGCTTTTTTGGCGGCCGGTTTTTTGGCAGCGGCTTTTTTGGCTGCCGGCTTGGCGGCGGCCTTTTTGGCGACGGGCTTTTTGGCAGCAGCTTTTTTGGCCGGTGCAGCTTTCTTGGCTGCGGGCTTCTTGGCTACGGCTTTTTTGGCCACGGGCTTCTTGGCGACAGCTTTCTTGGCTGCGGGCTTCTTGGCGGCAGCTTTTTTAGCCGGTGCAGCTTTCTTGGCTGCGGGCTTCTTCGCTACGGCTTTCTTGGCGGCCGGCTTTTTAGCAGCGGCTTTCTTGGCGGGTGCAGCTTTTTTTGCGGCTGCTTTCTTTGCAGTTGCCATGGTTTTCTCCTTATTCAATGGGAAGAATCATCGGACGAAAAGCACTCGGTGCGTGTTGGCCGCACCAAGCGATTCAGGGTGCTGAGGCCGGCCTCAACACCCTGAACACGGAAAAGCCCCGCCGCAAACGCCTTCGAGGCGCTGACGGGTTGGGGCTTGAACTGGAGCATCTTCAAAAGGGGCTCAATCCCAGGACAAAGCGCCACCGGACTGGTATTCGATGACGCGGGTTTCGAAGAAGTTACGTTCCTTCTTCAGGTCGATCATTTCGCTCATCCACGGGAACGGGTTTTCCTCGTTCGGGAAGAGGGCTTCGAGGCCGATCTGCGTGGCGCGGCGGTTGGCGATGTAGCGCAGATAACCCTTGAACATGGACGCATTCAGACCCAGCACACCGCGTGGCATTGTGTCTTCGGCGTAGCGGTATTCGAGTTCGACGGCCTTGAGGAACAGGCTCTTGATCTCGGCCTTGAATTCGGCCGTCCAGAGGTGCGGGTTCTCCAGCTTGATCTGGTTGATCAGATCGATGCCGAAATTGCAGTGCATGGACTCGTCGCGCAGGATGTACTGGTACTGCTCGGCGGCACCGGTCATCTTGTTCTGGCGACCGAGCGCCAGGATCTGGGTGAAGCCGACGTAGAAGAACAGACCTTCCATCAGGCAGGCGAAGACGATCAGGCTCTTGAGCAGGGTCTGGTCGGTCTCAGGCGTGCCGGTCTTGAAGTTGGGGTCCATGATCGCATCGATGAAGGGGATCAGGAACTCGTCCTTGTCGCGGATCGACTGCACCTCGTGGTAGGCGTTGAAGATTTCCGATTCGTCCAGGCCCAGCGACTCCACGATGTACTGGTAGGCGTGGGTGTGGATGGCTTCCTCAAAGGCCTGACGCAGCAGGAACTGGCGGCATTCGGGTGCGGTGATGTGGCGGTAGGTGCCCAGCGTGATGTTGTTGGCGGCCAGCGAATCGGCAGTCACGAAAAAGCCGAGGTTGCGCTTGATGATGCGACGCTCGTCTTCGGAAAGACCGTTGGGGTCTTTCCAGAGCGCGATGTCGCGGTTCATGTTCACTTCCTGTGGCATCCAGTGGTTGGCGCAGGTGGCGAGGTATTTTTCCCAGGCCCACTTGTACTTGAAGGGTACCAGCTGGTTGACGTCGGTCTGGCCGTTGATGATGCGCTTGTCGGCGACGTTGACGCGGCGCTCGCTGCTGGCACTCGCAGAAGTGGAGGGGGAGGAATGTCCTGCCGCAGGAGCAGCACCTGCGTTGTTGAAGGAGGGCATCGCAGTTTGCAATGCAGGCTTGACTTGATCGTCCCAGGACAGCATAGAAATTTCCAGTGTTCGAATTATGAAAGCTTGTGCATCAAATGCAAAGCGATTGATGCGGTTGGTGCGTGCTTGTGTTGGTCAAGTGTTGTGCAATTGCATCGCACACACGCCAGCTGTGTGCGATGCATGCAGGGCATCACTGACAGGACTCGCAGATCTGGTCATCGATGGCGGTGAACTTCACATCGGTGGCCGGTCCTGCTGCGGCCGTACCGGCCGTGCCCGCGCCCGAAGACACGGCATTGAGCTGGCCCGCAGAGATCGTCGACTTCTCGGCGTGCGTGGCGCTGGTGGTGCGCAGGTAGTAGGTGGTCTTGAGACCGCGCAGCCAGGCCAGCTTGTAGGTGTCGTCGAGCTTCTTGCCCGAGGCGCCTGCCATGTAGATGTTGAGCGACTGCGCCTGGTCGATCCACTTCTGGCGGCGTGCAGCAGCTTCGACCAGCCATTGCGGCTCGACTTCGAAGGCGGTGGCGTAGAGCTGCTTGATGTCCTGCGGCACGCGGTCGATCGGACGCAGCGAGCCATCGAAGTGCTTGAGGTCCATGACCATCACATCGTCCCACAGCCCCAGGCGCTTGAGGTCACGCACCAGGTAGCCGTTGATCACGGTGAACTCACCCGACAGGTTGGATTTGACCGACAGGTTGCCAAAGCAGGGCTCGATCGAGGCGTCCACGCCGATGATGTTGGAGATGGTGGCCGTGGGCGCGATGGCGATGCAGTTGGAGTTGCGCATGCCGTCAGCTGCGATTTTCTTGCGCAGCGCATCCCAGTCCAGGGTGGTCGAACGGTCGACTTCGACATAGCCACCGCGCTCGCGCGCCAGCAGGTCCAGCGTGTCGTGCGGCAGGATGCCCCGGTCCCACAGGGAGCCTTTGTAGCTGGAGTACTTGCCGCGCTCCCGGGCCAGCTCGGTCGAGGCCCAGTAGGCGTAGTAGCAGATCGCTTCCATCGACTGGTCAGCGAATTCCACGGCCGCCTGGCTGGCGTAGGGGATGCGCATTTCATAGAGCGCATCCTGGAAAGCCATCAGGCCCATGCCGACGGGGCGATGGCGCAGGTTGGAGTCGCGCGCCTTCTTGACGGCGTAGTAGTTGATGTCGATCACGTTGTCGAGCATGCGCATGGCCGTCGAAATGGTCTTGCGCAGTTTTTCATGGTCGAGCTGCTTGCCATTCGGGCCGTCGACCAGGTGCTTGACCAGGTTGACCGAACCCAGGTTGCAGACGGCGGTTTCGGTGTCGCTGGTGTTGAGCGTGATTTCGGTGCACAGGTTTGACGAGTGCACCACGCCCACGTGCTGCTGGGGCGAGCGCACGTTGCAGGGATCCTTGAAGGTGATCCAGGGGTGGCCAGTCTCGAACAGCATCGAGAGCATCTTGCGCCACAGGTCCAGCGCCTGCACCTGTTTGGCAGGCTTGATTTCGCCGCGGGCGGCTTTCTCTTCGTAGGCCACGTAGGCCTTTTCGAACTCGGCGCCAAACTTGTCGTGCAGGTCCGGGCAGGTCGAGGGCGAGAACAGGGTCCATGTCCCTTTTTCCATCACGCGGCGCATGAACAGGTCGGGGATCCAGTTGGCCGTGTTCATGTCGTGTGTGCGGCGGCGGTCGTCGCCGGTGTTCTTGCGGAGCTCCAGGAATTCTTCGATGTCCAGGTGCCAGGTCTCCAGATAGGTGCAGACGGCGCCCTTGCGTTTGCCGCCCTGGTTCACCGCCACGGCGGTGTCATTGACCACCTTGAGGAAGGGCACCACGCCCTGCGATTCGCCGTTGGTGCCTTTGATGTGCGAGCCCAGGGCGCGCACGCGGGTCCAGTCATTGCCCAGGCCGCCGGCAAACTTGGACAGCAGGGCGTTTTCCTTGATCGACTCATAAATGCCGTCCAGGTCGTCAGGAACGGTGGTCAGGTAGCACGACGACAGCTGCGAGCGCAGCGTGCCGCTGTTGAACAGCGTGGGGGTCGAGCTCATGAAGTCGAAGGTGGACAGCACCTCGTAGAACTCGATGGCACGGGCTTCGCGGTCGATTTCCTGCAGCGCCAGGCCCATGGCCACGCGCATGAAGAAGATCTGCGGCAGCTCGATGCGGGTCTTGCGCACGTGCAGGAAATAGCGGTCGTACAGGGTCTGCAGGCCGATGAAATCGAACTGCAGGTCACGCTCGGGCTTGAGCGCGGCGGCCAGACGCGGCAGGTCGAACTGCAGCAGGTCGGGGTTGAGCAGCTCGTTGTCGACGCCCTTCCTGATGGCCTGTGGGAAGAAGTCCACATAGGCCTGTGCCATTTCGGTCTGGGTCAGTTCCTTGCCCAGCACTTCCTTGGCGATGGTGTGCATCAGCAGGCGGGCGGTGGCGTAGGTGTAGTCGGGCTCTTTCTCGATCAGGGTGCGGGCCGCCAGGATGGAGGCCTTGTAGACCTCCTGTAATGGCACGCCGTCGTAAAGGTTGCGCACGGTTTCGGCCAGGATGGGTTCGGGGCTGACATCCTTGCCCAGACCGTCGCAGGCGTGGGCGATGATGCCCTGCAGGTAGTTCATGTCCAGGGCCACCCGCTGGCCACCGTCGGTGACAAACAGCTCAGGGTGGGCCGGTGCGGCGGAGACCTTCTGTTGTTGGGCACGCTCTTGGGCGCGGCGCTCGCGGTAGAGCACGTAGGCGCGGGCCACATCGTGCTGGCCGCTGCGCATCAGGCCGAGTTCGACCTGGTCCTGCACGTCTTCAATATGGAAGGTGCCGCCACCCGGACGCGAACGCACCAGCGCGCGCACCACGTTCTGGGTCAGCTCGTCCACGACTTCGCGCACGCTGGCCGACGCCGCGCCCTGGGTGCCGTGCACGGCCAGGAAGGCTTTCATCAGGGCCACGGCGATCTTGTTGGGCTCGAACGGCACCACCGCACCGTTGCGCCGGATGATCTGGTAACTGCTCAGGGCCTGTGTGGTTGCGGTGGCCGCAGCGGCATGTGTGGACAAGCCAGACTGGCCGGGTGTGGAGGGCGAGATGTTCAGTTCGGTGTGCATGTGAAGGCTTCTCTGTTTTTTTGTGGATTTGTCTGTATGGCGGCCAATCCCGGGTGATTGTTGTTTTTGCGAGTTTGACCGCACGGGCACTATATATGGTGTTTGAGGTGTGTTCAAGCCACTACCGGTAGTGTAGTACCTGCCGGAACGGTGTCTGGCGAGCTGTTTTTTGACGGGAGGCTGACACATGGGCCTGCAGGCCGCCTGGTTCCTGGATTCCACAACGGAGTCGTCCGGATGGTGCGGATGGCAGGTCGTTTTCAAGGCGCAGGCCTTGCTTCATGGGGCCCGGTGTGGTGGGGGGCTGGAGGGGGTGAGCTGAAAAAAAAGTTTCAGCAGTTTTCGCGGTGTCCGGTTGATTGGGGAAAACACCAGTCTGGCAAGCCGATGCCGGAGCGCAGGCGTGCCCAGTCAAAGCCCGCTCCCGGATCCTGCTTGCGTCCCGGGGCGATGTGCTCATGCCCGGCGACATGTGCAATCGGGTAGCGCTGCGCGAGCAGACGGTAGAGGCGGATCAGGGTGTCGTACTGGGCATCCTCAAAGGGATCGCCTTCCAGCCCCTCCAGTTCAACGCCGATCGAGTCGTCGTTGCAGTTGCTGCGTCCGCGGTAGCTGGAAGTGCCTGCATGCCAGGCCCGCGCGTCGCAGCTCACAAACTGCCAGAGTTCGCCGTTGCGGCGGATGTAGAAATGGGCCGAGACCTCTAGCCCCCGGATCTGCTGGTAATACGGGTGGGCATCCCAGTCCAGCTGGTTCGTGAAGAGCTCCTGTACGGCTTGACCGCCGTACTGGCCGGGGGGCAGGCTGATCGAGTGCACCACGACCAGGTCGATACAGGCCCGGGCCGGGCGCGGACCGAAATTGGGCGAAGGCAAGCGGATGGCATGGCGCAGCCAGCCGCCGTCCCAATCTGCAGGGCTGTCGGACATGGTTCAGTCGGGGTTGCGGTCGCCGGCCGCGCTGCGGTGGGCCGGGCTGCAGTACTGTCCATGCGCACCAGCCACGGCTTCGTCGTGTGGCAGGTGGATACCGCAATGGGCGCAGGTCACCATGTCCTGCGGGCCGGATGTGGCCGGCGGCGTCTGGCGTGTGCTGCCTGCGCGGGCCCGTTTCCAGGCCCACCAGATGAACAGGATCACGATCGCCCAGAACAGGTACTTCATGTGGTGCGCCCCAGCATCAGCTCCAGCACAAAGCGCGAGCCGACATAAGACAGCAGCAGCAGGGCTGCGCCGGCATAGAGCACGCGCACCGCGCGCTTGCCCCGCCAGCCCCAGCGCTGGCGGCCCCAGAGCAGCAGGGCAAAGGTCAGCCAGGACAGCAGGGCAAACACCCGCTTGTGGTCCCAGCGCCAGGCGCCCGAGCTGGTGCCATAGATTTGCTCACCAAAAAAGGCGCCAGCCAGCAGCGTGGCCGACAGCAGCACAAAGCCGGCCGCCACGAAACGGAAGGTCAGGCGCTCGAGCGTGAGCAGCGGCAGGCCTGGGGTGGCATGGGCCAGGCGGATTTCGCGCTCGGCCCGCGTCATCATCCAGGCATGCACCACGGCCGCGGCAAACATGCCGTAGGCCGACAGGCCCAGCGCCCCGTGCAGCGGCAGCCAGGGCGAGGCCTGCACATGCAGTTCGCTGCCGGGGAACAGCCAGGCCAGGGCCACCGCCACGGCGCCCAGCCCACCCAGGGCCCAGCGGCCGCGCAGCTGGGGGTAGAACTGGCTCTCCACCAGATAGGCGGCCAGCACCAGCCAGGCCGTGACGGACAGCGCAGGCCCGAAACCAAAACGCAAGGGCGGTGCAAAGCCGGCCAGCAGCGCCAGGGCATGGGCGAAACAGGCCAGCCAGAGCAGACGGCGGGTCTGCCCATCGCCCAAGCGGGTGGGCGCCAGTGCCGGTAAGGCGTAACAAAGCACCGCCAGCGCCGGGGCCGGCCAGGTCCAGAAGGGGGTGCTCGCTAAAAT
>Ga0255274_1000159_pt1 | contig 11804 bp, 9 predicted proteins | sample AtltaT_4_FD_183673 | JGI IMG/M metagenome (GOLD analysis project Ga0255274, IMG submission 183673) | Metatranscriptome of freshwater microbial communities from Altamaha River, Georgia, United States - Atl_Colum_RepB_8h (Metagenome... | ecosystem: Environmental > Aquatic > Freshwater > River... | reverse complement strand
GTTTGCTCTTTCGTTTTCACCGCCCCTCGTCGATCATCCCGTTCATCGCCCAAAGGCCCCGAGGGCCTGGCGGCGTATCGGAGCGAGGGGCCCGCTCAACGGAAGGGTTCAACATGGCGCGTGGCATCAACAAAGTCATCATCGTCGGCAACCTCGGGCAAGACCCGGACACCAAGGCCATGCCCTCAGGCATGACGGTCTGCAACCTGCGCATCGCCACCTCCGAGAGCTGGAAAGACAAACAGTCCGGCGAAATGAAAGAGCAAACCGAGTGGCATAGCGTTGCCATGTTCGGCCGTCTCGCCGAGATCGCGGGTGAATACCTGCGCAAGGGTTCTCAGGTCTATATCGAAGGTCGTCTGCGCACTCGCAAGTGGCAAGACAAAAACGGTAACGATCGCTACACCACCGAAATCGTCGCCAACGAAATGCAAATGCTCGGCGGCGGTCGTGGCATGGGCGGCGAGGGCCGCAGCTCTGGCGGTCGCTCATCAGGCGGCGAGTCCGACAGCGAGCCGGTTCGCAGCAGCACCGAAAAAGACGACTTCGACGACGACATTCCTTTCTGATCTCCGCGCCTCGACTCATGCACGCCTGACTCATGGACGATTCCAGACCTTCGACCGCTCGGTACTACATCAAGACCTACGGTTGCCAGATGAACGAGTACGACTCTGCCCGAATGGGCGACGTACTCGCAGCCAGTTCAGGCATGCAGGCGACGGATAATCCGGCAGAGGCCGATATCCTGCTCGTCAATACCTGCTCGGTTCGTGAGAAAGCCGAGTCCAAGGTTTTTTCTTTGCTCGGCGAGTGGAAGCAGATCAAAGATTTGCGCCCGGGCGTCATTATCGGCGTCGGTGGCTGTGTCGCCAGCCAAGAGGGCGACCAGCTCGTCAAGGCTGCGCCTCAGGTCGATCTCGTGTTCGGCCCCCAAACCGTGCATCGTCTGCCGCAGATGATCTCCGAGCTGCGCCAGCAGGGTCGTGCGGTGGTTGACGTGAGCTTCCCCGAGATCGAGAAATTCGATCATCTTCCGGCGCCACGTGCTGAGGGGCCTACCGCCTTCGTATCCATCATGGAAGGTTGCAGCAAATACTGCAGCTTCTGCGTGGTGCCTTACACACGTGGCGACGAAATCAGTCGGCCGCTCGATTCGGTCATCGAAGAAGTCGCCAAACTCGCTGCGCAAGGCGTCCGCGAGATCACCTTACTCGGGCAAAACGTGAATGCGTATCGCGGGGCCATGTCGGATGGCGCGCTCGTCGATCTGGCGACATTGCTTCATCACGTCGCGGCCATCGAGGGTGTCGAGCGCATTCGCTTTACGACGTCGCACCCACTCGAGTTCGACGAAAGTCTCATCGAGGCTTACGCCAGCATCCCGAAGCTCGCCAATCATCTGCATCTTCCGGTGCAGTCAGGCTCCGATCGCGTCCTCGCTCTCATGAAGCGCGGTTACACGGCGCTCGAGTTCAAGGCGAGTATCCGCAAGCTTCGTGAAGTCAGGCCGACCATCTCCGTGACGTCCGACTTCATCGTCGGGTTTCCGGGCGAGACGGATCGTGATTTCGAAGCCACGATGACGCTCGTGCGCGACCTTTCCATCGATCAGTCCTTCAGCTTTCTCTACAGCCGCCGACCGGGCACGCCCGCCGCATCACTCCCCGACGAAGTGCCGCACGAAGAAAAACAGGCGCGTCTCGCGCGGCTGCAGGCGCTACTCGAAGAGAATGCTCGAGCACGTAGTGCGTCGCTTGTCGGAACGGTACAGCGGGTGCTCATCGAGCGACCATCGCGTAAAGACGATTCCGAACTCGCAGGTCGCGCCGAAGACAATCGCTGGGTCAACTTCCCAGGGCCTTCACGTCTGATCGGTTGTTTTGCCGATGTCGAGATCACCGAGGCGCGACCCCATTCGCTGCGCGGACGACTCGTCGCGGCCGAGCGTTCACATGGCTGACTCTCCCTCCCTCAGAATGCGCGAGTTCACGCTCGAGCCCCCCGATAACGAGCGACTCGCCAATCTCTGCGGTCCGCTCGACGAAAACCTTCGGCTCATCGAGTCGAGACTCGGCGTCGAAGTGCGTCGTCGGGGCAGTGCGTTTCGAGTTCAGGGTGACAAGGCGACCGCTGCAGAGTCGCTTCTTCGCGAGTTATTCAGATTGAGTCGCACCGAGGACATCACGCCCGAGACCGTTCATCTGGCACTCCGTGATCACGACATCACGACTCCCGCGCCGGGGCGCGGAGGTGACGCAACTCTCGCGGCTGGGGTTGCCGACGCCTCAAGCGCTGAAGATCTCGACGACGCTGAAGCGGGCCTGCGCACGCTGCGCGGCACCATTCGGGCCCGCGGACCCAATCAACGCGAGTATCTACGACGCATTCGTCGCAACGATCTCACTTTCGGGGTGGGTCCTGCGGGTACCGGGAAAACCTATCTAGCGGTCGCGTGCGCCGTCGAAGCGCTGCAGTCCGATCGAGTGCGTCGCATCGTACTCGTCCGACCGGCTGTCGAAGCGGGAGAGCGTCTCGGGTTTTTGCCCGGCGATCTCACCCAAAAGGTCGATCCTTATCTACGTCCGATGTACGACGCCCTATACGAAATGATGGGCTTCGATCGAGTGGCCAAACTCATCGAGCGCAACGTCATTGAAGTCGCACCTCTCGCATTCATGCGCGGCCGCTCGCTCAACGATTCGTTCATCATTCTCGATGAGGCGCAGAACACGACCGTCGAACAGATGAAGATGTTTCTCACGCGCATCGGGTTCGGCTCTCGCGCTGTCGTGACGGGTGACGTGACGCAAACCGACTTGCCCGCAGGCAAGCTCTCGGGTCTGCGTCACGTACTCGAAGTGCTGCGGTCGGTGCAGGGTGTCGGCTTCCAGTTTTTTGAGGCGCGCGACGTCGTGCGTCACCCGCTCGTGCAGCGCATCGTACAGGCGTACGAAGCGCGCGAGGGTGACGGCCCATGAGTCGTTCGAGTCAGGAGTTGCTCGTCGAGATTCGCAGCAACGTTCGTCGTGGAGCGCCTTCCAACATCCGTGTGACGCGCTGGGCGCGTGAAGCAGCGGGAGCGAAGGGGCGGAACGCGGAGCTGGCATTACGTATCGTGGGAGCGGCCGAGGGTCGTCGTCTCAACCTGCTTTGGCGGGGGCGCGATTACCCGACTAACGTGCTGTCGTTTCCCGCGCCTTCCGGCACGCGGGGTGGGCGTGCGCATCGGGTGCTCGGCGATATCGTGATCTGTGCGCCGATCGTCGCTCGTGAGGCCCGTCAGCAAGACAAACGTCTCGATCACCATTGGGCTCATCTCGTCATCCACGGCGTTTTGCATTTGCTCGGCCATGATCACAAACGAGAGCTCGACGCCGAACGTATGGAGCGTCGAGAACGTCGCGTGCTCGCCGAGTTCGGCATCCCCGATCCTTACCGTATTTCTTCTTCTGTGTCGGAGTCCTGATGACTAACCCGCGTTACAGTTCGATGAGCTGGATGCGTAAGCTCGGCCGCGCCTTATCGGGCGAAGCCGAAGATCGTGATGATCTCGTCCAACTGATGCGGCAGGCGTTATCGCGCGGACTCATCGATGCCGACGCGTTGCAGATGCTCGAGGGTGTGCTCACCGTTGCCGACTTGCAAGTTCGCGACATCATGGTGCCGCGCGCGCAGATGGTTGCAGTACACCGTGATGACTCTCCCGAGAAACTGCTGCCGGTCATCGTCGAGTCGGGGCACTCGCGTTTTCCGGTCATCGATGACGATCGCGATGACGTCGTCGGCATTTTGCTCGCTAAAGACGTTCTGCGTCTGTCGGCGACAGACCGCGAGCAGTTCGATATTCGCGAGTGTATGCGGCCAGCGGTCGTGGTGCCAGAATCCAAACGGGTCAATGTACTGCTCAAAGAATTTCGTCGTAATCGTAACCACATGGCTATCGTGGTCGATGAGTACGGTGGTGTGTCGGGTCTCGTGACCATCGAAGATGCACTCGAACAGATCGTCGGCGAGATCGACGACGAGTTCGACGTCGAAGACGATCAAAACATCCGTAAAGAGTCCGAACGTCAGTTCGTCGTGCGCGGCAGTACGCCCATCGACGATTTCAACGAATATTTTGGCACCAGTCTGTCGGACGAAGAGTTCGACACCGTCGCGGGTCTGGTCATGAAGCAATTCGGCCGACTACCGCGTCGCGGCGAAACCATCGTCATCAACGATATCGAGTTCCGGGTGCTGAGGGCCGATCGTCGGCGCGTCGATGCGTTCAAGGTGATTCCGCCGAGTGATGTCACGCCCCTCGAAGAGCGGGGAGGCGGCGACTGAGCGACACGGCCGCCCATCCGAGAACCGAGTCAGCCCAGGGTGAGCGTCAGCGCCCTAGAACGGGGCTGACCCACGCTACGGCGCTGGTGTTCGGTGCCGCGTTGTCCATGGCCTTCGCGCCTTTTGGTCTTTGGCCGCTCGCCATCGTTGGGCCCGCTGTACTTTTTTGGTTGTGGCAGGGGGTGTCTGCCCGGCGAGCCGCCGCGCTCGGCTTCGCTTTCGGTTGCGGCACGTTCGCCGCGGGAACGTACTGGCTCTTCATCAGCATCAACGGCTTCGGCAAAGCGCCCGTGTGGCTCGCGCTCGCGTTGATGCTGGCGCTCGTGGCGGTGATGGCGAGCTATCACGCGTTACTCGGCTACGTCGCCAACAAGTGGATGCTGAGTCGCGGCGCGACGCGCTGGTTGTTAGGACTTCCGGCGGGTTGGGCGCTGCTCGAGTGGGTACGTGGCTGGTTTCTTTCCGGCTTTGGTTGGCTGTCTCTTGGTTATTCACAGACCGACTCCTGGCTCGCGGGTTGGGCGCCGATCGGCGGCGTGTACGTCTTGTCTTGGCTGCTGGCGATGATGTCGGGCGCGCTCGTGATGTGGCGCATCGAGGGAGCTCGCGCGCTGCGGGTGGTCTTACCAGCCATTACCTTGCCCTGGATCGCTGGCTTTTCTTTGATGCGGATCGAGTGGACTCACGATGCGGGTGATCCTGTGGATGTTGCGATCGTGCAGGGTGCCATTCCGCAAGATCAAAAGTGGCTCGCCGAAAATCGAGACGAGAGTCTTCGTCGATATCGCGATCTGACCTTCTCGGCGCTCGGTACGCCGCTCATCGTATGGCCTGAGGCGGCCGCGCCTGATCTTGCCAACAATATCGTTCCTTACCTCAACGATTTGGCGGATGCCGCACGCCAGCGCGGCTCGAGCCTGTTACTCGGTCTCATTCGAGCCGAACCGGGCGCGCTCGACGACAAAGGTGAGCCGCGAGTCGACTACTTCAACTCGATCTTGTCGTTGGGTGATGAGTTCGCCTGGTACGACAAACATCATCTCGTACCGTTCGGCGAGTTCTTTCCGGTACCCGAAACGGTACGCCGCTGGATGCGGCTCATGAACCTTCCGTACTCCGACTTTTCTCGCGGCGCGGCTCATCAACCTCCTCTGCGTATCGCCGGGCTCTCACTCTCGGCGAGCATCTGCTACGAAGACGCGTACGCGAGTTCGCAAATCGTTTCGGCTCGCGAGTCGACGGCCCTCGTCAACGTGACGAATGACGCATGGTTCGGTCGCTCGACGGCGAGGCATCAGCATTTGCAGATTTCGCGTATGCGCGCCATCGAGGCGCAACGATTTTTGGTACGCGCGGCCAACGATGGCATTTCTGCCGTGATCGGCCCGCGTGGCGAGTTTGTTGCACGCGCTGCAGACTTCGAGGCCGTCGTGTTACGCGCGACGATTACGCCGCGCAGCGGTATTCCGCCTTATCTGCGCTTCGGAAACCAGCCGTTCTTGATCTTCGTCATGATCGGCGTGCTGGCCGCACTGTGGGCTGGACGTCGTCGATTTCCCACAACCTGAACTTTCACCCGTCGCGAGTGTCTAGGAGTTTCGTGTCCATGCACTGGGTATTCACCATGTCCCGACGCCCCTTCGTCCGCCGCTCTCTCATGGCGGTATTCGCCGTACTCGTTTTCACGGCGTGCCAGCCCAAAAGTTCTAACGCCGAAAGTGCCGCACTGGCAACGCTCGCTCAAGCGCCGGCTGCCGGTGCTGCGGTCGTGCCTGCGCCGGGTGTCGTACTGCCCGACTTCGCGTCGCTCGTTCAGCAGCAAGGTCCCGCGGTCGTCAATATTTCGACCAAGGGTAAGCGCGTCCGTGCCGGCGCTCCCGGGATGTCACCCGACGATCCGTTCTTCGAATTCTTTCGTCGCTTCGGTATTCCGGGCGCTCCGGGTGGTCGAGGCGGCGCTCCGGGCGAGGGCGATGACGAAGGCATGCGTCGTCCGGGTGGAGAGGGTTCCGGGTTCATCGTCAGTAACGACGGATACATTCTCACCAACGCGCATGTCGTAGACGAAGCCGAGGAAGTGACTGTGCGTCTTACCGATCGACGCGAGTTCACGGCTCGCATCGTAGGCCTCGACAAGCCCACCGATGTCGCCGTGCTCAAGATCGAGGCGAAAGATCTCCCGGTGGTACGCATCGGCAATCCGGCCAAGCTGCGCCCGGGCGAATGGGTGTTGGCGATCGGCTCGCCGTTTGGTTTCGATAATTCGGCGACTGCGGGAATCGTGAGCGCGACGGCGCGTGGATTGCCGGGCGGCGACTCAAACTACGTCAATTTCATCCAGACCGATGTCGCAGTGAATCCCGGCAACTCGGGTGGTCCGCTTTTCAATCTTTCGGGTGAGGTCGTCGGCATCAATTCTCAGATTTACAGTCGCTCGGGCGGCTACATGGGGATTTCTTTTGCCATCCCCATCGACGTCGCCGTGAGTGTGCGTGATCAGATCATCGCCAAGGGTCGCGTCAGTCGCGGCAAGATCGGCGTCGCGATCCAGCAGGTCGATGCCACGCTTGCCGAGAGCTTCGGTCTCGATCGTCCGCGTGGTGCGCTCGTAGGCGGCGTCGACGAAGAGGGTCCGGCCGGCAAGGCGGGCTTACGTCAGGGCGACATCATCCTGTCGGTCAACGGTCGTGTGATCGAACGCTCCGAAGAATTGCCGACGATCATCGGTGCGATTCGTCCGGGTACCGAGGTCACGCTCGAAGTCTGGCGTGACCGCACGAAGCGTACCTTCAAGATGCGCGTGGCCGAGCTCGAGCCGCCGGGACCGACCGTTGCCGATGCGGGCAAGCCCGAGCAGGCGAGTTCCGCTGATCGTCTCGGCCTCGTGGTTCGCGATCTTTCCGCCGAGGAGCGTAGTCGCGGCGGGGCGCGTGATCCGCAAGATCCGCGAAATGCTCGTCCCTCATTGCCCGACGGAGTGCTCGTGGTTCGAGCGCAGGGCTCAGCCCGTGATGCGGGCGTACAGCGCGGTGACTTCATCCTCAACGTGAATGGGCGTTCCGTCAAAACGACCAAAGAGTTCCGCGAGGCCGTGGAGAAGGCGGGCAAGGCCGTAGCCCTGCTCGTGCAGCGCGGCAACTCGCAGATTTTTATCCCGGTTCGCGGGGAGTAGCGGCAGGGGTCTGACGCCGCCCCTTTGACCCCTGTACCGACCGCTCCGGCGCTGCAGCGTCGGGCGCGGTCGTGTACCATCGCCGCTCGCCAAATAAGGCGGTTTCTCCCGATCAATCTGGTTACGGGCTTCCACATGGACGAGCGTTACGAGCCGGCTGCCGTCGAGCGGTCTGCGCAGCAATACTGGAACGAGGCGCGCAGCTTTGCCGCCACCGAAGATCCGTCCAAGGGTAAGTTCTACTGCCTATCGATGTTTCCGTACCCATCGGGTCGGTTACACATGGGCCACGTCCGTAATTACACGATCGGCGACGTGCTGACGCGTTTCGCGCGCATGCAGGGACGCAACGTGCTCCAGCCCATGGGTTGGGATGCCTTCGGTTTGCCGGCTGAGAATGCCGCGATGGCCAATGGCGTCGCACCGGCCAAATGGACGCGCGACAACATTGCGTACATGAAAAAGCAGTTGCAGGCGCTCGGCTTCGCTCTCGACTGGGAGCGCGAGGTCGCGACCTGCGACCCCTCCTACTACCGCTGGAATCAATGGCTCTTCTTGCGCATGCGCGAGAAGGGTATCGCCTACAAAAAAACCGGCGTGGTGAATTGGGATCCGATCGATCAAACCGTGCTCGCGAACGAGCAGGTCATCGATGGTCGCGGCTGGCGTACGGGCGCGCTCGTCGAGAAGCGCGAGATCCCGATGTATTACCTCAACATCACCGCGTACGCCGATGAGCTGCTCGGCGATCTCTCGAGCCTCGGTGGTTGGCCCGAGCGCGTCAAGTTGATGCAGGCGAACTGGATCGGTCGTAGTGAAGGCGCCGAGATCTCTTTCCCGCTCGCCGACGATGCGCGTTCGGCGCTGCGTGCGGCGGGTCAAGCGGGCGATGCGCTCAAAGTATTCACGACTCGTGCCGATACGCTGTTCGGTGTGACCTTCATGGCGATCGCAGCCGAGCACCCGCTCGCGCTGGCGGCGGGCGCTCGCAACCCTGAACTTCAGGCGTTCATCGACGAGTGTCGTCGTGGCAGCACCATGGAAGCCGATGTCGCCACCATGGAAAAAAAGGGGCGCCGCACCGGGCTACACGTGCTTCACCCCTTCACCGGCAAGCCGGTGGAAGTATGGGTCGCCAACTACGTGCTCATGGGTTACGGCGAGGGCGCCGTCATGGGTGTGCCCGCCCACGATGAGCGCGACTTCGAGTTTGCCTCAAAGAATGGCATCGATATCGTCACCGTGGTGCGACCGCACGACGGATCGTGGCAAAAAGCCGAAGCGCCGTGGCAGGTCTCTTATGGTGACTATGGCGTGATTGTCGACTCCGGTGAGTTCTCCGGGCTCGAGTCGATGGCCGCAGTCTCCGCGATCGCTGCCGCCCTAGATAAAAAAGGGCTCGGTCGCAAGCGTGTGCAATTTCGCTTGCGCGATTGGGGCATTTCTCGCCAGCGTTATTGGGGTTGTCCGATCCCGCTCATCCACTGCGAGCACTGCGGAGAGGTGCCGGTACCCGACGAACAATTACCTGTCGTGCTGCCCGAAGATCTCGTGCCGGACGGCAGCGGCAATCCGCTCGGCAAGACCCCGTCGTTCTGGAAGGTGGATTGCCCCACTTGCGGTAAGCCGGCGCGTCGCGAGACCGACACCATGGACACCTTCGTCGACTCGTCCTGGTATTTCCTGCGCTACGCCTCGGCTGACAACGCCAAGGCGATGGTCGATGAGCGGGTCAAATATTGGCTGCCGGTCGATCAGTACATCGGCGGCATCGAGCACGCGATCTTGCATCTGCTCTACTCGCGATTCTGGACCAAGGTCATGCGTGACCTCGGTCTCGTCACGGTGGGTGAGCCGTTTGCCAATCTGCTCACGCAAGGCATGGTGCTGAACCATATCTACTCTCATCAGCCCGCAGAGGGCCGACGCACCTATTTCAATCCGCTCGACGTTGACGAAGAAGAGCAGAACGGCGTTAAACGCTGGTATGCGACCCGCGCCGACGGATCTCGTCTCGAGGTGAACTACGACGGCCTCGGCACGATGTCGAAGTCGAAGAACAACGGTGTCGATCCGCAGAGCCTCGTCGAAAAATACGGAGCCGACACGGCGCGACTCTTCATGATGTTCGCCGCGCCGCCCGAACAGACGCTCGAATGGTCAGACGAGGGTGTGCAAGGGGCGTTCCGATTCATTCGTCGGCTGTGGACTGCGGTGTATCAGCACGTCAGCGCAGGGCCTGCCGCGCCCGTCGATAAATCGGCGTTAAATGCGGCGCAAAAAGATCTGCGACGCGCAGCGCATCAGGGACTCACGAAGGTGACGGACGACATCGGACGTCGACGTACCTTCAACACCGCAGTCGCCGCGGTCATGGAACTACTGAACGCCGTATCGCGATTTGACGATCGCAGTCCGCAGGGGCGTGCGGTGGCTCAGGAAGCGCTCGAGATCGCCGTCATCGGCCTCTCCCCAATCGTCCCTCACGTCTGTCACGAGCTCTGGAAGGCGCTCGGGCACCGTGAAGCGATCGTCGATGTGGCGTGGCCGACGGTCGATCGTGACGCGCTCAGTCAAGACGCTCTCACGTTAGTTGTGCAGGTCAACGGCAAGCTGCGAGGACAGATCACCGTGGCCGTCGATGCCGACGAGGCCTCGATTCGTGCCGCCGCACTCGCCGACGAGACCGTGAAGCGTTTCATCGGCGATGCGACGCCTAAGAAAATCGTCGTGGTCCCGCGAAAACTCGTCAACGTGGTCGTGTGATGCGATTTACGACCCTCATTCTTGCGCTCGTGGCCGTACTCGTCGCAGGTTGTGGGTTTCATTTGCAGGGCACCGTGCCGATCGTCGGAGATCTGCAACATCTCACCTTGCAAGTCACAGATCGTCAAAGTGACTTCATCAACGCCATGCAACGTAATCTGCGCAGCGCAGGAGTGCAGGTCGGGCCGGGTAGCGAGACGGTGCTCGTGATCGAGCGTGATGAATTGCTCGAGCGAGTGGCATCAGTCTCGGCCCGAAATCTTCCCCGCGAATACGAATTGACCTATTCCGTGACATTTTCGGTCAAGTTTCGGGGAGAACTCAGAGTCGCAAGTGAGCAGGTGTCGGTTACTCGAGACTTCAGCTTTGACGAGCGGCTTGCGCTCGCCAAAGAGCGGGAGCGTGAACAGTTGCGTGCGACGCTCGCAGAAGAGGCCGCTGGGATCGTGCTGCAACGACTCGCCAGTTTGCGCTGAAGGCGCGGCTGCGCTTGTGAGAATGCTCGACGATACGCTGCGCACCGCTCTGGCAGCCTTGCTGGCGTCATATGGTCTTACGATTCGATACGTCTCGGAAGGCGAGGCGATCCCAGGGTCGTACTGGGGCGACAGTGAAGCGGGTCTCGTCGGCTCGACGATTTTTCTCCGGCCCGATACTCCGTTGCACTCCGCACTTCATGAGGCGGCCCATTTTGTGTGTATGGACGAGTCGCGACGCCGATGTCTCGATCGCGATGCCGGTGGAGACGTATTCGAAGAGAATGCAGTGTGTTATCTGCAAATTCTTTGGGGCGATGTTCTGCCGGAGGTCGGTGCCGAAACGGTTATGACTGACATGGACGAGTGGGGCTATACGTTCAGACTCGGCTCGTCCGCCCGATGGTTTCGGGAAGATGCTGAGGATGCCCGACGCTGGCTGCAGTCCCGCGGTCTGCTCGACGATAACGGCGCGTTGCAGCGCGGTCAGCGAGTGGCGTAGCGGTCGGTGGCCGCGACGAGCTCGCTCAAGATGCCGGGCTCGAACGCCGAGTGACCGGCATCGGCGATGATGCGCAGGTCGGCCTCGGGCCAAGCACGGTGGAGATCCCAGGCGCTTTTCATGGGGCAGACCACATCGTATCGACCTTGCACGATCGTGCAGGGAAGATGACGAATCTTTGGTACGTCATCGAGTAGCTGCGACGGCGTTCGTAGGAAACCGCCATTGACGAAATAATGGCACTCGATACGAGCGAAGGCATCGGCGACTTCGTCTTCGGCAAACTTGGCGACGTAATCGGGGTTGAGTCGCAGGAAGCTCGTGGCGCCTTCCCAAACTGACCACGCGATCGCCGCTTCGCGACGCACCTTGGGGTCGTCGCTCGTCAAACGACGATAGTACGCCTGCATGAGTTCGCCGCGCTCGGCGGGCGGGATCGGCTTAACGAACTCTTCGTAAAGGTCGGGATAGAGTGCGCCGGTACCGTCCGGTGTTTCGTAGAACCAGCGGAACTCCCACGGGCGAACGAGGAAGATGCCGCGCAGCACGAGTTCGG
>Ga0255274_1000158_pt1 | contig 11807 bp, 8 predicted proteins | sample AtltaT_4_FD_183673 | JGI IMG/M metagenome (GOLD analysis project Ga0255274, IMG submission 183673) | Metatranscriptome of freshwater microbial communities from Altamaha River, Georgia, United States - Atl_Colum_RepB_8h (Metagenome... | ecosystem: Environmental > Aquatic > Freshwater > River... | reverse complement strand
GTGCATTCCCTTTCCGCCATGCCTGCCGTACTGCGCCTAGTCCTGTCGCTTTGCCTGATTTGTCTGCCCTTCGCTGCACCTGCGCAAACCACACTGCGCAACGAACAGCTGCAGGCGCAGCTGCTGGCCCACGCGCCCCGTGGGGTACAGCCCGGCCAGACTTTCTGGCTAGGCCTGAAGATCGAGCATGCACCACACTGGCACACCTACTGGCAGAACCCTGGCGATTCGGGCCTGCCCACGCAGCTGCACTGGCAGTTGCCGGCGGGCCTGCAGGCAGGCGAGATCGCCTGGCCTCTGCCCAAAAAAATCCCGATTGGCAGCCTGGCCAACTACGGTTACGAGGGCACCTTGCTGCTGGCCGTGCCGGTGACGGTCACGCCGCAGTTCCAGCCCCCTTTGACCGGTCCACTGCGCATCGGGCTGCAGGCCGAATGGCTGGTCTGCCGTCAGGAGTGCATCCCGCAGGAAGGTCGTTTTGCCTTGGACTTGCCCGCCCAGAGTGCAACTGCGCTGCACGGCGCGCTGTTCGAGGCGGCACAGGCCGCCACGCCCCAGATGCATGCCGGAGCACACCGCGCCCGCATTCTTGAAGAAGGCAAGGCCCTGCAGCTGCACATCGAACAGCTGCCGGCAACCTGGCGCGGCCAGACGCTGACACTGCTGCCTGTCACCGCCAGCGTGGTCGACAACGCCGCCAGCCAGGACAAAGGCTGGACCCAGCAATGGGACGGCGCCACCTGGATCGCCCGCGTGCCGGTGTCCAGCGAACGGGGGGAAAGCCCGGAACAAATGCAGTGGGTACTGGCCTTGGGCCCCGAGACCGCGCCACGTCCCCCGGCACTGCAGCTGAGCACGCCTGTACAGGGCCAATGGCCGGCACTGGCAGCAGCCAGCGGGGTCTCGCCCGAGTTGGCACGGGCGCTGCAGGCCAACGCCCAAACCGCGCCGCCGGCACAGGCGGCAGGCGGGCTGGGCTTTTTACTGGCCTTGTTGGGCGCCTTGACTGGTGGCCTGATCCTCAACCTCATGCCCTGCGTGTTCCCGGTGTTGGCCATCAAGCTGCTGGGCTTTTCCCGCCCGGGCGTCACCCCGGCCCAGCACCGCGCTGCGGGGCTGGCCTACAGCGGCGGTGCGGTGCTGTCCTTCGTCCTGCTCGGCGGCCTGATGCTGGCCCTGCGTGCGGCCGGCGAACAGCTGGGCTGGGGCTTTCAGCTGCAGTCGCCAGGCGTGGTGATGACGCTGGCCGTCCTGTTTGCCCTGCTGGGCCTGAACCTGGCCGGGCTGTTCGAGTTCAGGCAGATGCTGCCCTCTTCGCTGGCCAGCCTGCAAAGCCGCCACCCGATGGTTGATGCGTGGCTGTCAGGCGTGCTGGCGGTGGCGGTGGCCTCGCCCTGCACCGCGCCCTTCATGGGGGCCTCCCTCGGCCTGGCGGTCAGTCTGCCTGCGGTGCAGGCCCTGGCCATTTTTGCCGTCATGGGTCTGGGCATGGCCCTGCCCTACCTGGCCGTGAGCTTCTGGCCCGCACTGGCGCACCGCCTGCCGCGCCCGGGCGCCTGGATGCAGACCTTCCGCCAGGCCATGGCTTTCCCGATGTTCGCCACCGTGGTCTGGCTGCTCTGGGTGCTGGGGCAGCAAACCGGGGTGAATACCGCCGCTGCCCTGCTGGCCGCGCTGGTGCTGCTGGCCTTTGGCCTGTGGGCGGGCACACGCCAGGGACGCACCCGCATCGGCCTGCTGGCGCTGGCCGCATTGCTGGGAGCCGGATTGTTGAGCCAGTGGCCAGCGACGGAAACGGCATCGGCACCGCCCCCCCAAAGCACAGAACGCTGGCAACCCTGGAGTGAAGCCGTCATGGCCCGGCAGCTGGCCGCTGGCCGCACCGTGTTCGTGGACTACACCGCCGCCTGGTGCGTGACCTGCCAGTACAACAAGAAAACCGTGCTGGCCAGTGCCGAGGTGCTGGCTGCCTTCGACAAACAACAGGTGGTGAGCCTGCGCGCCGACTGGACGCGGCGCGACGCCACCATCACCCGCGCCCTGGGTGCACTGGGCCGCAGCGGTGTACCGGTCTACGCGGTGTACGCGCCCGGGCGTGCGCCGGTCGTGCTGTCGGAGTTGCCCTCGGCCGCCGAAATTGTTCAGGCCGTGCGTTGAACACCCCCGGCCTATGGCAGGAAGCCAGCCTGCGACAATCGGGTCCATGAGCACCTTCGCCCCCCTGCAAAACGACAGTTTCCTGCGCGCCTGCCTGCGCCAGGCCACCGATCACACGCCGATCTGGCTCATGCGCCAGGCCGGCCGGTATCTGCCCGAGTACTGCGCCACCCGCGCCAAGGCCGGCAGCTTCATGGGCCTGGCCACCAACGTGGATTACGCGACCGAAGTCACACTGCAGCCTTTGGCGCGCTACCCGCTGGACGCAGCCATCCTGTTTTCCGACATCCTGACCGTGCCCGACGCCATGGGTCTGGGCCTGTCGTTCGCCCAGGGCGAAGGACCGAAGTTCGCCCAGGTGGTGCGCGACGAAGCCGCCGTGGCCCAGCTGGCCGTGCCGGACATGGACAAGCTGCGCTATGTTTTCGACGCGGTCACCAGCATCCGCAAAGCGCTGAACGGCCGCGTGCCGCTGATCGGCTTTTCGGGCAGCCCCTGGACGCTGGCCTGCTACATGGTCGAGGGCGGTGGCTCGGACGACTACCGCCTGGTCAAGGGCCTGATGTACAGCCGCCCGGACCTGATGCACCGCATCCTGCAGGTCAACGCCGACGCGGTGGCCCTCTACCTGAACACCCAGATCGAGGCCGGGGCGCAGGCGGTCATGATTTTCGACAGCTGGGGCGGCGTGCTGGCCGACGGCGCCTTCCAGGAATTTTCCCTGGCCTACACCCGCCGGGTGCTGGCGCAACTGAAAACTGAACATGCCGGTGCGCGCATCCCGCGCATCGTTTTCACCAAGGGCGGCGGCCTCTGGCTGCCCGAGATGGGCGAGCTCGACTGCGAGGTGCTGGGCCTGGACTGGACCATGAACCTGGGCAAGGCCCGGGCCCTGGTCGGCGGTGAGGTCGGTGGCCCGGGCAAGGCGCTGCAGGGCAACATCGACCCGAACGTCCTGTTCGCGCCACCCGAGCAGGTGGCCGAACAGGCCCGCCGCGTGCTCGACAGCTTTGGCCGCCCGCACACCGATGCAAGCACCACCGGTCCGACCCACATCTTCAACCTGGGCCACGGCATCAGCCAGTACACGCCGCCCGAGCATGTGGCGGCGCTGGTGGAGGCGGTGCACAGCCACTCCAGGAGCTTGCGTCGCACGCGCTGATCGTTAACACACATCGGCCTCCCAAAGCCAACTTTTCGCAAAAATTCCGGCAGGCGTGGCACGACTTATGCACAAAACTGGGGAGGCCCGGGTCGATGTGAAACCTGCATGCCCGGGCCCTCTCCAACGCAGGCTGACATCGCCAAGTTATTGATTTCATTGACCTTCATTTCCTGCTCATCGGATGGGCATTTCAATGGAAGGCTTGATTTTCAAGGGCTCCGGGCCCGCTGCATTGGGTTTTCAACAAAGTTATCCACAGAAAATCTGGAAGACGTTCAAATCCCAAAAAAATCAAGCACTTAGGTCGAATTTCAAGAAAACTGATAAGCCGTGAAACTTTGTTGACTTTTCCATGAGCCCACCTGCCTGTCACTGGATCGATGTCGCCGTGCAGACCCCCGCACACAGCGGCGTGGGCGATCTGTTGAGCTGGCGCAGCCCCCACGCGCTGCAGCCTGGACAGCTGGTGAGGGTGCCGCTGGGCCGGCGCGAGGTGCTGGGTGTGGTCTGGAACGTGGACCGGCCCGTCCCCGATCTGGATCCGCAGACCATCCGGGCGGTGAGCGGGGTGCTCGATGGCCTGCCCGCGCTGGATGCGCGCTGGCGCCAGCTGATGGCTTTTGCCGCCCAGTATTACCAACGCAGCCTGGGGGAGGTGGCGCTCGGCAGCCTGCCGCCCCAGCTGCGCGAACTGGACAACATCCAGCTGGCCCGGCGCCTGAAAAAGCAGACCGAGGGCGCGGCCCTGCAGGTGCAGACTGGCCCCGCGCTGTCGGCACAGCAAGCCCTGGCGCTGGCACGGGTGGCCGCGCAGCCCGGCCCGTTTTTGCTGTTCGGCAGCACTGGCAGCGGCAAGACCGAGGTCTATTTGCGCGCCGTGCAGCAGGCCCTGGAAGCGGACCCGCAGGCCCAGGCCCTGATGCTGGTGCCCGAAATCAACCTCACGCCCCAGCTTGAGGCGCGCGTGCGCGAACGCTTTGGCGAGCGGGCGGTGGTGGCCATGCACAGCGGCCTGACGCCAGCGCAGCGTCTCAAAAACTGGCTGGCCGCGCACAGCGGCGCCGCGCGCATTGTGCTGGGCACGCGCATGGCGGTGCTGGCCTCGATCCCGCACCTGCGCCTGATCGTGGTGGACGAGGAGCACGACGCCAGCTACAAGCAGCAGGAAGGCGCCCGCTACTCGGCGCGCGATCTGGCACTCTACCGCGGCCAGTTGTGCGGCGCCAAGGTGGTGCTGGGTTCGGCCACGCCCTCGCTGGAGAGCTGGCACCACAGCCGCCCGGCCGATGGCGCAGACGAGCCCGGCGGCCGCTACCTGCGCCTGCACATGCCCGAGCGCATCGGCGCCGCCCCCCTGCCGGTGGTGCGGCGGGTGGACATGAACCACCAGCCGCGCCGCACGGTGCTGTCCGGTCCGCTGGTGCAGGCCATCCAGGCGCGCGTGGCCAAGGGTGAGCAAAGCATGCTGCTGCTCAACCGCCGTGGCTACGCGCCGGTGCTGTACTGCGCCGACTGCGGCTGGAAAAGCGAATGCCGGCACTGCAGCGCGTTTCGCGTCTTCCACAAGGGCGACCGCACCCTGCGCTGCCACCACTGCGGGGCCACCGACCGCGTGCCACGGGCCTGCCCGGCCTGCGGCAATGCCGACATCGCGCCGTTGGGCCGCGGCACCGAACAGCTTGAAGAACAACTGGCCGAACTGCTGGCCGGGGTCAAACGGCCCGATGGCCAGCCGGTGCGCATTGCCCGCATCGATGCCGACACCACCCGGCTCAAGGGCGCGCTGGAATCGCAGCTGGCCGCCGTGCACAGCGGCGAGGTGGATGTGCTGGTGGGCACCCAGATGATCGCCAAGGGCCACGACTTCCGGCGCATCACGCTGGTGGCGGCCATCAACCCCGACAGTGCGCTGTTTTCAAGCGACTTTCGGGCCCCCGAGCGCCTGTTTGCGCTGCTGATGCAGGCCGCCGGCCGCGCCGGCCGCGACGTCACCCAGGGCGAGAGCGAAATGCTGGTGCAGACCTTCCACCCCGCGCACCCGCTGTTTGAAGCGCTCAAGCGGCACGACTACCCGGCCTTTGCCGCCAGCGAACTGGCCGAGCGCGCCACGGCCAGCCTGCCGCCCTTCAGCCACCAGGCCCTGCTGCGGGCAGACGCGCGAGAGCAGGCGGTGGCGCAGGGCTTTCTGAACGCCGCGCGCCAGACGCTGGAGGCCTGGCTGGATGAAGAAGAAGGCGGCACCGAGGTGCTGGAGCAGGTCAGCCTGTACCCGGCCGTGCCCATGGGCCTGCAGAAAGTGGCCGATGTGGAGCGCGCCCAGATGCTGCTGGAGAGTCCCTCGCGCAAACACCTGCACCGCGTGCTCTCGCGCCTGCAGGACGTGCTGCACACCCTGCGCGCCGACCCGGCCCACAAGGGCCTGATCCGCTGGCTGGTGGACGTGGACCCGCAGGCGATCTGAAGATCGCGCTGGCTCAGGCCTTGAGCAGGGCTACCGCCGCCGAGAAGGTCAGGAAGGCCAGCGCCGTGCTCACCAAAATGATGCGGGCGATGCGGCCGTTGTCGGCGCCCACGCGCTCGGCCAGCAAAGACACGTTGCTGGCACTCGGCAAGGCCGCCACCAGTGTGATGACCACGAGTGCAAACGGATCGATCTGTCCGCCCAGCCACACCACCGCCGAACCCACCGAAAACACCAGCAACGGGTGCAGCAGCAGCTTGAGGGCCGCCACCGGCAGGTAGTCACGCGCTGGCAACGGGCCATGCGGACGCTCGTGCGCCAGCATCTGCGAGCGCGCCAGCACCGCGCCGATGGTGAACAGCGCGACCGGCGAAGCCGCGTCCGCGAGCAAGGCTACAGTTTTGGCCACCGGGCCGGCCAGCTCCAGGTTCAGCCAGGAAAACACGCCCCCCAGCAGGATAGCCCAGGGCAAGGGGTTCTTGAGCACACCCAGCAAGGCCTTGCGCGCCGCCACCGCAGCGCCATGCTCGTCGGCAGCGTCCATCTCCGACAGGGCCAGGCACAGCGAGGTGGTGATCACCATGTCCACCGTGATGGTGACGATGGCCGGACCAGCCGCTGCTGGCCCCAGCAAGGCCACCAGCAGGGGCACGCCCATAAAGCCGGTGTTCGGAAAAGCCGCCACCAGCGCCCCCAGCGAGGCATCTTTCCAGCGGATGCGTTCGTTCAGACTGACTGCAATGCTCAGGGCCACCATGACCAGCGCGCACAACAAGTAGCTCAGAAACACGGTCGCATCCAGCAGCTGGGCGATCGGCGTGCCCGCCCCGAAACGGAACAGCATGGCCGGCAGGGCGAAAAACAGCACAAAGCCATTCAGACCGGGGATGGCCTCCAGTGGCAAAAACCGGCGGTGGGCGGCCAGGTAACCACACAAGACCAGGGCAAAGAAGGGAAAAGTGACCTGCAAAAATCCAGCATGGGCAGGATTGTCGCGGCAAATCCGCACAGCGCAGGTCCCCGCTCCGACATGCCAGCGCCTTTCGCTCAGACAACGCGCCATCGCCGGCTATGATGGCGCGCTTTGCCCTTGTCTGCTCCATGTCCGCCGGTCTGAACCTTGCCCAACTCGATGCCGTGAACTACGTCTCCGGCCCGTGCCTGGTGCTGGCCGGCGCCGGCTCGGGCAAGACGCGGGTGATCACACACAAGATCCAGCGCCTGATCCAGGCCGGACTCGAACCCAGGCAAATTGCCGCCATCACCTTCACCAACAAGGCGGCCACCGAAATGCGCGAGCGCGCCCGTGGCCTGATTGGCAAGGCGGCCAAGGACGTGGTGATCTGCACTTTCCACGCCCTGGGCGTGCGCATCATGCGCGAGGACGGGCAAGTGCTGGGCCTCAAACCGCAGTTTTCGATTCTGGACGCCGACGATGTGGTCAGCATCCTCAAGGACTGCGGCGGCACCACCGATGCGGCCACCGCGCGCCAGTGGCAGTGGACCATCAGCCTCTGGAAGAACCAGGGTCTGAACGCGGCCCAGGCCGAAGCCCTGGCGCCCGACGACAACGCCCGCGTGATCGCGCGCATCATGGCCCGCTACGAAGAGCGCCTGGCCGCCTACCAGAGCGTGGACTTCGATGACTTGATCGGCCTGCCGCTCAAGCTGCTGGCTGACCACCCCGAGGTGCGCGAGAAGTGGAACCGCACGCTGGGCCATGTGCTGGTGGACGAATACCAGGACACCAACGCCACCCAGTACGAGGTGCTCAAGCACATCGTGGGCGCGCGCGCGCGCTTCACGGCCGTGGGCGACGATGACCAGTCGATCTACGGCTGGCGCGGCGCGACGCTGGACAACCTCAAGCGCCTGCCGCAGGACTTTCCGAATCTGAAGGTCATCAAGCTCGAGCAGAACTACCGCTCCACCAGCGCCATCCTGCGCGCGGCCAACAATGTGATCCAGCCCAACCCCAAGCTTTTTCCCAAGACGCTGTTTTCGGAACTGGGCGAGGGTGAGCCGGTGCGCGTGGTGGACGCCGACAACGAAGAGCACGAGGCCGAACGTGCGGTCGCGCGGATCCAGTCGATCCGCGCCGGCACCACCACCGAAGGCGCCCAACACCGCGAGTTCAAAGACTTTGCCATCCTCTACCGCGCCAACCACATGGCCAAACCGTTTGAGCAGGCGCTGCGCCGCGCGCAGATCCCCTATAAGGTCTCTGGCGGTCAAAGTTTTTTCGACAAGGCCGAAATCAAGGACCTGTGCGCCTGGTTCCGGCTGTGGATCAACAACGACGACGATCCGGCGTTTTTGCGCGCCATCACCAGCCCCAAGCGCGGCATCGGCCACCAGACGCTGGCACAGCTGGGCACTTTTGCCACCCAGTACAAGGTCAGCCTGTTCGAGGCCCTGTTTGCCAGCAGCCTGCCCAGCGCCGTGTCCAGTCGCGCCCTGCATGGCCTGCATGAGTTCGGCCGCTACATCAACGAGCTCGAACACCGGGCCCGCCACACCGCGGGCAAGGAAGACGCGATGCGTTTCCTGACCGACTGGCTCAAGGACATCGGCTACGAAAAGCACCTGTACGACGGCGAAGACAACGAGAAAGTGGCCAACGCCCGCTGGACCAATGTGCTGGAGTTTTGTGACTGGATGGCCGGGCGCTGCGGCGGCGCGATCGAGGACGCCACCGGCGCCCAGGCCACCGAACGCAAGAGCCTCCTGGAAGTGGCGCAGACCGTGTCGCTGATCTCCACCCTCAATGAGCGCGAGGAAGAGCAGAACGTGGTCACGCTGTCCACGCTGCATGCGTCCAAGGGCCTGGAGTGGCCGCATGTGATGCTGGTGGGTGTGAACGAAGGGCTGTTGCCCTTCAAGCTCGGCGACGACGCCAACCCCAGCGGCCGCAGCGACGGTCCGATGAGCGAAGGCATCCTGCAGCGCCTGCAGGAAGAGCGTCGCCTGATGTACGTGGGCATCACCCGCGCCCAGCGCAGCCTGGCCGTGAGCTGGACACGCCGGCGCAAGCAGGGCCGCGAGACGGTGGCGGGCGTGCCCAGCCGCTTCATTGCAGAGATGGCGCTGGACAAGGCCACGGTCAAGGAAGACCCACGCGAAAAACTCAAGGCTTTGCGCGCCGAATTTGCCAAGCGCGCGGCCTCGGCCAGCAGCAACGCGGCATGAAGCGCTGCCTCTTTCTGCTGTGGGTCTGCCTCGGTGGCGTCGCTTACGCCGCAGCCCCCGTCTGCCCATCGGCCACAGAGATCGAGCCGGACATGCTGGTGGGCCGCTGGCAGCTGGAATGGACCGACGGTGCGCGCCAGCGCGGCGAAGCGCCATGGCTGCTGGAGCTGGGCCCGCACCCCGAATACGCCGGCAGCCTCAAAGGCAGCCTGCGCCGGAACGATGCCCACCATCTGGTGGCTGCCGACTGGGACGACGAAGCCCTGACGATGGAAGAAAGTATGGACGGCCAGCGCATCGCCGCCACCTGGCAGGCGACGCTCACACCGGGCCAGTGCGGGCGGGAATTGCGGGGCCTGCGCTTCACCGGCAGCGAATCGGATGCGTCAGCGCGGCGCTTCCGGATGCGCCGCCTGCCCTGACCCAAGACGACCAGAGACCCGGCTCAGTCGGCGAACTGCTCCGAACCCACGATGCCAAGCCTGGTCAGCCCCTTGCGCTGGGCACTGGCCAGCACACCGGCCACCGTGGCGTAGCGTGCCCTGGCATGCGATCGGATGTGGATTTCAGGCTGCGGCTGTTGCGCTGCGGCCTCCTGCAGGCGCACCTCCAGCTCGGACCGGTCCGCCAGAGGTCTGCCGTTCCAGCTCACCACATCACTGGCACTGACCTCCAGTCGGACCACCACCGGATCGGTTTTGGGCGGTGACTTGCTGGCAGCAGGCATGTCCAGGTTCACCGAATGCAGCTGCGCCGGGATGGTGATGATCAGCATGATGAGCAGGACCATCATCACGTCGATCAAGGGCGTGGCATTCATCTCGATCATCACTTCGGGCTCATCGCGACCAGAACTGCCCATGTGCATCGTCATGCTGACCTCCTCGCTCAGCGGCCCGCAGGCTCGGTGATGAAACCCACCTTGACGATGCCGGCTCGCTGGACCGCATGCATCACACGTCCCACGGCAGCGAAATCCGCAGCGCCATCGCCCCGGATCTGGACCTCTGGCTGCGGTTGCTTTTGCGCGAAGACCTTCATGCGCCCGAACAGGTCCTCGCCGTTTCTCACAGGCGTGTCGTACAGGTAAATCTGGCCAGCCTTGTCCACCGAGATGATCACGTTCTCGGCTTGGGTCTCCCTTGGCCGATGGGTCTCTTTGGGCAAGTCCACCTGGATGGAGGTGGTCACCACAGGGATCGTGATCAGGAAGATGATCAACAGCACCAGCATCACATCCACCAGCGGCGTGGTGTTGATGGTGCCGATGATCTCGTCATCGGCTTCACCGACGTTCATGGCCATGGCTTCGCTCCCGGGCGTTGCGCGCTCATTGTTTGGCCGAGGCCAGCAGCACGGCGTGCAGGTCCGCGCCAAAGGCGTTGACCTGCTCCATCACTGCCTTGTTGCGGCGCACCAGCCAGTTGTAGCCCAGCACTGCCGGCACCGCCACCGCCAGGCCAATGGCGGTCATGATCAGGGCCTCGCCCACCGGACCGGCCACCTTGTCGATCGAGGCTTGCCCGCTGATGCCGATCTTGACCAGGGCGTGGTAGATACCCCAGACCGTGCCAAACAGACCCACGAAGGGTGCCGTGGATCCCACCGTGGCCAGCAGGGCCAGCCCATCCTGCAGCCGGCTTTGCACATTGCCGATTGCGCGCTGGATGCTCAAGGTCACCCAGGTATTGAAGTCGATGGCCCCCAGCATGCCGGTGTGGCGGGAAGCGCCTTCGAGGCCTTTCTCGGCAATGAAACGGAACGCGCTGCCCGCTTCCAGACCATCGGCTGCCTGGCGCACCGTACCGGCATTCCAGAAATTGTCTTGAGCGGCCCGCGCCTGTTTCTGCAATCTTGTCTGTTCAGCCAGCTTGGTGAAGATCACGTACCACGAGCCCATGCTCATGATGAGCAAGACCAGCAGCGTGCCTTTGGCCACCCAGTCCCCCTGCGCCCACAAGGCCGACAGGCCGTAAGGGTTCTCCGTGAGTGCGGCCGCCACCGGCGCCGAAGCCTCGACCGCCTGGGCCAGCACCGGGCCGGCCATGCACAGTGCGGCAGGCAGCCCTGCTCGGGCGAGGGATTGGGAGATCGTTTTGAACATCTGCGGGACTCCTGCGTGTACTTGCTCAATGAAGGGGGTGGGGTGCGGCATGGCGGACCTCATTCAAGGCGCCAGGTGTAGCGCATGCTGGCCCAGGCCTGCTCGGCTTTGCCATCGACCGTGGCCGGCCGGAACTGGCAACGCGACAGTCCGGCGCGCGCCGCCTCGTCCAACCGCTTGTAGCCTGAGGATTTTTCCACCTCGGACTGGATGACCTTGCCGTCCACCCCGACCAGAAAACGCAGGTGCACCGTGCCCTCTTCTTCCAGGCGACGGGAGGCGCTGGGGTATTCCGGCTTCTCGCATTGCGCAGCATTGACCACAGCGGCGGTCCGGACCGCGTCGGTCCGCGGGCTGGCAGGTATGGTCGGAACCAACGGCGCGGCGGGTGCCGGCGGTACGGGCGTGCTGGTGACCGCCGTCACGGCAGCAGGGGCGGGCGACGCGGCCACAAGCGTTTCCACCGGCGGCACGTAGGCCGGGGGCGGTGGGGCATTTTTAGGAGGAGGCGGCAGGTTTCTGGGAGGCGGGGGTGGCGGGATCAAGGGTTTGTCTTCACTCAGCAGCACCGCGTCGACCACCACCTGCGCTTTCTGGGTGACCGTGCGCACCAGCCCCGACTGCAAAGCCCAGAAGAACAGCAGGTGCAGCAGTACAACCAGCACCATGCCCAGACCATGTCGGCGGGGGTGGCGCTGGCGGGTGGCGTAGTCTTGCATGTTCGGGAACGG
>Ga0255274_1000156_pt1 | contig 11846 bp, 4 predicted proteins | sample AtltaT_4_FD_183673 | JGI IMG/M metagenome (GOLD analysis project Ga0255274, IMG submission 183673) | Metatranscriptome of freshwater microbial communities from Altamaha River, Georgia, United States - Atl_Colum_RepB_8h (Metagenome... | ecosystem: Environmental > Aquatic > Freshwater > River... | reverse complement strand
GGTTGGCCTCGCTCAGGGCCGCGCCGTCGAGCAGCATGCGGGGCTCGAGGGCAGAAATCAGGGGGGAGGAACGTTTGCGGGCTTTGGCCATGACCATCCAGAGCGCAAGTACCTGAAGGCAGGAAACCCACAGGCGAACTTGCCAAAAAAATCAGATGGTCAATTCTTAATAATGAAAGCTGGTTAAACCCAAATAAACCCAAGAATCAGACTTGGATGAGGGTTTTGTTGTCTGTTTAAATGAAATACAAAAGACTAAACAAGCTGGATGCTGCAGCTCAGCGCATACCCAAACCCGCGCAAGGTGCGGATGGCGTCGTCTGGAGCGCCGCAGGTGCTGAGCTTTTTGCGCAGGGCGCTGATGCGCATTTCCAGGTTGGCCGCCACCAGTCCCTTGTCGGTGGGGTCGACCAATTGCATGGCTTGCCAGCGTTCGAGTTTCTGGCCGGCAGCGCGGATGAAGGCGGCCAGCAGCATCTGCTCGCCGTGGGTGACCGAGACTTTGCCCTGCGGACCTGACAGGCACAGGGTCTGGCTGTTGAGCTGGAGCTCGCCCGCTGACAAGGGCTCTGCAGGTTTGAGCCGGCGTGCCAGGTTGTGGATGCACACCAGCATTTCCGACTGTTCCACCGGCTTGATCAGGTAATTGTCGGCGCCCGAGGCGTAGCCTTCGAGCCGGTCGTTGAGCTGGCCGCGTGCGGTCATCACCACAATGCCGGCCATGGGCTGGCTTTGGCGAATCCGTTCGGCCAGACTGAAGCCGTCTTCGCCGGGCAGATTGACATCGATCAGGTAAAGGTCTGGGACCCCTCGGGTGGGGGTGTCATCCACGTCCTCGGCACATACCACCCCTGTGGCCTGGTGGCCTTGGGCGTTGAGAAAGTCCACGGTCGCGTCCCGCAGGCTGTCGTTGTCTTCGACCACGAGGATGTGCAGCGATGGGGTCTGTCTCATGCGGACTCAGGCGAATCAGGATGCCAAAAAGAAGAAAATCATAAAAAACCTGAGTTCCTCAAGCCAAATCAAGCCAAATCAGACCCCTGCCGGCTGGACCGGCAGGCTGATCCGGAAGCGGATGTGGGTGGCATCGGGGGCGTAGTCAATGCGTCCTCCCAACACCTGCATCAGGTTTTGAACCAGGTACAGGCCCAGGCCGGTACCCGCTTGCCGACGGGCATGAGGACTGCGGTAGTACTTGTTGAAAACCTTGTCTGCCTCCGGCCAACCTGCGCGCCCGGGGGTGTTGAGCACTTCGATGCTCGCCTGCATGCCGCAGCCTTGCGATGGCGCAATGCTCAAGAGCCTGACGTGGATGGGGCTGTCTGGCGCCGCGTACTTGCCGGCGTTTTCCAGCAAGTTGTTGAGCACGATGAACAGCAGCTGCGGATCGGTTTGCACGTGCAGTTGTGCAGGCATCTCCACCTGCATGCGACCGGGCTGCGCGCAGGCAGACACAGCGTCGCGCATCACCCCCACCAGATCCACCCCCGTCATGTGGGCCTGCAGCTGCCGATCGCTCAGCTGGGTGGTTTGCAGACAGCGTTCGATGACGGCGTTCATGTCCCGGATCGCCTGGCGGATTTCGCGGCTGCCTTGGGCGTTGGCATCAAGCCGCATGTGCATGGTGGCCAATGGGGTCTTGATTTCATGGGCCAGCATGGCCAACAGCGTTTCCTGTTCTTCGCGGATGCTGCGTTCCTGCTGCGCCTGCAGCTGAATGCGCTCGAGCGTCAGGGCAGTTTCGCGCTGCTTTTGCTGTTGCACATATGCGCGAAATTGCAGCATCAGCAAAATCAGGAAGGCTGTGAGAAGTCCATGGGCCTGCACCACATAGAGCGGTATCTCGCCACCGCGGGTCAGGCCGAGCCCGGGCAGTGCCGCCATGAACAGGATCAGCAACAGCAGCGCATAAAAACCCACGGCCACCCAGCGCGCCAGGATTGGCCGACGATCTGCAGGGGTCTCCTGCTTCCAGCCGGTGGCCAGCCAGACCGACAGCAAAAAAATGACGGGCGCCAGCAACACCTCCAGCATGTTGATGCGCAGGGCCAATATGGGCTCGTCTGCCGCAAAAGCCAGCAGCAGCTTGATGGGCAGCAACGCCAGCAGCGCAAGGTGCACCCGGGTCAGCCAGCGTGGAGGGCCGAATTCACGCAGCAGCACCACATGAAAGTGGATGGCCGCACTCACCGCCAGGATGCTGAAGAGCGTGGTGGAGCCGTCCAGCCAGAGGGCGGGCCAGTCTGCGGGCCAGAAAACTCGGCTGTACCCCAAAGAACCCAGTGCATATGCCAGAGCCGCAGCCTGTTTCAGGCCAAAGGCACCAATCGCGTGCTCACGGCTGAACACCCAGTACACCAGCCCCCACACCATGAAGACGAAGATCACGCCAATGTAGACGGCATACACCAACTGCTGCACGTGGGTCAGCCGCTGCAGGTCATCCGGCGTCACAGCCTGTACCGAAATCTGTCGGGTGCTGGTGGAGGACAAGCGCAGCCAGATGTCGCGAGGGGCATGCCCGCGCGCAATGGGGAGCATGAAGTCGAGCCCCTCGTAGACCTGCCCGCGGGGGTGCAGACGGTCACCGATGCTGCCTGCTTGCCCTGCAGGGGCCAGCGGGTCAAACACCTCAATCTCGTCCAGGTAAACCGGCCGTATGCGCAAAACCAGCTGATCGGGCCCTTGGCCCGCTGGCTGGCTGACAGAGGGGTCGATGCGCAGCCGAACCCAGATGATCGACGCTCCAAAACCCCGGCTCAGCACGCCATCGAATGCTTGCATGGGTTTGGATTGCACCTCTTCCCACTGCATTTGGCCCGTCGCATCTTCGGTCCACGCCCGCTCGACGATGTGGTCCTGGGCATGGCTGCCGAGTCCCCAGGTCAAGAACAAGAGCACCAGGCAGGTCCGCAGGCACTTTTTTGCAAGCTGCAGGCATGTCATGGCACCCCAAAGCGCCGGCGGTCCGCTGAAAAAAGACATGAGAAATTGTAGTTTTGGATGCTGCATCGGCCAGACGCTGGTTTTGGCCGATTGATTTGGATTGTTTTGGTTTTGATGAAATTGACGAATTAATCTCCATGGGTACTCCTGCGTTCGCAGGATATTTACGCGCGCCCATTCAAGAAATTGAACTCAAAAGCACCCATTTGGAGAATCAAGTGAAATCAAAACAGCATCAGACCCCCTGGCAAACGCCTTTCAAGCTGAGCCTGGTGGCATTGTCGTGTGTACTGGCTGCTGGGTGTGCCAGCGTGAATCCCGTTGCACTGGCGCCACAGGACATGCAGGCCCAGCAACAAACAGACACCCAGGCCATGCGCAAGGACGTGGAGCCGATTGCAGGCCCGCTGACGCTGGACGAAGCCATGGCCCGTGCGCTCAAGTACAACCTCGAGCGCCGCACCCGCATGATGGAAGAGGCCCTGGCCATGGGCCAGATGGATGTGAGCAAGTTCGACATGCTGCCCAAGATCATGGCGCAGGCCGGCTATGCCTACCGCGACCGCACCCGGTTTACCTACAGCAGCAGCTACCCGGACGAGCACCCCACCTCGACCACGCCGTCCACCACATCGGAGCGCAATCGCAGCACCCATGACCTGGGCCTGACCTGGAGCCTGCTGGATGTCGGCCTGGGCTACTCGGGCGCCAAACAGCAGGCTGACCGCTTCCTGATTGCCGGCGAGAAGCGCCGCAAGGCCATGCACCTGCTGATGCAGGACGTGCGCACCGCCTACTGGCGCGCCGCCAGCGCGCAGCTGCTCAAGGCCGATGTGCAAAAAACCATTGCACTGGCTGAAGAGGCGTTGGTCGACTCGCGCAAAGTGGCTGTCGAGCGTGTGAAGAACCCCCTCGAGCCGCTGCGCTACCAGCGCCAGTTGCTGGAAAACCTGCGCCTGCTCGAGAACATCAACCAGGAACTGTCTTCCGCCCAGGTGGATCTGGCCTCGCTGATCAATGCACCGCTGAACCAGCCCATCCAGATCGCCACGGCCGATCTGAAGAACATCACCGACCAGGTCAGCCAGGTGCCGGTGGACAAGCTCGAAGAGGTGGCGCTGCAGAACAACCCCGATCTGCGTGAACAGCACTACAACGCCCGCATCGCGCGCGAGGAAACACGCCGCACCATGCTGCGCATGTTCCCCAACATCAGCTTCAACTACGGCACCAAATACGACACCGACCGTTACCTGCTGAGCAACAACTGGAACGAAGCCGGTGTGCAGCTGTCCTTCAACCTGATGAACCTGTTCACCGCCGGCACCCAGATGAAACTGGCCGAGGCCGGCGTGGCCCTGGCCGACCAGCGCCGCGTGGCTGCCCAGGCTGCGGTGCTCACCCAGGTGCACCTCTCGCGCCTGCAGGTCATCAACGCCCGCAGCCAGTACGAGCGGGCCGATGCCATTTACGAAACCGACAGCCAGATCGCCAAGGTCATGCGCAACCGTCAGATGGTGGCCGCCCAGAGCAAGCTCGATGTGGTGAGCACCGAGACCGCCTCCATCCTCAGCCTGCTGCGCCGCTACCAGGCGCTGGCCCAGGTGCAGGTGGCCGAGAACCGCATGCTCGCCACGCTGGGCCTGGAGCCCAACATTGGCAGCACGCATGAGCTGCCGCTCCAAGAGCTGACCGCGCAGATCGCCCAGGCCAAAGCGCCGTGGGCACAGATTGCGCAGGGTCAGCAGCCAGCGGCCGCCAAGTGATGCGCGCTCGTGTCTGGATGCCCCTGGTGCTCAGCCTGGTGCTGGCCCATGGGGCGCGTGCCGAAAACCCGCCAGCTGCGCCGGCATCGTCCGCGGCCCCGGTGGTGCGACCACCGGTGGCTGCGCGCCCGACATTGGAGCGCCAGGACATCCGCGCCCAGCTCATGCCGCGCCGCTACACCACCATCGCCGCCGAAATCGGCGCCAAGGTGTCGGCCATTCCGGTGCCCGAGGGCGGTGCCTTCCGCGCGGGACAAGTGCTGGTGGGCTTTGATTGCTCGCTGCAAAAAGCCCAGCTGGACAAGGCACAGGCTGAGCTGGAGGGCGCAGACCAGACCCTGCAGGCCAACCTGCGGCTGGAGCAGCTGAACTCGGTGGGGCAGCTGGAGCTGGACCTGTCGAAGTCGGCCGTCAACAAGGCCAAGGCCGAAGTCGGGGCCAACCGCGCCGTGCTCGCCAAGTGCCAGGTGGCCGCGCCTTTTGCCGGCCGGGTGGCCGAACAAAAAGTGCGCGAGCAGCAGTATGTGCAGCCCGGCCAGGCGCTGCTCGACATCCTGGACGACAGCGTGCTGGAGCTGGAGTTTCTGGTGCCCTCGGTCTGGCTGCGCTGGCTCAAGGTCGGCGGCAGCTTTGAAGTGCAGATCGACGAAACCCGCAAAACCTATCCCGCCAAATTCACCCGCATCGGCGCGCGCGTCGACCCGGTGAGCCAATCCGTGAAAGTGGCAGCAGCCATCCACGGCAAATTTCCCGAACTCATGGCAGGCATGAGCGGCAAAGTGCTGATCAAGCCGACAGAAGGACAGTGACATGTCAAGCAACAAACACAAGGGACTGACCCGCCGCACCAGCGGCCTCATGGCGCTGGAGCCGCGCTTCATGTTCGATGGCGCGGCGGTGACCGATGCCATCCAGACCATGACCGACTCGGCCCCCGTGGTGACGGACGCCAAGGCCCTTGTCCCTCAGGCGCTGCTGCAGGCAGAGCAGCTGGCCCAGCAAAAAGTGGCCGACTTTCTGAGCAAGGCATCGGACCAGGAGGTCTTCAGCCTCTTCAATGGTGGCAAAGAGGCCCCCGATGCGGCCTGGGCCGAACGTCTTAGCCAGTTGCGCGAGAGCCTGAACAGCGGCGAGACGGGTATCCAGGTCATGATGATGGACCGTGCCAGCCAGTTCAATGCCATTGCCGCCTTTGCGGCCAACGGTCCGGACGGCAAACCCACCATCTTCGTGAACCCGTATTGGGCAGGCCTGCTGGGCAGTGATGATCTGAGCAGCGTGCTGGTCGAGGAAATCGGCCACTGGATGGATGCCGCGCTCAACCCCGGCGCCGACACGGCTGGCGATGAAGGCCAGAAACTGGCCGAGGCCGTGCTGGGCTCGGACGCACAAGCCTCCCGCGATGGCGCCGCCATCGACAGCGGCTGGGTGACGGTCGATGGCGTCAGCTACGAAGTGGAGTTTGCGTCGTTCAATTTCGTCAACGCCTATGAGATGGTGTATGACCTGGACAACGATACGGCTGGCAAAACCACTGCGCAGATCACAACGGCAGACATCGATGTCAGCGAACGCTGGGCCGACAAAGAGCAAAACCTGCATTACTTCAATGCCAGCACATCGCTGGGTGTGGTGAGCATCAGCGACGGCACCAATGGTCAGAATTTCAGTGGCAACGACGTCTCCGCCATTGCGGTCGTGATCAACGGCCAGACCTACTATGGCTGGATCAGCCGCCCGATCAAAGCCAACGGCATCGTGCGTGGTTTTTACTTCTGGACAGACACACGTTTCACAGACCTTGCCGCCGCCCAGGCCGACGGCAACCAGGACGGAGACCGCTCGGTCTTGAACAACCGGGGCTTTGTGTTTGTGGTGGATCAGGCGTGGTTTGATGGCCAGATCTTGAATACGCGTGTGAATTACGACGGTAGTTCCGCATCAACACCGCTGATCAACAACACCAAAGACGGCGATCTGGGCAGTATCACGGTGGCCAATGTGGGTTCGTCTTCGGACCGCGTGGACTCGGCTCTCAATGGGCTGGTCAACGCCAACGTTGCACCCCTGGCCAATCCGGACATAGCTGACGGCACCAATGGTACGGTGGCCGCCGTCGAATCCGGCTACCGCTCGGTCAGTGGGGTCAACACAGCGGTGGCGAGCGTCAATGCCTCGGGCAATGTGCTGAGCAACGACACCGATGCCAATGGCGATACCCTGAGCGTGAGCAAGGCCGGAACCAACTCGGCCACGCAAGTGGCAGTGACCGCCGGAACCACCTACAGTGATGGCACCATCATCTCTGGCAAATACGGCACGCTGACCATCGGCGCGGACGGGACCTACAGTTTTGTAGTTGACAACAGCAACCCGACTGTGAACGCTCTCCAGGCGGGCAGCACATTGAACGATGTCTTCACCTACACCGTCAGCGATGGCAAGGGCGGCACCGCCAGCACCACGCTGACGATCGTGATCAAAGGCACCGATGACGCACCGGTGGCCAACCCTGACTACAACACCGCCAAGGAAAGCACCACCACTGCGGGAAGTGGCTTCAATTACACAGGTTATTCGGCGACAGGGAATGTCAAGCTGAATGACACCGATGTGGATACCGGGGACACCCTGACGGTGGCCGGTTTTTCTGTGGCAGGTGCTGCCACGATTGGCACAGCCACCCAGAACGCCGCCACGGCGCAGATGGTTTTCACCGGGCAATCGGGCTTCAATTCGGTGAAGTCGGGTGATGCGCTCTATGTGCTGGTAGGGTCGACGTATTACGCAGCTTTCGACAGTACGGGCACCAACCGGATCACGCTGACCGCCGATCCGGTGATCTCTGGCAGCACCGTCCGAATGTCATTGTCCGGAGATCCGGGCAGCTATCGCACCAGTTCCACGTCGCTCACCACCTTCAGCAGCCTGGGCTTTGCCAGTTACTCGGCCTACTTTGCGAGCAACACGGGTGTGCGCCTGTATTCCGACAACGGCCAGATCGACTATTCGACGACCCAGGGCAAGTCGGCCACGGTCAGCAGTGCGCAGACATCCGCGTCGACCTCGCTGTCCAGCTTGAGTGGCATCTCCGGCACCATCGCCGTGGGCATGAGCACGACCGTGGGTGGGACGACGGCCTCTGTGATTGACCTCACCTACACCAGCGGTGTGCTGACTGGCATCAAGCTGGATCAGTCCCTGACCATCACTTCCGGCACGATGCTGTCCTTCAGTGGCAGTGGCGCAGTGGGGCAAACCATCGACGGCGCTCACGGTTCGCTTCGCCTCAATGCCGACGGGAGCTACACCTATACCCCGACCACCGACAACCCGTACCTGTCCTCAGGTCAATCCGCCGTGGAGGTGTTTGATTACACCATCCAGGACAGCCAGGGTGTCACCAGTAGCAGCAAGCTCCACATCACCGTGTACGGGACGGGCAGCAACGATCCTGTGCTGACTAACGTCACGGGCACGGCCTACGAGGCCGGTGTGGGTCGCAATTCCTCCACCGATGCGCTCACCGGTGACAACACGGTGTATGCCGGCAAGAACGCCACCGGCACGGTGTCTCTGGGGGGCGGAACGGTCGCGCTGTACACCAAAGTGGATGGCACCAGTTCAACTGCGGCAGGCAGCTCCCTCACGGGTGCTTACGGTTCCTTGAGCATCGCGGCCAACGGCGCCTACACCTATACCGTCAACAACAGCAATGCCACCGTCAACGCCCTGCTGCCGGGCAGCACCCTGACCGAAACCTTCATGTACAAGGTCACCAAGACGGGTGGTGAAGCCTGGGCCCAGTTGACCATCACCATCCAGGGTACCGATGACCTGCCCGTGGGCAATGCCGATACCGCTTCCGTCACGGCGGGGGATACCGAAACGGCCAGTGGCAATGTATTGGCCAATGACACGGACGTCGACCGAGGTGATGTGCTGTTGGTGTCCAAAGCCGGCACCGCCAGCGCCAACACCGCCGTCACGGCCGGTACCACGGCCGCCAACGGCTTGAGCATCAACGGCAACTATGGCACCCTGGTCATAGGCGCGGACGGCACTTACCTCTACACCATCGGAGACGCAGGTCGTGCCCTGGGCTATGACGATTCCCAAACCGACGTGTTTCGCTACGAGGTCAAAGACAGCCAGGGCGCCACCAGCACCACCACCTTGACCATCACGGTCAGCGGCAGTAACAAGGCCCCGGTCAACAGCTACCCGGACACTGTCTCGACGGCAGCCGGCACCGAGCTGGATTTCACCGGCGGTCTGCTGATCAGCGTGGCTGACAGCGACGACAACCTCAGCTGGACGGCCCTGGCAGTGGATCACGGCACCTTGTCCTTCAGCTCGGAACCGTCAGGGGTCACAGTGACCGGTTTGGGTACGGCGGCAATGAGTATCTCGGGAACGCAGGCCGACATCAATGCTGCACTGGCTTTGCTGCGGTACACGCCTGATGTGGGCTACACCGGGCTGGACTACCTCACCATCACCAGCCAGGACTCGCGGTATGCCAATGACAGCGACAGCGTGCAAATCACCGTGGGCACACCGCTGGCCCTGTCGGTCTCCGGGCCTGCAAACAGGGTTTCTGAAGGCAGTCCTGCACTGTTCACAATTGAATTCAATCAAAGTTTGACTAGCGCCACCGATGTCAACTTGGCCTTGGAAAACATCAGCACGCAAAGCGACGACTACAGCAGCCTGGACCTGAGCACAGTTTTTTGGCTCAACGGCAGCACCGAGACGCCCCTGAACGTCACCGGAGGGAAGGTCACCGCGCCGATAGGCGTCACGAAAATTTATGTCCGGGTCACGACCACTGCCGACAACGAATACGAGGGTCTCGAATCGTTCAGGCTCACCGCGGCGTTCACGGACTCCAACCTGGCCGACAACGACCCGACCAATGACAACTCTGCAACAGCCACGATCGCCGACGACGGCACGGGCAAGGTCTACAACAACGATGGCACGGAAGACAACGGCGCCACACCGGACGACGACCGATCAATCAGCGTGACGAGCTTCGGACCGGTCAACGAGGGCTCGCAGTATGCGATGTTCACGGTAACTGCTTCGCCTGGACAGGAGCTGGACCTGGCGCTGCAAGGCGCGACTTCCGGCATGCCGGCGACTTGGTCGGGCTTCACCTTTGAATGGTCGACCGACGGCTCGACCTGGACAACCTACAGCTCCAGCAATAAGCCCACCGCACCCAACAGTGGCAAGGTGTACGTGCGAGTGGACATCCGTTCCGAGCGGGATGACGAGTACGAAGTTGCCGAGACCTTTGCACTCAAGGCCAGCATCACAACAAACGCATCCAAGACCGCTGCGGCCGACAGCACCATCGTGGACGATGGCACAGGCAGCAACTATGGGCCAGACGTCAACCCCAACACAGGCCCGGCCAGCAATACCAACAACCTGGACGATGACCGCAGCATCAGCGTCACCGGGCTGTCCGATGTGTCCGAAGGTTCCAACGCCATCTTCACGGTGACGCTGCCCGACGGCAACAGCCGCAACACCGAAATCAGTCTCGGACTGAGTCCGGGGAGCGCGGGCACCAACGACTACAGCAGCAGCTTCACTGCCTATTACTACGCGAACGGCACCAAGACCGAACTGACCGTCACCGATGGCAAGATCACGCTGCCGGCAGGCGTAACGACCTTCTATGTGAGCGTTCCCACCACGCAGGATACGGATTACGAGGGGACTGAGAATTTCAGCCTGACGGCCACCATCACGGGCGGCAAGTCGGCATCGGCTTCTTCAACTATCCTTGACGACGGCACGGGCAATGTCTACAACGACGACGGCACGGAAAACACCGGCGCCACGCCAGACGATGACCGTGGCATCACGGTGAGCGGCCTCAAAGACGTGAGCGAGGGCAGTGCCTCGGTGTTCACGGTGACGCTGACGGGTAACCCGGCGGGTACGAATGTGACGCTGTCGCTCTCCAACGGCGGCGGGAGCGGCACGGCGGCGCAGAGCAATGACTACAGCGCGCTGACCGGCGTGACGGCCTACTACTACAACGGTGCCATGCAGGTGCCGCTGACCATCACCAACGGTGTGGTGACACTGCCGGCGGGCGTGACCAGCTTCTTGGTGCGCGTGCCCACCACCAGCGACAGCGTGTACGAGGGAGCCGAGAGCTTCACGCTGACGGCGCAGGCTTACGGCAAGAGCGACAACGACTACAGCACCATCCTTGACGACGGCACGGGCATGGTCTACAACGACGACGGCACGGAAAACACCGGCGCCACACCGGACGATGACCGTGGCATCACGGTCAGCGGTCTCAAGGATGTGAGTGAGGGCAGTGCGTCGGTGTTCACGGTGACGCTGGAGGCGGCTAAAACGGGCACTACGGAAGTGACGCTGGTTTTGAGCAACGGCGGTGGAACGGGTGATGTGGCTGAAAGCGACGACTACACAGGAGTGGCCGACACGACAGGTCTGGACGCCAACAAAGTGGTGGCTTATTACTATGACAATGGTGTACAGACGGCGCTGCCGATCACGAATGGGAAGGTGACGCTGCCGTCAGGGGTGACGACGTTCTATGTGAGCGTGCCTACGACAAATGACACACCTTACGAAGTTGGGGAGAACTTCACGCTGACGGCAACGGTCACGGGTGGCAAGAGTGCCAACGACTACAGCACGATCCTGGACGATGGCACAGGCAAGGTGTATGACAGCAAGGGACTGAACCCTACTGGTCCGGGTAATGATGACCGGACGATCACGGTCACAGGTCTGAAAGATGTCAGCGAGGGCAGCGCATCGGTGTTCACGGTGACGTTGCCAGGCAACCCCTCGGGCACGAACGTGACGCTGGCACTCAGCAACGGTGGCGGCACGGGTCCAGCGGCGCAAAGCGGTGATTACAGCGCGATCATGGATGGCGTGACGGCCTATTACTACAACGGCAGCACCCAGGTGGCGCTGAGCATTGGCGCTGGGGGTGTAGTGACGTTACCTGCGGGGGTGACGAGCTTTTATGTGAGTGTGCCCACGACGGGTGACAGCAATTACGAAGGTCCCGAGAGTTTCACGCTCACGGCATCGGCGAATGGCAAGAGTGGCAACGACTACAGCACG
>Ga0255274_1000154_pt1 | contig 11860 bp, 11 predicted proteins | sample AtltaT_4_FD_183673 | JGI IMG/M metagenome (GOLD analysis project Ga0255274, IMG submission 183673) | Metatranscriptome of freshwater microbial communities from Altamaha River, Georgia, United States - Atl_Colum_RepB_8h (Metagenome... | ecosystem: Environmental > Aquatic > Freshwater > River... | reverse complement strand
GCCCATGCTAGCATCGCCCGGCTCCGTGAAATTACCAACCGGTTTCCAAACGGGGTTGATATTTTTTGAAAGCCGTTCACGTGTCTGTCAACGCCCCTGCCCGCATCGTCATCGCCACCCGTGAAAGCCGCCTGGCCCTGTGGCAGGCCGAGCACGTCCAGGCCTTGCTGCAATCGCGAGGCGCGCAGGTCACGCTGCTGGGCATGACCACCCAGGGCGACCAGATCCTGGACCGCAGTCTGTCCAAGGTGGGCGGTAAGGGCCTGTTTGTGAAAGAGCTGGAGGTCGCCCTCGAAGAAGGCCGCGCTGACATCGCCGTGCACTCGCTCAAGGATGTGCCGATGGAGCTGCCCGCTGGCTTTGAACTGGCCTGCGTGATGGCGCGCGAAGACCCGCGTGACGCCTGGGTATCTTCGCAATACGCCCGCCTGGAAGACCTGCCACAGGGGGCCGTCGTGGGGACATCGAGCCTGCGCCGCACGGTGCTGCTGCGTGCGCTGCGCCCGGACCTGACCATCGAGCCGCTGCGCGGCAACCTCGACACCCGCCTGCGCAAACTTGATGAAGGTCGGTACGCCGGCATCGTGCTGGCAGCAGCTGGTCTCAAACGGCTGGAGATGACACAGCGCATCCGCCATATTTTTGACACCGAGCAGATGCTGCCTGCCGCCGGCCAGGGTGCATTGGGCATCGAAATTCGTGCAGGTCGCGACGACCTGAAGGCGCTGCTGGCGCCACTGGCCGACATGGACACCTGGCTGCGGGTGGCAGCCGAGCGTGCGGTGAGCCGCGCCATGGGTGGCAGCTGCTCCATGCCACTGGCAGCCCACGCCGTGCTCGAGGGCGATATGCTGAGCCTGCGGGCCGCCTGGGGCGATCCAGAAGGCAGCGTCACGCTGGTGCACGCCCATGCCCAGACCCGGACGCTCGATTTGGCTTCGGCCGAATCTTTGGGTCTGGACGTGGCCGGGCAGCTGCGCGCAGGCGGCGCCCGCTGAATTCCGGAGCCCTGGCGATGGCGCCGCGCCCACCTCGCGTCCTGGTCACCCGTCCGGTGGCCGAGGCGCAGCGCTGGACCCAGGCCCTGCGCGAGCGCGGCATCGACGCCGACAGCCTGCCCCTGATCGAGATCGCCCCGCTGGAAGACGCAAGGGCCTTGCATGCCGCTTGGCAGGACGTGCCTGGGCATGCGGCGCTCATGTTCGTCAGTGCCAACGCGGTGCAGCACTTCATGGCAGCCCGACCGGCCGGACAGGCTTTGCAGGCCCAGGCCTGGGGTACTGGCCCGGGCACCGAGGCTGCCCTGCGGGCAACGGGCTGGCCTGCTGAACGGCTCCGTTGCCCGGCCCCTGATGCCGAGAAGTTCGATTCCGAAGCCCTGTGGGCCCTGGTACAGGCCGACGTACAGATGTGGGCTGGGCGCAGCGTGCTGATCGTGCGTGGGGCCGACGCGCAGGGACAGCTGGCAGGTCGCGACTGGCTGGCGCAGCGGTTGCAGGCTGTGGGCGTGCAGGTGCACCAGTGCGTGGCCTATGTGCGCCGCGTGCCGGTACTCGATGAGGCGCAACTGGCCCTGGCCCGCACCGCCCTGCACGATGGCCGCTGGTGGCTGTTCAGCAGTTCCGAGGCGGCGCAGAACCTCGCGCACTGCCTGCCTGACACCATTGGTCCGGCATCGCGCGCGCTGGCCACGCACCCGCGCATTGCACAGCGTCTGCGGCAGCAAGGCTGGGGGCGTGTGGAGGTGGTGCCTGCCACCCTGACGGCGCAGGTGGCCTCGATAGAATGTCTCGCATGAGTGCCACACCCGATAATTCAGCGTCCACCTCGGGCACGCCTGCCGCCGCTTACAGCGGACGCTCCTGGATGGTCTGGGCAGCCGGGGCCATCGCCGTGCTCGCGCTGGCCCTGTCGGCCTTGTTGTGGCAAAAAATCACTCGTATGCAGGAGCAACTGGCGCGCCAGAGTGCGGATGCCGGCCAGCAATCGCTCGAAGCCAAGGCCTGGGCCAAACAGGCGCAGGACACCGTCAAGGACAGCGCGGCGCGTCTGGGCCTGGTCGAAGCGCGCCTGGGCGAAGTGAGCCTGCAGCGCAGCCAGCTCGAAGACCTGATTCAGAGCCTGTCTCGTTCTCGCGACGACAACTTGCTGGTGGACATTGAGGCGGGCCTGCGTGTGGCCCAGCAGCAGGCCCAGCTGACTGGCAGCACCGAGCCCCTGCTGCTCACCCTCAAGTCCGCTCAGCAACGCCTGCAGCGTGCTGCGCAGCCGCGTCTGGCACCGGTGCTGCGCGCAATCGAGAAAGATCTGGAGCACCTGCGTACGCTGCAGACCACCGACATCCCGGGTCTGCTGCTGCGCCTGGATGACGCCGTGGCGCAGATAGACGCGCTGGTGCTCGCCAACCAGGCCCCGGCGCCTGTGGCCGCAGCCAGCGAGGAGGCAGCCTCCCGATCTGCATGGCCGGCCTGGTGGTCGCAGGGCCTGCAGCAAATCCTGGATCCGCTGCGCGATCTGGTGCGCATCAGCCGAGTCAACGCGCCCGAGGCCTTGCTGCTGTCACCCGAACAGTCGTTTTTCCTGCGCGAGAATCTCAAGCTCAAGCTGCTCAATGCGCGCCTGGGTCTGCTTTCTCGCCAGTACGACACGGTCCGCACCGATCTGGCCCAGACGGCGTCTGCAGTGCGGCGCTATGCCGATCCCCAGTCACGCAGGACCCAGCAACTGCTGCAGCTGCTGGAACAGGCACAGCAGCAGCTGCAAAAAGGGGAGTCGCCACGACTGGATGCGTCGTTGGCAGCCCTGTCTACGGTTGCCGCAGGGAGATAAGCGATGCGGGCCGCCTTGTGGTTGATCGGTCTGTTTGCGCTGGCAGTGGCGGGGGCCTGGCTGGCCGATCACAACGAGGGCGTGGTCGCTGTCTTCCTCTACCCCTATCGCATCGACCTGTCACTCAACCTGCTGGTGCTGGTACTCGTGCTCTTGCTGGTCGTGCTCTGGCTGGCGCAAAAGGCGGTTGCCGCCTTGCTTTCGCTGCCCCGCGAAGCACGCCGCTGGCGCCTTCTGCAAAAGGAGCGTGCAACCCATGCGGCCCTGCTCGATGCCTATGCCCAGTTCATGGCGGGACGCTACCTGCGCGCCCGCAAGTCGGCCGAGCTGGTGCTGGCGCGCGAAGACGCTCTGCGCCAGCTGTCAGAACAACCGCTGGCCCACGCTGCAGCGCTGCGCACTGTGGCCCATGTGGTGGCCGCCGAGTCCGCCCATGCCCTGCAGGACAAAGCCTTGCGCGAACAGCACTTGCAGCAGGCCCGGCACCACGCCTTGCAGGCCGATGTCGCAGAACGACCAGCGCTGACCGAGGGCTTGACCTTGCGCTCTGCGCGTTGGCTGCTGGACGACCGTGACGCTCAGGCCTGTCTCGAGCGTTTGACGCAGTTGCCAGGTGCTGTCGCCCGGCGCACGGTGGCGATGCGCATCCAGCTCAAAGCGGCGCGGCTGGTCGGTGAGACCGCACGCGCGCTCGACACGGCGCTGCTGCTGGCCAAGCATCGGGCCTTCAGTCCTGTGGCTGCGCAGAGTCTGGTGCGCAGCCTGGTGATGGAACTCATCGCGCGCACGCACGACGAGCGGGCACTCGACAAGCTCTGGCATGACCTTCCGCCCGCGCAGCGGGCCATGCCCGAAGTGGTGGCTCAGGCGGCCACGCGCTGGCTGCAGCTCGGTGGTGATCCGGTGCGCGCGCGCGCCTGGCTTTTGCCCGTCTGGGAGGCGATGGTGGCTGGTCATGCGGGCCGCTCACTCATTGACCAGCAAAAATTGGTTCAGGCCCTGGAGTTGTCCATGCGGGATGTGTCCTCGGCCGATGCCCGCAGCTGGCTGGCGCGCATCGAGTCGGCCAAGCAGGCGCGGCCTAACGATGCCCACCTCCAATACCTGGCGGGCATGGTGTATCTGCGCCATCAGCTCTGGGGCAAGGCACATGGTGCATTGACCCAGGCTGTCAAAGGCTTGCCGGACGCCCGCTTGCAACGCAGTGCCTGGGTGGCACTGGCAGAACTGGCTGAGCAGCGCCAGGATGACACCGGTGCTCTGCAGGCCTGGAAGCAGGCCGCGCGTCTGGCTGGATAAAAGGCTGGATAAAAAAACCGGGCGCGAGGCCCGGTTGCTTGATTAAGCTGGCCGTGCTCAGAACGGCAGCTTCATGTCGGCGAGGTCCTTGCGGGTTTCGACCAGGACCAGCGGGCCCTCGTCGATTACCACCACCGCAGGACGTTCACGCGGCACGTGGACGGGCTTGGGTTCGGCTGCGATGGCGGCCTGCACGGCAGCTACTTTCTCTGCATCCGAATTCACCCATTCCAGTCCGCTGCCGCTGGCGATCTGCTGCAGATCGCTCAGGGGAAGGGTGTATGCCTGTACCCTGGGCATGCCCGTCGGGGTAGCGGCTGCGGCCACTGCAGGGGCTGCCGCCGCAGTCGCGGCCGAGGGTAGCACTGGCTCTGCTGCAGGTGCTGCAGGTGCTGCGGTGCTGGCGCGGTCGAAATAAGAGCGCTGTGGGCGCTGCTCTTGCTCTGCTGCCGATGCGGTGGTGGCCTCGCCGCCTTGTGCCACCGTGGCTTCGACCACGCTGTCTGCGTTGTCGGTGCGCGCATCGCCGTTGCGTTCGCGGCGGTCACGGCCATAACGGTCACGGCTGCGGCGCTCGCGGCGTTCACCGCTTTGTTCCGGCGCAGCGCTGGGGGCTTCTGCCGAGGTTTCGATCGCCAGGGTTTCCTGCCCTGCAGTGGCGTCGGCGTTCGGGGTTTCCACGGGCGTGCGTTCGCGGCGTTCGCCACGCTCGCGGCGGCCTTCACCGCGCTCGCCTCGCTCACGGCGCTCACCTCGCTCCGTACGGGGGGCACGTTCGGCACGGATTTCCTGCTCGGCCCCGCCCTCGGTCACCGGTGCGGCTTCGCTGCGCTGCTCCTGTCGGCGATCCCTGGATGGGCGCTCTGCGCGTTCAGTGCGCGGTGCGCGCTGCTCGCCTTCGGGACGTTCGGCGCGGCCCTCGCCCTGCGGGCGGCGGCCATTGCGCTCCTGGCCTTCGCTGCGCTCACCCCGTTCGCCACGGCGACCGCCACGGCGGTTGCGGTCACCGCCACGGCCCTCACGGCCTTCGCGGGTCTTTTCTTCTTTCTTTTCGGTGGCTGCTGCGGGGGGCGTTGTGGCTGGTGCACCGCCAAACAGCGTTTTGAGCCAGCCGAAGAAGCCTCCGGAGGTGGCCGGCGCTGCCACCGGTGCGGACGGGGCGGGGGACGGTGCCACTTCCGGTTTGACTGTGGCGACCGGTGCCGGGGCATCGGGCAGCACGCCCTTGATGACCGGGGTCTGCTTGTTGGTGGGCTCCTGCGAGCGGCGCGTCACCGTGGTCGGGTCCTCGATCTCTTCGGCCATGTTGTAGCTGGCTTCGATGCGGTCCAGACGCGGGTCGTCGTGCTTGAGGCGCTCGATCTTGTAGTGCGGCGTTTCCAGCGAACGGTTGGGCACCAGCAAGACGCTGATGCGCTGCTTGAGTTCGATTTTGGCGATCTCGGGGCGCTTTTCGTTGAGCAGGAACGAGGCCACCTCGACCGGCACCTGGGCATGCACGGCGGCGGTGTTGTCCTTCATGGACTCTTCCTGGATGATGCGCAGGATCTGCAGTGCCGAGCTTTCGGTGTCGCGGATGTGGCCGGCGCCGCCGCAGCGCGGGCAGGGAATCGAGGCGCCTTCGCTCAGGGCGGGTTTCAGGCGCTGGCGACTCATCTCCAGCAGGCCGAACTTGCTGATGGAGCCGAACTGCACGCGGGCGCGGTCCTGGCGCAGGGCGTCGCGCAGTCGGTTCTCGACTTCGCGTCGGTTCTTGCTCTCCTCCATGTCGATGAAGTCGATCACGATCAGGCCGCCCAGGTCGCGCAGGCGCATCTGGCGGGCCACTTCGTCGGCGGCTTCCAGGTTGGTGCGGGTGGCGGTTTCCTCGATATCGCCGCCCTTGATGGCGCGCGCCGAGTTCACGTCCACGCTGACCAGTGCTTCGGTGTGGTCGATCACGATGGCGCCGCCCGAGGGCAGTTGCACGGTGCGGGCGTAGGCCGACTCGATCTGGTGCTCGATCTGGAAGCGGCTGAACAGCGGCGCATCGTCGCGGTAGCGTTTGACACGGGCAGCGTACTCGGGCATCACGTGGCTCATGAACTGCTGAGCCTGCTCGTAGATGTCGTCGGTGTCGATCAGGACGTCACCGATGTCGTTGTTGAAGTAATCGCGGATGGCGCGGATCACCAGACTCGACTCCTGGTAGATCAGGAAGGCGCCCTTGCCGGCCTTGGCGGCGCCGTCGATGGCGCTCCACAATTTCAGCAGATAGTTCAGATCCCACTGCAGTTCGGGGGCGCTGCGGCCGATGCCGGCGGTGCGCGCGATGATGGACATGCCCTTGGGGTACTCGAGCTGGTCCATCGCCTCTTTGAGTTCGGCGCGGTCATCGCCCTCGATGCGGCGGCTCACACCACCGCCGCGCGGGTTGTTGGGCATCAGCACCACATAGCGGCCGGCCAGCGAGATGAAGGTGGTCAAGGCCGCGCCCTTGTTGCCACGTTCTTCCTTTTCGACCTGGACCAAGAGCTCCTGGCCTTCCTTGATCACGTCCTGGATGCGTGCCTGGCTGGGCGAGACGCCCTCGGCAAAGTACTGCTTGGAGATTTCCTTGAAAGGCAGAAAGCCATGGCGGTCTTCGCCGTAGTCGACGAAGCAGGCTTCGAGGGAGGGTTCGACGCGGGTGACCACGGCCTTGTAAATGTTGCCCTTGCGCTGCTCGCGTCCTTCGATCTCGATTTCGTAGTCGAGCAGTTTTTGCCCGTCGACGATGGCCAGGCGGCGTTCTTCGGCCTGCGTGGCATTGATCAGCATCCGTTTCATGATGCATTCCTTCTTTTTCTGTGCCGCTGCGGCCCGAATACGGGCACGCGAGCGGCGTCAACCGACCCTCAAGGGGTCACGGATGCCGGACAGAACGCCAGAAACGAAGGGAATTGCCGGGGCGAACGCGATCAACCGAGCGCAGGCTCGGGCAGCGGGTTCAGGGCGCGTGGATGGGGCGAGGTCAGGGGGGTGTTCAGGCGTGTCCACTGCTGCAGGCGCCCTGCAGTGTTCAGGACAGGTTCGCAGGCTGCGACCGGCATGGCTTGCGCAGGCTCGAAGAGCCTTGTCAGCCAGGTCAGCAGGTTTGCGAACAACACGACCATCTCGCTTTGATCCGCCGGGCAGCCAGCTGCGGTTGCAGGACTGTCCGGATGGGGTATTCCGTATTCAGTGTTTCGGGGCGTCGGCCCATCCTGCGGGTGTCCTGCCACTGTCGGTTCGTGACCTTCAGTCTGCAGACCATGCCGCCGGTGGCATCGACCTTCTGGCGAGGCTGGGGGGATGGTGGACTAAACTCCTGCTTCTTCAGGAATCCATTTCCAGTCAAATCAACCACTTACAGCCAAAAGCCAGTGAAAGACATTATAGGGGCCAAGCCGGCCGTTTCTGTGCTGGCGGTGAAATGGCTGGTGGTGGACGAAGAGTCCAGCGGGCAGCGGCTGGACAATTTCCTCATGCGGCACCTCAAGGGCGTGCCCAAAGCCCATGTCTACCGCATCATCCGCAGCGGCGAGGTGCGCATTAACAAAGGGCGGGCCAGCGCCGACAGCCGGGTTGAAGTCGGGGACGAAATCCGGGTGCCCCCGGTCCGTATCTCCGGCAAAGTGGCCGAAAAGGCCGCCCGCCCGGCCCCCGCGCGGGAATTCCCCCCCCTGCTCGAAGACGAACACCTGCTGGCCATCGACAAGCCGGCCGGCGTGGCGGTGCACGGTGGATCGGGGGTCAGTTTTGGCGTGATCGAGCAGTTGCGCCAGGCTCGGCCGCAGGCCCGGCTGCTGGAGCTGGTGCATCGGCTGGACCGTGAAACCAGCGGCATCTTGCTGGTGGCCAAGAAGCGCAGCGCCCTGAAACATCTGCAGGACCAGTTCCGCGAGCGCGAGACCGGCAAGACCTACCTGGCCCTGGTGCAGGGCGACTGGCCGGCCAGACTCAAGGTGATCGACCAGCCGCTTCACAAATACCTGCTGCCCGATGGCGAACGCCGCGTGAAAGTCACTACACCAGACGATCCGGACGGCATGCGCTCGATCACGCTGGTCAAGGTGGCGCAGCGCCTGCAGGGAAGCACGCTGCTGGAAGTGACCATCAAGACCGGTCGTACCCACCAGATCCGAGTGCATCTGGCCAGCAACGGCCACCCCATCGCGGGTGACGACAAATACGGTAACTTCGAATGGAACAAGGCCTTGCAAAAGCAGGGCCTCAAACGCATGTTCCTGCACGCCTGGCGTTTACAGTTCAACCACCCCGCCTCGGGCGAGCGCGTGGCGCTGCAGGCCGAGCTGCCCCCCGAACTTCAGCAATACGTTTCACATGTCCAGCTTCCGACCCCGTCAGTTTGACCTGATCGCCTTCGACTGGGACGGCACCCTGTTCGATTCCACCGCCATCATCACCCGCTGCATCCAGCTGGCGGTGGCGGACGTGGGCGGGGCCGTGCCTTCGCGCGAGCAGGCTTCCTATGTGATTGGCATGGCGCTCATGCCGGCGCTTGCCCATGCCGCGCCCGATGTGCCCAAGGACAAATACCCGCTGCTGGGCGAGCGCTACAGACACCACTATATGGCGCACCAGCACGACATCAGTCTCTTTGATGGCGTGCTGGAGATGCTGGCCGAACTGAAGTCGCGCCACCACTGGCTGACGGTGGCCACCGGCAAAAGCCGCGCCGGCCTGAACGAGGCCCTGCACGCGGTGGAGCTGCGCGACGTGTTCGACGGCTCACGCACGGCCGATGAAACCGCCGGCAAGCCGCACCCGCGCATGCTGCACGAGCTGATGCGCGAATTTGGCACCGAGCCCGAGCGAACCTTGATGGTCGGCGACACCACGCACGACCTGCAGATGGCGGTGAACGCCGGCTGTGCCAGCGTGGGCGTGAGCTACGGTGCCCATGAGCCCGACGCCTTTCATGCCCTGCAGCCACGCCACATCGCGCATTCGGTGCGCGAGCTGCACGACTGGCTGCTGGCCCATGCCTGAACCGGAGCCGCCATGGACAGCCTGATCCCCTTGTGCAACAGCGCCGATCTGGTCAACGGGGGCCGCGCCGTGCCCTTCGATGTGGTCTATGCCGGCCAGACCTGCCGCGCCTTTGCGGTTCGCCACCAGGGGCAGGTGCAGGCCTACCTGAACCGCTGCACCCATGTCGCGATGGAAATGGACTACCAGCCCGACCGTTTTTTTGACGAGAGCGGCCGCTGGCTGATGTGCGCCACCCACGGCGCCACCTATGCGCCCGAAACCGGTGCCTGCGTGGGTGGTCCGTGCCGCGGCGGGCTCATCAAGATTGACCTTTCAGAGCGTGATGGTGTGGTGCACTGGCATACTGCCTACAACCTGAAACCCTTTGAGTTCTGACATGTCTGACCCGCAGGATGCACCGACCATCTCCGCCGAGCCGTCCCGATCTGGCTGGGAGCGTGAAACCCTGGAGCGACTGGCTTTTGCCACGCTGCGTGAGCAGCAGGCGGCACGCCGCTGGAAAAATGGTCTGCGTCTGGGCTGGTTGCTGTTTGTGGTGGTGGTGTTCTGGCTGGGCTGGTCCTATAACGCCCCCACGGCCAATCCCAGCATGCCCCATACCGCGCTGGTCACGGTCCGTGGTGAGATTGGACCCGACGCCGACGCCAGTGCCGAAAACATCATGGCCGCAATGCGCTCGGCGCTGGAAGACAGTGGTTCTCGCGCGCTGGTGCTGCTCATCAATTCGCCAGGTGGCAGTCCGGTGCAGGCAGGTCTGATCAGCGACGAAATCCACCGCCTCAAAAAACTCCACGGCAAGCCGGTTTATGCGGTGGTGGAGGAATCCTGTGCCTCGGCGGCTTACTACCTGGCTTCCGCTGCAGACCGGATTTACGTGGACAAGGCCAGCATTGTCGGCAGCATCGGCGTGCTGATGGACGGTTTTGGCTTCACCGGGCTGATGGACAAACTGGGCATCGAACGCCGCCTGATGACGGCTGGTGAAAACAAGGGCTTTATGGACCCCTTCAGTCCGCAGACCGAAGCGCAGCGCAAGCATGCGCAGGCCATGCTCAACCAGATCCACCAGCAGTTCATCGCTGTGGTCAAGGCCGGACGCGGCGAGCGCTTGAAGGAAGCGCCGGAAATGTTCTCCGGCCTGTTCTGGACTGGCCAGCAGGCCGTCGATATGGGCCTGGCAGACGAGTTGGGCAGTCTGGATGGCGTGGCCCGTGACGTGGTCAAGGCGGCCGAGGTGATTGACTACACCCGCCGTGAGAACGTGGCCGAGCGCCTGGCCAAGCGTTTCGGTGCGGCCATGGGCGAGGCCTCGGTCAAGGCGCTGCGCACCAGCGCCCCCCTGCGCTGAACGCTTCAGGCGCCGATCGCAAACACCGCAGGCGTCTGTGCGTTCGGTCCGCTGGGTGACTTTTTCCACGCTGCCACGCTGCGGCTTTGAATGCTGGCGCTGTCCAGGGTCAGGCCGCTGGCAATGGTCAGCCGGGTGTTCGGCTGCAGCGTTTGCAGCAGGGCGCCCAGCATGGCTGGGTTGCGGTAGGGCGTCTCGATCCACATCTGCGTCTGGCCGGTCTTGAGTGCCAGACCTTCAAGCTGCCGCAGACGCGCGGCACGTTCGGCGGCGTCCTGCGGCAGGTAGCCGACGAAGGCGAAGTTCTGGCCGTTCAGGCCGCTGGCGGCGAGGGTCAGCAGCAGCGAAACCGGACCAACCAGTGGCAGCACCTGCAAACCCAGATCGTGGGCCGCACGCACCACCGAGCTGCCCGGGTCGGCCACCGCCGGCATGCCGGCTTCACTGACCAGTCCGACGTCGTGGCCTTCGAGCGCGGCCTGGAGCAGGGGTCTGGCGTCAAAGCTGTCTAGCTTCCCGGCTTGGTGGTCGCCTTTCTTGTGCACCTCGCGCGGCAGCTCGGCGATGGTTTGCTGCTGCAGTGGCAGGGCCAGCGGCTGATGTTCGCCCACGCGCTTGAGGAAGGCGCGGGTCGATTTGGCATTTTCGGTGATCCAGTGCGTGGTCTGCGCGGCGGCCACCAGCGTGGCGGTGGGCAGTACATCGGTGATGGGCGCTAGCGTTGCGCAGCCGAAATCCAGCGGGGTCGGGACCAGCAAGAGGCGGCCTTTGGGTGTGCTTTGGGGCGTGCTCACAACAGTTTCACCCCGGCGGCGCGCAGCATGCGGGCGGTGCGGATCAGCGGCAGGCCCACCAGCGCGGTGGGGTCGTCGTTCTCGATCGCGTCGAGCAGGGCGATGCCCAGGCCTTCGCTCTTGGCGCTGCCGGCGCAGTCGTAAGGTTTCTCGGCCTGCAGGTAGTGCTCGATTTCTTCGTCGCTGAGGTCGCGAAACCGCACGCGCACCGGCGCCAGATCCACCTGTTCAAAGCCGGTGGCCAGACACACCACGGCCAGCGCCGTCTGGAAGACCACGGTTTGCCCGCGCATCTGGCGCAGCTGCTGCACGGCGCGCTCGTGTTCACCCGGTTTGCCCAAAGGCTTGCCGGCCAGATCGGCCACTTGGTCCGAGCCGATCACCACCGCCTCAGGGTGGCGGGCAGCCACGGCACGGGCTTTGGCCAGGGCCAGCCGCAGGGCCAGTTCGCGGGGGGCTTCGCCGGGTTGCGGGGTTTCGTCCACCTCGGGGGCGGCCACTTCGAAGGTCAGGTTCAGGCGCGAGAGCAGTTCACGGCGGTAGCGCGAGGTGGAGCCCAGCACCACGGTGCGGG
>Ga0255274_1000153_pt1 | contig 11878 bp, 10 predicted proteins | sample AtltaT_4_FD_183673 | JGI IMG/M metagenome (GOLD analysis project Ga0255274, IMG submission 183673) | Metatranscriptome of freshwater microbial communities from Altamaha River, Georgia, United States - Atl_Colum_RepB_8h (Metagenome... | ecosystem: Environmental > Aquatic > Freshwater > River... | reverse complement strand
CTTGGTTTGCTTAACAAGTTAAATAATTAGGGACAGTCCGACAAAAGCTGCTCCCCGTCCACACTGTCAGGAGACCCCCATGGACATGAAGACCTCCCCCCTCGCTCTGCTCAACGACCCGAGCCTGCTCAAGACCTCTGCGTTCATCAACAACCAATGGATCCAGGGCAGCAGCACCTTTGAAGTGACCGACCCGGCCACCGGGCTGAAGCTGGCCGACGTGGCCAATCTGGGCGCCAAAGATGCAGAAGCCGCGATTGCCGCAGCCAATGCGGCCTGGCCGACCTGGCGCAGCAAGACCGCCAAGGAGCGCAGCATCCTGCTGCGCAAGTGGTTCGACCTGCTGATCGCCCACACCGAAGACCTGGCCCGCCTGATGACGGCCGAAAACGGCAAGCCCATGGCCGAGTCCCGTGGCGAAGTGGCCTACGGGGCCAGCTTTGTCGAATGGTTTGCCGAAGAGGCCAAGCGGATCAACGGCGAAACCCTGCCCCAGTTCGACAACAACCGCCGCCTGATGGTGATCCGCCAGTCGATCGGGGTGTGCGCCGCCATCACGCCCTGGAACTTTCCGCTGGCCATGATCACCCGCAAGGTGGCCCCCGCGATTGCCGCCGGCTGTCCGGTGGTGATCAAACCGGCAGAGCAGACACCGCTGACGGCCCTGGCTGCCGCCGAGCTGGCCCTGCGCGCTGGCATCCCGGCCGGGGTCATCAACATCGTGACCGCCGATGCCGCCAACAGCATTGCCATCGGCAAGGTGCTGTGCGCCAGCGAGGTGGTGCGCCACATCAGCTTCACCGGCTCCACCGAAGTGGGCCGCATCCTGATGGCACAGTCGGCCCCCACGGTCAAGAAAATGTCGCTCGAGCTCGGCGGCAATGCGCCCTTCATCGTGTTCGACGACGCCGACATCGACAGTGCGGTCGAAGGCGCGTTTGCCAGCAAATACCGCAACGCGGGCCAGACCTGCGTCTGCTCCAACCGCATTTATGTGCAGGAGGGCGTGTATGAAGAATTCGCCCAGAAGTTCGCCGCCAAGGTCAAGACCGCCAAGGTCGGTAACGGCTTCGAGGACGGCGTGAACCAGGGCCCGCTGATCGAGCCCTCGGCCGTCGAGAAGGTCGAACGCCATGTGCAGGATGCCATTGCCAAGGGCGCGCGTGTGCTGACCGGTGGCAAGCGCCTCTCGGGTCAGTTCTTCGAACCCACCGTGGTGGCCGATGCCACGGCCGACATGGTCTGCGCGAGCGAAGAAACCTTTGGTCCGTTTGCACCCATCTTCAAGTTCAAGACCGAGCAGGAAGCGATTGACGCGGCCAACAACACCATCTTCGGCCTGGCCAGCTACTTCTACAGCCGCGACGTGGGCCGCATCTTCCGCGTGAGCGAAGCGCTGGAATACGGCATGGTGGGCATCAACGTCGGCATCCTGGCCACCGAGCATGTGCCTTTTGGCGGTGTCAAGCAGTCGGGTCTGGGCCGCGAGGGTTCGCACCACGGCATCGACGACTATGTGGAGATCAAGTACCTGTGCCTGGGTGACATCCTCAAATGAGCGCGAGCGCACAGGACCCTGGTCCTGTGCAGCATCATTTGCACAGCAGCACGGGGACCGGCGATTGTGTGGACACTTTCTGTGCCACGCTGCCCATGAGCAGCCTGACCACGCCGCTGCGACCGTGCGAGCCCATGACGATGAGATCGGCACCCAGATCCTGGGCTGTTTTGACAATGCCCTCTGTGGCAGAAGCGTCCTCCACGGTCAACTCGTTGATGTCGCCCGCATGGTTCATCGACCTGGCCAGATCCAGCACGCGCAGATGCGCCTGAATGGCCGATTGCCTTGCCGCGGCCATGTAGGCATCGAAACCGGCCGGGTTGGCCTGGCCTATGCCGATAAAGGGGTAAGGATCCACCACAAAAACGGCAGACAAGGCGGCGCCATGAATCCGTGACAGTTGGATGGCCAGCCGGGCGGCGTGCAGGGAAGCCTCGGAGCCATCATTGGCCAGCAGAATTTTCTTGAACATGGTTCGATCTCCTACGGTTCTGAAACACACACCCTGAACTCGGCGCATTCACTCTATCAAACAGGAGGCTCGATCCCGGTTATTCCCCCGTTTTGCAGTGGCAAAGCGATCAGTGCATGTTCAGCGGGTTGCGGAAATCGAAGTCAAGAAGCAATTCCCGGTGTATCCAGACCAGCAGATCCGACCATGCAGGCTCCGCGCGCAGACTCCAGTCCAAAAAAGGAGCGAGGTATGGCTTGGCCTGCCACAGCGCAGGTCTGGCCACTTCCCGGTAAGCCGGCGAGTCCACCCAGGCATTGCCTGCAGTCAGGCTCCAGCTCAGACATGCGGCCACCCATGCAGGCAGCATCCAGGCATGCAAGCGCTGCTGCAGGCCTGGCAGCCCAAGTCGCTCCAGCGCCACCAGACTCAAGCCCGCCAGCAGCTGGCACAGGTTGAGCAAACCAAAAAGCAGCGAAGCCCCCAGCGCAACAGGAGTCATCACGGCCTTGCGGTATGCATCACGCATCTGTGCTGGCGATGGCCCGCTGCTCCATTGCCCGACCAGCTGGGAAGCACCAGACAGCAGCTCCACATCATCCGGTGCCAGCCCCAGCACGCTGGAGGTCCACAAAGCCCTCATGACCGGGCGCACGGCTTCCGGAGCCGGCGCCTCCAGGACCGGAACCCCCCGCAGCTCGACACGTCCTCTGAGGGCCTCGGCCGTGCCCAGATGCGATCTGAAACTCATGACCAGATCGGTCTGGTCTGCCCGGTCCACGATCGCATCCACCACAGCCTTCTGCACATGCCACATGAGCAGCAAACCCGCCGCGCAGCAAAACAGGACCAGCAGGAGTCTCGAGCGGATCACCCTGTCGAGCCAGCGCATCAGCAAAAGTGCCAGACCCAGGCCGGACACAACCCGTGCCCATGCCTCCATGTCATGAAGTTGTGTCGCCCTCATGTCGACCGGGCTGCCACTGGCCAGCTCGAGCAAGCGGTGATTGAAAGACAACTCCAGGATGGCATAGGCCGCCAGCAAGACCAGAAACCAGGGCTGCAGGGGCAAAGGGGTGGGTTTGTCAAAAAAGCGACGCATGGGCGACGATTCTAAAATCGACAAACGCCATCCAGCGCTGGGCAATCCATCTTTACATTCGGTCTACAATCGCGGCCACTGCGGGTGTAGTTCAATGGTAGAACGGCAGCTTCCCAAGCTTCATACGAGGGTTCGATTCCCTTCACCCGCTCCAGACATCTACAAGGCCCTGCGGGGCCTTTGCTGTTGGTGCGCTGTCAAACCCAGGCCTGGAGGTATTCCTGCCAGTGGGCTTCCTGATGGGACAGGGCAAGCAGGTTTTGTTGCACAAAGCCAATCTCCTGTTCGTACTCGGCCTCGGTCAGACCGCCTCGCATCTTCTGGAACCGGCAGTAAAGCAGGTAGGTGTTCATCACATCGGTTTCGCAATAGCGACGCACATCCTCGGTCTGCCCCCCCAGGTATTGCGCGTAGACCTGACCACCGTCCATGCCCAGCTTGCCCGGGAAACCGCACAGCTTGGCCATGGCATCCAGTGGTGCGTTGGCTCGGGGGGTGTATTTGGCCAGCAAATCCATCAGGTCCAGATGACGCATGTGGTACCGGGAGATGTAGTTGTTCCACTTGAACTCGCGGTCATCATCACCCAGATCCCAGTATTTGTCGGCCACCACGCCATGCAACAGCCCACGGTAATGCAGCACGGGTAAATCAAAACCGCTGCCGTTCCAGCTCACCAGCTGCGGGCTGTGCTTTTCTACGGCATTGAAAAAAGCCTGCACGACTTTGGCTTCGCCCAATCCGTCGCGGTCGACAAAGGAATGCACACGCAAGCCCTCGGCATTGCGGAATATGCAGCTGATGCACAGCACCCGCTGCAGATACAAGGGCATGAAATCACTCTGGCCATGCGCTGCCCGCTCGGCTTTCCATTGCGCATGCAGTTGCGCATCGGTGAGCGCCGGATCGCCACCGTGCAAGCGACGCCACCCAACCATGTCGGGGATGGTTTCGATGTCAAAGACCAGGACTGGCCAGGTCATGCCTGCAGACTCAGCGTGCCGCCAGGAATCGGGACGGATCGACAGGCTTGCCCTGATGCCGGATCTCGAAGTGCAGTTTCACGCGGTCGGCGTCACTGCTGCCCATTTCGGCAATTTTTTCGCCCTTGCGCACCCTCTGGTCTTCCTTGACCAGCAACTTCTGGTTGTGTGCGTAGGCCGTGAGAAAGGTGTTGTTGTGCTTGACGATGACCAGGTTGCCATAGCCGCGCAGGCCAGCCCCTGCATACACCACTTGGCCATCGGCCGCAGCAAAGACGGGATCTCCTGCCTTGCCCGCAATGTCAATGCCTTTGTTCCTGGCCTCATCAAACCCTGCAATGACCTGCCCGTTGGCCGGCCAGCCGAAATTCATGTCATCGGCGAAGGCCCCTGAAGTCGAGGCCACAGGGGCGGACGCTGAAGGTCTGACGCTCGCTGTTGCAGCGGGGGCAGTGGCGGAAACAGGTGGCGCCACGGGTCGCACGATGACGCCGTTGGCTTCCACTGCAGCCCCCGGTGGCACCACGCGCAGGACCTGGCCAACCTCGATCACATCCGGATTGGTCAGATTGTTCCAGCGGGCCAGATCACGCCAGGCCTGACCATTGTCAAGCGCGATACGCATCAGGGTATCGCCCTTCTGGACGGTGTAATAACCGGGTTTACCGGCGTTTTCCACACCAGGCATCGCCTTGGCGTCAGGTGCCAGCACACCTGAGGCAGGACGACCAGCGCTGCGATCCTCCACTGGCGCTGGCTGGCGCGTCGAGGAACCGCATGCAGCCAGCAGCATCAGTGCCAGGGCTGACAGTGACCGTCCGGAATTGCGTGCAAATCTGTTTTTCATCTGTGATACCCCCTCAAGCCACCCCGGATTTTAGGGGGACGAAATGGACTGCTTCGAGCACCTGTCGTTCAACGCCGCGCGGCGTCTTGAGCATGCTCACCAAGGCCTGGTGGCCTGCAGCAGTGACAGTGGGTGCTACCAGCCGCCCCCCCATGGCCAGCTGGTCCAGCCAGGCATCCGGAATGTTTTCGCCTCCTGCGGCAGAGATGATGCCGGCATAGGGCGCCCCCTTGGGGTAACCCAGCATGCCGTCACCGAAAATCAGATGCACGTTGTGCAGGCGCAGTGGCCGAAGGTTCTCGCGTGCCTTCTCGTGCAAGCCCTTGAGACGTTCGATGCTGTAAACCTCGGTGGCCAAAAGACTCAGCACGGCGGCCTGATAACCACAGCCGGTCCCGATTTCCAGCACGCGTCCAAGCTTGCCCGCCGCGCCCTGTCGCAGCAGCTCGATCATGCGTGCCACCACATTGGGCTTGGAAATGGTCTGCCCCAGTCCGATCGGCAAACTGGTGTCTTCGTAGGCCTGATTGACCAGTGCACTCTCAACAAAGCGGTGGCGCTCCATGCGGCCCATCGCGTCCAGCACAGCAGCATCGCTGACCCCCTGCTCGGCCAGCTTGCGCACCATGCGTGCGCGCACCGCACTGGAATCCAGCCCCACTCCGGCTGGGGCAGACCCGCGGGCAGAAGCAACGCCCGCTTTGCTGACTTCGGCCGTTGATCGCACGCCTTTCGTGGGTCCGCCAGAGGTGTTGAGCTTGACGGGGAAACCGGGACGCTGGCTCATGCAGCCACCCCTGGTGTTTTCAGGGGAGCCAGACTTTGTGCCCAGTACCCCAGGTGATCGTGCTCGGTCAGGTCAACTTTCAAGGGAGTCACCGCCACATGGCCATGGCCCGTGGCATGGAAGTCGGTGCCTTCGGCATCGTCCATGGCTGGCCCGGCGTTGCCTATCCAGTACATGGTCTCGCCCCTGGGGCTGATCTGGGTGATCACGGGCTCGGCAGCATGGCGACGGCCCAAACGGCACATCTTGATCCCGCCCATTTGCGCATAAGGCAGGTTGGGAATATTCACATTGAGCAGCCACGGCCGGGCCCCCACGAGAGACTGGCGCTGCAAGTGCAACACCAGATCGCGGGCCTTGAGTGCAGCGTCCTCGATGTGCGCCCAGCCCTTGTCAACCAGCGAAAGTGCCATCGAGGGGATACCGAAAAGGTAGCCCTCCATCGCTGCGCCCACCGTTCCGGAATAAAGCGTGTCATCGCCCATGTTGGCGCCGTTGTTGATCCCTGAGACCACCAGATCAGGCCGGTAACCAAGCAAGCCTGTCAATGCGATGTGCACACAATCGGCAGGTGTGCCATTGACATAGCGGACGCCGGCACCCGCCTCATGTACATACAGCGGGGCATTGAGTGTGAGCGCATTGGATTTGGCGCTGTTGTTGTGCTCCGGCGCCACAACCTCCACCTCCGCCACCGTGCTCAGCACAGCGCGCAAGGCCTGCAGCCCTTCGGCTCTGTAACCATCGTCGTTGGAGAGAAGTATTCGCATGCGATGTACCGGTAAAACGCGATCGTAGGTCTGCCGCCGATCTCCGCCGTCCCGTCGCTCCCGGGACAAGCGGTAACGAATTGCACTGCCTAAGATCAATCGTGTGATTGACAACCTGCAAGAGGAGTACCCATGCACGCCTGGCTATGCGAAAACCCCATTGGCGTTGACGCCCTGTCCTGGAAAGAATTGCCAACGCCACAACCCGGCGCAGGCGAGGTCCTGATCGAGATACAGGCCGCCAGCCTGAACTTTCCCGACCTGCTGATCGTCCAGAACAAATACCAAATGAAGCCGCCCCTGCCCTTTGTGCCGGGCTCCGAATATGCTGGAGTGGTGCGTGCGCTGGGTGAGGGCGTTCGGGGCCTGCAACTTGGACAGACCGTGGCCTGCCTCTCCGGCACCGGGGGTTTTGGCACCCATACGCTGGCACCGGCCAAGCTGTGCATGCCACTGCCAGACGGTTTTACGGCAGTGGATGGTGCCGCCTTCATCATGACCTATGCCACCAGCTACCACGCACTCATCGACCGTGGCCAGCTCAAAGCTGGTGAAACCGTGCTGGTCCTCGGGGCCGCTGGCGGCGTGGGCACAGCGGCCATCCAGATTGCCAAGGCCGTGGGGGCCAAAGTCATTGCAGCCGCATCGACCGCCGAGAAGTGTGCCCTCTGCACGGCGCAAGGTGCCGATGCCACCATCAACTACGGTACCGAGAACCTGCGCGAAGCCATCAAAACACTCACTGATGGCAAAGGGCCGGACGTCATCTACGACCCGGTGGGAGGTGAACTGGCCGAACCCGCTTTCCGCTCCATCGCATGGCGTGGCCGCTATCTGGTCATTGGCTTTGCCGGCGGTCCCATTCCTGCTCTGCCCCTGAACCTGCCCTTGCTCAAGGGCGCCTCGCTGGTTGGCGTGTTCTGGGGCGACTTCGCCCGACGCGAGCCTCAGGCCAATGCCAGCATGATGGTCGAGCTGGCCAGCTGGTATGCACAAGGACGCATCAAGCCCGTGATCGACCGCACCATGCCCATGCATGAGCTCAAGGCGGCCTATACCCGCATGGGTTCGCGCGCAGTGATGGGCAAGCTGGTGATGGTGAACTGACCGGATTGCGCCCAACAACGAAAAAGCCCTTCCAGATACGGAAGGGCTTTTGAATTTTTGGGGTGGCTAATGGGACTCGAACCCACGACAACCAGAATCACAATCTGGGACTCTACCAACTGAGCTATAGCCACCGTAAAGGCAAGATTATAGCCGCAAGCTCAGCGCTTTTCGTTGGCGCTTTCGCTTTTCGGGGTGGAAACCAGAATTTCGGCTTGGAGTTCTTTCTTGAGGGCTGCCATGTACGCCTGGACCTCGGCCTGGCTGCGCAGCTGGGCAAACTGCTGGCGAGTCTGGCGCGCCTGCTCCGCGGTTTGGACTTCACGCGGCACGATCTTGCTGACGCGGACCACCGCATAGCCTTCTGCGCCCAGATCCACACCCACAAAAGCCGGCAGTTTGGCTGGATCGGCACGCAGCGCGGCGTCCACCAGGGACTGCGGCTGAGACTGCAGCTGGTCACGCGAAACCACCAGAGTCTGACCCGCGACAGCGGCCTCGGGCTGTGCTTTCCATGCAGCCAGTCGGGCTTCGCCCTCGGCACGGGCCAGCTCCTGCGCACGGGACTGTACAAACTGGGAGCGCACCTCGTCACGCACTTCGGCCAGCGGGCGCACCACTGCAGGGTAGTGTTTGACGACACGTGCAGAGACCAGGGTGTTCGCTGAGGTTTCAATGGCTTCGGTGTTGCGATGCTTGATGATCGCGTCTTCCGAGAACAGGGCTTGAAGGACCTTCGCGTTGGCCAGCTCGGCGGGCACTCCGCTGCCTGGCGTGCGGGTGACCCCCTTGGCCTGCCGGAGATTGAGCTTGAGCTTATCGGCCACCGGCTTGAGCGCGTCGGCCTGCTCGTACACGCTGTTGCTGAATGTCTCGGCCAGCTCTGCAAATTTGCGCTGGGCCTGCTGCTTGCGCAGATCGGCCTCGAGCTGGGGGCGCATGGCCTCGAAGCTGGGGGCCTTGGGCGCCTTGATGCCGGTCAGCTGGATGATGTGGAAGCCGAACTCGGACTCGACCACATCACTGATGTCGCCATCCTTCATACCGAAGACCGCATCTTCAAACGGTTTGACCATGGCGCCGCGCGCGAAGTAATCGAGATCGCCTCCCCTGGGGGCCGAACCCGGATCCTGTGAATGCTTGCGTGCCACATCAGCAAAAGATTTTGGGTTCTTGCGCACCTGGGCCAGCAGCGCCTGCGCCTGAGCGCGGGCCTTGTCACGCTCGGCAGCAGGGGCCTCCTTGGCGGCGGTCAGCAGGATGTGGCTGGCACGGCGCTGCTCCTGTCCAGCCAGGCGTTGCAGATTCTGCTCGTAATAAGTCTTGAGATCCTGCTCAGGCAGCGTGATACCGGACATCAGGCTGTTGATGTCCAGCACGAGGTACTCGACATCGGCCATTTCCGCAGAGCGGAAACGCTCGGCCTTGGCTTTGTAATAGCCCTCCAGGTCGGTTTCGGTGACCTGCACCTTGCCGGCAAAGTCTTTCGCAGCGAACTTGAGCACCTGGACCTCGCGGCGTTGCAGCCAGGCCTGCAAGGCGGTATCCGTCTGTTTGGCCAGGGGCAAGGCCGAGGCCTGCAGCGGTGTCAGCACCTGGCGGCTGGACAGATCCATGCGCACACGGGATTCGAAGCCCTCGGGTGTCAGACCTTGGCTGGCGGCCAGCTGGCGGTAGCGCTCCATGTCAAGCTTGCCGTCGGGGCCGCGCAGACCGGCAATCACCGGGTTTTGCTGCAGTTCGCGCGCCAGACGAGCATCGCTGGTGGAGAGCAGCTGCCTTTGTGCAGCTGCGACGAGCACCCGCTCATTGACGATCTGCTCCAGTGTGCCCAGGCGGGCCTCGTGCGAATCGAAGAGTTTCGGGTCCACATTGGGCATCTGGGCGCGCAGACGGTCCACTTCGCGCTTGTGGGCCTCGTCCCATTCCTGACGGGTAATTTTCTGGCCATCGACTTTGGCCACCGCAGCGGCGTTGTCGGTGAACCGGCTGTAACCTTCGATGCCGAACATCACGAACGAGGGAATGATCAACAGAAACAACAGCCCCATCATGACCTTGGAGTTGTTGCGGACGGTATCGAACATGACGCTCTCTCGATGAAAAAAAGGCGAACAAACTTGTTCGCCTTGCGTGGGGTTGGTGGGTGCTGAGGGGCTCGAACCCCCGACCTACGCCTTGTAAGGGCGCCGCTCTACCAACTGAGCTAAGCACCCCACCTGAAACACGAAACCAGTTCGGTGCATCTGGGGATTTTAGCCGCTAAACCAGACGGTTCCCCACACCCGGATTTCAGACCAGTGCAGCGATCGCCTTGCCCACGTCGCTGGTGGAGCCGGTGCCGCCCAGATCGGGCGTGCGCGGCGCGCCGCTGCCCGGCTGCAGCATCTTCTCGATGGCCGCCAGGATGGCGTCGTGCGCGTCCTTGTGGCCCAGAAACTCCAGCATCATGGCGCCGCACCAGATCTGGCCGATCGGGTTGGCGATGCCTTTGCCCGCAATGTCCGGGGCCGAGCCGTGCACCGGCTCGAACAGCGAAGGAAACTTGCGGTCGGGGTTGAGGTTGGCACTGGGCGCAATGCCGATGGTGCCGGTGCAGGCCGGCCCAAGGTCGGACAGGATGTCGCCAAACAGGTTGCTGGCCACCACCACATCGAAAAAGTCCGGACGCTGCACGAAATGCGCGGTCAGGATGTCGATGTGGAATTTGTCCACGTTCACGCCTGGGTAGGCCTTGGCCATTTCGGCCACACGCTCGTCCCAGTAAGGCATGGTGATGGCGATGCCGTTGGACTTGGTGGCACTGGTGAGGTGCTTCTTGGGCCGCGACTGGGCCAGTTCGAAGGCGAACTTGAGCACGCGGTCCACGCCGACGCGGCTCATGATGGTTTCCTGCATCACGATCTCGCGCTCGGTGCCGGGGAACATGCGACCACCCACGGCCGAGTATTCACCCTCGGTGTTCTCGCGCACGATGTACATGTCGATCTCGCCGGGCTGGCGCGGGCTGCCATCCTTGCGCACCACCGGGGCCACGATGCCGGGCATCAGGCGCGCCGGGCGCAGGTTGATGTATTGGTCGAACTCGCGGCGAAACAGCAGCAAGGAGCCCCACAGCGAGACATGGTCGGCGATCTTCTCGGGCCAGCCCACCGCGCCAAAGTAGATGGCGTCGTGGCCGCCGATCTGCTCCTTCCAGTTGTCGGGCAGCATCTGGCCATGCTTCTCGTAGTAATCCCAGCTCGAAAAATCGAAGTGGTCGAACTGCAGGTCGATGTTGAATTTGCTGGCCGTGGCCTGCAGCACGCGCAGGCCCTCGGGCATGACTTCCTTGCCAATGCCATCGCCAGCGATGACGGCGATGCGGTGTTTCTGGCTCATGGGGGACTCCTCTGGGTGTTCAGTCTTGGGTTCAGGATTGGAAAAAATGCAGGGCCTGCGCAGCCACGGCTTCGGGCAATTCTTCGGCCAGATAGTGCCCGCAAGGCAGCGCCTGGCCGGTCACCTGCGTGGCACGCTCGCGCCACAGGGCCAGCACATCAAAGCAGCGGCCCACCGCACCGTGCTCGCCCCAGAGCACGCGCAGCGGCTGCACCAGGCGGCGGCCGGCCTGCACATCGGCGCGGTCGTGCTCCAGGTCGATGCCGGCGCTGGCACGGTAGTCCTCGCAGATCGAGGTGCCGGTGCCCGCAATCGCCGCGCAGCGTTCGTATTCGGCCAAGGCTTCGGGCGTGAACGGGGTCAGACCCGCATGCCGGCCACCCATCACGCTGCGCACATAGCGCACCGGGTCGCTGTCGATCAGGGCTTCGGGCAAGGGCGCCGGCTGGATCAGCGCAAACCAGTGCCAGTAGGCACGGGCAAAAGCCTCGCTGGTGTTGGCGTACATGGCCAGCGTGGGCGCGATGTCCAGCAGCATCAGGCGCTGCACCGCCTGCGGGTGGTCGGCGGCCAGACGGTGCGCCACACGGGCGCCGCGGTCATGGGCCAGCACGTCAAAACGCTCAAAACCATGCGCCCGCATGACGGCCAGGGCATCCTGCGCCATGGCACGTTTGCTGTGGTTCAGGTGCTGCGCGTCGGCCGCGGGGCGTGACGAATCGCCGTAGCCGCGCAAGTCCATCAGCACCACACGGTGGCGCGCCATCAACGCCGGCAACACCTTGTGCCACATGGCCATGCTTTGCGGGTGACCATGCAGGAGCAGCAGCGGCGTGCCTTCACCGCCCGCACGGCTGTGCAGCCGCACGCCGCCATGCTGCACCGTCTG
>Ga0255274_1000152_pt1 | contig 11903 bp, 9 predicted proteins | sample AtltaT_4_FD_183673 | JGI IMG/M metagenome (GOLD analysis project Ga0255274, IMG submission 183673) | Metatranscriptome of freshwater microbial communities from Altamaha River, Georgia, United States - Atl_Colum_RepB_8h (Metagenome... | ecosystem: Environmental > Aquatic > Freshwater > River... | reverse complement strand
GGTTCTTGGTCCCATGGGGGGCCAATCCCTCGACACGCAGGTGAATGTGATGAGCCGAATTGCCGATTCCGAGAAGAAAAAAGCCCTGTGCGCCCGCCTGGCCCGCATCGAAGGACAGTTGCGTGGCCTCCAAAAACTCATCCAGGAGGACGCCGACTGCGAAAAGATCGCCCAGCAGATGGCTGCAGCCCGCAAGGCGCTGGACAAGTCCTTTTTCTCGATGGTTGGCTGCATGATCGAGCAGGGTGACCAGTCGGCCGATCAGGTGGCCGAGATGCTCACCAAATTTGCCTGAGGAGACGACCATGAACCCGGAGACGATGCAGGTGCGCCCGGCACAGGGCTATGCCGGCGATGTCAGCCCGCAGCTGGCCTGGGCCTGGGTGCAGGCCGGCGAGGCCCTTCTGGTGGATGTGCGCTCGGATGCCGAGCGCGCCTGGGTGGGTTTTGTGCCCGGTGCCCAGGCGCTGGCCTGGAAGCAGTGGCCGGGCATGGCCATGAACCCCGAATTCGATGCGGGCATCCAGGCGCTGGGTGCCGGGGGACGAAAGCTTGTGCTGCTGTGCCGCAGCGGCGTGCGCTCGATCGCGGCGGCCCAGCGGGCCACCGAGCTCGGCGTGGTCGCCTACAACATCCTCGAAGGCTTCGAGGGGGACCCCGATGCCCAGGCCCAGCGCGGCAAGCTCGGCGGCTGGCGTCACCACGGACTGCCCTGGCAGCAAAACTGAGGGGACAACGGCGGCAGTCACTTGGGTGACGCGTTGACTGCACAATTCTGCTTTTGATGACGGTCTTTTGGTGAAAACCCCGTGGTGTACCTCAGGAGGATGATGGACATTCGGTGTCCCTTCATCCCTACCCAACGGAGACATTCATGGAAGACAAGAAGACCGTCACCAACCGCCGCGGCATGCTCAAGGGGGCTGCAGTTGCCGCAGGTGCCATGTCGGCGCCAATGATCGCCACCGCCCAGACCACCACCACCCTGCGCTTTCAGAGCACCTGGCCGGCCAAGGACATCTTCCACGAGTACGCCAACGACTTTGCCAAGAAGGTCAATGACATGGCCAGCGGCAAGCTCAAGATCGAGGTGCTGCCGGCCGGTGCCGTGGTGCCCGCCTTCCAGCTGCTCGAGGCCGTCGCCAAGGGCACGCTCGACGGCGGCCATGGTGTGGTGGCGTACCACTACGGCAAGAACTCGGCGCTGGCGCTGTGGGGTTCCGGTCCGTCCTTCGGCATGGATCCCAACATGCTGCTGGCCTGGCACAACTACGGCGGCGGCAAGGCCCTGCTTGAAGAAATCTACAAGAGCCTGAACATGGACGTGGTGTCCTACCTGTACGGCCCCATGCCGACCCAGCCCTTTGGCTGGTTCAAGAAGCCGATCGCCAAGGCGGCCGACCTCAAGGGCGTCAAGTTCCGTACCGTGGGCCTGGCCGTGGACATGTACACCGACATGGGCGCTGCCGTGAACCCGCTGCCCGGTGGCGAGATCGTGCCGGCCCTGGACCGCGGCCTGATCGACGGCGCCGAGTTCAACAACGCTTCTTCGGACAAGCTGCTGGGCTTCCCGGATGTGGCCAAGAACTGCATGCTGCAGAGCTTCCACCAGAGCGGCGAACAGTTCGAGATCCTGTTCAACAAGGCCAAGCTCAATGCCCTGCCCGGCGAGCTCAAGTCCATCGTGGACTACGCCGTGCAGGCCGCCAGCGCAGACATGAGCTGGAAGGCCATCGAGCGCAACTCCAAGGACTACGAAGAGCTCAAGAAAATGGGCGTCAAGTTCTACAAGACCCCCGATGCCATCCTCAAGGCCCAGCTCACCGCCTGGGACAAGATCATGGAAAAGAAGGGTGGCGAGAACCCGATGTTCAAGAAAGTGCTGGACTCGCAGCGCGCCTTTGCACAGCGCGCAGGTCAGTGGCAGAACGATTACACGGTCGACTTCAAGATGGCCTACAACCACTACTTCAAGGCCAAAAAAGGCTGACACAGAGCGGTGATCCGGATGGGGGGCCATCGATGCCCCCCTTTTTTTGTTTGGAGTTGCAATGCAAAAAATGCTCTTGACCGTGGACCGGCTGTCGACCTGGTTCGGCAAGTTCAGTGCATGGTCGGTGGTGGCCCTGACGGCCTTGATCAGCTGGGAAGTCTTTTCCCGTTACGTGCTCAATAAACCCCACGCCTGGGTGCTGGACGCCCAGATCATGCTGTACGGCGTGCTGTTCATGATGGCCGGTGCCTACACCCTGGCCAAGAACGGCCATGTGCGCGGTGACGTGCTGTATGGTTTTTTCCAGCCGCGCACGCAGGCCACCATTGACCTGCTGCTCTACATCGTTTTCTTCTTGCCCGGCATCGTGGCCCTGACCTGGGCCGGCTGGGACTTTGCCAATGCCTCGCTGGCGATTCGCGAGCAGACCTTCAATGCCGATCCGTTGCCGGTCTACCCCTTCAAGTTCGTCGTGCCGGTCGCTGGGGCGATCTTGTTGCTGCAGGGTCTGGTGGAAATCGTGCGTTGCGTGATCTGTCTGCAGACGGGCGAGTGGCCCTCGCGCGAGGAGGATGTCGAAGAGGTCGATGTCGACAAGCTCAAGGAAATGGTCCAGGTCAAGGACAGTGACATCGAGGCGCTGGACCAGTATGTGAACCGCAAGGGAGGTGCCGCATGAAGGTCCGCAAGGAACTCTGGTTCGGCTTCATCCTGATGGGCCTGATTGGCCTGGCTGCGCTGGCCATGGTGCTCAGCGTCGACAAGATGACCAACGGCCACTACGGCCTGCTGATGCTCTCGCTGGTGGTTGTGGCCATCATGCTGGGCTTTCCAACGGCCTTCACCCTGATGGGCATGGGCATGTTGTTCACCTTTTTTGCCTACCACTCGGGTGACCAGAGCGCGGCCGGGGCGATCCGCCAGACACTGGACCTGATGGTGCAGCGGGCGTTTTCGGTCATGGGCAACGATGTGCTCATTTCGATCCCGCTGTTCGTCTTCATGGGCTACCTGGTCGAACGGGCCAACCTGATCGACAAGCTGTTCCGCAGCCTGCACCTGTCGCTGGCGCGGGTGCCTGGCTCGCTGGCGGTGGCCACACTGGTGACCTGCGCCGTGTTTGCCACTGCCACTGGCATCGTGGGCGCGGTGGTCACGCTGATGGGCCTGCTGGCGCTGCCGCAGATGCTCAAGTCCGGTTACGACGTGCGGCTGTCCGCCGGCGCGATCACGGCCGGCGGCTGTCTGGGCATCCTGATCCCGCCGAGCGTGCTGCTCATCGTCTATGGCGCCACGGCGGGCGTGTCGGTGGTGCAGCTGTATGCCGGCGCTTTCTTCCCGGGCTTGATGCTCGCGGGGCTTTACATCCTGTATGTGATCCTGATGGCCAAGATCCGGCCAGAGATGGCGCCGCCGCTGAGCATCGAGCAGCGCATGGTGCCCTTGCCCGAGCCGTTGCTGCAGGTGGGGGCCGAGCCGGCCAAGCGAGCACTGACGGATTTGCTCAAGGCGCTCAAGGGGCGCCGCAATGCAGCGGTTTCCAGCCGCTACCTGCTGGGCCAGCTGGCGGTGGTGCTGATGCCGGCCGTGCTGTTTGCCGTGGTGGCCGTGGCCAGTTACCAGAGCGTCACGCGCGTCGCGCCGGTCGAGGAGGTCGCCGAGCTGCAGTCCATGGGAGGTGAATCCGAAGACGCCGAGGAGAGTGGACTGGCCGAGCCCGAGGGCGCAGAGGAGGAAGCGCAAGGGGGCGGTCTGGCCCTGCCACCCGGCAGCGAACAGGACAAGCCGTCTGCAGAGGCTGCCGCGCCGGCATCGGCCGCTGCGCCTGCTGCCGCGCAGGATCCGGTGGCCACCACCCAGCCTGCCCCCACCGGCTACTGGGTTGGCCTGGGCATCGGCGCCGCAGCGCTGGTGGCCTTCTATGCTGTGCTCAGCTATGCCAGGCTCGAGATCTTCAAGATGCTGCTCTCGAGCTTCTTTCCCCTGCTGGTGCTGATCCTGGCGGTGCTGGGCTCGATCGTCTTCGGTCTGGCCACCCCGACAGAGGCGGCCGCCGTGGGTGCGTTGGGCGGCTTTCTGCTGGCCGCGGCCTACCGTCAGCTGACCTTCAATGTGGTCAAAGAGTCGGTGTTCCTGACGGCCAAGACCAGCGCCATGGTCTGCTGGCTGTTTGTCGGCTCGGCCATTTTCTCGGCGGCCTTTGCGCTGCTGGGCGGACAGGAGCTGGTGGAGCAGTGGGTGCTGGGCATGAACCTGAGCAAGACCGAGTTCCTGATCCTCAGCCAGGTGATCATTTTCATCCTGGGCTGGCCGCTGGAGTGGACCGAGATCATCGTCATCTTCATGCCGATCTTCATCCCGCTGCTCGACAACTTCGGTGTTGATCCGCTGTTCTTTGGCCTGCTGGTGGCGCTGAACCTGCAGACCGCGTTCCTGAGCCCGCCGGTGGCCATGAGCGCGTTCTACCTCAAGGGCGTGAGCCCCCCGCATGTGACGCTCAACCAGATCTTTGCCGGCATGCTGCCCTTCATGGGCATCCAGATCGTGGCCATCGTGCTGCTCTACATCTGGCCGCAGATCGGCCTGTGGTTGCCTCAGGTCCTCTACAAGTGAGCGTCTGAAGCGGCGTTCTGCGCAGACAGGCCGCGGCCCCTCGGGGCCGCGGCTTTTTTTTGCATTGGGCTGGCATGCTGTTTGCTCAATGTTGCCCACGGGACAAGGCCGATGCACCAGCATGGGTATTGTCCCGGGGAGCGCTCGGCGCTTTTCGTTTTATAGTGTTCCAGCAGCTTTCGCTGCGCATGTCTGACAGGAGTTTTCCATGCAACGTCGTTCACTGTTTGCCGTGGCCACGCTGGCCGCTGCCCTGCTGGTCCCGTTTGGTGCACAGGCCCAGGTCAAGACCCTGCGCGTGGTGCCGCACGCCAACATCACCATCCTGGACCCGATCTGGACCACGGCCTTTGTGACCCGCAACCACGGCTACATGATTTACGACACCCTGTTCGGCACCGATCTGGCCGGCAAGGTCAAGCCGCAGATGGTCGACAAGTGGAGCGTGAGCAAGGACAACCTGACCTGGACTTTCACCCTGCGTGACGGGCTCGAGTTCCACGACGGCAAACCCGTCACCAGCGAAGACGTGGTGGCCTCGCTCAAGCGCTGGTCCAGCCGTGACAGCTTTGGGGGTGTGATGGCCCGCAGCGTCGACAGCTACGCCACACCCGATGCCAAGACCTTCGTCATCAAGCTCAAGCAGCCATTTGGGGTCATGCTCGACGCGTTGGGCAAGCCCTCGTCCAACGTGCCCTTCATCATGCCTGCGCGCATTGCCGCCACCCCCGGCAGCGAGCAGATCAAGGAGCACATCGGCTCCGGGCCCTACAAGTTCGTGCCCGGCGAGTACAAGCCCGGCGAGCGCCTGGTGTACGTGAAGAACGACAAGTACAAGCCACGCAGCGAAGCGCCCGATGGCACCACCGGTGGCAAGCAGGTTTACCTGGACCGCGTGGAGTGGGTGATCATCCGCGACCCGCAGACCCAGTTCAATGCGCTGGTGGCCGGCGAAGTCGACATCGTCGAGCAGCCCACCTTCGAGCAATACGCCTCGCTCAAGGCGCAGAAAGACGTGCAGATCGTCGATGCCCAGCCGGCCGGTCTGCAGTACATCTTCCGCTTCAACCACCTGCACGCCCCCTTCAACAACGTGAAGATTCGCCAGGCCGCCATGGTGGCGCTGGGCCAGGAAGCGCACCTCAAGACCCAGGTCGGCGCCCCCGGCATGTTCGCCTTCTGCAAGAGCATGTATCCCTGTGGCACGCCCCTGGCCAGCGACAAGACCGGCATCTACACCGGCATGGCCGATCCGAAAAAGGCCGCCGAAATGCTCAAGGAGGCCGGCTACGACGGCACCCCCATCGTGCTGATGCGTCCGACCGATCTGGCCGCCATTGCCAAGCTGCCGCTGGTGGCCAAGCAGCAGCTCGAAGCCGCCGGCTTCAAGGTCGACATGCAGCAAATGGACTGGGCCACCCTGGTGGCGCGCCGTGCCAAGAAAGATGCCCCGGCCCAGGGCGGCTGGAACGCCTTCATGACCGCCTGGACTGCCGGCGACATCCTCAACCCGCTGACCATGTCGATGATGAACGCGGCCGGTGACAAGGGCTGGTTCGGCTGGCAGGACGACGCCGTGATCGAAGACCTGAAGGTCAAGTTCGCCCAGTCCAGCACCGACGCCCAGAAAAAGCAGATCGCCGAGCAGATCCAGCTGCGCGCCATGGAGACCGCCTCCCATGTGCCGCTGGGTCAGTACTTCAACCCGGCGGCGCTGCGCAGGAACATCTCGGGCCTGGTGCCTGGGGGTGCGCAGGTCTACTGGAACATCAAGAAGAACTGAACTTCAACCTGAGCTGAAAGGCGGCTGAAGTCCATGCTGCGCTTTTTGATGCAGCGCCTGCTGGCGCTGGTGCCCGTGCTGTTCACGGTGGCGGTCATCGTCTTCCTGATCCTGCGGCTCACGCCAGGCGATCCGGCGGCGGTGATCGCCGGCAACAACGCCACCAACGAAGACATTGACCGCATCCGTGAGCAGCTGGGGCTGACCAAGCCCCTGCTGACCCAGTTCATGATCTGGCTGGGCAATGTGGTGCAGGGTGATCTGGGGTACTCCTTCTACCTCAACAGGCCCGTCACCGAGCTGATTGCCCAGCGCATCGAGCCCACGCTGTCGCTGGCGGCGGGCACCATGGTGCTGGCGGTGCTGGTGGCGGTGCCGCTGGGCACGCTGGCGGCCTGGCGCATGGGCGGCTGGCTGGACCGCATCCTGTCGGGTTTTGCGGTGGCCGGGTTTTCTGTGCCGGTGTTCGTGGTTGGCTATGTGCTGATCTATGTCTTCGCCATCGAGCTGCAGTGGCTTCCGGTGCAGGGCTATCGCCGCTTGTTTGGCGAGTTCTCGCAAGGGGTGGGCGCCTGGGCAGCGCAGCTGGTGCTGCCCTGGTGCACGCTGGCCACCATTTATGTGGCCCTGATCGCCCGGGTCACCCGCGCCAGTGTGTCCGAGGCGCTGACCGAAGACTACATCCGCACCGCGCGGGCCAAGGGCATCACCGAGACGATGGTGCTGCTGCGCCACGCCCTGGCCAATGCCGCGGTGCCCATCGTCACCGTGATCGGCATCGGCATTGCCCTGCTGATCGGTGGCGTGGTGGTGACCGAGACGGTGTATTCCATCCCTGGCCTGGGCTCGCTCACCGTGGACGCGGTGCTCAACCGCGACTTCCCGGTGATCCAGGGGGTGGTGCTGTTCTTCAGCCTGCTGTATGTGCTGATCAATCTGCTGGTGGACCTGAGCTACCTCTGGCTTGACCCGAGGATTCGTTACTGATGAAGTCTGTCATTCGAAAACTCGCTGCCCACAGCGCGATCCGTTTTGGGGCCTCGGTGCTGGGGCTGCTGATCGCGCTGTCGGTGCTGGCCCCCTGGCTGGGCACGGTCGATCCGGCTGCCATGGACTCGGCCCACATCAACACCCTGGCCGGCACCCGCGGCACGTTCTCGCTGCTCGATGGCAGCAGCCTGGCCCACACTTTCTGGATGGGCACCGACAACTTTGGACGTGACATCTACAGCCGTGTGCTCTACGGCACCCGCGTGTCGCTGGTGGTGGGTCTGTGCACCGCTGTGGTGGCCTTGCTGGCGGGCGGACTGCTGGGCATGCTGGCGGGCTATTTCCGCACCATGGACGCCGTGCTGATGCGTTTCATGGACGGGCTGATGGCGATTCCTGCCATCCTGCTGGCGATCGCGCTGGTGGCCGCCATGGGCGCCAAGCTCTGGACCGTGATCGTGGCGATCGCCATTCCCGAAATCCCGCGCGTCACGCGCCTGGTGCGCTCGTTGGTGCTGACGCTGCGCGAGGAACCCTTTGTCGAGGCCGCCAAAGCCCTGGCCACCCCCACGCCGGTGATTTTGCTGCGCCACATCTTGCCCAACGCGATGGCGCCGCTGATCGTGCAGGGCACCTTCATCGCCGCCAGCGCGGTGCTGACCGAGGCCATCCTGAGCTTCCTGGGTCTGGGCTTGCCGGCCGACATCCCGACCTGGGGCAACATCATGGCCGAAGGCCGTGTGCAGTTCTCCCAGTACCCGGGCAATGTGCTTTTTCCGGCGCTGTTCCTGGTGCCCACGGTGCTCGCCATCAACCTGCTCGGTGACGGACTGCGTGACGTGCTCGATCCCAAGTTCGCCAAGAGGAGCGCCTGATGTCTGCCGCGGTCCTTTCCATTCATGGCCTGTCGGTGGCACTGCCTGCGGGTGGTGATCGCGCGCACGCGGTGCACGGTGTCTCGCTCGACATCCCCGCCGGCCAGACCCTGTGCGTGGTCGGCGAGTCCGGCTCGGGCAAGTCGGTCATGGCCACCACCGTCATGGGTCTGCTCGACAAGGCCTTGCGTCCTGATGCCGGTCAGGTGCTGCTGCAGGGCGAGTCCCTGCTTGACGCCAGCCCGGCGCGGCTGCGTCAGCTGCGCGGCCAGACCATGGGCATGGTGTTCCAGGAGCCGATGACCGCGCTCAACCCGGTCATGAGCTGCGGCGATCAGGTCGACGAGCTGCTGGCCACCCACACCGACTGGCCTGCGGCCAAACGCCGCGCCGAGATCCTGCGGGTGTTCGAACGCGTCAAGCTGCCCGAGCCCGAGCGCATGCTGCGCAGCTTCCCGCATCAGCTCAGCGGCGGGCAGCGCCAGCGCATCGTGATCGCCATGGCGGTCATCCTCAAGCCGGCGCTGCTGATCTGCGACGAGCCGACCACCGCGCTGGACGTCACCACGCAAAAGGAAATCCTGCGCCTGATCGCCGACCTGCAGCGCGAGCAGGGCAGCGCGGTGCTGTTCATCACCCACGACATGGGCGTGGTGGCCGAGATCGCCGACCAGGTGCTGGTGATGCACCAGGGCCGTGCGGTGGAGTCGGGTCCCCGGGACGAGGTGCTGCGTCGCCCGCGCGAGCCCTACACCCGCCAGCTGCTCGGTGCGGTGCCCGGCATGACGCCGCCAACTGCCCGGCCCGAACCCGCCGGCGCCGCGCTGCTGTCAGGGCAGGGCGTGGGCAAGACCTACATCGCCCGCGACTGGCTGGGCCGTGCCCGGCCCACGCAGGCCCTGCACGATGCGGCGGTGGCGGTGCGGGCGGGCGAGACGGTGGGCATCGTGGGCGAGTCGGGTTCCGGCAAATCCACCTTTGCGCGCTGCCTGATCCGGCTGATCGACCCGACCGAGGGACAGATTCACTGGGGGGCCGACGAGGTCGCCACCCTGCCTGAAAACCGCCTGCGCCCCTTGCGCGACCGGGTGCAGGTGGTGTTCCAGGACCCGAACCGTTCGCTCAACCCGCGCCGCACCGTGGGCCAGTCCATGGTCGAAGGTGCGATGAACTTCGGTGCGAGCCGCGCCGAGGCCGAAGCCCTGGCGGCCGAACTCATGGCCCAGGTGCGCCTGCCGGTGGACGCGCTGCAGCGCTACCCCAGCCAGTTCAGCGGCGGCCAGCGCCAGCGACTGGCGATCGCCCGTGCCCTGGCCTGCAAGCCCCAGGTGCTGGTGGCCGACGAAGCCGTCAGCGCGCTCGATGTCAGCGTGCAGGCGCAGATCCTCAAGCTGCTGCGCGAAGCGCAGGACCGGCTCGGCCTGGGTCTTCTCTTCATCACCCACGACCTGCGCGTGGCGGCCCAGCTGTGTGACCGTGTGATCGTCATGCACCAGGGACGCATCGTCGAGCAGGGCCGCACGGCCGAGCTCTACGCCCGCCCGCAGCAGGACTACACCCGGCGCCTGTTCGACGCCGCACCAGCGGCTCTGCCGCCGATGGAACCCCTCCACGCATGACCCGCATCCTGATCGCTGGCTACCAGCACGAGACCAATACCTTCGCCCCCAGCCTGGCCGACTGGGCTGCCTTCAACACCGGCGAGAGCTTTCCGGCCTACACACGCGGCCAGGCCGTCATCGAGCAACTCACCGGCGTCAACATCCCGGTGGGCGGCTTCATCGACGCGGCGCGCCGCGAGGGCTGGCAGCTCGTGCCCTCGGCCTGGGCCGGGGCCACGCCTTCGTCGTATGTGACACGCGATGCCTTCGAGCGCATCAGCGCGGCCATCCTCGAAGACGTGCGCGCCGCCATGGCGCAGGGCCTGGACGGTGTCTATCTGGACCTGCATGGCGCGGCCGTAGCCGAGCAGGCCGACGACAGCGAAGGCGAGCTGATCGCACGCATCCGCGGGCTGGTCGGGCCGCAGATCCCGATCGTCGGCAGCCTGGACCTGCACGCCAACGTGACGCAGCGCATGCTGGGCCTGTCCGATGGCCTGGTCGCCTACCGGACCTACCCCCACATCGACATGGCCGCCACCGGCGAGCGCGCCGCACGCCTGCTGCGCGAGCACCTGCGCCACGGGCGCAAGGCCGAGACGCAGGCGCACCGGCTGCCCTTCCTGATCCCGCTCAATGCACAGAGCACCTGGATGTCGCCTGCCCGCGAGGTCTACGACAGCCTGGCAGCCATCGAGGCGCGTACCGGCTGCATGCTGAGCTTCTGCATGGGTTTTCCGGCCTCGGACTTTGCCGAATGCGGACCTGTGGTCTGGGGCCATGGCGGCGCGGCGCAGCAGGCGGTGCGGCAGCTGTTCGAGTGCGCGGTCGAGCCCCGGCAGTGGCGCCCCGATTTCTTGCCCGCGCATGACGCGGTGCAGCAGGCCCTGAGTGTGGCCGCGCAGCACAGCGCGCCGGTGGTCATTGCCGACACGCAAGACAACCCCGGTGCGGGCGGCGACAGCAACACCACCGGCATGCTGCATGCCCTGCTGGCGCAGGGCGCCGGTCGGCACTGGCCTGGGCAGGTGGCGCTGGGCCTGCTGTACGACCCCGAGGCCGCGCGCAAGGCGCATGAGGCCGGCGTCGGCGCGGTACTCGAACTCGCGCTGGGCAAGGCCGTGCCCACTTTCACCGGTCAGCCCAGCGACCCGCCCGTGCAGGGCCGCTATGTGGTGCGCGCGCTGGGCCAAGAGGTGTGCGAGATCAAGGGTCCGATGATGACCGGCATGAAGGTCCACATCGGCCCGTGTGCCTGCCTCGAGATCGACGGCGTGCTGGTGGCCGTGGCCAGCGGCAAGATGCAGATGCTCGACCGCGAGCTCTTCCGCGCCGTGGGCATCCAGCCCGAGCAGATGAAGCTGCTGGTGGTCAAGAGCTCCAACCATTTCCGCGCCGATTTCACCCCGATCGCCAGCCGCGTGCTGGTGGCCAAGGCGGCTGGACCGATGGCCGCCGACCCCGGCGACCTGCCCTGGAAAAAACTCGGCCTGCAAACTCGCACAAGACCCTAGGAGACCCGCATGAGCCCCACCGACCTGACCCAGTGCCCCGCCCACGAACTGCTGGCGCTTTACCGCAGCGGACAGGCCAGCCCGGTGGAGGCGACGCAGGCGGTGCTCTCGCGCATCGAAGCGCTCAATCCGCTGCTCAACGCCTTTTGCCTGGTCGATGCCGACGCCGCGCTGTCGGCCGCACGCGCCAGCGAGTCGCGCTGGCAGGCACACCGCAGCAGCGGTGCGCCGGTGGGCGAGCTCGACGGCGTACCCGCCTCCATCAAGGACCTGATCCTCACGCGCGGCTGGCCCACGCTGCGCGGCAGCCGCACCATCGACCCCCAGCAGGCCTGGGACGTGGACGCGCCCGCCACCGCCCGTCTGCGCGAAGCCGGGGCCGTGCTGCTGGGCAAGACCACCACGCCCGAATTCGGCTGCAAGGGCGAGACCAATTCGCCGGCCACCGGCATCACGCGCAATCCCTGGAACACCGGACACACCCCCGGCGGCTCCTCGGGCGGCGCGGCGGCGGCCGTGGCGGCCGGCCTGGGC
>Ga0255274_1000151_pt1 | contig 11948 bp, 8 predicted proteins | sample AtltaT_4_FD_183673 | JGI IMG/M metagenome (GOLD analysis project Ga0255274, IMG submission 183673) | Metatranscriptome of freshwater microbial communities from Altamaha River, Georgia, United States - Atl_Colum_RepB_8h (Metagenome... | ecosystem: Environmental > Aquatic > Freshwater > River... | reverse complement strand
TTTTTGTTTTTTTTTTTTTTTTGTCAGTTCTGCGGGGCTGGTTATATTTGTTGATTCTGCCCGTCTTGATTCATATTTTGCACTTGTTGACCACCTTCTTTTCGGCAAATCTTGTTGAATATCAAAGAGTATTCGAGTTGAGTGACCTCATGGTTGTAAATTCATTCATTTACGAAAAAGTGGTTGATAAGCTAATTGTTGAGACCTTTGCTTTGTTTGCTTTGTTTGCCCTTTACTTATCCTCGATTGCCTTCGGTAAAATTCGTGAAATTAGGCTCGTGCTGAATAAATTGGATCTACTGTATTCGAAAGTGAGTGTGGATTATGTTATTTGGGCTTTTCTCGCTGTTGCGCTTGCTATGGGTTATCCGTCGCATTTGACCACTGGTGGCCCATTGGCTGTACTTTCATTTCATTATGATGAATTGCCGCGGGAAACATTGAATATTATTTCTGCGACCTGGGTGTCGCCGTATTTGCTCCACGATTCAATTAAATCTAATCAATATTATTTTCGTGGCGACTGATATTTGCGCTTGTTTTGTAGTCTATGCGTTGCGTTCATATCATATCTAACCTGAATGTCGGCGGCGCTGAGATGATGCTCAAGCGCTTGGTCTCAGACCCTCTGCTTCTCGCCCAAGGGCTCGAACACCACATCATTTCGTTGTCTGATGTAGGGGCATTGGGGCCGGGGCTCAAGGCTCAAGGTGTTAGCGTTCATGCGCTGAATGCAGGTCGCATGTGTTTGATTCTCTTGGCGTTTTTTCGATTGTGGGTGCTGATTCGCCGCATCAAACCTGATGTGGTTCAGACATGGATGGTTCATTCAGACCTATTGGGCGGTTTGGCCGCCCGCTTGGCAGGCGTGCAATCGGTGGTTTGGGGAATAAGGACCACAGACTATTCGGTGGAATCTCGCAGCACCCGATGGGTGCGCTGGGTGTGTGCCCGTTTGTCGGCCTTAGTGCCTACGCGCATCGTCTGTGCGGCTCAAGCTTCGCTGCTGAACAGCCAAGCAGCTGGGTACGCCGCTGACAAACTGATGGTCATACCAAATGGCTTTGACGTCGCTCAACTGTCTGAATCATTAGGTGCCGGCCAATCCATTCGTCAAAAATTTGCTTTGGAGTCAGGCGCCTGCTTGGTGGGTTGTTTGGGTCGGTACAACCCCGCTAAAGACCACGCCAATTTTGTGGCGGCGGCGGGGTTGCTGGCTACCCGCTTTCGCCAAGTTCGTTTTTTGATGGTTGGACGTGGCTTGGATGCGGGTAATCCCGAGCTGATGAAGCTCATCGCAGCCACTGGTTTTCCCGAGCGTTTTGTGCTTTTGGGCGAGCGTTCTGACCCGGCGGCTTGCTTGGATGCCATGGACGTATTCGTGCTCTCGTCTTGCACTGAGGGTTTCCCCAATGTGCTGGGAGAAGCGATGGTCATGGGCTTGCCGTGTGTGAGCACAGATGTAGGTGATGCCGCTTCGCTCATGGGCACTCGCGAATGGTTGGTGCCCCCTCGCGACGCGAAGGCCTTGGCTCATAAGGTGGGTCAGCTACTGGCATTGCCTTCAGAAGAACGTCAGCATTTGGGTGCGAAAGCACGGCAGCGGGTGGTTGAGGTGTATTCCATGATCGCCACCGCTCAACAATTCATGAACCTATACAACAGCTTGGTGAAGGCCAAGTCCTAAATTGAAATCCTTATGTGTGGACTAACCGGATTTTTGGGCCTTAATTGCTTTGAGCACCCCGACTCTGTGCATGGCATACTGATGCAAATGGCCAATGCCATCTTCCACCGTGGCCCTGACGGCGATGGCTACTGGGCGGACCCGCAAACAAGCATTGGCCTGGCGCACCGTCGTCTGGCCATTGTCGAACTGAGCCCCGCCGGGGCTCAGCCCATGGCCAGTGTGAGTGGGCGATATGTGTTGGCCTTCAATGGCGAGATTTACAACCACCTGCGCTTACGTGATGCGCTGGAGCATGAGGGTAAAGTCTCCGCTAATTGGCGTGGGCATTCCGACACTGAAACCCTGCTGGCCGGATTTGATGCCTGGGGTATTGAAGGCACTTTGAAAGAAGCAATCGGCATGTTTGCCGTGGCGGTGTGGGATCGTGTCGACCGGGTATTGACCCTGGCGCGTGACCGCCTTGGCGAAAAACCGCTGTATTACGGCTGGCAAGGGCAGGGCAGCGGGGCAGTGTTTTTGTTTGGCTCGGAGCTGTCGGCCTTGCGACGGCATCCGGCGTTTGCGGCCGAAGTAAACCGCGACGCCTTGGCTCTGCACATGCGCCACAACTGCATTGGTGGCGAACATTCTATTTACAGCGGCATTCGCAAGCTGCTGCCGGGGCATTTGCTGTCGGTGTCTTTGGCTCGGCCTGAGCCGCAGGTGCGGGCTTGGTGGTCCGGGGCAAATGTTGCTATGCGGGGCGTGGCCGAGCCATTTGCGGGCTCGCCCGAACAGGCGGTGGACGAGCTAGAGGCCTTGTTGTGCGATGCTGTAGCACAGCAGATGATGGCCGATGTTCCGTTGGGTGCGTTTTTGTCTGGCGGGATTGATTCGTCCACCGTTGTGGCGCTCATGCAGGCGCAGTCCAGCCGCCCGGTGCGCACGTTCAGCATGGGCTTTCATGAAGAAGGCTATAACGAAGCCGAGCATGCCAAGGCGGTGGCCCAGCACTTGGGCACGGACCACACCGAGATGTATGTGACCGCGCAACAGGCTTTGGAAGTGATTCCCAAACTGCCCACGCTGTATTCGGAGCCGTTTGCCGATTCGTCGCAAATCCCCACTTTTCTGGTCAGCCAGTTGGCACGCCAGCATGTGACGGTGTCGCTCTCTGGTGATGCAGGCGATGAACTGTTTTGCGGTTACACCCGTTACCAGATGACGGCCGGGCTGTGGGGCAAGGTGTCGCACTTGCCCCACCCATTGCGCCAACTGACGGCGGGCTTGATCACGGCCTTGCCACTGGGGGCCTGGGACAAGTTCGGTAGGTTGTTGCCGTCTGCCTTGGGGGCACGTGTGGGCGACAAGCTGCACAAGGGCGCCGCCTTATTGAGCAGCCGCTCTGCGGCGGATTTGTACCGGGGCATGGTGTCGCATTGGGCAGACCCGACCAGCGTGGTGCTGGGCGCACGCGAGCCGGCCACGGTGTTGACAGATGCAGCCTTAGATTTGCCGGGCCTGAGCGACGTGGAACGCATGATGGCGCTGGACATGCTGAGCTACCTGCCAGATGACATTTTGGCCAAAGTGGACCGCGCCGCAATGGGCGTGAGCCTGGAGACGCGGGTGCCGTTTTTGGACCACCGGGTGGTGGAGTTCGCTTGGTCTTTGCCGCTGCACTACAAACTGCGTGATGGCGTGACCAAATGGCCGCTTCGCCAAGTGCTTTACAGGCATGTGCCCAAAGAGTTGATCGAGCGGCCCAAGATGGGCTTTGGCGTACCCATTGACCATTGGTTGCGTGGCCCGCTACGCGAGTGGGCGGAGTCTTTGCTGTCTGAATCACGTTTGGCGCAAGAGGGGTTTTTTAACCCGACCCCGATTCGCCAGAAGTGGGCGGAGCACTTATCGGGCCAGCGCAATTGGCAATACCACTTGTGGGATGTGTTGATGTTCCAGGCTTGGTTTGAGGCGCAACGTGCCTGAAAAATCTCGGGTGGCCTATGTGGTCAATCACGCGGCGTTTTTTGTGTCGCACCGTTTGCCGCTGGCTTTGGGTGCGCGAAAGGCCGGTTTAGATGTGGCTTTGTTTACGGGCCAAGCGGGCAGCGAGCAAATGGAAGCTATAGCCGTTGCGCAACTAGCTGCCTCAGGTATTTTGCACAGGCGCATGGTGTCTCGCAGCTCGGGCATGAATCCTTTGCTTGAGTTGTTTGGGCTTTTGCAGTTGATCAGCTTCTTACTTCGTTATCGGCCACAAGTCGTGCATTGCGCTTCACCTAAAGGCGTGCTTTATGGCGGTTTGGCTGCGCGTATTTGTCGAGTGCCCGCTGTGGTTTTGGCCATATCCGGTATGGGCTATGCGTTTACTCAAGGTGCGCAGCAAGGCGCTGCGCGTAGGTGGATCAGGCGCATCTATGGTTTTTTGGTGCGTTTTGCCTTCGGACACCCTAATGGTCGGGTCATTGTGCAAAACGAGGACGACCGTGCTGCGCTGCACGTTAGCGGGGTTATTAAACCCGAACGGGTGACCTTGATACCAGGCTCAGGCGTCGATTTGACTTTGTTTGCAAATAGCAAACAGGCCCCAAAAGAGCGAATGGTACTTCTGCCCGCAAGAATGCTGGAAGACAAAGGTGTGCGGGAGTTTGTGGCTGCTGCACGCAAGCTCAAGCAGCTGGTGCCCGACTGGCGCTTTGTATTGGCCGGTGCCGCTGGCTACGACAACCCAACCGCCATCACCAGAGGCGAGTTGGAGCAATGGCAGGCAGAGGGTGTTGTTGAATGGCTTGGTCATGTAGAAGACATGGTGCCTTGGTTCACGTCAACAGCGATAGTTTGTCTACCGTCTTACCGTGAGGGGATGCCTAAAGCCTTGCTGGAGGCTGCTGCTGCAGGCTGTGCCGTGGTGACGACCGACACCACAGGCTGCCGCGAGGCGATTGAGTTTGGTGTGACAGGTGACCTTGTACCGGTTCGCGATGCGGACGCGCTCGCTACAGCTCTTTTGTCGCTCATCAAAGACGAAGCGCGCCGGTTGTCTTATGGTGAAAAAGGTCGCCAGCGTGCAGTAGGTAGGTTTTCTGTTGATTCTGTAGTGCAACAGACCGTTGGTATTTACAAGGAACTTTTAAATGCGTAACTCTGGCAAACGCCTGATATTGATCGAACTGAACGAAATCAATTTTGATGTCGTTGAGAAGTATGTTGTCGCTGATACTGGCAGGTTTCCTGCTCTGGCTAAGTTGTTGGCTGGGGCAAGGGTTCGCACCACCTCGGAAGAAAATTACGAACAGTTAGAGCCGTGGATTCAATGGCCATCTGTTCATACGGGTTGCACATTTGCTGAACATGGAATTTTTCGTTTGGGCGATGTGGTTGGCAAAAAAGTGCCCCAGATTTTTGAGCAGTTAGAACAAGCGGGCTACAAGGTCGGCGCCATTTCTGCCATGAATGCAGAAAACAGGCTCACAAGTCCTGCCTATTTTGTGCCCGACCCCTGGACGCAGACGTCATCAGATGGATCGTGGTGGAGTCGCGCATTGACCGAGGCGGTGTCACAAGCGGTTAACGATAATGCCCAAGCAAAGATCACACCTAAATCTGCTTTGCAGGTGGCGCTCGCGCTGGTGCGTTTTGCGCGGCCAAAGCACTACCTTCGTTACTTGCAGTTGTTTTTCGCTAGTCGACAAAAGTCTTGGTTTAAGCCTTTGGTGCTCGACCTGTTGCTCCATGACGTGCATTGGAGCTTTTTCAATTCAAAACGGCCAGATTTTTCTACACTTTTTTTGAATGCTGGTGCGCACATTCAGCATCACTACTTTTTTAATGCTGAGCCATTGCGTGGCGAAATAGCTAACAAAAATCCAAATTGGTATGTCAAGCCTAGCGAAGACCCAGTTGCAGACGTGTTGGGCTTATATGATTTGATTGTTGGGGAGTATTTCTCACGCGCCGACACGGAAGTTATTCTTGCCACGGGGCTGGCGCAGAAACCTTATGACCGTTTGAAGTATTACTACCGGCTCAATGCCCACGCTGATTTTCTACGCAGCTTGGGGATTGAGTTCACAGGCGTTTATCCGCGCATGACGCGGGACTTTTTGCTTGAATTTGATACTGAAGCTCAAGCAAGCACGGCTCAAGCGGTGCTGGCCAGTGTACATGTCAAGACAGACGGAAGAGCGCTTTTTGGTGAGATTGATAATCGTGGCAAAAGTCTTTTTGTGACACTCACCTACCCCGATGAAATCACCGATTTGACCGAGTTTGTTGTAGCGGACAACACGCAACGCCTAAAGCCACTGGTCAGTTTCGTAGCTATTAAAAATGGCATGCATCAGGCCCAGGGGTTTGCATTTTTTACGTCCGGAATCCAAACGCACGTCCCTAAAGACATGGCGCATGTCTCAAATATCGGCAAGTGCATCTTGAATTACTTCGGCGTACAGAGCCAGGCGACTGTATGAGGCTAGATTGAACGGTATCTATATCTATGTAAAACGTCTGCTAGGTTAGGCGTTGCTAAAGATTAAGGTGTCAATTTAACCTAATTTCACCCTAGGTTGTTGCAGCATGTGGATTCACGTTACGACGAATCATGCTCAGCAACTTTTACTACGCATTATTCTGAAAATTACATAATGGCCATTCTTGTGACAGGCGGCGCCGGCTTCGTTGGTGCAAACTTCTTGCTCGACTGGATCGCTGGCTCTGACGAGCCCGTGGTCAACCTCGACAAACTCACCTACGCGGGCAACCTGGAAACCCTGACCAGCCTGCAGGGCAACACCCGCCATATCTTTGTGCAGGGGGACATTGGCGACCGCGCCTTGGTCGAAAGCCTGCTGGCCGAGCACCAGCCCCGCATGGTGGTCAACTTTGCCGCCGAAAGCCACATGGACCGCTCTATCCACGGCCCGGGTGACTTCGTGCAAACCAACATCGTCGGCACCTTCAACCTGCTCGAATCCGGGCGTGGGTACTGGAGTGGTCTGGCCGAGGCGGATAAAGCCGCTTATCGCACTGGAGAAATTCTTCGAATTGCATTCGATGCTCGCTAAAACCTCATATCAGCTAGATTTCAAACGCCAAACAGCCTTGAGTTTTGCCATCTGACCGCTTGTTTCTGGGTTCTCAGAAGCCTTGCGCATAGCGCGCCTGACAAACGCCACCAACACACCCAAGAACAAACCAGCAAAAGCCGCCACCAAAACAATGATGGCGCGCTTGGGCTTAGATTTGCGCTCAGGCGGCAAAGCAACATCAACCTGCTGAATCAGCGGACCTTCCTTGGCTTCGTCCACCCGGGCTGACTCGTACTGCGCCACCAGCACGCCCATCATGGCCTCGCGAGCCTTGATGTCGCGGTAAGACTTCACCGCCAGCTGCTGGAGAGGCGACGATTTTTCTTCAGCGCCGCTGCCCTGCTCGAGTTTTTTGAGTTGCGAGCGCAGCGCTGCTAGCTCACCCCCCAAACGCTGAACATCGGGATTTTGGGAGGTAGCAAATGAGCCCATGGCCGCAAGCTGCACTTCTTTGGCTGCTATTTGGGCACGCATTTCAGCCCCTGCCCTGACGGAGGTTTCAGCAATAACAGCTGTAACTTGCATGCCAGACTTTTCTTTAGCAGCCCTAAAGTTTGCCTCAGCTTCGGCCAGTTCGTTTTGTGTTTTTGTAATGGCTTGCTCATAAAACACCCTGCGTTGCTGCGCATCTGTCACAGCCAAACGGCCCATGAGGTTGCGCAACTCTTCTACGTGTGCATTCGCCAATTTAGCGGCAAACTCAGGGTCTTTGTCATCGGCCTCGATGGTGATGAGGCCTGCTTTTTTATCTGAAGCAATTTTGACAACCCCTTTCAAATGCTCACGAGTTTCAAAAATGGTTTTTTTCTCGTACCGCTCTTGAAGGTTGAGCTTCTGAATCACTGCCTTTTGCAAGCTCTCGCTTTGCATAAAGGCAATGTACATCTCATCTGGGCTTTTGATGCCCGCAGCGCCGCCGGCCAAGCCGGCCAGTGCACCCAAACTTGCCAGGGCTGAAGCGGCACCGCTTTGCTGCTGCTGAGGCGGCATCATGACGGTTTTGGCGGTGAAAATGGGCGTCATCAGCAGGCTCACAACAATCGCCAGCGTTGTTGTGATGGCCGGTATGGTGAAGAGGGTTTTCTTTTCTTCACCGAGGGCAATGGCCAAATCGAGCAGGCTGATTTCGTCTTCTTCCATTGAATCAACAGCGGTGTTTGATGTTTGCTCAGACATAGTTCGCCTTAATAACCCAAAGCCTTGAGGCCTGCAGCGCCAAGACCGAGTTGGTAAAAGATTTGCGTGATGTCTTTGGCATTGCGCACCACAGCGCTCCAAGTGGCTTCGCGGTCTAGCTTGTCGGGCATGACAATGGAGTCACCCGGCATAACTTTCACACCACTGATAGAACCAAACCAGTTGCCATTGCTGGTAAGGGCTGAGCCATCGGCCCGCACCAAAATAACCGAGTCGCGGTCTGCGCCCGAGCCCACACCTGCGATTTTGAGGTAGTCGCTCACCGTTTGACCGTTCTTGAATATCAGGGCTGATTCGGTGTTCACTGCACCATAGACATACACAAAGTCGGGGCGCGTTGGAATGATGAAGCGGTCGCCATTTTGCAAGCGCAAATCTGGAATTTTGGTCAGGAAATTGGCCGTGTCAGGCTCTAAGCCCAGTGCAATGCGCCCTTCAGGCTTCAATGATCGAATACGCTCGAGTGCTTGGCGCTGCGCTTGCTGAGCCGCCAAGATTCTTGCTTGCGAAATGGCAGCATCTGAAGCTGCACCCAAGCTCTGACTGGCTTGTGCAAGCTGGGCGCTTGATTCGCTCTCCAGGCGTCGAACCAATTTGTCTAAATTGTCAATCTGACTTCTGCGCACTTCGTCGCGGTAAAAGGCAGAACCAAACAGGTAGGCGTCGGCCGTCAATCCGCCAGCGCGTTGCAATACCGACGCTAGGGTTTCACCCGGCTTGGCCTGATAAATACCGGGCTTGGCCACCTCCCCCTCCACCCGCACCATGATGCGACGCTTGGCAATGGGCACGCGCATGTCGGTGGCTGAGAAGACGGTTACCACATCACCTGCTTGCAGCAAGAGGTTGTCTTCAGCTTTGGGGTTGTTCAGCATTTTGCTCAAACTGAAGGGCAGCAAGCTGACGCTCAAATCTTGACGGTTGAGCCGCTCGATGACGGCATAGTCCCAATTGATTTCGTCGTACAAGTTGCCCACCGACTCGGCCACCGATGGCACGGTGTTGCGCTCATTCACCTTGATGGGCGGCTGGTTTGAGAACATGCGTGCTTGGCGCAACTCTCGGTAGGCTTCGATTGTGCGCGCTTCACGATCAGCCGTGGCTGTGCGACCGTCATACTCCTTGCCAGATGCTTTCGCTCCAGTTGCGCCTCCAATCGAAGCAACACCTGGGGCAGCTGCTTTGTCGGCATCTCCCACTGCCTTCATGCGAGCCTCACGCAAACCTTTTTGGTCAATGCGCATGTCAAGCACCGGGTCGTCGAGCAAGTCTTCAGACATGATTTCGCGATCACGCAGGGCTCGTTCACGCTGGTTGCCATCAAACAGCACCTCGTTTTGGCGGCGCACGGAGTCGCGGCTGATGAGGGTTTCTTTGTTGGGAATGAGGTCGCTCAGGCGCATGCCTTCTCGCCAGGCCATGCGAGTGGGTTGGGCCACATTGCCGCGTAGGGTTACGGCATTTCCAAGCTCTGGGGTGATGGCATTGACGGTAATGAGGTCGCCATTTTTAAGAGGGGTTTTGAGGCCCTGGGCGTTGAGCACCACATCTTCTACCCGACGTGGCTGGCTTTGCTCTGGGCTGAGGCGCTCAAGCACCGCACGGCGTGGGTCAGCCACCACGGGCAGGCCACCGGCCACAGCAAGCAGTTGCTCGAGTGTTTCGTTGGCGGCTTTGATTTCATACACCGCTGGGTTGTTAACCTTGCCCACCAAGGCCACATAACCCACAGCCTCGGGAATGACGATGACGTCCCCATCGACCAACTTCACATCGCCCACATTGTTGCCTTGGGCCAAGAAACTGTAGAGGTCAAACTCTGTGACCACTTGGCCGGCACGCTTGAGCTGCACGCGGCGCATAGAGCCGTTGGCGTTGGGGCCACCGGTGGCAAACAAACCGGTGGTCAGGGTAGAAACGCTGCTGAGCGAATAGCTGCCGGGGCGGCGAGCTTGGCCCACCACATACACCGTGATGGTGCGCAACTGACCCATGGTGACGCTGAGCTGAAAGTCTTTGTAGTACTTGGCCACGGCAGCCTTCACAACATTCTCAGCCTGAGCAAACTTCACACCTGCGAGTGAAACAGCGCCAACCTTTGGAATATTGACCATGCCGTTGCGGTCTACCACGGCACGCACATCGACATCGAGCGAGCCCCAGCCCCTGATGAGCACTTGGTCGCCAGGGCCAAGGGGATAGTCAGCGCTGACGGGCGAACTTTCAACCGGTGCAAACGGGGTGGCCACCGGCTGGTTGTTGAGCTGGTTGCGCTGCACGAACTGGAGGTTTTCAAAGAAAGACTGCCCGTGCAAGGGCAATTTGTAGCCTGAGGTTTCGAGCACAAACTTTTGAAAGTCGTTGGGCTTTAAAGGCTCAAGCGGCTGGAACAAGCTGTTGGCCGTCATTTGCTGGGAGTTTTGCAGCAAGGGATCTGCCGAGCGCAGGCCGCTGTTGCCACCAATGCTCAGCGCTCCAAGACCTGAAGCGCCACCCGCAGACAGGCCGCCGCCGAGGCCACCCGCTGCGCCCTGCATGGCTTGCGGCAACTGTAAGCCTTGAGACATTTGTGCCTGTGTACCGCCACAAGCCAGAGTAAGCGCAAGTGCAGCAAAAGCAAAGTGCCGGCGCCCAAACGGAGCACGCCAAGCGCCCAAGGTCTGGCGCAACACAATTCGAAGGCTGTTGGCGGGTAAACGAAGCATCGGCGTCTTTCTGAAAATCAACCAACGATTGTAATCAGTTAGACACTGCGCCAAATCGCCTTTCACGGCTGGCAAACCACGCAAGCGCTTGGTCAAACTGGGCCACATCAAAGTCTGGCCAAAGGGTTGGGGTGAAATAGAGCTCGGCGTAGGCGGCTTGCCAAATGAGAAAGTTGCTCAAGCGCGATTCGCCACCCGTGCGGATGAGCAGGTCCAACTCCGGCATGCCGGCGGTGCTGAGGTGTTGTGCCAAAGATTCGGGCTCCAAGCTTTGCAGGTCTTGCCCGGGGTTGGCTTGGTGCCAGAGTTTGACGGCTTGCACAATGTCCCACTGCCCACCGTAGTTGGCGGCCACATTGAGGGTGATGGTGTGGTTGTGCACTGTGACCGCCTCGGCCGCCCGAATGCGCTCTTGCAGCTCTGTCGGGAAACGGCTGATGTCGCCCAACACCCGCAAGCGCACGCCCTCGGTTTGCATGGCCTTCATTTCTTTTTCTAAATATTGAATGAACAGCCCCATGAGGGTGGACACCTCATCGTCGGGGCGGCCCCAGTTTTCGGTGCTGAAGGCAAACAGGGTGAGGTGCGAGACACCGCAGTCAGCGGCGTGTTTGACGAGGTCGCGCACAATGGCAGCGCCTTTGGCATGGCCCACTGTGCGCGGCATATGCCGCTGCTTGGCCCAGCGACCATTACCATCCATGATGATGGCAACGTGTTGGGGTATGGTGGCGGCTGCTTGATTTGACACGGCGGTGAATGGCTAACAAGCGCTTCAGGGGTTGACAGACATGAGCGCCCCCAGCGCCATATTGAGTTTGTGGGGTTGACCCAGCAAGTCGACCAGCACCATGGCTCGCATTTCACCATCGTGGGCTTGGTAGGTGGCTTCTAGCCCTTTGAGGGGTCCGTCAACGATCAGCACTTGGTCGCCCGGGGCGAACAAACGCTGCACTTCTGCAGGAGGGGCCTCGCGCAACAACTGAATGAGCTCGGCAGGCACTTTGGCCGGGTGCGGGCCAAAGCTGACCAGCTTGCTCACGCCAAGGGTGGAGCGAATGGGCGACCAGTTTTGCGACGTTTCGTTGAGCTGAATGAACAGGTAGCGGCTGAACATGGGCTCAACCACTTTTTGCACTTTGCCACGGCGGATTTTCTCAACCTCTAAAAGCGGCAAAAAGCACTCAAAACCTTGGTTTTGAAGGTTTTCGAGCGCTCTGTTTTCTTGTTTTGGCTTGGTGTGCACGGCATACCAAGCGCCTTCGCCTGTGGGGGTGGTCATTGTTA
>Ga0255274_1000144_pt1 | contig 12047 bp, 7 predicted proteins | sample AtltaT_4_FD_183673 | JGI IMG/M metagenome (GOLD analysis project Ga0255274, IMG submission 183673) | Metatranscriptome of freshwater microbial communities from Altamaha River, Georgia, United States - Atl_Colum_RepB_8h (Metagenome... | ecosystem: Environmental > Aquatic > Freshwater > River... | reverse complement strand
CCGACACCACCTCGGGGATCACATCACCGGCGCGGCGCACGATCACGGTGTCGCCCACCCGCACGTCCTTGCGGCGTGCTTCGTCCTCGTTGTGCAGGGTGGCATTGGTCACCGTCACCCCACCCACAAACACCGGGGCCAGCTTGGCCACCGGCGTGAGCTTGCCGGTGCGGCCCACCTGCACGTCTATCGCCAGCACCTCGGTCATCATTTCCTGTGCCGGGTATTTGTGGGCCACGGCCCAGCGTGGCTCACGGGTGACAAAACCCAACTGTTGCTGCAGCGCCAGATCGTCCACCTTGTAGACCACACCGTCGATGTCGAAGGGCAGGCTGTCGCGCTGCGCGGCGATGCGCTGGTGAAAGTCCACCAGCCCGGCAGCGCCCTGCACCACCGCCGTCTGCGCGGCCACCGGAAAGCCCCAGGCCTTGAGTTGCATCAGCATGGCGTGGTGGGTCTGCCAGCGCACAGCGTCCACGACCGAGACCTCGCCCACGCCATAGGCAAAAAAGCTCAGCGGGCGGTCGGCCGCGATTTTCGAATCGAGCTGACGCACCGCACCGGCAGCGGCGTTGCGCGGGTTGACAAAGGTTTTTTCACCCTTGGCGCCGGCAGCACTGCGCTGGCGTTGGCGCTCATTGAGCGCCACGAAGTCGTCGCGGCGCATGTAGACCTCGCCGCGCACCTCCAGCACCGGCGGCACGTCGGGGGGCAGGCGCAGCGGCACCTGACCGATGGTGCGCACGTTCTGCGTCACGTCCTCGCCGGTCTCGCCATCACCCCGGGTGGCCGCCTGCACCAGCACGCCGTTTTCGTAGCGCAGGCTCATGGCCAGACCGTCGAACTTGAGTTCGGCCACATAGTGCACCGGCGGGTCGGTCTCGGCCAGTTTCAGTTCACGGCGGATGCGGGCGTCAAAGGCTTCGGCGCCGCTGGCTTCGGTGTCGGTTTCGGTGCGGATGCTGAGCATGGGCACCGCGTGGCGCACCGGTGCAAAAGCGTCCAACACCTTGCCGCCCACGCGCTGGGTGGGCGAATCGGGGCTCAGGAGTTCGGGGTGGGCGACCTCGAGCGCCTGCAACTCGCAAAACAGGCGGTCATACTCGGCGTCCGGCAGTTCGGGCGCGTCCAGCGTGTAGTAGAGGTGGGCGTGGTGGTGCAGCTGTTCGCGCAGCTGCGCGGCACGCGCGGCGGGCGCAGCGTCGGGTGGCGTCGTTTCGTCGCCAAACAGGTCCAGCGTGGACATGGGGTAGCTCAGGAAAACAGGCGACGCGCCTGCGGCGAGCCGGCCGACAGTTCGCGCTGGTCCAGCGCGTCGTAAAGTTGCTCCAGGTCCTGAGCGATCTGCTGCATGACATCGGCAGACAGCACCTGCCCTGAACCGTCGGTGATGGCGCCATCCATCTGTTGGGCCAGCAGCTGTGCTGCCTGCTGCAGGCGAGAGAAAGGCTGGTCGCTGCGCGGTACCTGCGGCACGTCCAGGCTGAGCACGCATTCACGGATGGCCGAAAGGGCCGGGTCTTCGGCCATGGCGGCCTGAGAGTCAAAAGTCAGCGAAAGCACGGGAGGCAAACCCTGAACCGCCGAGGGCAGCACCATGCGGCCCGGGATCACACCCGCCACAAAACCCAGCCGTGCGGCGTGCTGGTGGATGTACCCCGGGCTCCACGCTGCAGCACGCGCCACCAGCGTCAGACTCAACTGCGCATCGTGCGCACTGGCAAACTGATCGAGCTCGCGGGCCCGTGCCACCTCTTCTAGCATGTCCCTGAAGCTGGGTGTGCCGCCCACTGCGTCGGCAAAAGACTGTGTTTTGACCACGAATTCGGAAAACTCGATCTCGTTGAGTGGACCGATGCGGTTGGCCAGTTGAACGCCGGCCTGAAAGGCCGAGTAACGCCGACCGGGCAGCAAGGGCTCCCATTCGCCACTCAATTCGCTGCAACCCTCGACATGGAAAGGCTTGGTCCCGACCCGGCGCGTGGACGGCATGGCGGCCAGGGCGGCATCTCCGGAGACGGGGTGGTCGACCTCGATGGTGGAAATGACATCGATCAGGGCGTCGAGCACTGGCTTGCGTTCGGGCTGAGGCAGGCTCTGAAAGTCCTCCTCCAGCACAGGCTCGACCGGCCCTTTGTCACCATCGGTTGCAGGATCCGGGGGCTGGTTGTCGCTCGCTTCAGCCTGCCTGGGCGCACTCTTGCGCGACACCCACTGGTTGTAAACCACGACCACCAGCAGCGTCACAGCGCCGGCCACCAGCAAACCTATTTGAAGCGAATCCATTGTTGTGCGTTCCTCAGGCTTCGGCCATGCCGACTGCCGATTCCATGTCCACGGCCACGATGCGCGAGACGCCCTGCTCCTGCATGGTCACGCCGATCAGCTGCTCGGCCATTTCCATGGCGATCTTGTTGTGGCTGATGAACAGGAACTGCGTTTCCTTGCCCATGCTGGCCACCAGGCGGGCGTAGCGCTCGGTGTTGGCGTCGTCCAGCGGTGCGTCCACCTCGTCGAGCAGACAGAAAGGGGCGGGGTTGAGCTGGAAGATGGCGAACACCAGCGCAATCGCGGTGAGCGCCTTCTCGCCACCCGAGAGCAGGTGGATGGTCTGGTTTTTCTTGCCCGGCGGCTGGGCCATGACCTGCACGCCGGCGTCCAGAATTTCTTCGCCGATCATCACCAGTTTGGCTTGGCCGCCGCCGAACAGTTCGGGGAACATGCGGCCAAAGTGCTGGTTGACGGTGTGGAAGGTTGAACCCAACAGTTCGCGGGTTTCGCCGTCGATCTTGCGGATCGCGTCTTCCAGCGTGGTCATGGCGTCCATCAGATCGGCGCTTTGCGAATCGAGGAAGGTCTTGCGCTCGCGGGCGGTCGACAGCTCTTCCAGCGCGGCGAGGTTGACCGGACCCAGCGCTGTGATTTCCCGGTGCAGGCGGTCGATCTCGCCTTGCAGACCGTACAGGCGCACTTCGCCCTCTTCCACCGATTGGGCCACCGCCTCCAGATCGGCCTGCGCGTCGGCCAGCAGCTGGCTGTATTGCTCCAGACCCAGACGGGCGGCCTGTTCCTTGAGCTGCAGGTCAGTGATGCGCTGGCGCAGGGGTTCGAGTTCGCGCTCGAAGGCCACACGGCGTTCGTCGCTGGCGCGCAGCTTGGCGGTCAGGTCGTCGTAGGCGCTGCGTTTGGCGCCCAGCTGCTGCTCGCGTTCCATCTTGACGGCCAAGGCGTCCTGCAGGCCGCCTTGGGCGGCGGCATCGGTTAGGCGCGAGAGTTCGTCATGGGCACGCTGCTCTTCAGCAGCGATGCTCTGCATCTGCTGGGTGGCGGTGTCGATGGTGCGCTTGAGTTCGGCCTCGCGCGCCTGCAGGCTGCGCTGGGCAAACTGGGCCTCCTGTGCCTGGCGCTCCAGGCTGCGCTGCTGCTCACGGCATTCGGCCAGCTTGCGCTCGGCCTCGATCACCCGATCGCCCAGCATGGCTTCGCGCTCCTGGCTGTCGGCCAGCTGCATGTCGAGTTCTTCAAACCGGGCTTCGGCCGTCACGCGGCGCTCCTGCAGTTCCTCCAGCAAGGCGTCGACCTCGGCCAGGTCGACTTCGATGCGCTGGCTTTGCTCGCGCATCTGCTCGGCCAGCTGCGACAGGCGCAAGGTCTCCACCTGCAGGCCGTGGGCGCTGGACTGTGCCGCACTGGCCTCCTGGCGAACACTGATCAGGCGCTGCGAGGCATCTGCATAGGCGGCCTCTGCCTTGACCAGCGCCGAGCGGCTTTCTTCGGCGATCAGCGACTGCGCACGCAGCTGCTTGTCGAGGTTTTCGATTTCCTGCGCTCGCGCCAGCAGACCGGCCTGCTCGGAGTCCTGGGCGTAAAAGCTCACGCTGTGCGCGGTGACCGCATGGCCAGCCTGCACGTACAGCACCTCGCCGGCCTGCAACTGGGCACGCCAGCCCAGCGCATCGTCCAGACTGGGGGCGGTGTGGCAGCCCTGCAGCCAGTCGCCCAGCAGCGCGGCCAGGCCCGCGTCGTTCACGCGCAGCAGTTCAGCCAGCGGCCTGCAGCCGGCCGGCAGACCGGCGCGTACTGGGGTGTGACCAGCCTGGGGCGGACTGAAAAACGCCAGTTTGGCCGGCGGCGCGTCGCTGGCAAACGCGCGCACCATGTCCAGGCGCGAGACTTCGAGCGCACCCATCTTCTCGCGCAGCGCGGCTTCGAGGGCGTTTTCCCAGCCGGACTCGATGTGGATACGGCTCCACAGGCCCTCCAGGCCCTCCATGCCGTGTTTGCTCAGCCAGGGCTTGAGCTTGCCGTCGGTGCGGACCTTGTCCTGCACGGCCTTGAGCGCCTCGATGCGTGCGCTCAGGTCCGCCAGACGGGCCGATTCGGCGTTGACCACCTGCTGTCGGTGGCGGCGATCTTCGTCAAGCTGCGGCACCAGGGCCTGCAGGTCTTCCAGACGGGCATGCGCCTCTTCGGCGGCGGCTTCGGCCTCGGCCAACTGCTCACGCAGGCCGCTCAGGCGTGCCTCGTCTGGTGCAGCCAGGGCGTTGCGGTCGGTCACCAGGCGCTCGCGGCGCTGGCCGAGCTGACGGCTTTGCTCCTCGATGTTGCGCTGCTCGGCGGCCAGCACCTGGATCTGCTGCTGCACCTGGGTCACGCTGCCACGTTGCTCACCGGCCTTTTGCTGCGCCTGTCGCAGGGCTTCCTCCAGATCGGGCAAGGCCATGGCCTGGTCTTCGACCTGAGCGGCCAGCGTCATGCTTTGGTCTTCTGCGGTGGCAGCCTGCTCGACCAGGGTGTCGAGCTCGGCCTGCGCCTCTTCACTGCGCTGCTGCCACTGGGCGGTCTGTTCCTTGAGCTGCACCAGGCGCTGCTCGGCGCGCTGACGGCCTTCGACCACAAAGCGGATTTCGGCTTCGAGCTTGCCAACTTCGGCACTGGCCTCGTAGAGCTTGCCCTGGGCCTGGTTGACCTCGTCGCCCGCGGCATAGTGGGCCTGCCGGATGGTCTCCAGCTCCGCCTCGACATGGCGCAGATCGGCCATGCGGGACTCGAGCGCGTTGATCGCCTGGTCGACCTCGGCCTTGACCTTGCCCTGGTCACCTTCAGCCTCGCGGCGCTTGAGGAACCAGAGTTGGTGCTGCTTGAGCGTGCTGTCGGCCTGCAGCGCGTTGTAGCGCTGGGCCACCTCTGCCTGCTTTTCGAGTTTTTCAAGGTTGGCGTTGAGCTCGCGCAGGATGTCCTCGACGCGGGTCAGATTCTCGCGGGTGTCCGACAGGCGATTTTCGGTTTCGCGGCGGCGTTCCTTGTATTTGGAAACACCGGCAGCTTCTTCCAGGAACAGACGCAGCTCTTCGGGGCGCGACTCGATGATGCGACTGATCGTGCCCTGACCGATGATGGCGTAGGCCCGCGGACCCAGGCCCGTGCCCAGAAACACGTCTTGCACATCGCGGCGGCGTACCGGCTGGTTGTTGATGAAATAGCTGCTGTTACCGTCCCGAGTGAGCACGCGTTTGACCGCGATTTCGGCAAATTGCCCCCACTGGCCACCGGCGCGGTGGTCGGCATTGTCAAACACCAGCTCCACACTGGCGCGGCTGGCGGGCTTGCGGCTGGTGGTGCCATTGAAAATCACGTCCTGCATGGACTCGCCACGCAACTCCGAAGCCTTGGACTCACCCAGTACCCAGCGCACAGCGTCCATGATGTTGGACTTGCCGCAACCGTTGGGGCCGACCACGCCCACCAGCTGCCCTGGCAGCATGAAGTTGGTGGGTTCGGCAAAGGACTTGAAGCCCGAGAGCTTGATGGAGTTGAGGCGCACAGTGGTAAGAGAAAGCGGACCCGTCGGGACGGGTCTTGCAAGCAGCCAAAATGGCGATGTTAACCGAGGCCATGGGCCGATCACCGTACTGCTGGCGGTTGGCCATCCAGGCTTCTCAGGTCAAAGACTGGTAGTACAGCTGCAGGTTGTCCTGCCAGGACAAGCCATCCCCCGCAGCCCCCCCATAAACGGTCAGATGGCTGTCGACCGCCATCCCAGAAGTTGCAGGCGGGTCGCAAAGCAAATCATCAAGACCAATGGCCGGCGATGGCAGCTGAGCTGCCAACTGATCCCCCGGTTGGCTGCCCTCCTGCAGTTCCGCAAGCACCGGGGTGCGCTGTGGGTCCAGGCCAATGGCAGGCCAATGTGCCGGCATCGGGCCGTGCATTGCTTCGGCAAAAGCCCGAGGGTCATCCAGGAGCCGGCTGACCAGCTGTTCGTAGTCCGGCTCGGTCAGCTGCGCAGGAGTCACCCCCAGGGCAGCCTGCCCTCGCGGCATGGGCAAAAGGCCAGCCGATTGGCGCAGGGTCTCCTCCTGATGGCGCACTTCGGGCGACTCGAACAACCCGGCATCTGCATTGATCGATTTGAACATCGCCTCTCCCCTGCTCACCCGCCACCATTATGAGTTCTTTATCAGTATACAAACGAAGTGCAAGGCCTGACCGGGCGATGCCTTGGGCAGGCCGGCCATGCGCAGATAATCGCAGGGATGAATCCCCTTCTTTCCAAGCTGCAGCCTTACCCCTTTGAGCGGCTGCGTCAGCTCTTTGCTGGCGTCAAACCGAATCCGATCCAGCGCCCCATCAGCCTGGGCATTGGTGAACCCAAACACGCCACCCCGCCCTTCATCCAGCAAGCCCTGACCGATGCGCTGGCCAGCGGCCTGTCCGGTTACCCTGCCACCGCAGGCGAGCCAGCCCTGCGCCAGGCCTGCGCCGCATGGGTCGAGCGCCGCTACGGCCTGAAACTGGATGCCGCCACCGAGGTGTTGCCGGTACTCGGTTCGCGTGAGGCCCTGTTCTCGCTGACACAGACCGTGGTCGATCCGACCCGCGCCGGCGCCACCGTGGTGAGCCCCAATCCTTTCTACCAGATCTACGAAGGCGCGGCCCTGCTCGCCGGCGCCACGCCGCATTTTGTGCCCAGCGACCCGGCGCGCAACTTCGCCCCCGACTGGGACAGCGTACCGGCACAGGTCTGGGCGCACACCCAGCTGGTGTTCGTCTGCTCACCCGGCAACCCCACGGGCGCGGTCATGCCCTTGTCTGAATGGCAAAAACTCTTTGCCCTGTCGGACGAGCACGGCTTTGTGATCGCCTCGGACGAGTGCTACAGCGAGATTTACTTCCGCGACGAGCCCCCCCTGGGCGGCCTGGAAGCGGCTGCCCAACTCGGCCGCAGCTTTGAGCGCCTGATCGCCTTCACCAGCCTGTCCAAGCGCAGCAATGTGCCCGGCCTGCGCAGCGGCTTTGTCATGGGCGACGCGGCACTCCTCAAGCAGTTTTTGCTCTATCGGACCTACCACGGCAGCGCCATGAGCCCGGTGGTACAGGCCGCCAGCATCGCCGCCTGGGGCGACGAGGCCCATGTGGTGGAGAACCGCAACCTCTACCGCACCAAGTTCGCCCAGGTCACACCGGTGTTGGCCGAAGTGCTGGACGTGAAGCTGCCCGATGCCAGTTTCTACCTCTGGGCCGGTGTGCCTGCCGGCTGGCAGGGCGATGACGCCGCCTTTGCCAAGGCCCTGTACGAAAAAGAGCATGTCACGGTGCTGCCGGGCAGCTACCTGGCGCGCGAAGTCAACGGCTTCAACCCCGGCCGCGGTCGCGTGCGCATGGCGCTGGTGGCCGAAACCGCCGAATGCCTGGAAGCGGCCGAGCGCATCGCCCGCTTTGTGCGTCAGCACCCGAACAAGGTTTGAGCATGACCGTCACCACGAACATTTGTCACGACACCCTGCGCCTGGCCGAGCAGCTGATCACCCGCCCCTCTGTCACGCCAGACGATGCGGGCTGCATGGACATCCTCGCCGAGGCCTTGAAGCCGCTGGGCTTTGACTGCGAGTTCATCGCATCCGGGCCCGATACCTTCCGTGTGCGCAACCTCTGGGCCCACCGTGCCGGCACTTCGGGCCAAACCCTGGCCTTTGCCGGCCACACCGATGTGGTGCCCACCGGGCCGCTCGCGCAATGGAGCAGCGACCCGTTCACGCCCACCCACAAGGACGGCAAGCTGTATGGCCGCGGCGCCAGCGACATGAAAACCTCGCTCGCGGCCATGGTGGTGGCCGTGCAGGAGTTCCTGGCTGCCCACCCCAACCCGGCGCTGGGCATCGCCTTTTTGCTGACCAGCGATGAAGAAGGCCCTGCGGTGGACGGCACCGTGGTCGTGTGTGAACGACTGAAGGCGCGTGGCCAAGCGCCGCAGTTCTGTATCGTCGGCGAGCCCACCTCGGTGCAGCAAACCGGCGACATGATCAAGAACGGCCGCCGCGGCACCATGAGCGGCAAGCTGACCGTCAAAGGTGTCCAAGGGCATATTGCCTACCCGCACCTGGCCGACAACCCCATCCACCGCCTGGCGCCCGCGCTGGCCGAGCTGGTGGCCATCCGCTGGGACGAAGGCAACGACTTCTTCCCGCCCACCAGCTGGCAAGTCAGCAACATCCATGCGGGCACCGGCGCGAGCAACGTGATCCCGGGCGACTGCGTGGTGGACTTCAACTTCCGCTTCTGCACCGAATCCACACCCGAGGGCCTGCAGCAGCGCCTGAGCGCGGTGCTGGACAAGCATGGCCTGCAGTACGAGCTGAAATGGACGATTGGCGGCCTGCCCTTCCTGACCACGCCCGGCACCTTGGTGGGCGCGGTCCAGAAGGCGATTGCCGACGAGACGGGCCTGACGACTGAATTGTCCACCTCTGGTGGTACCAGCGACGGCCGCTTCATCGCACAGATCTGCCCGCAAGTGATCGAGTTCGGACCGCCCAACGCCACCATCCACAAAGTGGACGAGCATGTGGCGCTGACCGACATCGCGCCGCTTAAAGCCATCTACCGCCGCACCCTCGAAAACCTCAACGCCGGGCTGGCCGCATGACGCTGCTGGACCTGGTCAATGCCAGCGCCCAGCGGCTGCAGGACGCGGGCGTGTCCTTTGGCCACGGCACCCTCAATGCGCACGACGAAGCCGCCTGGCTGGTGCTTTGGCGCCTGGACCTGCCGCTGGACACCGAGATCGACCCACGTCCGGTGAGTGACGAACAGCAGGCGCAGGTGCGGTCCTTGATCGAAGAACGCATCGCCACCCGCAAACCGGCCGCCTACCTGACCCATGAGGCCTGGTTGCAGGGCGTGCCCTTTTATGTGGACGAGCGCGCCATCGTGCCGCGCAGCCTGATCGCAGAAGTCCTGGCCGACGGGACGATCGACGCCTGGCTGTCCGACCAGACCCACCGCGTGCTGGACCTGTGCACCGGCAATGGCAGCCTGGCCGTGTTGGCTGCCATGGCCTGGCCCGAGGTGCAGGTGACGGGTGCAGACATCTCACCCGATGCGCTGGCCGTGGCCCGCATCAATGTGAACCAGCACGGTCTGCAGGACCGCGTCACGCTGGTCGAAAGCGATGGTCTCTCCCAATTGCCCGGTCCATTCGACCTCATTCTGTGCAACCCACCCTATGTGTGTCAGGCCAGCATGGACGCACTGCCGGCCGAGTACCGTGCCGAGCCTGAACTGGCACTGGCCGGAGGCGAGGATGGCATGGACTTTGTGCGGCAGCTCTTGAGGGACGCCCCCCCGCGCATGAGCCCCGACGCGGTGCTGGTGCTGGAGATTGGCAACGAGGCCAAACACTTCATCGCCGCCTTCCCCGAACTCGAAGTCGCCTGGCTGGACACCAGCGCAGGCGACGACCAGGTCTTGCTGGTGACCCGCGATGCCCTGCTGACTATGCCCCGCTGACGCGGCGGCCGATGGCTTTTCCCATGATTGTTCTGAAAAACGTGAGCCTGCGTCGGGGCACCAAGGTGCTGCTCGAAGACGCCAACGTCACCCTCAACCCCGGCGAAAAAGTCGGCCTGATCGGCCGCAATGGGGCCGGCAAGTCGAGCCTGTTTGCGCTGCTGAGCAGTGGCCTGCACGAAGACAGCGGCGAGTTCTCGATGCCGCCCCACTGGCGCATGGCCCAGGTGGCGCAGCACATGCCCGAGACCGATCAGCCGGCGGCGCAGTTCGTGCTCGATGGCGACACCCGCCTGGCCGAACTCTCGGCGCAGCTGCAGCTGGCCGAAACCGGCGGCGACGGCATGCGCATCGCGCAGCTGCATGCGGACCTGCAAGACGCCGGATTGCACGATGCCCTGCCCCGCGCCGAAGCGTTGATCCTGGGTCTGGGCTTCACGCCAGAGCAGCTCGGCCGCCCGGTCAACAGCTTCTCGGGCGGCTGGCGCATGCGTCTGCAGCTGGCAAGGGCGCTGATGTGTCCGTCCGACCTGCTGCTCCTTGACGAACCGACCAACCATCTGGACCTGGACGCGCTGGTCTGGCTCGAGAGCTGGCTGCAGCGCTACGAGGGCACGCTGCTGGTCATCAGCCACGACCGCGAGTTTCTGGACGCAGTGACCCGCGTGACCCTGCACATCGAGCACGCACGCCTGACGCGCTACGGTGGCAACTACAGCGCTTTCGAGACCCTGCGCGCCCAGCAGCTTGAACTGCAGCAGGCGGCGTACGCCAAGCAGCAGGACAAGATCGCGCACCTGCAAAAGTTCATCGACCGCTTCAAGGCCAAGGCCACCAAGGCCAAGCAGGCGCAAAGCCGGGTCAAGGCGCTCGAGCGCATGGAGAAAATCGCACCGGTGCTGGCCAGCGCCGACTTCACTTTCGAATTCCGCGAACCCGACAACCTGCCCAACCCGATGCTGGCCATCACCGATGCGGCCTTTGGGTACCGCAGCGAAGATGGCAGCGAAACGACCATCCTGCGCGGCGTCAGCCGCTCGGTGCTGGCGGGCCAGCGCATCGGCATTCTGGGCGCCAACGGCCAGGGCAAGTCCACCCTGGTCAAGACCATTGCCCGCACCATGGCACCGCTGGCCGGCACACTGACCGAAGGCAAGGGCCTGAACATCGGCTACTTTGCCCAGCAGGAACTCGACGTGCTGCGCGCGCAGGACAACCCCTTGGAACACATGGTGCGCCTCGCCCGAGAGCTGGGCCAGCAAAATACCGAGGCCGCCCGAGAACAGGAACTGCGCAATTTTCTGGGCAGCTTCAATTTCAGCGGCGACATGGTGCAGCAAAGTGTGGGCACCATGAGCGGCGGCGAAAAGGCGCGCCTTGTGCTGGCCATGATCGTCTGGCAAAAGCCCAACCTGCTGCTGCTCGACGAGCCGACCAACCACCTGGACCTGGCCACCCGCGAGGCCCTGGCCATGGCGCTCAACGAGTTCGAAGGCACGGTCATGCTGGTCAGCCACGACCGCGCCCTGCTGCGCTCGGTGTGCGACGAGTTCTGGCTGGTAGGCCGCGGCCAGGTCGAGCCCTTTGATGGCGACCTGGACGACTACCAGCGTTACCTGCTCGATGAATCTCGCCGGCTGCGCGAGCTGGCCCGTGCACAGGCCCAGGGCCCGGCTTCGACCGACGAAGCCCCGCGCCTGTCCGGTGCCGAACAACGCAAGCTCGAAGCCGCCAGACGGCAGCAGCTGGCCGCGCAGACACGGCCATTGAAAAAGGAGCTGGAGAAGATCGAGCAGCGCATGGCCGCCATCGAGCCCGAGAAAAGCGGACTCGAAGCGCGCCTGTCCACCCCCCTGTCGCCGGCAGACATTGCCGAGGCCGGCCGTCGCCTCAAGGCACTGGGCGAAGAACTGGAACAGCTCGAAGAACGCTGGCTGGAACTGTCCGAGCAGTTGCAGTCCCTGGAGACGGCGAGTTAAGCAACAAAGAAAAAGCCCGGTGAGGCGACTCACCGGGCTGGGCAAAGGGTGGTAGGACGTGCAGGATTCGAACCTGCGACCAACGGATTAAAAGTCCGCTGCTCTACCAACTGAGCTAACGTCCCACACGGTCTTCAGAAAGGTCTGAGGACAAAAAAAATCACCCGCAAAACAAACATTTTTCGGGCGATCTGGAAGTGGTAGGACGTGCAGGATTCGAACCTGCGACCAACGGATTAAAAGTCCGCTGCTCTACCAACTGAGCTAACGTCCCACTCT
>Ga0255274_1000142_pt1 | contig 12089 bp, 11 predicted proteins | sample AtltaT_4_FD_183673 | JGI IMG/M metagenome (GOLD analysis project Ga0255274, IMG submission 183673) | Metatranscriptome of freshwater microbial communities from Altamaha River, Georgia, United States - Atl_Colum_RepB_8h (Metagenome... | ecosystem: Environmental > Aquatic > Freshwater > River... | reverse complement strand
GTGACAGTGGCATCGAGCAAGCCCAAGGACAAACCCACGGTGTCTGCGGTGAACTGCTGCACATCTTCTTGAATACGTTGGTCGGGGTTGTCGGTGCCCAGTTGGGCTTGCAACTCCAGGCGGTAAAACACCGGGTGCGACAACCAGCGTTGCAGGTAGTCGTGCGTCATCCAGGCGCGCCAACGCATCTCTAGCAATTGCGTCAAATAAAAACGGTACACCGCCACCACAATGAAGCAAGTGGCCAAGATGCCAAACACGCCCAGTTGTTTCCAAAACACCTCGGCGTTGCGGTTTTGCAGGGCGTCGTAGAACACCCGGTTCCAGTCGTTGAGCAACACCAGCATGTACACCATGCCCAGGTTCAAACCCACGCACGCAGCAAGCAACAAACGGGCGCGCCATTTTTCTTCCGATTGAAAATAGGGCAGTGACAAAGCCCACACACGGCGGATTTGCAAACGGCTTTTTTGCCAGTTATTGAGGGCGCTGGGCACTGCGGCGGTGGCCATGTGTTGGGTCATGACATATTTCTAGTTGCGCACGCCGCTGGCCACATGTCCTGCGGGAACGTGGCGAGCGGCGGATTCGATGTGGCCGGTTTGGTCGTCAAAGAAAAAATCGGGTTCGAATTCGCGCAGGAACTCGCCTTTTTCCAAACCACCTAAAAACATGGCTTCGTCGACATCGATGTTCCAGTCCATCAAGGTGCGAATGGCACGCTCGTGTGCCGGTGCGCTGCGTGCCGTCACCAGGGCGGTGCGGATGCGCATGCTGGGCGTGCCTTCTTGTTGCAAACGGTGCAAGGCGGACAGCAAGGGTTTGAAGGGGCCGGCTGACAAGGGTTGGGTGGCTTTGTCTTTTTCGTGTTGCTGAAACGCATTCAAGCCTTGGGCTTGAAACACACGCTCGGCTTCATCGCTGAACAACACCGCATCGCCATCAAAGGCAATGCGCACTTCGTGGGGGTGTGCGTCTGAAGCATGGGCCGATTGTGGGTACACCTGTGCGGCGGGCACGCCCGCATCGAGTGCGGCACGCACGTCTGACAAATGCGCTGACAAAAACAAATTGGCGTTGAGTGGACGCAAATAGCGCCAGGGCGATTGGCCGCGCGTGAAGCTGCCCCGTTGAATGGGCAAGCCATAGTGCTGGGCCGAGCGAAACACACGCATGCCACTGACCGGGTCGTTGCGTGACAAGATCACCACTTCCACCCGTTGGGTTTGGGCGTCATTGAAGGCCAGCAGTTTTTGCACCAATGAAAACGCCACGCCGGGTTTGGCCGGTTGTTCTAGGCGATCGAGTTGCAAGCGCATGTAGGCCCGATCGTCGCCCTGCTCGAAGATTTGGTTTTCCTCTTCGAAATCAAACAAGGCGCGCGAAGAAATCGCCACCACCAATTTGCCGTCCAGTGAAACACCCATGTCACCTCACCCAAGTGTTGAGTTGAATGATCGGCAGCATGACTGCCAGCACAATCAGCATCACAATGCCACCCATGGCCACGATCAGCAAGGGCTCGAGCACGGTGGCCAACTGCAAAGCACGGCGTTGCACTTCTTCGCTCAACTGGTCAGCCGCACGTTGCAGCATGGTGGGCAAGGTGCCCGTTTGTTCGCCCAAGCGCGAGAACATCACCAGCAAGCGCGGAAAGCGAGGGTGCTGTGCCAGGGCGCTGGCCACGGGCGCACCTTCACGCACCAACACCAAGGCGTTGTGTGCATCATGGCGCATGGCCGTGTTGGAAAGTGTGTCGGTGGCCGCTTGCAAGGCTTTCAAGATGGGCACACCCGCCGCAGCCAGCATGGCCAAGGTGCTGGCAAAACGTGCAGCGTTGTAGCCGCGCGCCAAGCGACCGATGAGGGGCAAACGCAGCCACGCTGCATCAAAGCGCCGTCGCACATCGGCTTGCTTCAAGGCGGTGCGCAAAGCAGCCGTTGCTGCCAGCAACAGCAGCAAGGCCAACCAGCCATGCTGCTTGACCGCATCGCTCAAGCCCAGCATGACGCGTGTCAGCAAGGGCAGGCTGCGCTGGTTGCTGCTGAACACTTGGGCCACTTGTGGCACCACATACGCCAGTAAAAACAGCACGATCAGCAAAGCCACTGCACTCACAATGGCTGGGTACAAGCTTGCTGCGAGCAATTTGCTTTTTAGGTTTTGCTGGGCCTGCAAATCGTCAGCCAGGCGCTCGAGCACCAAGCCCAAATGACCGCTTTGTTCGCCTGCGCCCACCACCGCCACATAAATGGCAGAAAACTCGCGCGGGTGTTGTGCCAGTGCTTTGGCAAACGGCGCACCGGCATTCACTTCGGTGCGCAGGGCCGATACAAGATGGCGTTGCCGATCGGTGTCGGCTTCTTCCGACAAAGCGCTGAGCGCACGTTCAATGGGCAAGCCCGCATTGAGCAAGCCGGCGAGCTGACGTGTCCACACCGCCAGTGCGGTGCTGCTGAAAATGCGGCTCTCCCAAATGACCGTGTTCAGGCCACGGCTCTCGCGCTGCACGGGCGCCACCGACAGCGGCACCAGCGCTTGTGCGCGCAGTTGGCTGCGTGCGTTGCGCACCGTGTCGGCCTCCAACACGCCACGGCGTGTTTGGCCTTGGGCATCGAGGGCTTCAAAGGCGTAGGCAGGCATGGTGTGTGGGTGAGAACAATCAATCGCGCGTCACGCGCAACAGCTCTTCGGCGGTGGTCACGCCTTGGCGTACCAGTCGCTCACCGTCGTCACGCATGAGGGTCATGCCGTGGCGCAAAGCGGCTTCAGCAGTTGTGCTTCGCTGGCTTGGTTGTGAATCAGCGCACGCAATTCATCGTTGGTGGTGAGCAATTCAAAAATACCGGTGCGCCCCTGGTAGCCACTTTGTGCACAAGCCGCACAGCCTTTGCCTTGGCAATGGGTGCACACTTTGCGCAGCAAGCGTTGTGCGAGCACCCCCAACAACGATGAGCTCAGCAAGAACGGCTCCACCCCCATATCGGTCAAGCGCGTGACGGCGCTGGCGGCATCGTTGGTGTGCAAGGTGGCCAACACCAGATGGCCGGTGAGCGAGGCTTGGATGGCGATTTGTGCGGTTTCGAAGTCGCGGATTTCGCCAATCATGATCACGTCGGGGTCTTGGCGCAAGATGGCGCGCAGGGCTTTGGCAAAGTCCAGATCGATCTTGGCATTCACCTGTGTTTGGCCCACGCCCGCGAGTTCGTATTCGATCGGGTCTTCCACCGTCATGATGTTGGTGTGCGCCGCATCCAGGGTTTGCAAAGCTGCATAGAGTGTGGTGGTTTTGCCCGAGCCGGTGGGGCCAGTCACCAAAATGATGCCATGGGGTTGTTGCACCAGTTGTTGAAAACGCTGCAGGGTTTCGCCCTCCATGCCCACGGCACTCAAGCTGAGTTTGCTGTCCGACTTGTCGAGCAAGCGCAACACTGCACGTTCACCATGCGCACTGGGCAAGGTGGACACCCGCACATCAATTGCACGTTGGCCCAAACGCAATGAAATGCGTCCGTCTTGGGGCAAACGTTTTTCTGCAATGTCGAGCTCGGCCATGATTTTCAAGCGCGAGATGAGCGCCGCATGCAAGGCGCGGTTGGGTTGCACCACTTCGCGCAATCCGCCATCCACGCGAAAGCGCACACTCGAGTGGCGTTCGTAGGGTTCGATGTGAATGTCGCTGGCACCGTCGCGGGCGGCTTGCGTGAGCAAGGCGTTGAGCATGCGAATGATGGGCGCATCGTCGGCCGATTCCAGCAAGTCTTCCACTGCAGGCAGGTCTTGCATCATGCGCGCCAGATCGGTGTCGCTTTCCACTTCACTCACCACCGCTGCGGCGTTGGAGTCGGCTTGCGCATAGGCCTCGCTGATGCGTTTGGCCAGCGTGGTGTTGTCGGCGTATTCAAATTGCTGCACCGCATGGCAGCGCAACACTTCGCTCCATGCGCCTACATCGGGGCTGTCGCCATGCCACAAGGTGAGGCTGTGCCCATCGTCCTCCAGCAACAACTGGTGGGTGCGTGCAAAGGCATAGGGCAGGGGGCGGCGCATGGTTTATTTCGACGTGGGTTGCAGGCCTACAGGCGCAGGGGGGGCAAGGTTGAGCAAAGGCGCTTGCTTGGGTAAGTTGGCCTCGGGAACTTTCGGTTCGGGGCCCAGCAGGCCAGAGTTGCTGACCAGGTTTTGTTGGGTAGAGCGAATCACGTCATAGCGTGAAACGCTCAGTGCATTGGTGTCGTTGGCATCGCGTACCACCACCGGGCGCAAGAACACCATCAGGTTGCTTTTCTTGCGCGAGCGCCCCTCGCTCTTGAACAACCAGCCCAAGCCGGGAATGTTGCCAAAGCCGGGCACTTGGCTGGTCTTGGTTTCTGAGCTGTCCGACAACAAGCCGCCCAGCACCACAACCGAGCCGTCATCCACGATCACATTCGATTCGATGCTGCGTTTGTTGGTGGTGGGGCCTGAACGCTCGTCGATCGAGGTCACGCTCGAGACCTCTTGGTAGATTTTCAAATTCACCGTGCCCGACTCGCTGATTTGTGGCTTCACCCGCAAGGTCAGACCCACGTCGCGACGTTCGATGGTTTGAAACGGATTGACAGCCGCCGTGGCCACACCGGTGTTGCTGAAGGAACCGGTAATGAACGGCACGTTTTGGCCCACCACAATTTTGGCTTCTTCGTTGTCCAGCGTCAGCAAGGTGGGTGTCGACAAAATATTGGCTTCGCCATTGGTTTCTAAAAAGTTGGCGAAGCTGCTCAGCACATTGGTGCCGTTCACATTGCGCACCGTGCCAATGTTGAGCCCGGTGGCTACACCTGAAGCGGCGGCCGCCGTGCCGCCTTGCGACAAGGCGGTGATGTTGCCCACCTTGCCAAAGTTGGTGCCAGCTGCGCCAGAACTGCCAAACGGCGCTTGCCACTGAATGCCCAGCTCCAGCGCTTTTTCCGCATTCACTTCCACAATCAAACTCTCCACCAGCACCTGCGCACGGCGTTGATCGAGCATGTCGATCACGGCGCGCAGTTGGCGGTATTGCGGTTCGGGTGCGCTGATGATGAGCGAATTGGTGGTTGTGTCGGCTTGAATTTGCCCGCCCGTGGTGTTGGCGTTGGGGGCGACGGTGTTGCCCAGCGCTGCTGTGGGTGCGGCGTTGCCCGGGGCAGGAGGTGTCACGCTGCTGAGGTTGACGCTGGCATTGGCTGCACGTGCTTCACCGCTGATGGCAGCGCGCAAGGTGGCAGCCAGTTTGGTGGCATCGGCATTTTTCAAATACACCACATGGATGTTGCCGCTGGCTACTTTTGAACCGGGTTGATCGAGCTTGTCGATCAAGGAACGCACCAAGGCCAAACGCGCTGGATTGGCCGCACGCACAATGATGGCATTGCTTCTGGCCTCAGCCAGCACGGTGGTGCGGTACTCGCTGCCCGTTTGCCCAGCGGCGGGCGCAGCCGCCGAGGCGCCACCTGAATCGACCAAACGCGTCAGCAAGGGCGCCAGATCAATGGCGATGGCGTGCTTGAGGGGCACCACCTCCAAGTCGCTGGCGTTTGACACATCCAAGCTGGCAATGATGCGTGCCATGCGCTGCAAATTGTCGGCGTAATCGGTGATCACCAGCGAGTTGTTGCTGGGATTGACGTTGATGGTGTTGTTGGGGCTGATGAGCGGACGCAAGATGGGCAGCAAGTTGTTGGCTTGCTCAAAATTCAGTTTGAAAATATGCGTCACGATTTGCCCGCCGCCGCCCGCAGCACCCGCATTGTCTACTTGCTGCACTGCACCGCCTTGCAGCTTGGCATCGGCCTCGGGCACCACTTTGTAGAGCCCTTGCGTTTCGACCATTGCATACCCTTGCAAACGCAGGGCAGACAGAAATTGCAGCCACGCTTCTTGCGCCGACACCGGTTGCTCGGTGCTCAAGTTGATCGTGCCTTTCACCCGTGGGTCTACCACCACATTGCGTTGCGACAAGGTGGCCAAGGTGCGCGCCACCGATTCAATCTCAGCATTCACAAAATTCAGCGTGATGCTTTGCGCTGCTGTGGCTTTGTTTGTTTTTTTGTTGCTGCCCTGTGCCCAGGCCGGATTCACCCAAACGGCTGTGGTCAACATCAAACACACGGCCCAGGGGGCAGTGCGGCGCTTCATGCGTGTGTGCCAGGGTTCAGCAACACGGCTTGGCAACATAGGGTAAAAATTTTTTTGTGTCATGTGCGACTCGTTGGCGATTAGCCCAATTCCATCAAAGATACATTGCCTCGGCGCTGGCCAAGAACATTCAATAAGTTGGACACGGCAGCTTCAGCGTCAGGTTGCGCTTTGGCTTCCCCGCGAAAACGCAGGCGCCCTTGCAGCCACTCGCCGCGGCCTTGCAATTGCAAGCTGCCTTGCAGGGTGTCGAGTTGCAGCTGCATTGTGTCACCGCCCGTCACCACCATGCGGTAGTGTCCCAAGGGCCGCAAGGTGGATAAACGGGTGCTGCAGTCCAGCCATTGCAATTCAATTTGCCCGGTTAATTTGGCTTGGCTTGGAATGGCTGACCAAGCTTGCTGCCACTGCACGCTCTGTGAACGCAGTTGTAACTGCCCTTCGGGCTGCAAGGTGTTCCATGGCGCCCCCAGGCCCACCAGCCAAGACGCGGGCACCTGCGAGTGGTGCGCCAAGCTGCTGATGCGCAAACCCTGCCAACCAGGTGCAATGAAAATCTGCACCGGTGTGGGTGTGCAGCAATCGCTTTGCAACACCAGTTGCAAACCGAAGGCTGCTTGCGTCCAATCCATGTGCGGACGAATGCGCCAATGCACACGCGACGGCAATTGCGTTGGCAAGGGCCCCTTGTGTGTTGAGCTTTTTGACAGTTGCGCCTGTGGTGAATGTTTGGCTTGTTGCGCACTCTGTGTGCTGGCCAGTGTGTGCTGACCATCGCTGAGGGCGCCATCGGCTGATCCCTGCCATAGCGTTCCTTGCGGGTTGAGCAGCAACACACGTTGCTCGGTGGCCAAGGCCACCACTGAACTCAACCAGCTGGCTGGGGCCTGCAGCAACAAGCCCATCAGCAGCCCCAGCATCAGACCCAACGCCATGCCTGTTGCACCTACACCGGCACCTGAACTTGCAGCCGCACTCGCATTTGCACCCGCACCCACACCCGCACTTGAAACTGCACGCACACCTGTACCCAAGGTGCGGCGGTTCGGTGTTGCTCGCATGCTTGCTGCCTTCATGGCGTACCTGCCCCTTTGCCGTGCGGCAAAACCAACACCAGCGTGCCATCCCAAAGCGTGGTGGAGGGCTCGGTGGCATTCGCTGGTGTCGCAAGCGCATTGGCAGTGGGGGTGCTGCGCGTCAGATGGACTTCACCAGGCAAACTTTGCGCTTGCGTGCGTGCCTGTGCCAGCCAGTTTGACAACGCTGTAGCGGGTACCGCTTTGAGCGACACCAACACACGTTCACCCTGAGGGTTGAGTTGAAGCCCCGCCACGGCAGACAGGCTCTGTAAGGCTTTCAATGCCGCTTCGCGCGACAAAGCTGTGCGTTGTTGCAAAGCTTGTGCCTCTGCTTGCAGGGCCAGCATGTGAGCATGTTGTTGCGCCACGCGCTGGCGTTGCGCATCTGCCTCGCGCAGCTTGTGTTGTGCCGGTGCCACCAGCACTTGCCAAGCCAGCGCAAACACCACCACCCCACCCAGCCAACGCAAGCCACGCTGCTCGCGCACCGACAAGGCTTGCCAGCGATTCTGAAGTGCCTCACGCAGTTGGGTCATCATGGCGTGCCCTCCGCTTGCAACACCCAAACGCCGTTGCCTTCATCACGCAGTTGCAAGCCTTGCGATTTGAGTTGCGGGTTGGCTGCATCAGCGTTGAATGACACCCCATGCACACGCAAGGCATGGTTGGCAAAGTGCACCTGTGTAGGTGCGCCACTGCCGCTTGGCAAAACACCGGCCAATGCGGCCAACAAAGGTTCGAAATCGGTGTTCGACACAGCGCCCGACGCTTGTTTCAAGGCTTCCACCTCGCGTTGCATTTGCAGGGGGGCATCAATCACCAGCCTGACCGAGGGGAAGGTTTGCGTCAAGATGCTCTTCCATGCCGCAGTCTGTTCGGTGAGCGCACTGTGCTCGCGCCAAGCCGTGACGTTGAGGCCCGCCACCTGCACCAACGCCCAAGCCAGCACGCCCCAACGCACAGGCCGCCACGCAGGCGCATGCCACAGGGTTTGCCAACTGGCTTGCAGCCAGCGCCAGCTGCGTTGCGAACGGCCTTGGGCCCATTCGCCCTGGGCCAAATCCCAATCGGACTGACTGGCTTGTACCCACCGCTGGGCCGCAGTTTGCAACACCGGTTGGCGTTGCAGCCATTGCTGCACGCGCGCCACCATGGCGGGTTCGGCAAACACGTTCATGTCATCGGTGCTGATGTGCGCAAAGGCCGACCAATGGGCCGTGTTGGGGGGCAGCAAAGTCACGCCTTGCGCATGGCTGATCACGCTGTGTGACAGCTCGGGTTCGCCCATCACATGCAGGGTGGGTGCATCGCTGGGGACCAACTCAGGCACCAAGCGCTGCACCGTCAGCCCAGCAGCTTGCAAGGGGGCCAGCACATCGCGCAACCATTGTTTTTGACAGACCGCCACGCGGGCCGTGCCCCCTTGTTTGGTCACTTGTATGGCTTGCGGCTCGAGCACCAAATGCAATTGCTCGGGCTCTTCCAGCAACTGGTCTTCCAGCAAACCACGCAGCACGGCTTGCAAGCGTGGGCCCTGACTGCCGGGCGGCAAGGTGACGGTGAACCACGACAACCGGCTGTGCGGCACCACGCCCACCACCTCACCCGCATGGGCCGACAAAGTGCTGGCCGCCCCGGTGGCTTGGCGCAACACGCTGTGGCCATCGGAATGCACATGGGCATAACCGGCGGCCACCGCATGGGCAAGATGAGGCAGGGCAATGATCAACATAATCAATGTCTTATTGTAGAGACGCCGCCACGGGCAGCGCCGGGGCCAGGGCCCACTGTCCTGCCTCGCGCCACAGCACTTTCAGCTCTCGACCATTGCGTTGCAGCAAAGAGCGTTCGCTGATGGTGGTTGATGGGGTGCGCAAAGTGCCCATCACCTCGAAATGGCGGGTGTTCACGCTGTGGCTAGACCCCAGTGCGGTGCTCCTTCCCGTGGCTTTTTCAAAGGCTTCCAACGTGGGCCAATGGCTGCGGCTGCGCTCTTGTACCAAGCGCTGTGCATCTGACAAACTCAAGCCGGGCACGCTGGCGTAGAGCACCATTGCACTGGCGGTGTTCACATTCACCGGGGTGCCGCTGGGCAGCAAATGCACATAAGGGCTGATGCGTGCCACCGTTTGCGGGCTCACCCCCAGCCAGCCCAGTTGGCTCATGCGCTGGGGCAGCACGGCGCCCTGTTGGCCTTGGGCGCGCAGCAAGCCTTGGGTGAGTATGCGCAATTGTTCGGGGGGCAAGCCCAGCGCCTCAAACAAACGCTCAAACTTCAGCACCACCGCAGGCGCCACCCGATCACCCTGCACCAAACCCAGCAAGGGCATGCGGCTTTGCACATCCACAATTTGCCCCGACAAAAACACCTGCTCGCTCAACGCCACCTCTTCGCTGTCCGCACTGCCCCCCTCTGGCAAGGCCGACAAAAAGCTCGACAGACGTGCTTCTTGCAGCGGCACGGCCCAGGGCTCGGCCAGGTGGTCGGTGGGTGTTTGTGTGCCGTCAGACAAAGCGTCTTCACGCAAAATCACACGCGCCCAGTCGAGCGAACCCAGCAGCAACCAACGGGCTTGTGAGCGGTGTCGTTCAGCGGTTTCTACTTCAATGCCGCGCCATTGCTGCCACACGGCGCCGGCCGCCAGGGTGGTCACCAGGGCCACTGTCAGCAAGGCCGCCAGCAAGGCGGCGCCTTGTTGTGCGTGTGCCTTTTTTTTCAAGCTGGCTTTACTTGCCTTGGTTGTCTCAGGCGACCCATCGCAGGGCGGGGGAGTCATGGGCGAGTGCATCATGATTTCGTGTTGCTGAAATTGGGCCTGACCCAATCGAGGGTGAGGCGCCCATTCACGCCGGTGCTGCTGGGCAAGTCCACTTGCAAGCGAATGGCGTCGGGCAATTCGGTGTTGCTGGCATCGTTGCTTGAGGTGCCTGAGTTGCCTGAGTTGCCTGAGTTGCCAGCGTTGCCTGAGTTGCCTGCGCTCGAGAGCGGGTTGGTCCAGGCGTTGCCCCGGAAATAGGTGATTTGCCATTGCTGCAAAGGCAGCAAATTTGTTTCGTAGGCAGCATCGTTGGCGCTGCGGTTTTGCCCCCATTGCTCGACTTGCGCCCAGGCTTGTTTCAGCTGCGCCAGATCTTGAATGGCGGGGGACTGCCAGCGCACCCATTGCCCTGCTGCGTTCTGAGAGGGGTCGCTGCGGCGGGTCCAGCCCACCACCCACAGGCCGGGGTCGCTGCCATCGGCACGCCAGCTGCTGGCGCGGCGCACCATGCGCAGCACACGCCCGTCCCATTGCAAGCCACTGGCCGACACGCTGCTGCTGTGCAAGGCATCCAAATCGGCTTGCCATTGCGCCAACACCGTTTGCACCACGGCCACCTGGCTCACCCGCATTTGGGTGACATCGCGCGTGCGTATCAAGCCGTCAATGCCGCGCCAACTCAATCCCGCCAGCACCGCCATCAAGGTGATGGCGATCAACAACTCGATCAGCGTGAAGCCACCTTGACGTGGCCGCACATCGTTGCGTGCCACAACATCTCTTGAAAAAATCTGTTGCGCAATAGGCGTCATCAATAGCGCCCAATCACAGTGGAGATGCGAAGAATGGGCGTGTTGCCATCAAACACCTGCGCATCCACACGTCGAAACGATGGATTGGGCGTGCCGCGTACCGTCAGTGCCACCTCCAGCGTGCGATCGGCCTGCGGGCAAGACACGCGCGAGGAGCCCACCCCTGGCAATTGCTGTGACAAACGCATGTGATACAAGGCGTTGTCGGCGCACATTTGCGCCAGAAAAGCATCCATTTGCCGCTGCGCATTGTTCACCAATGCACCACTGGCTTTCAAGCCGGTCATCAGGGCCAAGGCCACAATCATCAAGGCCACCAACACTTCAATGAGGGTGAAGCCGCCTTTTGCGCACGCACCCCTTTGCCGCCTCATGGCAACACCTCAAAGGGCTTCAAGCCATCGGTGCCGATGCGCAACAGCAGAGGGGGTGTGCTTGCATTGGTCTGAGCGGCCAAGCGCAAGGAAATTTGCACCGGTGCCAACACAGGCTCTGGCCCCAGCACCACCCCGGTGCTGTTGAGGGGTGTGTCTATCGTGGCTTGGGTGTTGGCTTGCAACCAAGCCTCTTGCGCCACGGCTGGATTGGCTGAGCGTGGCAGGGGGTAAAACGCATAGCCTGTGGCGCTGGGTTGCCAGACCCAGGTTTGCCCACTGGTGCGCGACTGCGCACGTGCGGCTTCCAACTTGGCCACCAGGCGTTGCGCTTCGCGCTCGAGTTGTGTCTGCGAACCATCACGCATGGTCAGCGCCACGCCAGTGGTGGCAAAGCCGATGATCAGCAGCACCACCATCAGCTCTAACAACGTCAGGCCTTGTTGGCGTTGCATGGGTCCCAAGCGTTGCGTTACTGCCAACTGCCAATGTCGGCGTTGTTGCCTTCCCCGCCAGCCTGACCATCGGCGCCCAGCGACAACACATCCACCTCACCCTTGAGCCCTGGCGACAGGTATTGGTAAGGACGGCCCCAAGGGTCGGTGGGCAATTTGTCGATGTAGGGCTTCCAGTTGGCCGGCACAGGGCCGCTGGTGGGCTTGACCACCAAGGCTTGCAAACCTTGTTCGGGCGTGGGGTAGTTGCGGTTGTCAAGCTTGTACAACTTGAGCGCTTGCATCAAATTGGCCACATCGGTGCGTGCCGCTGTGATGCGCGCATCGTCGGCGCGGTTGAGCACATTGGGCACCACCAGTGCGGCCAAAATGCCAATGATGGCCAACACCACCATCAACTCGATCAAGGTGAAACCACGCTGGTGTGACAGCCTGCGGTGTGTATGGGAAGCTC
>Ga0255274_1000137_pt1 | contig 12259 bp, 9 predicted proteins | sample AtltaT_4_FD_183673 | JGI IMG/M metagenome (GOLD analysis project Ga0255274, IMG submission 183673) | Metatranscriptome of freshwater microbial communities from Altamaha River, Georgia, United States - Atl_Colum_RepB_8h (Metagenome... | ecosystem: Environmental > Aquatic > Freshwater > River... | reverse complement strand
GTGAAAAGTGGCATTGGTCACTTTCGCGACCCCTTCGTTTTGCAGAGCGCAAAAGGAATTCTCGTGTTTCAAGGTGCGTCATCGTTGAGTTTGGATGCCAAAGGGCGCCTGTCGGTGCCCACGCGGCATCGTGAGGTGTTGCAGGCCACTGCGGCGGGCCTGCTCACGATCACGCGTCACCCCCACGGCTGTTTGATGGTTTTTCCCCGCCCGGAGTGGGAAAAATTTCGCGAGCGCGTGGCCGCCTTGCCCATGAATGCCCAGTGGTGGAAGCGCGTCTTTTTGGGCAACGCCATGGACGTGGAAATGGATGCCACCGGGCGCGTGCTCATCTCGCCCGAGTTACGTGCGGCGGCCAACATCCAGAAGGACACCATCTTGCTCGGCATGGGGCATCACTTTGAGTTGTGGGACAAATCGCACTACGAAACCCAGGAAGCGCAGGCCTTGCAGGGCGAGATGCCCGATGTCTTCAAGGATTTCTCTTTTTAAAGGGTGACGGTGGAAGCATGGCAACACACCACCGTCCTACTCAGCGAAGCTGTCGATGCACTCGACATTCAGCCAGATGGGACCTACGTCGACGCGACCTTCGGAAGGGGCGGGCATTCGCGCCTCATTCTGCAGCGGCTCTCACCGCGGGGTCGCTTGATCGCCTTCGACAAGGACCCCGAAGCCATTGCCGCCGCGCAGGCGCTTGGGGACGCCCGCTTGACCATTCACCACCAAGGCTTTGCGCACTTGGCCGATTTGCCAGCGCAGAGCGTGCATGGGGTGTTGATGGATTTGGGGGTGAGTTCGCCCCAGATCGACGATCCCGCGCGTGGCTTTTCATTTCGATTCGACGGCCCGCTCGACATGCGCATGGATCCCACGCGCGGCCAGAGCGTGGCGCAGTGGCTCACAGAGGCCACAGTTCAAGACATAACGGAGGTGATTCGTGACTATGGCGAAGAACGGTTTGCTCTACCGATTGCAAAGGCGATTGTTGCTCGCCGACAGGAAGGGCGCCTGCCTGCAGGCACCGCTGAGTTGGCCCAGCTCGTGGCTGACACGGTCAAAACCCGCGAGCCGGGCCAGAACCCTGCAACGCGCACATTTCAGGCTTTTCGGATTTTCATCAACGCCGAGCTTGAAGAGCTTGAACAGGCGTTAAAGGGCAGTCTGGATGTTCTGCAACCGGGAGGGCGTTTGGCCGTGATCAGCTTTCACTCGCTGGAGGATCGCAAGGTCAAGCAATTTATCGCGCACCACTCGCGCGAGGTCTATGACCGTCGCGTGCCTTTTGCCGCCGCCCGCCCATTGGCCCTCAAGGCCCTGGGCAGAATCCGGCCCAGCGCTGCAGAAGTGGAGCGCAATCCTCGCGCGCGCAGTGCCATCTTGCGGGTGGCGCAACGGCAGGAGGCGGCATGAGCCGCTTGAGCGCGCTGCTCTTTCTGGCCATCATGGCCAGCGCGTTTTTATTGGTGCGCACGCAATACGAGTCGCGCGCCTTGACCACCGAGCTTGACCGCGCCCAGCGTGAGGCACGGCGGTTGGAAATTGAAAACGACAAGCTCGATGTCGAGCGGCGCGCCCAGGCCACGCCCTTGCGCGTGGAAAAAATCGCGCAAGAGCAACTGCGCATGCGCACCATCACCCCGGCCATCACGCACTATGCGACCGATACCGCCCCTGGAGCGCGGCCATGAGCAGTCGCAGCGTGCAATACACCTCCAGCCCGCTTCTGGCGAGCAAGACGCCCATCTGGCGCAGCCAATTCATTGTTGCGTGCATCGCCTTGGGTTTCCTAGCGTTGGTGGCGCGTGCTGCCTGGGTGCAAGTCATCGACAGCGCCTTCTTCAAACGCCAAGGCACGGTGCGCTTTGCCCGGACCTTGGAGCTGCCGGCCAACCGGGGGCGCGTCCTCGACCGCAATGGCCACATCCTGGCTTCGAGCGTTCCGGTGCCCAGCATCTGGGCCGATCCGGATGAAGTCGATCGCGATCCCGCGAAGCGCCAAGCCCTCGCCCGTCTTTTGGGCATGAGTGCGCAAGAGCTTGACCGCAAGCTGCAAGACGAAGACAAGAACTTCGTTTGGCTCAAGCGTCAGGTCGACGATTCAGTGGCCCAACAAATCGCAGCCCTCAAGATCAAAGGCGTTTACGACCGCAAAGAATACAAGCGCATCTACCCCGAAGGAGAGCCCGTCGCGCATGTGGTGGGCTTTACCAATGTCGAGAACCTGGGGCAGGAGGGGGTGGAGCTCACCTTCAACGATTACCTCGGCGGTCGGCCAGGGTCGCGTCGTGTGATCAAAGACGCACTTGGCCGCGTGGTGGAAGAAATGGGCGAGACCGTGCCGCCGGTGGACGGACGCGACTTGCAATTGAGCATTGACAGCAAGGTCCAGTACTTCGCCTACGAAAAAATCAAGGAAGCGGTTCAAAACCACCGGGCCCAAGCGGGCAGCGTGGTGGTGTTGGACGTGCAGACCGGCGAGTTATTGGCCTTGGCCAATTACCCCAGCTATTCGCCGAACAAGCGCGGAGTGCTCAGCGGGGCGCAATTGCGTAACCGCGCGCTCACCGACACCTTCGAACCCGGCTCGACCATGAAGCCCATCGTGGTGGGGTTGGCTCTGGAGAAGGGGCTGGTCAAACCCGAGACCCCCATTCAAACCGCCCCAGGCCGTCTGCAAATGGGCACGGCCACCATTACCGATGCGCACCCCCATGGGGTCCTCAGTGTGAACGAGGTGATTCAAAAGTCGAGCAACGTGGGCACGGTCAAGATAGCCATGCAAATGCCTCCCCGTGACATGTGGGAGATGTTCACCCAGCTCGGGTTTGGCCAAAAACCGCAGGTGCCTTTTCCGGGGGCCGTCTCCGGCAAGGTACGCGCTTACAAAACCTGGAAGCCCATCGAGCAAGCCACCATGAGCTACGGCTACGGGCTCTCCACCAGTTTGTTCCAACTCGCCCAAGCCTACAGTGTGTTCGCCAACGACGGCGCCCTCCTGCCCGTGAGCTTGGTTAAAGTTCAACAGCCGCCGCAAGGCGTGCCCGTCATGTCAGCCCAAACGGCGCAGGCCGTGCGCCACATGCTTGGCCTGGTCACGATCCCCGGCGGGACGGCCCCCAAAGCCCAAACCATGGGCTATTCGGTGGGGGGCAAAACGGGGACTGCGCACAAAACCGAAGGCAAAGGCTACGCCAGTCGTAAATACAGAGGCTTCTTTGTCGGCATTGCCCCGATCGACAAACCGCGCATCGTGGTGGCGGTGATGGTCGATGAACCCACCGCAGGGGGTTACTACGGTGGCGAAGTGGCGGCACCCGTCTTTAGCCAAACCGTTCAGCAAACCCTGCGCATGATGGGTGTGCAGCCCAATATGGCGGTCAAGCCCTTGGTCGTGACCCAAGCCGAGCCGGAGTCGTTCTGATGCAGACCCTCGAGCGCACCCAAGACATCCAGCACTGGCTCCACCGCCGTGGCGTGCAGGCGCTGTGGGCGGACAGCCGCCGGGTGGGGGCGGGGGATGGCTTCATCGCTTGGCCCGGTGGCGTGCACGATGGTCGTGCCTTTGTGGCACAGGCCTTGGCGCAAGGCGCGCAGGCCTGCTTGGTCGAGCAAGACGGTTTGGATGCGCACTGGCCATGGGTTCAAGCCGATGACGAGCGTGTTCTGGCGGTGCCTGGACTCAAAGCGGCCAGTGGCCCCATCGCCGCCGCGTTTTACCAAGAGCCGAGTCAGGCGTTGCGCGTCGTGGCCTATACCGGCACGAATGGCAAGACCTCTTCGGCCTGGTGGTGCGCCCATGCGCTAGAGGCGCTGGGGCAATCGACCCGTCTGGTCGGCACCCTGGGCATGGGAGCCCCCCACGCGCTCGACAGCACTGGCATGACCACCCCCGACCCTGTGCGCTTGCAAGCGGCTTTGCGCGCATGGGTCGATGACGCGGCGAACGTGTGTGTGATGGAAGCGTCTTCCATCGGTCTGGCCGAGCACCGACTCGATGGCACGCACATCGAGGTGGCCGTCTTGACCAATTTCACCCAAGATCATTTGGACTACCACGGCACCATGGCCGCCTATTGGGACGCCAAACAAGTCCTGTTCGATTGGCCAGGACTGCGCGCGGCGGTGGTGAACTTGGATGACCCACAGGGCCAAGTGCTCTGGCGAGACTTGGCCAATCGCCCCGCACTCGCGCTCTGGACTTATGGGGCACCCGAACGCGGCGTGGGCGAGCAACACCTCAGCGCGCAAGGGATCACCGCCGCGCCGGAGGGCATGCGTTTTGAAGTGTGTGCAGGCGCGCAGCGCTGGCCTTTCCCTTGGCCTGTGGTGGGGCGCTACAACATCGACAACTTGCTTGGGGTGTTGGCCACATTGTGCGCGCTGGGATTTGAATTGGCCGATGCCGTCAAGGCATGCGCCGCCCTCCCGCCGGTGCCTGGGCGCATGCAAGGAGTGGGGGGCGTGCATCAACCCCGCGTGGTGGTGGATTACGCCCACACGCCCGATGCGGTGGCACAAGCGCTCCAAGCCCTGCGTCCCCTGGCGCAGGCGCGTCAAGGCCAATTGATGGTGGTGTTGGGCTGCGGAGGAGACCGAGACCGCAGCAAGCGTCCCGCCATGGCCGCGGCCGCGCAAGCCCATGCCGATGGGGTGTGGTTGACTTCCGACAACCCCCGCAGCGAAGATCCGTTGACGATCTTGGAGGACATGCAGCAAGGCTTGCGTGACCCCGCGACGGTGAGCGTGATCGTCTCGCGCGCGCAAGCCATCACCCAGGCCGTCACCCAGGCGCAGGCCCAGGATGTGATCCTCATCGCCGGCAAGGGTCATGAGGATTACCAGGAAATCCAAGGCGTGCGCGAGCCCTTCAGCGATCTGGGCGTGGCCCAGGCCGCCTTGCAACTCCGGAGGGCGCATGGCTGAGATGCAATGGCGCTTGGCGGACATGGCGGCGGCACTGCCGGGCGCACGCTTGGTGGGCGATGGCGCGCAGAGCGTCGCACGCATCCATACCGATAGCCGCAGCCTGCAAGCCGGCGATTTGTTCCTCGCCCTGCGCGGCGAAAAATTCGATGCCCATGCATTTCTCCCCGAGGCGGCCCGCTTGGGGGCGGTGGCCGGCGTTGCCGAGCATGGACTCGCCGCCGCGGGCTTGTCGGGCTGGGAAGTGGCCGACACGCGGGAGGCGCTGGGCGCCTTGGCGCAGCACTGGCGTGGGCGCTACACCTTACCGCTGATCGCGGTCACCGGCAGCAACGGCAAGACCACCGTGACCCAAATGATCGCCCAGATCTTGCGCACCGCCGCAGGCGAGGCCGCTTTGGCCACCCAAGGCAACCTCAACAACGAAATCGGGGTGCCGCAGACCCTGCTGCGCTTGCGCCCCACGCACCGCTTGGCTGTGGTGGAGTTGGGCATGAACCATCCCGGTGAGATCACGCGCTTGGCGCGCTGGTGCCAACCCTCCGTTGCCTTGGTCAACAACGCGCAACGCGAGCACCAGGAATTCATGGCCAGCGTCGAGGCGGTGGCTGATGAAAACGCGAGCGTATTCGATCACTTGTCAGCCGATGGCGTGGCCGTGTTTCCCCATGCGGATGCCTTTGCCTCGCGCTGGCGCGAACGTGCCAAGGGCCGTCGCGTCATGACCTTTGACCTCGACGTGCACAGCCAAGCCTCGGTGCGCTTGTTACAAGCCCAGTGGCAAGTGGACCATTGGCAGCTGCGCATGGCCACGCCTCAAGGCGAGGCCGAATTGAGCTTGTGGATTGCCGGACGCCACAATCTGGCCAACGCCTTGGCTGCCACCACCTGCGCACTCGCCGCCGGCGTGGACCTTCAGACCATTGTGGCCGGGCTCTCTGCCTTCCAAGCGGTGCAAGGGCGCTCGCGTGCGTGCGCGATGGCGCGCGCCAACGGTGACCCCTGGACGCTGATTGACGACACCTACAACGCCAACCCGGATTCGGTGCTGGCCGCCATCGATGTACTGGCCAGTCTGCCTGCCCCCCGTGCGCTGGTGCTCGGCGACATGGGCGAGGTAGGCCATCAAGGTCCGGCCTTTCACGCCGAGGTGGGCGCCTATGCGCGTCGCCAAGGCATTGAGGTGTTGTTGGCCTTGGGTGAACTCAGTGCCCATGCGGTGCAAGCTTTTGGCGCAGGGGGCCGGCATTTCGCGACTTGGGATGCACTGCAAGGGGGACTTGCGGGCGCACTCGGTGGCGTGGCCAGCGTTCTCGTCAAAGGCTCTCGTTTCATGCGCATGGAGCGCGTGGTGCAAGCGCTGCAATCCTCTGCACCGGACAGCCGGCACGGCGCACCTCACCAGGAGTCTCAACCATGCTCATGAGCTTGGCCCAATGGCTGCAAGGCCTCTCACCGGAATTTGGCTTCTTCCGGGTCTTTCAGTACATCACGTTTCGGGCGGTGATGGCGGCCCTCACGGCGCTGCTCATTGGCTTGGTGGCAGGCCCCGCCGTGATTCGCCGCCTCACGGCGCTCAAGATTGGTCAGCCCATCCGGGCTTACGCCATGCAGACCCACCTGATCAAGAGTGGCACGCCCACCATGGGTGGGGTGTTGATTCTCATCGGCATTGCGGTGGCCACACTGCTGTGGGCCGATTTGTCCAACCGCTTTGTTTGGATCGTGTTGCTCGTGACGCTGGGGTTTGGCGCCATCGGCTGGGTAGACGACTGGCGCAAGGTGGTGCGCAAAGACCCCGAAGGCATGCGCTCGCGGGAGAAATACCTGTGGCAGTCTCTCATTGGCGGGGTTGCTGCGGTTTACTTGGTCTTTAGCATTTCCGAGAGCAACAACATGCGCGTGCTCGAACTCTTCATGACCTGGGTTGCCTCTGGGTTTGATGTGGATTTGCCGCCCAAGGCCGACCTTTTATTGCCCTTCTTCAAGGAAGTGAGCTACCCCCTGGGGGTGTTTGGCTTCGTCATCTTGACCTATTTAGTGATCGTGGGCTCGAGCAACGCCGTCAACCTCACCGACGGCTTAGATGGCTTGGCCATCATGCCGGTGGTGATGGTGGGCTCGGCCTTGGGTGTGTTCGCGTATGTGACGGGCAGCTCGATCTATTCCAAATACCTGCTCTTTCCGTACATCCCTGGCTCGGGCGAGCTCATGATTTTCTGCGGTGCCATGGCGGGGGCGGGATTGGCCTTTCTGTGGTTCAACACCCACCCGGCCCAGGTCTTCATGGGCGACGTGGGCGCGTTGGCGCTCGGTGGGGCCTTGGGCACCATCGCCGTCATCGTACGCCAAGAAATTGTGTTGGCCATCATGGGCGGCGTGTTTGTGGCTGAGGCGCTCTCGGTCATGTTGCAAGTGGTGTATTTCAAATACACCAAGCGCAAGTACGGCGAGGGGCGGCGCATTTTGCGCATGGCCCCTTTGCATCACCACTTTGAAAAAGGCGGCTGGACCGAGACCCAGGTCGTGGTGCGCTTTTGGATCATCACCATGCTCTTGTGCCTGGTGGGACTCTCGACCTTGAAACTGCGCTGAGGAGAAGATGCAAAGCTTGCAAGACCAATCGGTGTTGATTCTGGGCCTGGGGGATTCAGGCTTGGCCATGGCACGCTGGTGCACCCGCGCGGGTGCGCAAGTCACCGTGCTCGACACCCGCGAGGCCCCACCTCAGCTGGCCCAATTGCAAGCCGATTGCCCCCAAGCCCAATTCCATCAAGGTGAATTCACCGCGCAATGGGTGCAAGGCCAAGCCGTGCGAGCAGTCTTCAAGAGTCCTGGTCTGAGTCCGCAAGACGTGGCTCCGCTGTGGGACGCCGCGCGTGCCGCCGGGCTTTGGGTGGGCACCGAGTTGACGCTCTTCGCCCACGCTCTGCAATCCCTTGCGCAAACCCAAAGCTATCAGCCCCAAGTCTTGGGCATCACGGGCACCAACGGCAAAACCACCGTCACGGCCCTCACGGCCCAATTGCTCGAACGCGCAGACAAGACGGTCGGACTCGCGGGCAATATCGGCCCCACCCTGCTCGACACCCTCACACAGGCCTTGGCATCGGCGCAATTGCCAGCCGTCTGGGTTCTGGAGCTCTCGAGCTTCCAGTTGGAGGGCGTGACGGAATTTGAACCCACTGCCGCCACCGTGCTCAACCTCACACAAGATCACTTGGACTGGCATGGCGACATGCAGGCGTACGCAAAAGCCAAACAGCACATCTTTGGGCAACAAGCCCTCATGGTGCTCAACCGGGACGATGCCGCCGTGATGGCCATGTTGCCCGAGCCCATCCGCGCCAAGTTGCAAAAGCCGCAGTGGCGCACCTACCTCACGTTTGGCAGCGACGTCCCCACCCGGCCCGGTGACTACGGGCTCGAGACCGTCAATGGCATGACTTGGCTGGTGCGGGCCTTGCCTGCGGATGAAACGCGCCGCCGCCGCGACGAAGAGGAAGAAATCCATCTCCAGCGTCTGATGCCAGCCGATGCCTTGCGCATTCGTGGCCGTCACAACGCCCTCAACGCGCTCGCCGCGCTTGCCCTGGCGAGCAGCACAGGCGCAGCGCTCGCGCCCATGCTCTACGGGTTACGGGATTACCGCGGTGAGCCCCACCGCGTCGAGCCTGTGGCGATCGTCAACGACGTGGAATATTTTGACGACAGCAAGGGCACCAACGTCGGCGCCACCGTTGCGGCTGTGACCGGTTTAGGGGCGGAGCGACGCTTGGTGGTCATCTTGGGCGGAGAGGGCAAAGGGCAGGACTTCGCCCCCTTGGCCGCGCCCATCGCCCGGTATGCCCGCGCCGTGATATTGCTCGGCCGCGATGCCGATCGAATTCGCACCCAAATTCAGGACTGCGGCATACCCACTGCCCCAGTGGACGACATGACCGCAGCGGTGCAAAAGGCTCAAACGCTGGCGCAACCCGGCGATGCGGTGTTGCTCTCGCCGGCCTGCGCGAGCTTTGACATGTTCCGCAACTATGCCCATCGCGCGCAAGTGTTTGTGCAGGCTGTGCAAGAACTGGCGGAAAACAGCGGAGGCATCGCATGAGCATGGCGCGCGCGCAATCTTCCGGCATGGGCTGGCGGTCTCGATTGGCCGGGCTCTGGCCCCGTCGCGCCCCATCCGATGTGGACGCCTTGCCGGTGCGCGTGCACGGCACCGAGTTCGCCCGCACCACCGCAGCCCCGGTTCATGTGCGCGGATTTGACCAACCCCTGGTGTGGGTCATCTTCACCCTCTTGATGTTCAGCTTGGTGATGGTTTATTCGGCGTCCATCGCGCTGCCAGACCACCCACGCACGGGCAGTCAGTTCACCCAGTGGCATTTCCTGCTGCGGCATCTGTTCTCGATTGGGGTGGCGCTCATCGCCGCCTTGTTGGTGTTTCAAGTGCCCCTCGACACCTGGGAGCGCTGGGCGCCATGGGTCTTTGTGGGCTCTATCGTGTTGCTGATCCTGGTGCTCATGCCCTTCATCGGGCGTTCGGTCAATGGGGCGCGCCGCTGGATATCGTTGGGCGTCATGAATTTCCAGCCATCCGAGTTGGCCAAACTCGGTGTCTTGCTCTACGCCGCCAATTACATGGTGCGCAAGATGGAGCTCAAGGAACAGTTCTTCGCCGCCGTCTTGCCCATGGCCGCCGCCGTGGCCATTGTGGGGGCCTTGCTTCTGGGTGAGCCCGACATGGGTGCCTTCATGGTGATCGCCGTGATTGCCATGGGCATCCTGTTCTTGGGCGGCGTCAATGCCCGCATGTTCTCGCTCATCGCGGCTTTGCTGGTGGGCGTGTTTGTGATGATCATCCTCACGTCCGAGTGGCGGCGCGAGCGCATTTTTGCTTACCTCGACCCTTGGAGTGATCAGCACAAGCTGGGCAAGGGCTACCAACTCTCGCACTCCCTCATCGCCATTGGTCGGGGGGAGGTGTTTGGCGTGGGTCTGGGCGGCAGCGTGGAAAAACTGCATTGGTTGCCCGAGGCGCACACGGACTTTTTGATGGCGGTGATTGGCGAGGAGTTCGGCTTTATCGGCGTGGTGATCATGATCAGCCTCTACATGTGGATGACGCGGCGCATCATGTACATCGGACGTCAAGCCATCGCCATGGATCGGGTGTTTGCCGGTTTGGTGGCCCAAGGCGTGGGCATCTGGATTGGCTTCCAAGCCTTCATCAACATTGGCGTGAACCTCGGCGCCTTGCCCACCAAAGGGCTGACCTTGCCGCTCATGAGTTATGGGGGCTCGGCCATTTTGCTCAACCTGATTGCGGTGGCCATCGTCTTGCGCGTGGACTATGAAAACCGTGTCCTCATGCATGGAGGGCGCTTATGACGCACAAGGTCGCCTTGGTCATGGCAGGCGGAACTGGCGGGCATATCTTCCCGGGGTTGGCCGTGGCCCATGGCCTGCGTGCACAGGGCTGGGAGGTGCATTGGCTGGGCGGCCCTGCGCCGAGCATGGAGAGCGAGTTGGTGCCCCCACAAGGCTTTCCTTTCGAGCCCATCGCCTTTGGCGGGGTGCGAGGCAAAGGCTTGCAATCTTGGTTTTGGTTGCCGCTGCGGTTGTTGCGGGCGTTCTGGCAGGCTTGGCGTGTGGTGCGGCGCTTGCGCCCGCAGGTGGTGCTGGGCTTGGGCGGCTACATCACCTTCCCGGGCGGCATGATGGCCGTGCTCTCGGGCAGCCGACTCTTGCTGCACGAACAAAACGCCGTGGCCGGTTTGGCCAACAAGGTTCTGGCCCAAGTGGCCGATGCGGTCTACACCGCGTTCCCCAAGGCCTTGCCCCAAGCCCAGTGGATCGGCAATCCGTTGCGACAAGCCTTCCTCACCCAAGACGCTCCCGAAACACGGTTTGCCCAGCGCCAAGGGCCGCTGCGCCTATTGATCGTGGGCGGCAGCTTAGGCGCGCAAGCCCTCAACCGGGTGGTGCCGCAGGCCTTGGCCTTGTTGCCCGAGGGGCAGCGTCCGCTCGTGACCCACCAGAGCGGCACGCGTCATATTGAAGCCTTGCGCGAGGCCTATGCGGCCCACGGTGTGCAAGCGGAGTTGACCCCCTTTATTCAAGACACCGCCCGTGCGTTTGCGCAGGCCGATGTGGTCATCGCGCGCGCGGGCGCATCGACGGTGACGGAACTCGCCGCCGTGGGCGTGGCCGCATTGTGGGTGCCATACCCCTATGCGGTAGACGACCATCAGACGACCAACGCGCGCTTTCTCACCGATGCAGGTGCGGGCTGGTTGCAGCCCGAGTCAGAACTCACGCCGCAAGGGCTGGCGCAGTGGCTGGCGGGCTTGGACCGTACCGTGCTGCTGCGTCACGCGCAAGCGGCTTATGCACAGCGCCAAGTGGCCGCCGTGCAAACCTTGGTGCAGGCCTGCGAAGCCTGTGTGCAACCGAAAGCGAGCGCATGAAACACGCCATCCGTCACATCCACTTTGTCGGCATCGGCGGCGCGGGCATGAGCGGCATTGCCGAGGTGCTGGGCAACCTGGGCTACACCATCTCGGGTTCGGACTTGTCGGATTCCGCGGTCTTGCGTCGCTTGCAAGCCTTGGGCATTCGCACCCATGTCGGCCACGACGCCCAGCACATTCAAGGGGCTGACGCCGTGGTCATTTCCACCGCGGTGCAAGCCGATAACCCGGAAGTGGTGGCGGCGCATGCGCGCCTCATTCCCGTGGTGCCCCGCGCCGTGATGCTGGCCGAACTCATGCGCCTCAAGAGCGGCATTGCCATTGCGGGGACGCACGGCAAGACCACCACCACCAGCCTGGTGGCCAGCGTGCTGGCCGAGGCCGGGATGGATCCCACCTTTGTGATCGGGGGCAAGCTCAACAGTGCCGGCGCGAACGCCAAACTGGGTTCGGGCGACCACATCGTGGTCGAGGCAGATGAGTCCGACGCCTCCTTCCTCAACCTCATGCCTGTGATGGCGGTCGTCACGAATATTGATGCCGACCACATGGAGACGTACGGGCACGATTTCGCGCGCCTCAAAGCCGCGTTTGTGGAGTTCCTCCACCGCATGCCCTTCTATGGGGCTGCCATTTTGTGCATCGACGACCCCGCGGTACAAAGCATCCTGCCCGAAGTCTCGCGCCCCATCACCAGCTATGGCCTAAGCCCCCAGGCCCAAGTACGAGCTTTGAATGTCCGTCCTGAGCAAGGCCGCATGCGCTTTACCGTCACCCGCAGCAATGGCGTGACCTTGCCCGACCTGGACGTGCTCCTGAACTTGCCCGGCGAACACAACGTGCGCAATGCGCTGGCCGCCATC
>Ga0255274_1000133_pt1 | contig 12357 bp, 9 predicted proteins | sample AtltaT_4_FD_183673 | JGI IMG/M metagenome (GOLD analysis project Ga0255274, IMG submission 183673) | Metatranscriptome of freshwater microbial communities from Altamaha River, Georgia, United States - Atl_Colum_RepB_8h (Metagenome... | ecosystem: Environmental > Aquatic > Freshwater > River... | reverse complement strand
TGTACTTGTCCCTGTTGAACTATCAATACCGAAAGCGAGGCAACGGTCGACTTAAAGGGCAAGTTTTGTTCATTTTCACCGGGTTGATGATCACGGTCGTAATGTTCTGTAACAAAACTAATGAACGAATCAAACTGTTGGGAACCGCTTTGATGGGTTTGGTAATGTTCGATCAATGAGGCAATTTTAAAGAACTGAATCCCCTGAAAATTAGGCGCAAGGGAAAGCAGAAAAAAATAAACCGCCAAACATTGAATGATGAAACGCATTAATCAAAGATAGGGTAAATATTTTTAAGCCATTGTGCTGGGCGTACCGAAGTTCATAGGGGGCATAGGGGCGCCATCGTTGTCATCTATTACGCCAAAATGTTGCTCGTATTTCTGTACATTTTCCATCAATGCCCGCATCAGTCTTTTGGCATTGGCGGGTGTCATAATGACCCTAGAGCGAACCTTTGCTTTGGGCATTCCTGGCATCATTTGTACAAAGTCACACACCATTTCTGCTTGTGAATGGGTAATAATAGCAAGGTTTGAATAGATCCCAACAGCCATTTCTTCTGTTAGCTCAATGTTGATTTGATTTTCGTTGTTTTCCATAGCAAAGTTGTACTTAACAGGATAAAAAAGGGAGCGCCAATCGACACCCCCTTTTGGTATGTTATGCTTGTTCTTCGAGCATTTCTTCGTAAGCTTCTTTCGAAGCAACCACCATTTTTTGGAAATCCCTGATTCCCGTTCCTGCTGGTATAAGGTGACCAACAATCACGTTTTCTTTCAAGCCAAGTAAATGGTCCTCTTTTCCGGAGATGGCAGCCTCGTTGAGTACTTTGGTCGTCTCCTGGAACGATGCCGCAGAGATAAACGATTGCGTTTGAAGTGACGCACGCGTAATTCCCTGAAGAAGTGGCGTTGATGTCGCTGGCTTGGCAGGCTGTGCGGCAACTATCTTTTTATCTGCTCTTTTCAATTGCGAATTCTCGTCGCGAAGTTTACGAGCAGAAATAATTTGGCCAGCCTTCAAATTGTCAGAATCTCCTGGATCTTCTACGACCATCATACCAAAAATCATATCGTTTTCTTCCATGATATCGGCCTTGTGAACAGACTGACCAGGAAGGAATCGTGTATCTCCCGGATCAAGTATTTCCGCTTTGAGCATCATTTGACGTACGATTACCTCAAAGTGTTTGTCGTTGATTTTCACCCCTTGTAGACGGTAAACCTCCTGGATTTCATTTACAATGTACTCCTGAACTTTTGTAGGCCCTTCGATATTTAGGATGTCATTTGGTGTGATGGCCCCATCGGATAAAGGTTGCCCCGCTCTAATGAAGTCATTTTCTTGAACCAAAATATGTTTAGACATAGGAACGAGGTATTTCACTGTTTTCGCTCCATTCTTGGAGGTAACAGTTATTTCCCTATTCCCACGCTTCACTTTTCCAAGTGTTGCTGTTCCATCAATCTCAGAAACTACGGCAGGATTAGATGGGTTACGTGCTTCGAATAACTCTGTCACTCTCGGAAGACCTCCGGTGATATCACCCGTTTTACCAGCCACTCTTGGAATTTTACCAATTACAAATCCTGCTTCAATTTTCTCACCTTCCTTCACAGAAATGTGTGCATTCACTGGAAGTGAATACTCTCTAAGCACGTTGTTTTTGGAATCAACGATATGGATAGCCGGGTTCTTTTTCTTGTCACGTGATTCAGTAATTACCTTCTCCGTAAATCCTGTTTGTTCATCCAACTCTTCACGGAAGGTAATACCCTCGATAATACTATCATAAACCACTTTACCGGCAACCTCAGAAATAATAACCGCGTTGTATGGGTCCCATTTACAGATTACGTCGCCTTTTTTCACCTTTGCAGAACTTCCGATTACCATTTCAGCACCATAAGGTATATTGGCTGTCATCACTACAATTCCCGTTTTTTCGTCGGTAATTTTCAATTCAGCGGTACGACCCACCACGATGGTTTTCTTGGTTCCGTCTTTATCTTTTGACTCAATGGTTCGTAATTCTTCAATTTCTAGTTTCCCATTTGCTTTTGCCTTCAAATCGGATACGTCGGCAATATTCGAGGCCGTACCCCCCACGTGGAAGGTTCTAAGCGTTAACTGAGTACCGGGCTCTCCGATGGACTGTGCGGCAATAACTCCCACCGAATCTCCTTGTTGAGCAGATCGATGCGTTGCAAGATTTCGCCCATAACATTTGGAACAAACACCTCTGCGCATTTCACACGTTAACACGGATCGGATTTCAACCTCGTCGATTCCCGAACTTTCAATTGCAGAGGCAACATCTTCCGAGATAAGTTCCCCTGCAGAAACAATAATATTCTCAGTGTCTGGCTCATACACATCATGTACCGATGTTCTACCAAGAATTCGATCGTAAAGAGGTTCCACCACTTCGTCATTTTTCTTGAGGGCTGTGGCCACAATTCCTCGTAATGTTCCACAGTCATCGGCATTGATAACCACGTCCTGAGCAACGTCCACTAGCCTTCTGGTCAAATAACCGGCATCCGCCGTTTTAAGAGCAGTATCGGCCAAACCTTTACGGGCACCGTGGGTAGAGATAAAATACTCAAGGATAGAAAGACCTTCCTTGAAGTTTGACAAGATGGGGTTTTCAATAATCTCTTGTGAGGAGGCTCCTGACTTTTGTGGTTTTGCCATAAGGCCCCTCATACCGGATAATTGTCGAATTTGTTCCTTCGAACCACGAGCTCCTGAATCAAACATCATGTAAATCGAATTGAAACCTTGTCTGTCTGATTTCAATTGCTCCATCAATGTATAAGTCAATCGAGAATTGGTATGCGTCCAAATATCAATAATTTGATTGTATCGTTCGTTATTCGTAATGAGTCCAAACTGGTAATTATTCATTACTTCACGCACCTCGTTTTCTGCTTTAAGTACCAATTCATCTTTTTCCTTAGGGATAATGATATCATCAAGGTTGAAAGATAATCCTCCCTTGAATGCCATTTCGTATCCTAATTCTTTGATGTCGTCTAAGAATTGAGCGGTACTGGATGTTCCACATACTTTCAATACAAGGCCGATGATATCTCGCAATGCCTTTTTGGTCAATACTTCATTGATAAAACCAACTTGTTGTGGTACACGTTCGTTAAAAAGAACCCTTCCACAGGTAGTTTCAATGAGTTTTCTTTCCGGCTCTCCTTGCTCGTTCAAGTCATAAGTTTTGACTTTAATATGAGCATGTAGGTCTAATTTACCTTCGTTGTAGGCAATGATAACCTCCTCGGGGGAGTAAAACACGGAGTTTTCTCCTTTGACCTTCTCGTTTTCAGTGGACTTTTTACCTTTGGTAATGTAATAAAGTCCAAGTACCATGTCCTGAGATGGAACGGCAATAGGTGCGCCATTCGCAGGATTCAAAATATTATGTGACGCAAGCATCAACAACTGAGCTTCTAAAATTGCCGCGTTACCCAAAGGTAAGTGAACAGCCATCTGGTCACCGTCAAAATCAGCGTTAAAGGCTGTTGTCACCAAAGGGTGAAGACGAATGGCTTTTCCTTCAATCAATTTTGGCTGGAATGCTTGAATACCTAACCTGTGAAGTGTTGGGGCCCGATTCAATAAAACAGGATGTCCTTTCAATACATTTTCAAGAATATCCCAAACAACAGGTTCCTTTCGGTCAACAATTTTCTTAGCTGATTTAACGGTCTTTACAATACCCCTTTCAATCATTTTACGAATGATGAAGGGCTTGTAAAGCTCGGCCGCCATGTCTTTCGGCAATCCACATTCGTGTAATTTCAAATCTGGACCAACAACAATAACCGAACGTGCTGAATAATCTACCCGTTTCCCAAGTAGGTTTTGACGGAATCGACCTTGTTTTCCTTTTAACGAGTCAGAAAGTGACTTCAACGGACGATTAGATTCCGTTTTTACAGCGCTTGACTTACGTGAATTATCAAAAAGCGAGTCAACAGCCTCTTGAAGCATCCTTTTTTCGTTTCGAAGAATAACTTCCGGTGCTTTAATTTCAATGAGTCTTTTGAGACGATTATTTCGAATAATAACTCTCCTATACAAATCGTTCAAATCGGAGGTAGCAAATCTTCCCCCATCAAGTGGAACCAACGGTCGTAGCTCTGGTGGAATAACCGGAACAACTTTAATGATCATCCATTCAGGTCGATTGGCGATTCGTTGTTGCGATTCGCGCATGGATTCTACCACCTGTAAACGCTTAAGCGCCTCATTCTTGCGCTGAACGGAAGTCTCTTTTTTTGCCTGATCTCTCAAATTATAAGACGTGGCATCGAGGTCCATTGTACGCAACAAGTCATAAAGGGCTTCTGCACCCATTTTGGCAATGAACTTATTTGGATCGGTATCTTCCAAATATTGATTCTCTTTTGGAAGCTTGTCCATGATGTCCAAGTACTCTTCTTCCGTTAGGAAATCTAATCGGGTGAGTGCACTTCCATCGAGGTTGGTGGCTGTTCCAGGCTGAATAACAACATACCGTTCGTAATAAATGATTTGATCCAATTTTTTCGTGGGCAAACCAAGTAGGTAACCTATTTTATTCGGCAATGACCTAAAATACCATATGTGCGCGACAGGAACAACTAACGAAATATGTCCCATTCTTTCACGACGTACTTTTTTCTCCGTTACTTCTACCCCACATCGATCACAAACAATGCCTTTGTACCGAATTCGTTTGTACTTCCCACAGTGACATTCGTAATCCTTAACGGGACCAAAAATTCTTTCGCAAAACAAACCATCTCTTTCAGGCTTGTAAGTACGGTAATTAATGGTCTCAGGCTTTAGAACTTCTCCACTGGACTGTTCCAAGATAACCTCTGGTGAGGCTAAAGAGATCGTAATTTTGTTGAAACTACTTTGTTTTTTGGGTGTTTCTTTGCGATAAGCCATGTTTATGTGCTTTTGTTCTACTTTCTTAAAAATTAATCCATTGTTACATTCAAACACAAACCGCGAAGTTCATGCAGTAATACATTGAAAGATTCAGGAATTCCAGGTTCTGGCGTATTGTCACCTTTAACAATTGACTCGTACGCTTTAGCACGTCCCATTACATCATCGGATTTAACCGTAAGTATTTCTTGAAGAATGTTCGCTGCTCCGAACGCTTCGAGCGCCCAAACCTCCATTTCTCCAAAGCGCTGACCTCCGAACTGTGCCTTACCACCTAATGGCTGTTGTGTAATTAAGCTGTAAGGTCCGATGGATCGTGCGTGCATTTTATCGTCTACCATGTGAGATAATTTCAACATGTAAATGATCCCAACGGTTGCTGGCTGATGAAAACGTTCTCCTGTTCCGCCGTCGTACAAATAGGTTTTTCCTGACCTAGGTACACCTGCTTTATCGGTCCATTCATTGATTTCCTGTGGCGTAGCACCATCAAAAATGGGCGTTGCGAATTTAACACCTAATTTCTCGCCTGCCCAACCAAGCACTGTTTCGTAAATTTGTCCAAGGTTCATTCGCGAAGGCACACCTAATGGATTAAGTACAATATCTACGGGTGTTCCATCCTCTAGGAAAGGCATATCCTCTTGACGGACAATGTTAGCTACAATACCCTTGTTTCCGTGGCGTCCAGCCATTTTGTCTCCAACCTTTAGTTTTCGTTTTTTGGCTACATAGACTTTGGCCATTTTCACAATACCGGCTGGTAGTTCATCTCCTACCGAAATATGAAACTTTTTCCTCTTATAGGCACCTAATACATCGTTTGCCTTGATGTTAAAGTTGTGTATAACTCTTCCAATCAATGCATTGATGTGTGCTTCCCCGGTCCAATTGGTTGGATTAACGATGGAGTAATCAATTGCGACTAAGTTTTTTTGGTTAAACTTCGTGCCTTTTTTGATTATTTCTTCCTTGAAATTGTTGAAGACACCGTTGGATTTAGTATCTCCAATAATCGTCATTAACTTTTCCGCAAGTTGCTCTTTCAACTGGGTAATGTCAGACTCGTACTGATTATCTAATAACTCCAACGCTGGTTTGTCCTGCACCTTTGTTTTGCGATCTTTTACCGCACGCGAGAACAATTTTTTATCAATTACTACGCCCCGTAGTGATGGTCCGGCTTTTAACGATGCATCTTTCACATCTCCAGCCTTATCCCCGAAAATCGCACGCAATAATTTCTCTTCAGGTGACGGATCGGTTTCTCCTTTTGGCGTGATTTTACCAATCAAGATATCACCTTCCTTGATTTCAGCACCAATGCGTATCAATCCATTCTCATCAAGGTCTTTCGTTGCCTCCTCTGAAACGTTAGGGATATCGGAAGTAAGCTCTTCCATTCCTCTTTTCGTGTCACGCACTTCTAATGAATATTCATCGATGTGAATGGAGGTGAAGATATCGTCTCGAACTACTTTTTCTGAGATTACGATGGCATCTTCGAAATTATATCCTTTCCAAGGCATGAAAGCCACCTTAAGGTTCTGACCAAGTGCTAATTCTCCTTGCTGCGTTGCATATCCTTCACACAAAACTTGACCCTTTTCTACACTATCTCCTTTCTGAACAATTGGTTTCAGATTGATACATGTGCTTTGGTTGGTTTTCATGAATTTGGTAAGCGGATAATGGGTTAGCTCACTTTCGAAACTTACCAGTTTATCTTCATCGTTCCAATCGTAGCGAATGACGATTTCGTTTGCATCGACATATTCAACCGTACCTTTTCCCTCAGCGTTAATGAGTACTCTGGAGTCACGTGCAACAAGTTGCTCGATACCCGTACCCACGATTGGAGAGGTAGGTTTCAACAATGGAACCGCCTGACGCTGCATGTTCGACCCCATTAGGGCGCGGTTGGCATCATCGTGCTCGAGGAATGGAATCGAGGAAGCGGCAATCGATGCAATTTGATTTGCTCCCACATCCATTAACTGTAAATTTTTTGGTGCTACCAATGGGAAATCTCCTTCGGATCGGGCCTTAACCACTTCGGTCAAGAAATTACCTTTCGCATCAATTCCAGCATTAGCCTGAGCAATTTGTTTCGAATCCTCTTCTTCAGCAGAAAGATACAATGGTTCCTTATCGAGTTGTACTTTACCGTCTTTCACTTCCCGGTAAGGAGTTTCGATGAAACCTAATTTATTGACTTTTGCAAATACACACAAGGAAGAAATAAGACCGATATTTGGTCCTTCAGGTGTTTCGATCGTACAAAGGCGACCGTAATGGGTGTAATGTACATCTCGCACCTCAAATCCAGCTCTTTCTCTTGATAATCCACCAGGTCCGAGAGCTGAAAGCCTTCTTTTGTGAGTAACTTCAGACAATGGATTGGTTTGATCCATAAATTGGGATAACTGATTGGTACCAAAAAACGAGTTGATAACCGAGGAAAGTGTTTTCGCGTTGATTAGGTCAATGGGTGTAAATACCTCATTGTCCCTTACGTTCATTCTTTCCCTAATAGTTCTTGCCATCCTTGCCAAACCAACGCCGAATTGAGCGTACAATTGTTCGCCTACCGTCCGAACCCTACGGTTGGAAAGGTGATCAATATCATCCACGTCGGCCTTTGAATTAATCAGTTCTATCAAATACTTGATAATGGAAATAATATCGTTCTTTGTTAGAACGCGCGATTCCTCATTTTGATCAATCCCCAACTTCTTATTTAAGCGGAATCGACCTACCTCTCCCAAGTCATAACGGGTGTCAGAAAAGAATAATTTTTCAAAAACATTTTTCGCCGTTTCATAATCTGGTGGCTCTGCGTTTCTGAGTTGACGATAGATTTGCTCAACCGCCTCTTTCTCAGAATTGGATGTGTCTTTTTGAAGTGTATTATAAATGATAGTGAAATCTGCACTACTCACGTCTTCCTTGTGAAGAATAATAGTTTTAACACCCGAATTCAAAATCAATTCGATATGGCTTTCTGTCAAGGTAACTTCACGATCAATGATAACCTCATTACGCTCTATAGAAACGACTTCGCCTGTATCTTCATCACCAAAATCTTCGATCCAGGTTTTTAATACCCTAGCAGCCAGTCTTCTGTTTATTAATTTCTTTAGGTTTGCTTTAGTTACTTTTTCTTCGTCGGCAAGACCAAAAATCCCTAAAATATCTTTATCACTTTCGTAACCTATGGCTCTGAACAGGGTGGTTACGGGTAATTTCTTTTTTCGATCGATATAGGCATACATGACACTGTTAATGTCTGTAGCAAATTCTATCCAAGAACCTTTGAAAGGGATTACCCTTGCCGAGTATAATTTTGTTCCATTGGCATGACGACTTTGACCAAAAAACACTCCTGGAGAGCGGTGCAATTGGGAAACGATAACACGTTCTGCGCCATTCACAACGAAAGACCCTTTCGGGGTCATATACGGAATTGTACCTAAATAGACATCCTGAACAATGGTTTCAAAGTCTTCGTGTTCTGGATCGGTACAATACAATTTCAACTTAGCTTTAAGGGGCACGCTGTAGGTGAGTCCCCTTTCGATACATTCTTCAATCGTGTAACGTGGTGGATCAATAAAGTAATCCAAAAACTCCAAAACAAATTGATTTCGGGTATCAGTAATTGGGAAATTCTCAGCGAAAACTTTGAAAAGTCCTTCGCTTTCTCTGTTTTCAGGAGTGGTTTCTAATTGAAAAAACTCTTTGAACGATTTCAGCTGAATATCGAGGAAATCGGGATACCCATACTGTGTTTTGCTAGATGCAAAATTTATTCTTTCTGACATAATACCTGTTTTTTACAACAACAGTAAATTTATTATACTACCCTTTCGGGAAAATGAAAAACGAACCAACCTTTTAAACAGGAAGAGGCCTCCCATCCAAAGATGGGAAGCCTTCCTAATTAGTTATCTAGTTTACTTAACTTCAACTTCCGCTCCTGCTTCTTCGAGTGACTTTTTAAGGCCCTCTGCCTCATCTTTAGAGACACCTTCTTTAAGGGTAGCAGGTGCGCTGTCAACAAGCTCTTTGGATTCTTTCAATCCATTACCTGTAAGTTCTTTCACCAATTTAACGACAGCTAGTTTGTTAGGACCGCCAGACTTAAGAATTACATCAAATTCTGTTTTCTCTTCAGCAGCTTCACCACCACCACCAGCAGCAGCTACCATTACAGGTGCAGCAGCAGCAGCGGGCTCAATCCCATACTCGTCTTTAAGGATTCCAGCCAATTCATTGACTTCCTTTACCGTTAAGTTAACTAGCGTTTCCGCAATTTGTTTTAAATCAGCCATTTTAATTATTTTTTTAATGGTTTTACAAAAATATTAGGCCCGTTCCTCGAGCGTTTTCAATAATCCAGCGATGGTTCCTCCCGCATTTTTCAATCCAGAAACAACATTCTTCGCAGGGCTTTGGAGCAATCCGATAATGTCGCCGATAAGTTCTTCGCGCGATTTCAATGACTCGAGTGTATCAAGTTGATTATCACCGATAAACACAGCTTCATGTACGTATGCACCTTTTAAAATTGGCTTTTCGTATTTTTTACGAAAGTCCTTGATCAATCGGGCAGGAGCATTTCCTGACTCACTGAACATAATAGACGTTGAGCCCTTCAAGATGTCACGAAGGTTGGCAAAATCCCTCCCTTCGACGCGATCCATAGCCTTCTCCAAAAGTGTGTTTTTCACCACACGCATTCGAATATTTGCTTGGAAACATCTTCTTCTTAACGTATTTACCACGTCCACAGTCAAGTTAGCCGTATCCGCCAAATAGAACACATTGGACTCCGTTAATTCCGTAGCCAACGTTTCAATATACTTTGCTTTTTCTTCTTTTGTCATGATACTAACTCATTTAAGCAACAACAGATTTTGTGTCCACTTGTACACCTGGACTCATGGTAGCACTCAAGTAGATACTTTTGATGTAGGTACCTTTGGCAGCGGAAGGTTTTAGTTTGATTAATTGTTGAATCAATTCGTTAGCATTTTCACGAATTTTGTTTCCATCAAAACTCACCTTACCTACCGAGGAGTGAATGATACCGTGTTTATCCACCTTGAAGTCAATTTTACCGGCTTTTACCTCTTCTACCGCCTTCGCGACATCCATGGTAACCGTTCCGGTTTTGGGATTTGGCATAAGACCGCGAGGACCTAAAATTCGTCCAAGGGCACCTACCTTACCCATTACTGCCGGCATCGTAATGATAACGTCTACATCAGTCCAACCGCCTTTTATTTTGGCAATATAGTCATCTAATCCGACATGATCCGCGCCAGCCGCTTTTGCTTCGGCTTCTTTATCCGGTGTACACAATACAAGCACCCTTACATCTTTACCAGTTCCGTGGGGAAGCGCCACGGTTCCGCGTACCATTTGATTTGCTTTCCTAGGATCAACTCCCAGTCGAACAGCGATATCAACAGAGGCATCAAATTTAGTCGTAGAAATTCCTTTCACCACGTCACAAGCCTCTACCAATGAATACGCCTTCGCCAAATCGTACTTAGAAAGTACTTCTTTTCGTTTTTTAGGTATTCTTTTCATATTACTTGTTATTTGGTTTTAGGTGCTTCTCCTCCTTTAACTGTAACGCCCATACTTCTTGCTGTTCCAGCCACCATAGACATGGCAGAGTCAATGGTAAAACAATTCAAGTCGGGCATTTTGTTTTCAGCAATCTCACGTATCTGATCCCATGAAATGTTACCGACTTTTGACTTGTTAGGTTCAGAGGAACCCTTTTTAATCTTCGTATGCTCAAAAATCTGCACAGCGGCAGGGGGTGTTTTGAGCACGAAATCAAACGATTTATCGCTGTAAACTGTAATCACAACAGGTGTTACCTTTCCTGGTCGATCCTGAGTTCTAGCATTGAATTGCTTACAGAACTCCATGATGTTCACCCCTTTGGCTCCCAACGCGGGTCCAACAGGTGGGGCAGGATTGGCGGCACCTCCTTTGATTTGCAGTTTAATCAGCGCTGCTACTTCTTTCGCCATTTATTTATAATTTATGTAGTCCAACGTAAGTACTAACGGGAAGCTTTAATCGTTCTCCTTACTCCTACGGTTAATACAACTTTAAATTTCCTTCTCGACTTGCATGTAACTAAGTTCAAGTAAATTTTTCCGACCGAAAATCTTCACCATTACTTTGAGTTTACGTTTGTCCTCATTGATTTCATCGATGACCCCGCTAAAATTATTAAACGGACCATCAATTACCTTAACGGACTCGCCAACCACAAACGGGATTTTCATTTCCTCTTCGTTTTCTGCGAGTTCATCAACTTTTCCAAGTATTCGGTTTACTTCGGCTAATCTCATCGGAACGGGTCTACCACCCTTTTCTGTCCCAAGGAAACCAATCACATTAGGAATGGCTTTTATTACGTGGGTAACTTCACCGACCAAAGCAGCTTCAATTAGTACATAACCGGGAAGATATGCACGTTCCTTGCTAACTTTTTTTCCATTTCTTATTTGAAAGACTTTTTCAGTAGGAATCAATACCTGATCTACATAATCGTTGAGCTTTAGTCGATTAATTTCGAGTTCTAAGTATTCTTTCACCTTTTTTTCCTTACCGCTAACGGCGCGAACGACGTACCAACGCTTTTTTACTTCACTCATCCTCTACTGTTATTTAGAACATTTCATAAATGAAACGCATGGCACCACTCCATACCGTATCTGGATCCGGATTGTTACCAAATAGGAAATCCATAAGAAAGATGATTAAGGATATAATCACGGAGGCAACTACCACAATAATGGCATTGCTTTGTAACTCCTTCCAAGTAGGCCAAGTCACATTGTGTCTCATTTCATGTATGGTGACACTGATATATTCTCTAAACTTTGACACTTTGTTGCTTATTAGTTTGTGTGCACGGGCGGTAGGATTCGAACCCACGACCAATGGTTTTGGAGACCACTACTCTACCAACTGAGCTACGCCCGTATAAAAAGGGGAGCGAGCTCCCCTTAATATACTTATGTTATTATTCCTTTAGGAAACGATTTCAGTTACCTGTCCCGCACCAACGGTTCTACCTCCTTCACGGATTGCGAAGCGAAGTCCTTTGTCCATTGCAACAGGAACGATCAATTTAACCGTAATAGAAACGTTATCACCTGGCATTACCATCTCACGTCCATCAGTCAAGAAGATTTCACCTGTAACGTCAGTTGTACGGAAGTAGAACTGAGGACGGTACTTATTGTGGAATGGTGTGTGACGACCTCCTTCTTCTTTCTTCAATACATAGATTTCAGCTTTGAATTCTACGTGTGGTGTAGTTGAACCTGGTTTACAGATAACCATACCTCTTTTAATTTGAGA
>Ga0255274_1000131_pt1 | contig 12421 bp, 10 predicted proteins | sample AtltaT_4_FD_183673 | JGI IMG/M metagenome (GOLD analysis project Ga0255274, IMG submission 183673) | Metatranscriptome of freshwater microbial communities from Altamaha River, Georgia, United States - Atl_Colum_RepB_8h (Metagenome... | ecosystem: Environmental > Aquatic > Freshwater > River... | reverse complement strand
GTTGAACACCACGGCAGGCGAAGGCACCGCCAGCATCGCCGCACGCAGCCAGGCCGCCCGCGCGCGCGCCGTGTCACGCCAGGGCTGTCCCAATGCGCAGCTGCAGGGCCAGGCCATCGACGCCCGGATCGCGCTGGACTCCGGTGCACAGGGCCTGCTGCACCAGGCGGCCGTGCGCCTGGGCTGGAGCGGGCGCGGCACCCACCGCACGCTCAAGGTGGCGCGCACCATTGCCGACCTGGCCGACAGCCTGGAGGTGCGGGCCCCGCACGTCGCCGAGGCGATCCAGTACCGGCGGGTGCTGCAAGAAAGCTGAAAACCCCCGGCCGATAATCAGCCGCATGCCCTCGGCCCGATTCGCCAACCCCCGATCCCTTCATGCCTTCAGTCTCTGGCTGTCGTTGCCGCAGCTCATCAGCTGGGGCGCGCTGTTCTACACCTTCTCGCTGCTGATGGGGCCGCTCGAAGCGGAGCTGGGCATGACGCGGGCCGAGTCCTCGCTGGCCTTCAGCCTGGCGCTGCTGGCCGAGGGTGCCGCCGCTTTTGCCGTGGGACGCTGGATCGACGCGGGACACGAGCGGCAGGTGATGGCCCTGGGTTCGCTGTGGGTGGGGGTCGGCCTGCTGGCGCACAGCGCCATCGATTCGGTGGCGGGCTTTTACGCGGTGTGGGTCTGGCTGGGCCTGGGCATGGCCGCCACACTCTACAACCCCGCTTTTGCCATCGTCACGCGGCGCTTTGGGGCCGACTTCCGGCGCGCCATCATCACCATCACCTTTCTGGGCGGACTGGCCAGCACGGTGTTCATTCCGCTGGTGTCGTGGTGGATGGGGCTGTGGGGCTGGCGTGCCAGCCTGGTGCTGCTGGCCGTGCTGCAGCTGGGGCTGTGCCTGCCGCTGCATGTCTGGCTGCTGCAGGACGCGCCTCGCCCGGTGCAAGCGCCAGCGAGCAGCCTGCCTGTGCGTGCGACCAGCGTTCGCCAGCACCTGCGGCAGCCCACTTTCTGGCTGCTGGCCCTGTTCATGGTGCTGACCATGACCCTGACCTCTGCGCTGCCGGTGCACATGATCAATCTGCTGGGCGAGGCGGGCTTGCCGCCATTGTGGGTGGTGACGATCCCGGCGGCCATCGGCGTGCTGCAGGTGTTCGGGCGTTTGCTGCTGTTCCTGTTTGAACGCCGCTGGGACGTGCACGCCGCCAACCGCTGGATTCCGGCCCTGCTGCCCGCCAGCCTGCTGGTGCTGGTGCTGGGGGGCTGGCACCCGGCGGTGGCGCTGGTGTTCGTGCTGCTGTACGGCATGGGCAACGGCATGATCACCATCGTCAAGGGCACGGCCATGGCGCAGTACGTGAGCGCGGCCCATGTGGGCCAGCTCAATGGCCTGCTGGGCGTGCCCACGGCCTTGGCAAGAGCCGCCGCGCCCTGGATCGTGGGCCTGCTGTGGACACCCGCAGCGGGTTACCGCTGGGGCCTGTGGTGGATGCTCTCGGCCAGCCTGGCCGGCCTGGCGGCGCTGTGGGCGGCGCAGGCCCATGCACAGAGGACACGGCACGGACATGACTGAGCCATCCATGCGGCCTCGGGTCGTCATCGTCTGCCCGGCCACGTCCGCATCCAACAACGGCAACTGGCGCACGGCGCGGCGCTGGCAGCGCCTGCTGCAAGGCTCGGCCACGGTGCGCATCGTGCAGCACTGGCCCGATGCGCAGACCGGGCACGACGATGTGCTGCTGGCGCTGCACGCGCGCAAGTCGGCGCCCTCGATCGCGGCCTGGCATGCGCAGCAGGGTTCGCGCGGCCTGGGTGTGGCCTTGACCGGCACCGACATTTACCCGGACATCACCCTCGACGCAGTGGCCATGGCCTCCCTGGAGATGGCGGCATCGCTGGTGGTGCTGCAGGAGCAGGCCTTGCTGGCCGTGCCTGCAGTGCACCAGGGCAAGGCACGCGTGATCTTCCAGTCCTGCCCCGCACGCCAGCCGCTGGCCAAGACCGCGCGTCACCTGCGGGTGCTGATGGTCGGGCACCTGCGTGAAGAAAAAAACCCGGCCATGCTCTGGCGCGCGGTGCGGGCCATCGCGCCCGATACGGGTGTGCTGATCGACCACATCGGCGATGCGCTCGACCCGGCACTGGCCTGCGAAGCCGAGGCCACCGCGCGGGACTGCCCGCACTACCGCTGGCTGCAGGGGCTGTCGCACCGCGCCACGCTGCAGCGCATCCAGCGTGCGCACCTGCTGGTGCACACCAGCCGCAGCGAGGGGGGCGCCATCGTCATCACCGAAGCGATCCGCAGCGGCACGCCTGTGCTGGCCAGCCAGATCGACGGCAATGTGGGGATGCTGGGCACCGACTACGGTGGACTGGTCGAACCCGACGACGACCAGACGCTGGCCGCGCGGCTGCTGCAGTGCCGCCGCGAGCAACAGGCCGGCGCGCCGGGCCTGCTGCAGCGCTGGCAGGCGCAGTGCCAGCAGCGCTCGGCGCTGTTCGAGCCAGCGGCCGAGCAGATCGCCTTGCGGGATTGGGTCAGCGCCTTGTGGCGCTGATGCCCCGGCTCAGGTTCACTCGGCCTTGGCCCCCGATTCCTTGACCACCTTGGTCCACTTGGTGATTTCGGTGGCCTGGTAGGCCGCCAGCTCCTCGGGGCTGGAGAGCACAGGCTCCAGGCCCAGGGTTTTCAGGCGTTCGGCCACATCGGGCAGTCGGAACACGCGCAGCACTTCGGCGTTCAGCCTGTCAATGACCGGCTTGGGCGTGCCTGCCGGAGCGAACATGGCAAACCAGGTGGTGGCTTCAAAGCCAGGAATGCTCTCGGCAATGGTCGGGATCTCGGGGGCGGCCGAGGAGCGTTTGGCGGTGGTCACCGCGATTGCACGGATCTTGCCTTCGCGCGCCATGGGCAGGGCCGAGGGCATGTTGTCGAACATGAGCTGGATGCTGCCGCCCACCAGATCGGGAATGGCGAACTGGCGGCCCTTGTAGGGCACATGGGTCATCTGGGTGCCGGTCATGGACTTGAACAGTTCACCCGACACATGCACCGAGGTGCCCACGCCCGGCGAGCCAAAGGACAGCTTGTTCGGATTGGCCTTGAGGTAGGCCACGAACTCGGGCACTGTCTTGACCGGCACATTGTTGTTGACCACCAGCAGGTTGGGGGCCGAGGCAATGAGGGACACGGGTGAGAAGTTTTTCACCATGTCGTAGGGCATCTTCTCGTAGAGCGAGCCGTTGATCGAATGCGTGCCCACGGTGCCCATGACCAGGGTGTAGCCGTCACCGGGCGACTTGGCCACGAAGTCTGCACCAATGTTGCCACCGGCGCCGGGCTTGTTGTCCACCACCACCGGCTGGCCGAGCTGGGCTTTCTCGCTGAACAGGCGTGCCAGGATGTCGGGCGCGCCACCCGAGGGGAAGGTCACCACCAGCCGGATGGGTTTGTTGGGGTAGGCCTGCGCCAGGGCCGGTGTGCCCAGGCTCAGGGCCAGTGACCCCAGCAAGAGGGTGAGGGCGCTGCGGCGCAGCAGAACAGCACGAGACAAAGACAAGGCCATGGGCGTCTCCTGGGTCAGTGGATGGCAGAGCGCACAGCGTCGGGGCAACGCAGCCCCCTGTCTGTCATGCAGGCGACGGCCTGAGGGAAGACCCTGAAGTCCGGCTCAGACGACTCGGGCCAAAGGCAGGTTGAGCAGCAGGTTCTGCGGCTTGAGCTTGAGCAGGCCCTGCGCGTCCATGGCCAGGCCCAGGTAAACCGGTTTGCCCTGCACATCGGCGCGCATGTCCTGCGGGTTCTCAAAGCGCAACGTAAAAAGGCTGATGAGCTGCTGCTGGCGCTGCGCATCCAGGGTGTGGCCCTGGTAGAGGTCATTGAGCAGGGCGCTGGCCGTGGTGTCCAGCCCCACATGCCAGCGCCAGGCCGGGTCATCGACCTTTTGCACCGGCTCGATCTGCACCGTCACCCCCAGAAAATGCTGCACCCAGCGCGCCAGCACCCCGGACAAAGCTTTCAGACCCGAACGGGCATTGACCATGCTCAGCACCAGGCCGTGCGGCAGTTTGTTCTGGAGTTCATGCGTCAGGTCGAGCAAAAAAAGCGTAGCGGCCCAGACCTTCGCGCTGGGCGAAGTACCGTTCGGCATTGTCGGCATGCAGCACCTTCACATCCATGGCCTTGAGCGGGGCGCCGGCTTCCATGAGCAGGCGACCCATCTCACCCAGGCCACCCGTGGACTGCAGGGCATCCAGCGTGTCGCTGTCGCCGGCCAGAACGCGGCCCTCCTGAACGGTGATGCGCTGGCGGCGGAACAGCAGCTCGGCCGCGCGCCAGGTCCAGGCATCGTCTGTGTCATGCAGCAGGTTGCAGACGATGGCCTGCACCACCAGATCGATGAACAGCGGCGGCAGTTCGATTCGGCCGCTGCGCATCCAGGCCATATAGGCTGACTCCAGCGAGCCCGCGCGCTCCACCTCGTCCCGAAAGCGCAGGAACAGCGCATAGTTCTCGCGCGCGTCGTTGTCCTTGAGGGCCTGGAGCTGCGCCTGGGCCACCGGCATCAAGGGCGCATCGCGCAAGGCCTGGTGCAGGCGCTTTTCGGCCGGGCACGATTCGGGCACCAGCACCAGCTCGGGGCGCTGCAGCCACAGCCGCCAGTAATCGGGCGTGGGCTGCAGCCAGCCGCGCGCGTTGCGGCTCAGGTGCTGGTGACCACAAGCCGTCCAGAAGGTGGGCAGGACGGACATGGGGGGTTCAGAGGTTGGGCGCCAGCAGGCGCTGCAGATTGTTCACCTCGACACCGCTGCGCGCGGCCAGGTCCAGCACCTGGTCCTCACCGATCTTGCCGACGTTGAAATACTGCGCCTCGGGGTGGGCGATGTAGAAGCCGCTGACGCTGGCGGCCGGGGTCATGGCAAGGCTCTCGGTCAGGCCCATGCCGATGTCTTCGCACTGCAGCACCTTGAACAGGCCCTGCTTGGCGCTGTGGTCGGGGCAGGCGGGGTAGCCCGGCGCGGGGCGGATGCCCTGGTACTTTTCGGCGATCAACTCTTCGTTGCTCAACGCCTCACCCTCGGCATAGCCCCACAAGTCCGTCCGCACGCGCTGGTGCAGGTATTCGGCAAAGGCCTCGGCCAGGCGGTCGGCCAGGGCCTTGAGCATGATGGCGCTGTAGTCGTCGTGCGCGGCTTCAAACGCTTCGGCACGCTTGTCGGCGCCGATGCCGGCTGTGACGGCAAACATGCCGGCGTAATCCTGCACACCTGGCGGCCCCACAAAGTCGGACAGGCAGCGGCTGGGGCGGGTCACGCCATCGACCGTGGGCTTTTCGGTTTGCTGGCGCAGGCCGTGCCAGGTCATGGCTTTCTGGCTGCGGGCTTCATCGGCATAAAACGCGATGTCGTCGCCCTGCGCATTGGCCGGGAACAGGCCCACCACCGCGTTGGCGGTGAGCCAGCGGCCGTCGATGATCTTGCGCAGCATGGACTGGCCATCGGCAAACACCTTGCGCGCCTGCTCGCCCACCACCTCGTCCTGCAGGATCGCGGGGTAAGGTCCGGCAAGGTCCCAGGTCTGGAAGAAGGGGCCCCAGTCGATGTACTGGGTCAACTCGGCCAGATCGAAGTTCTTGAACACGCGCCGGCCGATGAACTTGGGCGCCTTGGGCGTGTAGGCTTGCCAGTCGATCGGCGGAGCATTGGCGCGCGCCTTGGCCAGCGGCCACAGCGGCGTCTGCTTCTTGCCCGCGTGGAGCTGGCGCACCTTGTCGTAGTCGGCGTTGAGCTCGGCCACCCAGGCGGCCTTGCCATCGCCCAGCAGGCCCTGGGCCACGCCCACGCTGCGCGAAGCATCGGGCACATAAACCACGGGGCCGCTGTAATTGGGCGCGATCTTGACGGCGGTGTGCACACGCGAGCAGGTGGCGCCACCGATCAAGAGCGGCGTGCCGCGCTCGCGGAAATACGGGTCCTTTTCCATCTCGGCGGCCACGTACTGCATCTCTTCGAGGCTGGGCGTGATCAGGCCGGACAGGCCGATGATGTCGGCATTTTCTGCCTTGGCCTTGGCCAGGATCTCGTGGCAGGGCACCATCACGCCCATGTTGACCACGTCGAAGTTGTTGCACTGCAGGACCACGGTCACGATGTTCTTGCCGATGTCGTGCACATCGCCCTTGACGGTGGCGATCACGATCTTGCCCTTGCTCTTCACATCGCCGCCGGCCGCTTCGAGCTGGCGCTTTTCTTCCTCGATGTAGGGCACCAGGTGCGCCACGGCCTGCTTCATCACGCGGGCGCTCTTGACCACCTGGGGCAGGAACATCTTGCCCTGGCCAAACAGGTCGCCGACCACGTTCATGCCGTCCATCAGCGGGCCCTCGATCACGTGCAGCGGGCGACCGCCCCGGGCCAGCACCTCGCGGTAGGCCTCTTCGGTGTCTTCGGTGATGAAGTCGGTGATGCCGTGCACCAGCGCGTGGCTCAGACGCTGCGCCACCGGCACCGGCTGCTCGGGCGTGCCGCGCCAGGCCAGCTTGCTGCTCTCGTCTTTGGCGGCGCCCTTGGCGCTGTCGGCGATCTCGACCAGGCGCTCGCCGGCGTCGGGGCGGCGGTTGAGCACCACGTCCTCGACACGCTCGCGCAGCGTGGGTTCGAGCTCGTCGTACACGCCGACCATGCCGGCGTTGACGATGCCCATGTCCATGCCGGCCTGGATCGCGTGGTAGAGGAAGACGGTGTGGATCGCCTCGCGCACCGGGTCGTTGCCGCGGAAGCTGAAACTGACGTTGGACACGCCGCCTGAGACCTTGGCACCCGGCAAGTTTTGCTTGATCCAGCGCGTGGCTTCGATGAAGTCCACCGCGTAGTTGTTGTGCTCTTCGATGCCGGTGGCAATGGCGAAGATGTTGGGGTCGAAGATGATGTCCTCGGGCGGGAAGTCCACCTCGTCGACCAGGATGCGGTAGGCGCGCTCGCAAATCTCGACCTTGCGCGCATAGGTGTCGGCCTGGCCTTTTTCGTCAAAAGCCATCACCACGGCAGCGGCGCCATAGCGCTTGATCAGCTTGGCCTGGCGCTTGAACTCGTCGACACCCTCCTTCATGCTGATCGAGTTGACGATGCCCTTGCCCTGGATGCACTGCAGGCCGGCCTCGATCACCGACCACTTGGACGAGTCCACCATGATGGGCACGCGGGCGATGTCGGGCTCGGACGCGATCAGCTGCAGAAAGCGCACCATGGCCGCCTGGCTGTCGAGCATGGCCTCGTCCATGTTGATGTCGATGATCTGCGCGCCGTTCTCGACCTGCTGGCGCGCCACGGCCAGGGCCTCTTCGTACTGGCCGTTCAGGATCATGCGCGCGAAGGCCTTGGAGCCGGTCACGTTGGTGCGCTCGCCCACGTTGACAAACAGCCCGCCCGCGCCAATGGAGACAGGCTCCAGGCCGGACAGCTTCATGGGGGGGACATTCACGAGGGACGCAGCAACAGACACAAACTCACCTTGGGGGCACAGGTGAGCGTCGTTGGCACAGGACAAGACCCAAGCCTGACCCGCCAATGCCGGCGGGCTGCAACGCTCCTTGGGGAAGGCGAGATTTTAACTGCTTGATCAGAGCCGCTCGACAATGGTCACATTGGCCATGCCACCGCCTTCGCACATGGTCTGCAGGCCGTAGCGCTTGCCCTTGAGGTGCAGCGCATTGAGCAACGTGGTCATGAGCCGGGTGCCCGACGCACCCAGCGGGTGCCCCAGCGCGATGGCGCCGCCATGCACGTTCAGGCGATCCGGGTCGGCGCCCAGCGCCTGGAGCCAGGCCATTGGCACCGAAGCAAAGGCTTCGTTGACCTCATACAGGTCGATGTCCTCGATCTTCATGCCGACCTTCTTAAGCGCCCGCTCGGTGGCGGGCACGGGTGCTTCGAGCATGATGACCGGGTCATGCCCCAGCACGCTCATGTGGTGGATGCGCGCCAGCGGCTGCACGCCCAGGGCTTTGAGGCCGCGCTCGTTGACCACCATGACGCCACTGGCGCCGTCGCAGATCTGGCTGGCGTTGGCCGCCGTGACCACGCCGCCGTCCTGCAGCAGCTTGACGCCGGCAATGCCTTCGAGCGTGGCGTCCATGCGGATGCCCTCGTCCACGGTATGCATCTCGCCGGTGCCCACGCCTTCGGCGTTGCGCACCTCGATCGGCAGGATCTCGCGCTGGAACACGCCTGCTTCGGTCGCGGCGCGGGCGCGCTGGTGGCTCAGCAGCGCACAGCGGTCGAGCTCGTCCTTGGACAGGTTGTATTTGCGCGCCATCATTTCGGCACCCATGAACTGGCTGAAGACCACGTCGTTGTAGCGCCGGTTGATGGCCGGGCTCTGGTAGAAGCCCAGGCCGGCTTTTTGCGGCAGCGCCGACGAGGTGAACATGGGCACGCGAGTCATCGACTCCACCCCGGCGGCGATCACCACGTCCATGCTGCCCGACATGACCGCCTGCGCGGCAAAGTGGATGGCCTGCTGCGAGGAGCCACACTGGCGGTCGATCGAGGTACCGGGCACGCTCTCGGGCAGGCGTGAGGCCAGCACCGCGTTGCGCGCCACATTGGTGGACTGCTCGCCCACCTGGCTCACGCAACCCATGAACACGTCTTCAACCAGGGCCGGGTCGGCCCCGGTGCGGTCGATCAGGTCGTTGAGGACCTGGGCGGCCAGATCGACCGGGTGCCAGCCGGCCAGGCGACCACCCCTGCGGCCGCCTGCGGTGCGGGTGGCGGCAACGAGATAGGCTTCAGACATCCCCATTTCCTCCTGCTGCTTGTTCTGCCGCATCTTGATCCGACGCAGCCAGCCTGGGTGTCACCGCTGCGCCATGCCACCGCTCAGCCCGAGTTACTAAACAAGAACAATCCCTCGGCGCTTGCCAGTTCGTAACTTTATTTCATAAACTGGGGCGTCCAGTTACAAATCGGCAGCTCACCCGGCGACCGGCATCAGAAAGAAAGAGAGACAGACATGGCGATCCAGCTTGGCATCAACGGTTTTGGCCGCATCGGCCGCATGGTGTTTCGCGCAGCGGTCCAGCACTTTGCCAACGACATCAAGGTGGTGGCCATCAATGACCTGCTCGAGCCTGACTACCTCGCCTACATGCTGGAATTCGACAGCGTGCATGGCCGCTTTGCAGGGTCGATTGCGGTGGAAGGCCATACCCTGATCGTCAACGGCCAGCGCATCCGCCTGACGCAGGAACGCGATCCGGCCAACCTGAAATGGAACGAAGTCGACGCCGAGATCGTGATCGAGTCCACCGGCCTGTTCCTGGACAAGGAGAGCGCCGGCAAACACCTGGCTGCGGGTGCCAAAAAGGTGATCATGTCCGCCCCATCCAAAGACGACACCCCGATGTTCGTCTATGGCGTCAACCATGCGTCCTACGCGGGCGAGGCCATCATTTCCAACGCGTCCTGCACCACCAACTGCCTGGCCCCTCTGGCCAAGGTGCTGCACGACAAATGGGGCCTCAAGCGCGGTCTGATGACCACCGTGCACGCCACCACCGCCACACAGAAAACCGTGGACGGCCCCAGCAACAAGGACTGGCGCGGCGGCCGCGGCATTCTGGAGAACATCATTCCCAGCAGCACCGGTGCGGCAAAAGCCGTGGGCAAGGTGATCCCGGCGCTCAACGGCAAACTCACTGGCGGCTCGGTGCGCGTGCCCACCAGCGATGTGTCGCTGGTGGACCTGACGGCAGAGCTGCAAACCCCGGCGACCTACGCCGAGATCTGCGCCGAGATGAAAGCGCAAAGCCAGGGTGCCCTCAAGGGCGTGCTGGGCTACACCGAGTCCAAGGTGGTCTCGACCGACTTCCGCGGCGAACGGGCCACCTGCGTGTTCGATGCCGACGCCGGCATGGCGCTCGACAGCACCTTCGTCAAGCTCATGGCCTGGTACGACAACGAGTGGGGCTACTCCAACAAGTGCCTGGAAATGGCCCGCGTGGTAGGACGCTGAGGGCGCTGCTCAGGCAGCGGCGATGCAGCGGGCTGCGGCCAGGTCCCAGCCGGCCCAGCCGCAGCTCTTGAAAAAGACCGGACCACCCCGGTCTTTCTGTGGCAACCACACGGGGCTCAGGTTGACCACATCGGCCAGCGAGGCAAAGGCCGGCACATGCAGCCCGGCCTGCAGCAGATCCCCGGCTTCGTGGTCGGCATCTCGGGTGTCCACCACCACCCGGCCACGCTCGGCCATGTGGCGGCACACCTCGGGCGCCCACTCCACCATGCGCGGCGTGAAAGCGCCCACGGCACAGACAAAGGCATCGTCACGCGGCGTGCCGCGCAACGCCACCTCCTGAGCGCTGGTGCAGCTGACCACCAGGGTGCATTCGGCGAGTGCCGCATCGGGGTCGTCGGTGCGCGTGGCTTGCAAACCCAGACTGCGGGCATGGATCACCAGCGCATCGGCGCTGCTGGGCGTGCGTGAAGCAACCAGCACCTTGCGCACCCCCAGACCAGCCACAAAGGCCTCCAGGTGGGAGCGGCCCTGCACGCCCGCACCCACGATCAGCAGCGGACCCTGCGGCTTTGGCGCCAGCTCCATCGCCGCCAGCAGCGACACCGCCGCCGTGCGGCGCGCCGTGACGGTGGGGCCGTGCAGGATGTGCAGGCGCCGCCCGTCCTGCGCGTCAAACACCACCACATCGCCCTGGATGGCCGGCAAGCCGCGCCGGGCATTGTCCGGTACGAAGGTGATGAGCTTGGTGATGGCCACGCGCGCGTCGGCCGCCGGCATGACAAACAGGCTGCCGCCATGGGCCAGCGGCTGCACGATGCGTGCAGGCACCGACACCGAAGGATCGCTCAGCAAGGCCCGGATGCTTTGCGTCAGCTGCGGGTAAGGCAAGGCCTGCGCGGTCTGCGCGGGACTCAGGGCCTGTGCGGTGCCGGCCATGGCCACAAATCAGCCCTGGCCGATGCGCACGCCGTTGAGCTGCGCCTGCGCCTTCACCAGCGAGGGCACCAGCTCGCTGCCATAGCCCAGCGCCGCGGCCAGGTTCAGGGCCTGGTGCACGCTGCTGCCAATTTGCGAATGGGCCTTCACGCCCTCGGTCAGGTGGCAGTAGTAGCGCAGGTCCTTGGCGGCGTTGTTGAGCTCGAACTTCAGGCCGGTGAAGTCGCCGTCCAGCGTTTTGGCCATGGCCTGGAACAGGCCCGAGTTGGCACCGCCCACCGACACCACGCGCACCAGCTGGCGCACGTCCACCCCAGCCTTGGTGCCCACCGCGAAGGCTTCGGCGGTGGCGGTGCAGATGGCCTGCGAGACAAAATTGTTGAGCAGCTTGACGATGTGGCCGGCGCCGGTCTCGCCGACATGGAAGACGTTTTCACAGTAGGCCTGCAGCAGCGGCGAAATCTGCTCGAACACCTCGTTGTTCGCGCCCACCATGGTGTTGAGGCGGCCGGCTTCGGCCTCGATCGGCGTGCGGGTGAGGGGCGCGTCCACATAGATGACGCCTTTTTCGGCACACAGGGCCGCCAGGCGGCGCGTGGAATCGGGCTCGCTGGTGGACGTGTCGATCACGATCAGCCCCTTGCGGGCATGCGAGAGCAGACCGCCGGGGCCGGCCACCACCGCCTCGACCTGGGGCGAGCCGGTCACGCAGATCACCACCGCATCACAGGCGGCCAGATCGGCATAGCCGGCCACCCGCCTGGCGCCGGCCGCCAGCAGGTCCTGAACCGGCTCGGTGCGCTGGTGCACCGTGATCGACAGCTCAAAGCCTTTGGCCCGGATGTTTTTGGCCATGCCGTGGCCCATCAGGCCGGAAGCGCCGACAAAACCGATGTGTTTCATGGGGTGTCTCTTTCTCATGGGGGAACAAAAGCACCCATTCTGGAAGGGCACACCCGCCGTGTCTGTCGCCTGCGTACCGCAGTCGTTCACAGCGGCAGCGCGGTGCTGTGCTTGACCTCCTCCATCACCGCATAGGTGCGCGTCTCGCGCACGCCTGGCAGCTGCCAGAGCACATCGCCCGAGAAGACGCGGTAGCTGTTCATGTCGGCGGTGCGGATCTTGAGCAGGTAGTCAAAGCCGCCGGCCACCAGATGGCATTCCATGATTTCGGGGCGCACCTCGACCGCGGCCTTGAATTCGTTGAACACATTGGCGTTGGTGCGGTCGAGCAGCACCTCCACAAACACCAGCATGCCTGCGCCCAGCTTGAGCGGGTTGAGCCGCGCCTCGTAACCCAGGATGTAGCCCTCGCGCGTGAGCCGCTGCACCCGCGCCAGCACGGCCGTGGGCGACAGGGCCACGGCCTCGGCCAGCTTGAGGTTGCTGATGCGGCCATCGCGCTGCAGCACGTCGAGGATGCGGCGATCGATGCGGTCAAGGTCGGGGATTTCGCTGCTCATGCAGAGGATTAT
>Ga0255274_1000129_pt1 | contig 12502 bp, 19 predicted proteins | sample AtltaT_4_FD_183673 | JGI IMG/M metagenome (GOLD analysis project Ga0255274, IMG submission 183673) | Metatranscriptome of freshwater microbial communities from Altamaha River, Georgia, United States - Atl_Colum_RepB_8h (Metagenome... | ecosystem: Environmental > Aquatic > Freshwater > River... | reverse complement strand
AGAATCTTCAACTCGTCAAACCGAACCTTGACCAATCCCTTATGGCAAATGTCGCTAGGGGTGACTTGCGACCCGTCGTCGAACGCTTCGCTGATTACCCCAATGTTGATACCGACAACTTCGGTCGCAAACTTATTGTGGAAACCTCGCTTGGGGGTTCTCATGTAAATCGGAGTGTCACCACCGTTGAACATCGGATGACGGCTGTAACCCGAGCGGGACTTGTGACCATCCCGACCTCGTCCAGACGTTTTACCGGTCTTGCTACCGACGCCGCGGCCAATTCGCTTGCGTGGTCGGTTGCCTACGATTCCTTCGTTGACTTCATCTAAGTTCATGACAAGTTCACCCCTCTTAGTCGCTCAACATCCTCACGGGTCCGCAGCTTCGACAGCGCGTCGAAAGTAGCCTTGATGAGAACCGTAGGATTGTTTGAGCGAAAGCTCTTTGTAAGAATATCTTGGATTCCCAACGCTTCGCAAACCGAACGAACGGCTTGTCCAGCAATGATACCGGTACCTGGACTCGCTGGCATCAGGAGCACGTGAGCAGCACCGTAGTGACCACTGACCTCGTGTGGGATGGTTCCGTTAATGATCGGGACTTGGATCATCGCGCGGCCAGCAGCCTTCTGAGCCTTTGCGACGCTCGGAGGTACCTCGTTGGCTTTTCCGTATCCGTAACCAACTTTTCCTCGGCCGTCCCCGACGACGACAAGAGCCGCGAAGCTAAAACGACGGCCCCCTTTGACCACTGCCGCGCATCGCTTGATCTTAAGCACGCGGTCGATCTGAGCGTCGCCTTGCATGGATTCGTTCGACATAGTTTACTCGCTGTTTACTCGAAATTCCTTGAGATTAGAAATCCAATCCCGCTTCACGGGCCGCGTCGGCAAATGCTGCAACCCGTCCGTGATACTTGTACGATCCACGATCAAAAGCAACCGTTTTGATCCCGATGGCTGAAGCTCGTTCGGCCAATATCTTACCAAGCTTCGCTGCTGCTGCGCAGTTGCCGCCATAGCCAACCTGGCCACGCAACGACTTTTCCGATGAAGAAACCGAGCAAAGAGTCTTGCCCGTTACGTCATCGATCACTTGGCAGGCAAAGTTCTGCAGCGACCGGTATACGCACAACCTAGGCCGCTCTGGAGTGCCCCGCACTCGTTTGCGAACTCGGTAAGCCCGACGCTCTCTTTGTCCATCGACTACTTTGCGAATGTCCACTTTTCAACCTCGTATCCGTTGTACCAATTGCCGTCGTATCAGTTGCCGAGCGACTAGGTCGCACTCTTGCCTTGCTTAATCTTAACCACTTCGCCCACATAGCGAACACCCTTGCCCTTGTACGGCTCAGGCTTCCTCATCGAGCGAACGTAAGCTGCAAATTGTCCAACAGCTTGCTTGTCGCAACCCGAAACGTTGATGTGGGTATTGTCCGGGCAAACCACCGTAAGACCCTCAGGAACAGGCAGCTTGATCTCGTTCGCATACCCGACTCTCAACGTCAGAACGTTGTCCTTGACGTTTGCCAAGTAACCAACGCCCTGTACTTCGAGTTTCTTTTCGTATCCGGTTTTTACCCCAATGACCATGTTGCTCACGAGAGCACGCGTCAGGCCGTGGAGAGCTCGTGCGGTACGCTGATCGGTATGGCGAACCACGTTGACGGTTTTTCCGTCCTCGGAAACATCAACCTTCACTTCGTCCCGGTGGGTGAAGGACAATTTACCCTTTGGGCCTTCCACATTGACTGTGTTGCCGTCTAGGGTAACTTTCACCCCATCAGGGATATCTACTGGCTTACGACCAATCCGCGACATCGAGCTTACTCCTGGAATGTTTGCTAGACGAATCTAGCAGTCTTCCGATGAACACCAAAAAAATGAATTAACAAACTTCGGCGAGAACTTCGCCGCCTAACTTGTGCTGTCTTGCTTCGCGATCGCTGAAAACACCCTTGGAAGTGCTGACGATCGAAATACCCAGGCCGTTGAGAACAGGCCGCAACTCAGTGCACTTGACGTAAACCCGACGCCCAGGCTTGCTGACCCTTCGCACGGTTTGAATTACCTTCTCACCGTTGGGACCATACTTGAGTTCAATTCGAAGGTTCTTTCCTGGGGTTGCCTCGATCTCCGAGTAATCCCAAATGTAGCCCTCTCTCTTGAGCACATCTGCAACACTCTTCCGCAAACTTGACATCGGTACGTCCACGAATGGTCGCTCGATGCGGATAGCATTGCGAATCCTGGTCAACATGTCGGAAATTGGATCATTGATCATCTTGTTCTACCCCGCCCTACCAGCTTGATTTACGTACACCAGGGATCAGTCCTTTGTCAGCCAAATTGCGGAAGCAAATTCGGCAGATACCGAACTTGCGGTAAACGGCCCTGGGGCGTCCGCAGAGTTTGCAGCGATTTTCTCGCCGCGTCGAAAACTTAGGCTCGCGATTCGCCTTTGCGATTTTGCTTTTGCTTGCCACCGGTTCGCTCTTCCAATCAAATCAAAGTTATGAATTTAGTTGAATCTAATCCCAACGCTAAGGATTAAACCACCGTCGATCCTTTAAGCAGTCTTCTTTTTGGGAGCTCGGAAGGGCATCCCAAACATCTCAAGCAATCGTCGGCCGTGGTCGTTGTTACGAGCCGTCGTTACGATTGTAATGTTCATCCCCTGAGCCTTGGCGAACTTGTCGTTGCTGAGCTCTGGAAACACCAACCACTCATTGAGTCCCATCGAGTAGTTGCCGTGCCCGTCGAACGCCGTGCGGCTAACCCCACGGAAGTCACGTACCCGAGGCAAGACGATGCTAATGACACGGTCGAGGAATTCGTACATCCGCTCTCCTCGCAAGGTCACTTTGCAACCGATCGGAACACCTTCGCGAAGCTTGAATCCGGCGATGGAGTTTCGAGCGAGAGTCAACACGGCCTTCTGTCCGGTGATTTCCGCCATTGCCTCCGCGGCCAGTTCCAATACCTTCTTGTCCTGCATTGCTTCCCCAACCCCCATATTGACCGAGATTTTCTCGATCTTGGGAATCGCGAAGACATTCTTGATCCCGAGCTCTTCGCCGAGTTGCTTTTGAATGTTGTCGTAGTAGTGCTGCTGTAGTCGAGGCGCCATCGCGTTTGATCCTCTAAGCCTTCTTCAAACGATTGAATCTATAAGTTACTGATGAAACTACTTCTGAACCTTGGCGGCCTTTGCCGGAGCTACAACCCCGAGGCTCGCGCCTGATTTCTTGCAGTAGCGCTCCTTGGAACCGTCTGCTGCGATCCGTACTCCCAAGCGAGTGGGCTTGCTTGTCTTTGGACAAACAACCATCACCTTGCTTGCATCCAGCGGGGCTTCCTTGGAAAGCCTACCGCCTTGTGGGTTTCGCTGGGATCTCTTGACGTGCTTAAGTACTCTGTTGACGCCTTCAACAACGACTTTGTTGTTTTCCCGATCGACCGACAGTACAGCACCACGCTGACCTTTGTCGCGACCTGCAATGACCTCTACAACGTCTGAAACTTTGATCAACATCGTTACACCACCTCACTTGCCAAGGAGACGATTTTTGTGAAGCTCTTTTCTCGCAATTCGCGGGCGACAGCACCGAAGATCCGTGTTCCCCGGGGATTGTTGTCCTTGTCGACTATCACAACAGCGTTGCTGTCGAACCGGACATAACTACCGTCGATTCTGCGTGAAGGTTGTGCTGTACGAACTATTACTGCTCGAACAACGGCCTTCTTCTTGATTTCGCTGCCCGGAATCACACTCTTAACAGAGCAAATGATGACATCCCCGAGCGATGCATACCGACGACGAGTACCGCCTAACACTTTGATGCACATGACCTCGCGTGCACCTGTGTTGTCTGCTACTTGTAGCCGAGTTTCTTGTTGAATCATGATCTCTTGTCTTTCAAGCCAATCTGGGAAACTAATGAGCTCTGTGGGTGGAACTAAGCCTGAGCGTTCGTTCGGCTCTCTGCAGAACCCACAAGGTCGCTCTTCTCGACGATGCGAACGAGTCGCCATCGCTTGAGCTTGGAGAGCGGACGCGATTCTTCGATTTCAACTTTATCACCAATCCGTGACTGATTCTCTTCGTCGTGAACGTGACAAACGGTCTTACGACGAACAATCTTCGAGTACTTCGGGTGACGGACGAATCGCTCGATTTCTACACGTCGAGACTTGTTCATCCGATCGCTCTTGACGACCCCTACCAAAATTCTGCGTGCCATGTGAGGCTAGCCCCCTGTTTATCCTAATTCGATTGACGTTTCCCGAGTTACTTCTTCGCCGCGGCGGCCCGCTGTGTCTGTATCGTTTTGACCCGAGCGATCAATCGTCGGTTCTTGCGATTCTGCGTGGGGACATCCACCCGATCGGTCTGGCTCTGAAGCCGCAGACGAAACAATGTTTCCGCCGCCTCAACAGCTGTGAGCTCCAATTGCTCGTCGCTCATCTCACGTAATTCTGAAGCCTTCATGTTCGCTCTCAGCAATCCAACAAAGTAACCCAGTAAACCATTAAAAACAGACTCTGTCGCTGCATCAGGCAGGACGTCGTCGAACTAATCGAACCCGTATAGGCATCTTAGCGGCTAACCGAGCAAAACAAACCTTGGCTTGCTGCTCCGTAACCCCACCTAACTCATATAACACCGTACCAGGTTTCACGACAGCTACCCAGTATTCCGGCTCGCCCTTACCCTTACCCATCCGCGTCTCAAGCGGCTTGGAGGATACTGGCTTATCTGGGAATATCCGAATGTAGAGCCGTCCTTCACCACGGACGTATTGGTTTGCCGCGATACGACCAGCTTCAATCGTCTGGGCACGGATCCAACCACCTTGAAGGCATTGGAGGCCGAAGTCACCGAAGACGACCTTGTTGCCGCGTGTCGCGTTACCTTTTATACGTCCTCTTTGGCTTTTTCGGTGCTTGACCCGCTTGGGCATCAGCGCCATCGTTGTTGTCTCCCGCGTAGGAACCTTGATTTACCCAAACCTGAACTCCGATATTCCCTTGCGGGGTCGAAGCTTCAGCGAAACCGTAACTGATCTTTGCCTGGATCGTACTCAATGGCAACGCACCAGCGTTGGCCTTTTCGCAACGAGCCATTTCTGCACCACCGAGTCGACCGGACAACTGGATCTTAATCCCTTTAGCACCGGCACCCATGGTTGTTTCGATCGAACGCTTCATCGTTCGACGGAAACTTGCACGTTTCGCCAACTGCTTGGCGATGTCTTCTGCGATCAACTGGGCCTGAATCTCAGGTCGGTGTACTTCTTCGACCTTCAGATTCACGCGCCGTCCGATCAAGTTCTGTAGCTCTTCTTGGAGAGTTTCAATCTCCGTTCCCTTCTTGCCGATCAGCAAGCCTGGCTTTGCTACATAAACATATAGTCTGACTTCATCTCTCGTACGCTCGATCTCGATTCGATCGATACCAGCCTCGCGGTAAGCCGCTTTGGTAGGATGGTTCTTGATGAAGTTCCGGATCTTCTGGTCTTCAACCAGTAGCTCCGCAAATTCTTTCTTGCTCGCGTACCATCGGCTTTTCCAACCCATTACAATGCCGGTTCGAAAGCCAACAGGATTTACTTTTTGTCCCATGCTCGTTACTTCCTACAGCTCATCCAACCGTTTGAGGACCACCGAAATATGACTTGTTCGCTTCAGGATCGTGAAGGCTTGGCCACGCGATCGAGGCTGGAATCTCTTGAACATCGGACCACCGTCGATTCGTGCATCGACGACAACCAACTCGGTGGCGTTGTACGATTCACCGCCATTCTGTTCAGTGTCTTGTGCGTTTCCGACAGCGCTCAGAATCACCTTCTCCAACATTCTCGCACCACGGTGCGGTTGAAAGCGAAGGATTTCGAGTGCTTCATCAGCAAACTTTCCGCGTACCAAATTGGCAAGCGGTCGCACCTTGCGTGCACTGATTCTTGCGTGTTTATGTGTTGATCGGTAAGGCATAATATTTTTCCTGTTTTCATCAGCCTAATGCTGCCTAAAACGCTACTTCTTGCCTCCCTTGCCGCCGTGTCCGCGGAAGGTTCGGGTCGGAGCGAACTCCCCAAGCTTGTGCCCAACCATGTCTTCTGTAACGAAAACCTTGATGTGGGCCTTGCCATTGTGCACCTCGAACGTCGCCCCTACGAACTCGGGGACGATCGTGCAACGACGCGCCCAAGTCCGGATCGGCTGGTTGCTATTGATAGATCGTGCCTTCTGCAACTTAGCAAAAAGCTTTGGATCTACGTATGGCCCCTTTTTTGTCGAACGTCCCATCTTCTACTTGCCCTTGATCGTTATCTCAACTTCAACTGACCATACCGTACCGACTTACGACGCCTGATGATCGACGCATTGCTTGGCTTGCGTCGTCGTCGGGTGAATCCACCCTTGGCCAACTTACCAGTTGGGCTAACAGGATGGCGTCCACCCTTGGTACGACCTTCACCACCACCGTGTGGGTGGTCGTGCGGATTCATCGCAGTACCCCGAACGTGTGGTCGAATGCCCTTCCAGCGATTACGACCGGCCTTGCCGATCCGAATCGCATCGTGTTCCGAGTTGCCCATCTTACCGATGGTTGCTCTACCCTGGCTTGGCACACGTCGAACTTCACCGCTCGGGAGTTGCAACTGGGCCCAGCCGCCTTCGCGAGCCATGAGGACCGCAGAAGAACCTGCCGATCGGCACAACGCAGCACCACGGCCCGGTGTCATCTCGACGCAACAAACTTCCATCCCCGGAGGAATGTTCTTTAGTGGCAAACAATTTCCAGGTGTAGGGGGCGCGTCTGCTCCATTGAGTAGAACGTCACCCTTCTTCATGCCTTCGGTTGCGAGGATGTACGCCTTTTCGCCATCGGCGTATACCAGGAGAGCAATCCGAGCACTGCGGTTTGGATCGTATTGAACCGAATCGATCGTAGCTTGAATCCCGTCTTTGATTCGACGGAAGTCAATGATTCGATACATCCGCTTGTGACCACCGCCGCGGTGCCGAGCGGTAATGAAACCCTGATTGTTCCGTCCGCCTTTTTTCTTGGCACGCTTGAGCAAGCCCTTCTCTGGCTTGGCTCCGGGAGTCAATTCCGCAAAATCGCTAGTTGACGAATTTCGTCGTCCTGGCGATGTCGGCTTGTGAATTCTAATGCCCATGATCCGTTACTCGTTTCCTGTGTTGCTCGCTTGGAGTCTTGGTCGCTAAAAGCCTTTGGGAGGCCTAGAAGAAATCAATCTTGTATTCGCTACCGAGTTTAACAACAGCCTTCTTCCACGCCTTGGTTACACCAGCCTTTGCACGGTAGCGTCTAGCTTTCCCTGCACGGTTTTGCGTTGCAACCGCTAGCACCTTAACGTTGAACAGTTCTTCAATTGCATGCTTGATCTGCGTCTTGGTCGCCAAAGGGCTGACTTCAAACGCGTATCGGTTTTGACGTGTTGCTTTGTGGACACCCTTTTCTGTCACCAGGGGTCGATACACGATCTGGTGAGGCGTCAAAACCATCGAGGTTTTTGGAGGTTGCTTTGCCATGACTGCTCGCTCTTACTTCCTTTGTGAATCGAATCCGTTGAACCTTATCAAGCACCCGCTCGGGACTTGATCCAATCCAACGCATCGCGCGTCAAAACCAATTTGCGAGGTCGTAGAATGCTCAGTGCATTCAAGTCGCTCACTGGACTGATTGTTAAACCTTGGATGTTCCGGCCGCTCAGATAAATGTTCTTGTCGTGAGCTGCGGTTGCCAACGTCTTGCTTACACCCTCAAGTCCCAGAGCTTTGAATGCGCCAGCGAGAGCTTTGGTCTTCGGGGCTTCCATCGCCAATCGGTCGATAACCACTACGGCTTCGGAACCGATCTTGGCGGCCAACGCCATACGAGTGGCGGCTTGTACTGCTTTGCGGGGTAGACGGTAGTAGTAAGAACGCGGTTGTCTTGCGTTGGCATGACCACCACCACGTCGCACGGGTGTCCGTTTGGCACCGGCACGCGCGTTACCCGTACCTTTTTGACGGTACATCTTTTTCGTCGAACCGGAGACTTCACCACGAGTCTTGGTCTTGTTGCTTCCTTGGCGATTGTTCGCCAAGTACATGACAACCGCATCGTGCAACAACTGCTTGTTGACTTTCGGTGCGATTGCAGCAGGATCAATGTCGTAATCGCCGACTTTGTTGCCTGACAGATCGTAAACTGGAAGTTTCACCATGATTCCTGTACTCAACTAAGAATTCCGTGCTAGCCTTAGCCGACCTTGTTGGTTTCCCGGACGACTACATATCCACCTGCAGGACCAGGTACCGGTCCATGCACGAGGATCAAATTGTTCTCAAGATCGATCTTGACCAGAGATAGATTTCTCATGGTTACCTGATCCACGCCGTAATGACCGGCCATTTTCTTTCCTTTTCGGACGCGGCCGGGATAAGTACCCGCTGCGGTACCCCCTGGATGCCGGTGAACTTTCTTCACACCGTGCGTGGCTCGTTGGCCTTTGAAGTTGTGTCGCTTCATCCATCCGGAATAGCCACAACCCTTAGAGGTTCCGGTTACATCGACCGCTTTGACACCATCCAGAATATTGGCGAGTACTTCCTGGCCTACCGAGAATCCGGCGTCGCCTCTCAATTCCTTTACGAATCGCTTGGGCTCACCGCCAGCTTTTGGAACTACTGCGACACCGGCGGCTTGCAGTTTTGCTGCCCGCTTGCTCGAGATATCGGCGACGTGTCCTCGCTCCGCTCGGGAAGCTAGACGACGGGGTTTGTCTAAGAAGCCGAGTTGAACAGCGTCGTATCCGTCGCGATCCACGGTTTTAACCTGCAACACCTTGCAAGGCCCCGCCTCAATCACAGTCACCGGCACAATGCTGCCATCAGGCTGAAATATCTGCGTCATGCCGACTTTGCGGCCAAGGATACCTTTTCTCATGTTTCAGTTCCGTGAATCGTTGCTCCGAAGGACTAGCCAATCCGGGTTCTCGCACCGCGATGAAGCAGTCAACCCATGATCGGCAGTTACCCTCAGCGCATCCGCACCATACGAGGAAAACCTTTGATGAAAACTACTCCGGGACACACCCGAAAGAACAACCTACCGCGAGGTTGCCTTGATTTTGATATCGACCCCTGCCGGCAAACTCAATTTGTTGAGCGCCTCGATTGTCCTGGCAGTCGCTTGCTTGATGTCGATCAAACGCTTGTGGGTCCGAATCTCGAACTGTTGACGGGCTTTTTTGTCAATGTTCGGACCAGAAAGAACCGTGTACTTCTCAATGCGCGTCGGCAATGGAATCGGACCATGCACTTCAGAGTGCGTCCGCTTGGCCGTCTCGACGATCTCGAGGGCACTTTGATCCAAGACGGCATGGTCATAAGCTTCCATGCGAATCCTGATTACTTCGTGCGATCCAGACACAGTTACCTACCTCAAATTAAAGCTATTTTCAACGCGCAGTAGACTTTTTCGAATCTGTCTTCGAACGCTCCACGCTCAAACAAGCCTTCCCAGGTGAGAAGGGAGCGAAGTTTTACGTTCGTTGATGCGATCCGTCAAGCGTAAATGCGTGTTTTTGGAAAATCTAGGACGGGAAATCGATATTTGCTAGCAAAATAAATTGTGCGTAACGAAAACAACCGCTGGGTTTCCCAGCGGTTGCTTGGTTTTTTGTAGCCTAAGCTACTTCGGATAGTTGGGCAAAGTTCTTTTGTGAAATATTTAAATCACTGACCAGCACCCAGGCCCGGGCCCCCTGCGCCAGCACCTCCAAGACCCGGTCCGCCAGCTCCTGGCCCACCCAATCCAGCGCCACCGCCTAGTCCCCCTAGACCGCCGAGGCCACCAGGTCCCCCGATTCCGCCAGGGCCGCCGATTCCTCCGGAACCTCCGAGGCCTCCTGGGCCGCCTGGGCCTGATCCCATGCCGCCGGGGCCCGCTCCGCCTCCATCGCCCCGCAACGGGCCTCCTAATGGGCCTACGGCTGGTTTGTCTGGTTGGGTAAACATTCCGTATCCGGTAAAGTCGTCAAATTCTCGAAGCACGACGATTCGACCGGATTCCGGATCAAACGCGACCGATTCGCCACCACTTTTGAGGGTGGGATCCTTGGGCAATTTAACTTCGAGCGGTTGCAACCCATGCATGTCGATGATGGTTAGAAGAACTTTCCCTTCCCGTTTGTCCACCGCTTTGATGAGCTTGGTAATCGGATGAATCAATTCGACAGGAAGATCTTTACCCTGTTCCTTGAGTTGCTGGCCGAAAACATGGCCCCGGCTGGCGGATTCCTTGCGAGCGAAGTAGCTCGCCACCTTCGGGTCGTATTCGGCAAAGACAATATCGGATTTTGGAGGAGATGCTTCGAAAAGCTTCTTTTGGGCATCGGGAGAGTAGGTGATGCTCAGTTCGCCCATGTACGCTTCGGCCAAGCGTTTGGTGGAAACCGGTCCTGATGGTTCCGACCAAGCGGTTTTTCTGGCCGAGTTTCGCTTGTAATAGGTTTCTTTACCGTCTTTGTCCTTCTCGGGTTTGAACGATGCTCGGTCTTGCCGTTCCTTTGCCAAAAGGTCTTGAACCCGTTTCAGAGTACCGCTCGCTGAATCGAGAGCCGCCGATCGAGGTTGAATCGAAGCGGATTCAGGGAAGTTCGGATCGTACATGAGCAAACGAACCCTGTAACGATACACTCGGTTGGTTTTGGCTTCGAAATCATAGAAACGAACCAGCTTGTACTTCGTCGAGGGCAGCTCGCGGGGGATTTCTTCTCTGGCTGCGCTTCCGGTTGATCCTCCAGCACCGCCAAGCCCTCCGCCGAATCCTGGAGGGCCACCTGAGCCCAGACCACCGAATCCGCCGGGGCCACCGCCGGATGGTCCCCCGGGAGGAGCACCTCCTCCGCCGTAGCCTGCAGGTGGGCCACCCGCTCCGCCACCACCGCCATATCCAGCAGGAGGACCGCCAGCGCCTGCTCCACCGCCGTAACCGGCAGGTGGGCCACCAGCTCCTGACCCGCCGCCGTAACCAGCGGGAGGACCACCTCCACCATAGCCTGCAGGTGCGCCACCCGATGCTGCGCCTCCGGCAGGACCGCTCCCGGGCCCGCCCGATGCACCACTCTCGGGCTCACTACCGGATTCGCCTTCGAATCCGCTGCTTCCACCACCACCACTACCGAGTCCGCCCATCGGACCTCCGGGGCCCGCAGGTGCTTGGCTCACCCCAGAGGACATTCCCACCTTCGGAATATCGGTGTGAGAAACGAAATCGCGGTAGTTCTTCAGAAGCAATGGGGGTACAGGGATGGTGATGTTGGACGCAGTCCAGCCACTGTCGGCGACTTCTGGAGCGGTTCCCAGCCACACCGTTTTGGCGAGCTCCTTGAGACGCTCCGATCCGGCGTTGGGCAATGCCTGCCAGTCGGATTCCTGGATTTGCTTATTTGGGTCATCAGTAACGTCGACTCGTTCGACTTCAAAACCTACGTAGCTCGGGGTGTCTCGTCCGGGCATGACGTTTCCACCCGGCGAGAGTTTGCTTCGGTATTCCTTGTCCATGTCTTCATGTGGAGCCAGGGCCATCACAGAAACAAATCCGATGTCCCTTGGTCCGATCGACTTGCGCCTCGGATCGTTGGGGTTCGATGCACCTAAGGTGTGTGAAGGAAATCCTTGGTCGTAGCCGGAGGAAAGATAACGCTTTGCGGCGACAGCACCGCCACCCAAGCCACCGCCGGCGCCCGGAGGTCCTCCGAGTCCTGGAGGTCCACCACCGCCCATGAGTCCCGGTGGGCCGCTTTCGCCTTCCGATCCCCCCCCGAATCGACCACCGCGATCGCGGTCTTCTTTCTTCTTGGGAGCCTTGGGCTCTTCCGCATCCTTGAGTTTGTCCAGATATTCAACCAGCTGTGCGTTTGCGTTGCCCACAACGATGGGTCCGAAGAAGTACTTGGCTTCTAGGGATTTGGCGGGAAGGATGTCGGGGTCTGCCCTGTATCCGGTGATTCTCGCCCCTGGGACAGGGATTTCAGGACGATAAAGGTCTTTGGGGATCTGTTTGGTTGAATCGATCGATTTCTCGGCGTAGCTAACGTCGATTACCCCTTTGACCCGAGCCTCTTCGTCTTTGATCGCGTCCCAGTGGTTCTCGCGGATCTGGCTCAGCACTTGGCTTGCTTTGTCGGAGAGTTTTTTCGGGTCTTTGGTGGTCTCAATCGACTTGGAGGTCATTCCAAGATAGACCAAGCCGGCGCTGACGAGGAGCATCAGGCCAAAGACAAACTTTTCCACGTGGTAGAGCATAAACTCCTTGGCATTGAAGCTACCCTTGGACTTCGATTTGCTCTTCGAAGATGCTTTTTCTTCCGCCTTGTTTGCAACCGGTTGGCTTTCGGCTTCGTCTTTGTTTTTCTTTTTTCCGAACATGAACGAACTCCTAGGTTAATTGTTTCCCGCGCCGGGATTCGTTGGTGGATT
>Ga0255274_1000126_pt1 | contig 12625 bp, 11 predicted proteins | sample AtltaT_4_FD_183673 | JGI IMG/M metagenome (GOLD analysis project Ga0255274, IMG submission 183673) | Metatranscriptome of freshwater microbial communities from Altamaha River, Georgia, United States - Atl_Colum_RepB_8h (Metagenome... | ecosystem: Environmental > Aquatic > Freshwater > River... | reverse complement strand
TCGGCGCAGCATGAGGAACCGGGCATGCGCTCCGCTCACGCGGATTCAAGGCACCAAGCCCAAAAAAGCTCAGTGCAGCGTCTCCCCCCCCGAACCTCATCAGCAAAACGAGTGCCCCCAGTTTGAAAAGGCCCAAGACTCAAATGCCAAACAGCCCAGCGTGAGCGGGATGCGTGCCCGGTGAAGGATTTCTGCGCTTCGGCGCAGCATGAGGAACCGGGCATGCGCTCCGCTCACGCGGATTCAAGGCACCAAGCCCAAAAAAGCTCAGTGCAGCGTCTTCCCCTCAGACGATTCCTGCTCACCCACCTCGATACGGAAGAAGCCCGTGCCGCAAGTGCCGCGACCCACTTCTTCTTCGGTGGCCTCACGAACCCCCTCCACCTTCAGATGCAGACGAATCGCGATGCCCGCCAGCGGATGGTTCCCGTCCAGCACCACATGCGCAGGGTAAATCTCGGCAATCGTGTAGAGCGCGTTGCGCGGCGCGTCCGGGTGGCAGCCTGCCGGCAGGGCCGTGCCCTCGATCGTCAGGCCTTCCTCGATGTCCTTGGGGAACAGCGCGCGCGGTTCCAGAAACAGCAGCTGGTCGTCAAAGTCACCGAACGCATCTTCGGGCTCCAGATGCAGATCCACCTTGTCGCCCACCGTGTGGCCTTGCAGTGCCGCTTCGATCTTGGGCAGCAGGTCGTTGCCGCCGAGCAGAAACTCCACCGGTTCCTGCAATTCGTCCAGTGTGTCGCCCAGTGTGTCCTTGAGCGTCCAGGTCAGCGCGACCACGCATTGTTCTTTGATGTCCATGGGACAATTGTCTCACCATGGACATCGACCAACCCCTGACCCTGCTGGGTGGCCTCACGCCAGCCCAGTTCATGAAGCGCCACTGGCACAAGAAACCCCTGCTGGTGCGCAATGCCATCCCCGATTTCAAGCCATGCGTGGGGCGTGCCGAACTGGTGGCGCTGGCCGGTCGCGACGATGTCGAGTCACGTCTGATCGTGCATGGCGACAAAGGCTGGAAGATGAAGCACGGGCCGCTGGCGCGCCGTAGCCTGCCGCCCTTCAGTCAGAAAAGATGGACCTTTCTGGTGCAGGGTGTGGACCTTCACCACGACGGCGTCCACCAGCTCATGCAGCAGTTCCGCTTTGTACCGGACGCACGGCTGGACGACCTGATGATCAGTTACGCCAGCGATGGCGGGGGCGTGGGACCGCACTTTGACAGCTACGACGTCTTTTTGCTGCAAGCGCACGGCCAGCGCCACTGGCGCATTGGCCGACAAAAGGATTTGACGCTCGAAGAAGGCGTGCCGCTGAAAATCCTGCGGCACTTTGAGCCGGAAGAAGAATTCGTTCTCAACCCTGGAGACATGCTTTACCTTCCGCCCAAATATGCACACGATGGGGTTGCCCTTGGTGAGTGCATGACCTGGTCGATCGGTTTTCGCTCGCCCGGTGAAGGCGAACTGGCCCGCGAGTTGCTGCAGGGGCTGGCCGACGAGGCCGGTGAAATGGCCGACAGTCCGATGTATCGCGACCCGCAGCAACCGGCCGTGGCGCAGCCCGCAGCGATTCCAGCCGCTCTGCTGGATTTCGCCCGCTCCGCCCTGCACAAAGCCCAGAATGACCCCGATCTGCTGGCCTTGTTGCTGGGTGAATACCTGACCGAGCCCAAGGCCAGTGTGTGGTTCGAGGCCCGGGAGACAGCCGGCTGGCGTCATGGCCTGGGGGTCGCTTTGGACCGTCGCACCCGGATGATGTACGACAAGCGTCATGTCTTCATCAATGGTGAAGGCTTTCAGGTGGCGGGCAGGGACGGCCGCTTGCTGCGCCAGCTGGCCGATGCGCGTTTGCTCGATGCCAGGGACTGCGCGTTGCTGGGTGTGGATGCGCAGCAGGCCTTGTCGCAATGGTCCGAGGCCGGGTGGCTTCATGCCGTCTGAGTGCCACTACATCCTGCTGACGCCAAGATTGCACATTCACACACTTCGCATCCGGGAAAACGCTATAATTTTTGACTGAGCCGAAAGAGCTCGAGTACTTTTGGTTCGGTCGTGCAGCTTCGCTGGCTGCAAGGACAATTTCCGGAAATTGTTTTCAATCCCTTTAAGGACATTCAAAATGAACAAGACCCTCGTTCTGGCTGCTGTGATCGCTGCTGCTGCCCTGGCCGCCTGTGGCAAAAAAAGAAGAAGCCGCTGCCCCCGCTGCTCCGGCTCCGGCTGCTGCCCCCGCACCTGCTGCTGACGCCTCTGCACCGGCTGCTGACGCTTCTGCCGCTGCACCGGCTGCTGACGCTTCCGCTGCCAAGTAATTGGTCTTGGATTGCACCGGTCCCTTGCAGGATCGGTTGCCCACAAAAAAACCCGCCATCGGCGGGTTTTTTTGTGGGCGGTAAAGCTGTTCAGCGGATCTCTGCCGCAATCTGCTGGAGGATTTTTTCGGCATTACCGGATGTCTCGGCCTTTCCCGTCTGGTCGAGCACCCGCATCTGAGTGGCACCCTCTGCAGTGCCCTGCATCTGGATCTGGTAGCGCTGAAGACCGGGCGAAGGCGGTTTGCTGCTGAACATGCGGGAGAAGAAACCCGACTCCTGGGCCGCGGTAGCCTGAGGCACGTACCGGACAAAGTAGATGCCTTTGCTGCGGTCGCGGTCTTCCACAGTGAAGCCGCTGCGATCGAGCGCCAGGCCAGCACGTCGCCATGCCCGATCGAGGGGGTCAGGCAAGGCGAGCACCGGCTGACCATTCACGCTGGTCACCTTGAGGGCCGCACCAGCAGCGCCTGCCGGGTTGGTGACGGCTTGTTCAAGTTGCTCCTTGGGGGCGCCGAGTTTGACCATCAGACGGCGCAGGAACTCGATTTCCAGTTCGGGGTCGGACGGGCGAGGCATCCAGACGGTTTTGGTTTTCTGTGCATCAGCGTACTCTTCCACCATGCCCCGGTGGGTGATGTAGATTTCCACGCCACCGCTGCTGTTGCGCTCCACTCGGGTGCGGTAGCGGTCGCGTTCTCCGGTGGAGTAGAGGCCGTCGAGGACCTTGCCGAGTGTGCGTCGAATGAAGTCCTGCGGAATTTTGGCGCGATTCTCAGCCCAGTCGGTCTCGAGGATACCCAGGTCTGCGGCATCGGTGGACAGCACGAAACCGTTGCTCGTCCAGAACTCGCGCAAGGTGTCCCAGACCTTGTCTGCCGGGCGGTTGACCACCAGCCAGCGCTGGCTGCCCGAGCGCTCCATGCGCACATCGCCCAGGGCGTTGGTGGCGGTGCCGGCATCCTTGACGGTGCGCTGGGCATTGGCAAAGCCCGAGGCGGTGGCGGAGGTGCTCTCCAGCACATAGCGTGAGTCCCGGCGCAGCTGTGTCAGGTCGGGGGGGATGTCCAGGCCAGGGCCCTTGGCGGCACTTTTGTAATTGACTTTGTCCTCCTCCAGCACCGAGCAGCCGGAGATGGCGGCCAGCAGGGCCAGCCAGAGGACCGATTGGGGAAAAAGCGAGCGCTTCACAGAAAGTCCTTGCGACGGTTTCAGAGCAGGCCGCTGGCCTTGAGCGCAGCTTCGACCACGGGTTGCTGCCCGGCCGAGAGTTGCGTCAGCGGCAGCCGCAGGGCATGGCCGCACAAACCCAGGCGAGCGGCCGCCCATTTGACCGGGATCGGGTTGGCTTCGACAAACAGGTTCTTGTGCAAGGGCATGAGCTGGAACTGGATGTTCATCGCCGTGGCAATGTCACCGCGCAGGGCGGCCACGCACAGCTCGTGCATCTGGCGCGGCGCGATGTTGGCGGTCACGCTGATGTTGCCGGCGCCGCCGCACAGCATCAGGGCCACGGCGCTGGCGTCGTCACCGCTGTAAACGGCAAAGGTCTTGGGCACATCACGGATCAGCCACTGGGCGCGTTCGATGCTGCCGGTGGCTTCCTTGATGCCGATGATGCCGGGCACCTGGGCCAGGCGCAGTACGGTCTCGTGCTGCAGATCGGCCACGGTGCGGCCCGGCACGTTGTAGAGGATGATTGGTAGCCTGGGCGTGGCCTCGGCAATCGTCTTGAAGTGCTGGTACAGGCCCTCCTGGGTGGGCTTGTTGTAGTAGGGCACCACCTGCAGCTGGGCATCGGCGCCAATCGATTCGGCGTATTTCGCCAGTTCGATGGCTTCGGCGGTGGAGTTGGCGCCGCAGCCAGCGATGATGGGGATCCGTTTGGCGGCTTGCTCGACCGACACGCGCAGGATTTCGCGGTGTTCCTCGACGTTGACGGTCGGCGACTCACCCGAGGTACCGACGATCACCAGCGCATCCGTGCCTTCGGCCACATGCCAGTCGATCAGTTTGCGCAAGGTGGGGTAATCCACATCGCCGTTGTCGAGCATGGGGGTGATCAGGGCGGGAATGCTGCCTTGGATGCGGTGGGTGTTGGTCATGTCGGTGCCGTTGGACAGAAAAGAACATTCTAACGACGGACAGGCTTGGCCTGCCGCCGGATGTGTCAAACCAGCGGCCAGCGGGCAGGGGTCTGACCGGGTGCTTCGCGCACTGCGGCGATGCGCTGGACAAAGCGCGCAGGGTTGTCCAGAAAACCGTCTTCATAGGCGACGACGCGCAGGCCGCCCCGGGTCGCCACCTGCAGCAGCTCACCAGGGGCCAGCAGAAAGTCCGCTCGCGAAGGGCGCCCCACGGTTTCATGCCCCTGGGCAAAGGTTTCGTAAATCAACACGCCGCCCGGCGCCATGCTCTGCAGAATCTGCGGCCAAAGCGGGCGCCAGAGGTAATTCGTCACCACCACCGCGTCAAAGTGCCGCCCGGTCAGTGGCCAGGGACCGTTTTCGATGTCGGCCTGCAGGGTGGGGCCGAAGGCGGCCGCCAGCGCCAGGGCTTCGGGCGAACGGTCCACGCCCAGAACGCGGTGGCCTTGCAAGGCCAGCCATTGCATGTGCCGCCCGCCGCCGCAGGCCAGGTCCAGCACATGGCCGGCAGGGCGGATCAAGGGTGTCCAGCGACAGACCCAGGGAGAGGGCGATTCGGTGCCGTGCATGGGGGGGTCTTCAGAAACAGGCCCAGAGCTGCTCGGCCAGCAGGATGGCCGTCTCGGGGCGAGCGTACAGCCACGCGGTCAGCGCCAGCACCACTGCCACGACGGCAATGCGGGTCCAGTGCGGGTGTTGGCGGTTCATGACAGGCGACTCGGCTTCAGGCAGCCTGCGGCTGGGTGCGGACGATTGCGCCTTCGCGCACCGGCAGGTTGACCAGTGCCGCGAACACGCCCAAAGCGATGGCGAGGTACCAGACGGTGTCATAGCTGCCGGTTTTGTCGTACAAGTAGCCGCCGAGCCAAACCCCCATGAAGGAGCCGATCTGGTGGCTGAAGAAGATGAAGCCGCTGAGCATGGACAGGTGGGCCACGCCAAAGATCTGCGCCACCACCGCGTTGGTGGGGGGTACGGTGGACAGCCACAGCAGACCCATGGCTGCGGAGAAGATGTAAACGCTGGCTGGCGAGAGTGGAGCCAGCAGGAACAGGACAATGGCCACCGAGCGCGCAAAGTAGATGAAGGCCAGGATCTTGCGCTTGGCCAGTTTCTGGCCCAGGGCGCCAGCGGCATAGGTGCCAAACACATTGAACAGGCCGATCAGCGCCAGGGCGTAGCTGGCCACCTGCGGTGACAGGCCGGCGTCCTTGAGGTAACTGGGCATGTGCACACCGATGAACACCACCTGGAAGCCGCAGACAAAGTAACCGGCCATCAGCAGCTGGAAACTGCGGTAGCCAAAGGCCTCTCCCAGGGCCTGACCAATGGTTTGTTCGCGGCGCGCGCCGCCGGCAGCGGCCAGCTGCGGTTCCCGCAGGCCCAGGGCCAGTGGCACGATCAACAAGGCGGCCGCAGCCAAGATCAGCAGGGCGTTCTGCCAGCCGGTGAAATTGATGAGCATGCCTTCGACCGGCACCATCAGGAACTGGCCAAACGAACCGGCTGCGGCTGCGATGCCCATGGCCCAAGAACGCCGCTCGGCGCTCACATTGCGGCCGATCACGCCATAAATGACCGCATAGGTGGTGCCTGCCTGGGCCATGCCGATGACCACGCCGGTGAACAGGGCAAAGGTCCAGGGCGAAGTCGACCAGGCCATGCCCAGCAGACCCACCGCATACAGCAGGGCGCCGGCGGCAATCACACGGAAAGCGCCAAAGCGATCCGCAATCATGCCGGCGAAGATGCCAAAAAAGCCCCAGGCCAGGTTCTGCACCGCCATGGCGAAGGCGAAGTCGGCGCGGCCCCAGCTTTGGGCCTGGGTGATGGGCTGCAGCCACAGGCCAAAGCCGTGGCGGATGCCCATGGACAGGGTGACGATGGCGGCGCCGCAAATGAGCACCTGGGTCAGGGAGAGGGTTTTGGACTGCATCTGCCGACTGTAACCAATCTGCCGTTCGCACGCTGATCGGTGATGCGGGTCCTGCCGTCGTCCCTGAGCGGTTCGCGGGGGCCTGACCTGCTTTGAGGTCTGGTTTTTTATCCAGTAGACCCTTCGCAATCGCACTACAATCCGCCGCCATGGCAAGTACCAACACCGTCAAAACCTCCAGCGACTACTCCGAAGGCTCGATCCGTGTCCTCAAGGGCCTGGAGCCGGTCAAACAGCGGCCGGGCATGTACACCCGCACCGACAACCCGCTGCACATCATCCAGGAAGTGCTCGACAACGCCGCCGACGAGGCGCTGGCGGGCTTTGGCAAAAAGATCAAGGTCACACTGCATGCCGACGGTTCGGTCAGCGTCGAGGACGATGGCCGCGGCATTCCGTTCGGCCTGCACCCTGAGGAAAAAGCCCCGGTCATTGAGCTGGTGTTCACCCGCCTGCACGCAGGCGGCAAGTTCGACAAGGGCAAGGGCGGCGCCTACAGCTTCTCGGGCGGCCTGCACGGCGTGGGCGTGTCCGTGACCAACGCGCTGGCCAAGCGGCTCGAAGCCACCAGCCACCGCGAAGGCCAGGTGGCCACGCTGGTGTTCTCGGGTGGCGATGTGGTCGAACCACTTGTGGCGCGCGCGCAGGAAGCCGGCGACCGCAAACAGGGCACCACGGTGCGCGTCTGGCCCGATGCCAAATATTTCGATTCGCCGGCCCTGCCCATGGGCGAGCTGGTGCACCTGCTGCGCAGCAAGGCGGTGCTGATGCCCGGCGTGAGTGTCACGCTGGTCAACGAAAAAACCAAAGAGACGCAGAACTGGCAGTACAAGGGCGGCCTGGGCGACTACCTGGGTCAGACCCTGAGTGCCGACCCGGTGATCCCGCTGTTTGCCGGCGAAGGCTATGCCGATGGCAACAATGACAGCTTTGCCGAAGGTGAGGGCGCGGCCTGGGCCGTGGCCTTCACCGAAGAAGGCGCGCCGGTGCGCGAGAGCTACGTCAACCTGATCCCGACCCCCGCCGGCGGTACGCACGACAGCGGCTTGCGCGACGGCCTGTTCAACGCGGTCAAGAGCTTCATCGAGCTGCACAGCCTGCTGCCCAAGGGCGTCAAGCTGCTGCCCGAAGATGTGTTTGCCCGCGCCAGCTATGTGCTGAGCGCCAAGGTGCTGGACCCGCAGTTCCAGGGCCAGGTGAAAGAACGTCTGAACTCGCGCGACGCGGTGCGGCTGGTGTCCAGCTTTGTGCGTCCGGCGCTCGAACTTTGGCTCAACCAGCATGTGGACTACGGCAAGAAGCTGGCCGAACTCGCCATCAAGGCCGCCCAGACCCGCCAGCGCGCCGGCCAGAAGGTGGAAAAGCGCAAGAGCTCGGGCGTGGCGGTACTGCCCGGCAAGCTCACCGATTGCGAAAGCCGTGACATCAGCCACAACGAGGTGTTTCTGGTCGAGGGCGATTCGGCTGGCGGCAGTGCCAAGATGGGCCGCGACAAGGAGTGTCAGGCGGTGCTGCCGCTGCGCGGCAAGGTGCTCAACACCTGGGAGGTGGAGCGCGACCGCCTGTTTGCCAACACCGAGATCCACGACATTTCGGTGGCGATCGGCGTGGACCCGCACGGACCCCATGACACGCCGGATCTGAGCGGCTTGCGCTACGGCAAGATCTGCATCCTCAGCGACGCCGACGTCGACGGTTCGCACATCCAGGTGCTGCTGCTGACGCTGTTCTTCCGCCATTTCCCCAAACTGATTGATGCCGGTCATGTGTATGTCGCGCGCCCGCCGCTGTTCCGCGTGGACGCGCCGGCGCGGGGCAAGAAGCCGGCGGCCAAGATGTACGCGCTCGATGAAGGCGAGCTGACGGCCATCCTGGACAAGCTGCGCAAGGACGGTGTGGCCGAGGGCAAGTGGAGCATCAGCCGCTTCAAGGGCCTGGGCGAGATGAGTGCCGAGCAGCTGTGGGAAACCACGCTGAACCCGGACACGCGTCGTCTGTTGCCGGTGCAGCTGGGGGATCTGGACTTTGGGCAGACCGAAGCCGAGATCACCAAGCTGATGGGCAAGGGCGAGGCGGCGGCGCGGCGTGAGCTGATGGAGCTGCACGGGGATGCGATCGAGATCGATGTCTAAGCCTTGGCTTGGGACTTCAAATGGGGAGGGCCGCGGCGACCTCCTCATGCTGGAGTACCAGAAATCGTCGGCCACCGCGGCCCTCCCCATTTGAAGTTGTGGTGGTTCGACCGCCTCCTGAACAGTTAAGCCATGAACGACCAACCTACTCTCGAATTCAACAGCGGCGAAACGGATGACGCGCTGAACCTCGCGAACTACGCGCAGCGCGCCTACCTCGAGTACGCGCTGTCCGTCGTCAAAGGCCGGGCGCTGCCCGATGTCTGCGACGGCCAGAAACCGGTGCAGCGCCGCATCCTGTATTCGATGGACCGCATGGGTCTGGGTTACAGCGGCAACACCGCGGCCAAGCCGGTCAAGAGCGCCCGTGTGGTGGGCGATGTGCTGGGCCGCTACCACCCGCACGGCGACACAGCCGCGTACGACGCGCTGGTGCGCATGGCGCAGGATTTTTCGCAGCGTTACCCTCTGATCGACGGGCAGGGCAACTTCGGTTCGCGCGACGGCGATGGCGCGGCCGCCATGCGTTACACCGAGGCGCGGCTGTCGCGCATCACCGGCCTGCTGCTCGACGAGATCGACATGGGCACGGTGGACTTCGTGCCCAACTACGACGGCTCGACCGAAGAGCCGAGCCAGCTGCCGGCACGCCTGCCGTTCACGCTGCTCAACGGTGCCAGCGGCATTGCGGTGGGCCTGGCCACCGAGATCCCGAGCCACAACCTGCGCGAAGTGGCCGATGCCTGCATCGCGCTGGTCAAGAACGACAAGCTCAGCGACGAGGAGCTGCTGGCCATCATCCCCGGGCCGGACTATTGCGGGGGCGGCCAGATCATCAGCCCCGCCAGCGACATTGAGGACGCCTACCGCACCGGTCGCGGCAGCCTGAAGGTCCGTGCCCGCTGGAAGATCGAAGAGTTGGCCCGCGGCCAGTGGCAGCTGGTGGTGACCGAGTTGCCACCGGGCGTGAGTGCGCAGAAGGTGCTTGAAGAAATCGAGGAGCTGACCAACCCCAAGGTCAAGGCCGGCAAGAAGGCGCTCACGCAGGACCAGCAGCTGCTCAAGGCCAGTGTGCTGGCGGTGCTGGATGTCGTGCGCGACGAGTCGAGCAAGGACGCGCCGGTGCGTCTGGTGTTCGAGCCCAAGACCAGCAAGACCCTTCAGCAGGAGCTGATCACCACGCTGCTGGCGCACACCAGCCTGGAAACCTCGGCGCCGATCAACCTGACCATGGTGGGGATTGACGGCAAGCCGGTGCAGAAATCGCTGCGCCAGATCCTCGCCGAGTGGATCAGCTTCCGCCAGACCACCATCACGCGCCGCAGCCAGCACCGCCTGGCCAAGGTGCTCGACCGCATCCACATCCTCGAAGGTCGGCAGCTGGTGCTGCTCAACATCGACGAGGTGATCCACATCATCAGGAGCAGCGACGAGCCCAAGGCCGCGCTGATCGAGCGCTTCAAACTCAGCGACCGGCAGGCCGAGGACATCCTTGAAATCCGCCTGCGCCAGCTGGCCCGGCTCGAAGCCATCAAGATCGAGCAGGAACTCTCGGACCTGCGTGCCGAGCAGGGCAAGCTCGAAGAAATTCTGGGCAGCCCGGCCGCATTGCGCCGCCTGATGGTCAAGGAGATCGAGCAGGACGCCAAGACCTTTGCCGATGCCCGCCGCACCCTGATCCAGGAAGAGAAAAAGGCCGTGGCCGAGGTCAAGGTGGTGGACGAGCCGGTTACCGTGGTCATCAGCGAAAAAGGCTGGGTGCGTGCGCGCCAGGGCCATGGCCATGATGCGGGCAGCTTTGCCTTCAAGGCGGGCGACGGCCTGTATGGCACCTTTGAATGCCGTACGGTGGACCAGCTGATCGTGTTCGGCACCAATGGCCGTGTCTACAGCGTGCCGGTGGCGGCGCTGCCCGGCGCACGTGGTGACGGCCAGCCCATCACCACCCTCATCGATCTGGAAAGCGGTACCCAGCCCGCACATTACTTTGCAGGCCCGACCAGCGCCACCTTGTTGCTGTCCAGTTCGGGCGGCTACGGCTTCATGGCCACGGTCGAAGGCCTGGTCTCGCGCAACAAGGGCGGCAAGAGCTTCATCAGCCTGGGTGAGGGCGAGACGGTGTGCGCGCCTTCGCATGTGAGCGGGTCGAGCGCCACGGTACCGGCGGGGGGGCAGCCACTGGCGGCGGCCACCAGCGTGTGTTGCGCCAGCACGGGCGGCCGCATCCTGACCTTCGACATCAGCGAACTCAAGCTGATGGAAAAGGGCGGCCGGGGCCTGATGCTGATCGATCTGGAGGCCAAGGACACATTGGCCGGCGCTGCAGCCTACACCCGCAGCGTGAAGATCGAGGGCATCGGCCGTGGCGGCAAGGCGCGTGAGGAAGCACTGGAAATCCGCAGCCTCAACAACGCCAAGGTCAGCCGTGCCAAGAAGGGCAAGATGGCGGACCTGGGCTTCAAGCCGGGCCGCATCACGCGGGTGGAGTGAGGCCCTCCGCGCAGGCGGCGGGTGAGCCCATTTTTTAAGCATCCTGACGCCTGCCGCTGCCGATGCGGCTCACAGGGGTTTTGCTCCGGGTTTTCCACAGGGTTGGGCACGGGGAATGGGGACAGTGGCACATCGTTAAAATGAGCCCATTTTTCTGACTTTCTCTCCATGCCGATGTTCCGGATGTCACGCACTGCAGCTTCGAAAGCGCGTCGGTCCATGACCGTGGTGGCATGGCTGCGCTGCGCGGGCTGTCTGGTCGTGAGCCTGCCCTGGCTGGCGCTGGCCGATCCGTTGCTGGACTTTGGCATGGTTGACGTGGCCCCCGGGGCGCAGCGGGTCCAGTCCGCGCCGGTGGTCAGTTGGCAGGTCCAGGCCAATGCCGAGCACTTTTGCGCCGCGGTGCAGCCCAAAGACGGTTTTGCCAGCCGGCGTGAAGGCTGTGTCTACTGGCAACGTAACCCGGCCCGCTGCACCATCGTGACCACCGCCTCAACCACGCACTCGCAGCTGGGGCATCTGTTTTGGCATTGCCTCAAAGGCCAATGACCATGGCCCGCATGCCAGCATCGACGGCATTTTGCAGGGGCGGGGCCTGGGCGGCGCTGGCGTGTCTCTTGTCCGGTTGTGTGGCCACCATGACGCCGCCCAAGGTGGACCAGGTGCGGTTTGTGCCCATGCCCCGGGAGCAGCGCACGATTGACGAGCCCCGTGTGAAATTCCTGCCGCGCGAGGACGGACACGAATACTGTGCACGCATCACCGGCATCCCGGTCACCCCGAGTGCCAAACCCATGGCCTGTGCCTTCTGGAATGTGCGGCGCAAGGAGTGTTCGATCGTGACCCCGCTCACCACCGGCTACAACTACCTGGGCCACGAATTGCGCCACTGTTTCGAGGGGGCTTTCCATGACTGAGCGGGCTGCCCTCACTCGGGCCTTGGTGCTGCATCGCCGCCGAGTCCTGGGCTGGCTGATGGGCATGACCGCAGCGGGTCCCTTGCTCGCGCAGGAGGGGAGGGCGCCGGTCCGCGTGGGCTTTTTGCGCCACTACGAGCCTTTCAGCCATGTGGATGCGAACGGCCAGCTGCGGGGCTTTGATGTGGATGTCACGCAGCGCCTGGCCGAGGTGCTGCAGCTGCGCCTGGAGCCGGTGGCCGATGGCCTGCCGGGCCTGACGCGGCGACTGCAGACGGGGGAGATTGCCTGGCTGGGCAACCAGCTGCTCACCACCCCCGAAAACCGGCGTCAGCTGGACTTTGTGCGGCCTGCCTATGCCTCGATCCAGCTCAGCGCGGTGCAGCACGAGGACGACAACCGCGACTTTCTGAGCCTGGAAGACCTGACCGGCAAACGGCTGGGGGTGCTGGCCAAAACCGGCGTCGAAGAGCAGGCGCGCGGGGTCTTGGGCAGTGGGGTGAGGGCCTACGACCACATTGGCCAGGCCTTGCAGGATCTGGCGCAGCGCAAGCTGGACCTGGTGCTCGAGGAGAGCTTGATCGCTGATTACCACATCGAACGGGCGCAATTGCCACTCAAGGTCACCGCACCGTTTGCAGCCCCGCTGCCGGTGGGGCTGGGCGTGCGCAAGGGCGACCGGGCGATGC